>WNEY01004970.1_pt1 | contig 10232 bp, 9 predicted proteins | sample 5400531 | NCBI WGS metagenome assembly WNEY01 (sample SAMN13153338, study PRJNA577476) | soil metagenome | isolation source: 200 cm saprolite under Douglas fir tree site 1 | place: USA:California | collected 2015-04-18
ACGACTTCGTCGGCACGTGCCACGGCGTGATCAAGACGATCGCACCCGACGTCCAGCTGATCGACATCACGCACGGGATCCCGCCCCGCGGCGTTCTCCAGGGAGCGCTCGTGCTCCAGAACACGATCCCGTACATGCCCAAGGGCGTGCACCTGGCGGTCGTCGATCCCGGCGTCGGCGGGGCGCGGCGCGCCGTCACGCTCGAGGACGCGGAAGGCCGGCTGTACGTGGGCCCGGACAACGGCCTCTTGGTCCCGGCCGCCGAGGCGCGCGGCGGCATCGTCCGCGCGCACGAGCTCACGAATCCCGACTACGCGCTGCCGACTGTCTCGCGTACCTTCCACGGGCGGGATCTGTTCGCCCCGGCGGCCGCGTACCTTGCGCTCGGCGTGCCGATCGCCGAGCTCGGCCCGCCGTTCGACCCTGAGGCGCTCGCCCGGCTCGACTTGCCCGAGCCGGAGGTCGGCGCCACCCGCATCCGGGCGACCGTGCTCTACGTCGACCACTTCGGGAACGTTCAGCTCAACCTGAAGCGCGAGCACCTCGAGCACGCCGGCGTGCTCCCCGGCCGGCAAATCGAGCTCGAGCTAGCCGGCGAGCGCTACTACGCGGTCGCCGCTCGCACCTTCGCCGATGCGCGGCCGGGCGACATCATCCTCTACGAGGACTCGTATCGCTCGATCGCGATCGCGATCAACCGCGGCGACGCCGGCGAGATGCTGCACGTGAGGCCCGGGCAAGAGCTGCGGATCGATCTAGACGCGCCGTGAGCGCCGAGCGGCTGGCCCGGCGCTTCGCCCGGGTGGCGACCGACGCCGTCGTGCGCAGGCCGCTGCTGTGGCGGCTCTTCCGCGGGCCGCTGCGCTTCCAGTTCCAGCAGCTGGCGCCGAGGTGGGACACGATGCGCGATCCGGCCAACCTGGCGGCGTACGAGACTGCGATCGCGGCTGTGCCGATCACGCCGCTCCGGGCGCTCGACGTCGGCACGGGCACCGGTGCCGGCGCCTTCGCGCTCGCGCGCCAGTTCCCCGAGGCCGAGATCGTCGGCGTCGACCTGGCAGCGGCGATGGTGGCCGAAGCCCGCCGCAAGGCGCCGCCGGAGCTCGCCGGCCGCGTACGCTTCGCCGAGGCCGATGCCGCTCGCCTGCCGTTCGCCGACGACGAGTTCGAGCTCGTCGCGCTGGCGAACATGATCCCGTTCTTCGACGAGCTCACCCGCGTGCTCGCGCCGGGCGGCTGGGCCGTCTTCGCCTTCTCGCTGGGCGCAGCGACGCCGATCTACGTCGAGCCGGAGCGGCTGCGCCGCGAGCTCGGCCGCCGCGGTTTCACGGACTTTGCGGACTTTTCGGCCGGCCGCGGCACGGCGTTGACGGCCAGATTTGGGTAAGGTTCCGGCTACTAAGGGCGTTCGCGACGCGGTAGCACCGGTCCGGACGCCCTTTCTTCCGGGCTAGAGTCCCGGCTGAGGCGAGGTAGCTCAGGTGGTAGAGCACACGGCTGAAAACCGTGGTGTCGCCGGTTCAAGTCCGGCCCTCGCCACTCTCGAAGCCGCCCGGTGAGTAAACTCGGCGCCATGAGCGCCAGCGGGGAGCGCCGGGTCGGGGCTGCGGAGATCGTCTTCGACCACGTCACGAAGCGCTATCCCGGCCGGTCGGGCGCTGCCGTCGCCGACCTGTCACCGCTAAGCTCTCGCAGCAGGCGATCGTGGCGATGAACGTGGCTATGCAGCTGAACAAGAAGACGCCGGCGAGCGTCGCGCACGCCTTCCTGCAGGCGAACGGCGTGCTCTAGGTTGGAGCCTTGGCGGCCCCGTTGCGGCTTGCGGCGGGGCCGCCGCCTCTGCCAGCTCGTCCACTGGGTCGGCGCGGCTACCGCAGCAGGCCCGAGCGGATCAGCTCGACGACCGGCTCCAGATCCTGCGGGACCGGCTCGTCCTCGCCGCTGAACGGAATGAGTCCGCGCACGAGCTCGTAGGCCCGCGCGCTGCCCGCGCCGAGCGGGCGGCGGCCGCGCAGGTCGACCGCCTGCGCGGCGATCACGAGCTCGATCGCCACGACGCGCTCGCCGAGCGCGACCATCTCGGCGAGCCGGCGGGCGGCGAGCGGCGCCATCGTCATCCGGTCCTCGAGGCCGTGCTGGTGTGCCGCGCTCGCGAGCTCGTGGGAGACGGGCTGTGCGAGCAGCCGGGCCTCGGCCGTCAGCGCCTGCGATGCGACCGCGAACTCGATCAGCGAGTCCTCGGTCAGGCCCTCACGGGCGGCGAGACCGTCGGGGAGACCCGAGAAGGGCGCCTCGAGCAGCTTGACGAGGCGCTCGTTGGCGGCGGTCAGGGGGGGCGCGAGTGCGATCCGCAGGAAGTCGAGCGCCGCCGCGAGCGGCAGGACGTCGAAGTTGCCGACCGAGACGATCAGCTCGTCGCGCAGGGCGACGAGCGGATTCCCCTGCGCGGCGTTCAGCTCGAGCTCGAGTTGCCGGCGCGTGTATGCCAGCGCGTCGCGGGCCGCGCCGTGGACCTGCGGCAGGCAGCGGAACGTGAGCGGGTCCTGCAGGCTGCGGGCGGCTCCGGCCTCCCACAGGAAGCTGCCCTCGAGCAGGCCGGTGAGGCGAGCGAGCGAGGTGCGCAGACCCGTGTACGGGCGCGTCTCGCCCACTGCGGGATCGATGATCGTCAGGTTGGCCCCGAACGCCTCGAGATCGAGCGCGCCCGCGACGTCGAGCGTGTCGAGGAGCCGCGCGCAGTCGGCCACGGCGAGCGCGGCGGCTCCGGTCGAGAAGGCGTTGTTGTTGAGCAGGGCGAGGCCTTCGCCAGCCGCGAGCCGGACGTCCCGATAGAGCTCGTGCGCGAGGTCCGCGTTCGGGGCGAGGTCGGCCTGACCGAGCGAGCCGAGCTCGCGCACATGCGGGCGGCGGCCGTCGTTCAGCGCGTCGACGAGCCGCTGCGCCAGCTCCGGGCGAACACCCGCCGTCCCCGCGGCGAGGCCGTTCGCGAGCCGCAGCATCGTCGCCCGCACGATGTCGTCGCCGGCCGCCACGCCCTGGCCGACGCGGTGGTTCAGGATCAGCTTGCGGTTGAAGTCGTCCTGCTCGCCGGGCGTGACGCGCAGCCTCTTCTCCGCACCGACCCCGGTCGAGAGCCCGTACACCTCGTCACCCCGCTCGAGCACGCGCTCGACCAGCGCCCGCGTCTCGCGCATCCGCTCGACCGCCTCGGGTGCGAGCTCGACCGGCGCGCCCTCGCGCGCGACGCGGATGACCGCGTCGAGCGTCAGGCTGTTCCCGCTGAGGACGACGGTCATCTCGCGCCGCCGAGCCTAGCCGCGGCGGCACCGCCGGTCGAGCGCGTAGCCTTCGGCCCCGTGACCGAGAACGGACGCAGGCCGGTCGCCCTCATCGGCGCACCGCTCGACCTCGGAGCCGGCCGCCGCGGCGTCGACATGGGCCCTTCGGCGATCCGCTATGCCGGCCTGGCCGAGAGGCTCGACGGGCTCGGGCTGCGGACCGTCGACTGGGGCAACGTCGAGACGGCGGTCGCCGAGGCGACCGAACAGGGCGATCAGCGCGCGCGCTTCCTCCCTCAGATCAAGGCGACCTGCGAGCGCGTGGCGCGGCTCGTCGTGCAGGCGCTCGAGCAGGGCTTTCGGCCGCTGGTGCTCGGCGGCGACCACTCGGTCGCGCTCGGCACCCTCGGCGGGCTCGCCCATCACCACGGGCGGAGCGGCGGCGTGCTCTGGATCGACGCCCACGGCGACGTCAACCGGCCCGAGACGAGCCCGAGCGGAAACGTCCACGGGATGGTGCTCGCAGCGGCGATGGGACTGGCCGGCGACGGCTTTGCGAGCGAGGAGTGGCCCCTTCCCGCGGTCGAGCCCGCGCGCGTCGCGCTCGTCGGCACGCGCGAGCTCGATCCGGGCGAGCGCGCGCTTCTGCACGACCTCGACCTCGCCGTCTTCACGATGTCCGATCTCGACCGGCTCGGCGTGGAGCACGCCGTCCGCGAGTCGCTCGAGCGAATCGCCGGCGACGGCTTCGTGCACGTCTCGCTCGACCTCGACGCCGTCGACCCCGAGGTCGCGCCCGGGGTTGGCACGCCCGTGCGCGGCGGCCTCTCGTACCGCGAGGCTCACCTCACCTGCGAGCTCGTGGCCGAGTCCGGCCTCGCCGGCTCCTTCGATCTCGTCGAGGTCAACCCGATCCTCGACCGCGAGAACACGACCGGGAAGCTTGCCGTCGAGCTCGCCGCCAGCGCGCTCGGCGCGCGGATCTTCTAGCTACTTCCCCCGGATAAACGCCGGTGTGGGACGGGTGGTCGCGTGGGGGAAGTAGCTGTTCTTTGGGCTTCGCCTTTGAGTTGCTGGCTTCTGTCGATGTCCTGGTGGTTCGCTCAGGCGTAGCGTCCGTACGTCCCTTCGCCGAGCGGCCACGAGCCGCCGGCTCGCGATCCCACCGCGCCTCGATCGGCGAAAGCAGCGCCGCCTCCCGCAGCAGCCCCATCCCATCCGCACCCGATCGTCCGGCAGCTCGCGCAGCCTCTCCGGCAACACCTCCTCCCCTAGACTCTCCGCCTGGCCGCCCTCCAGCCTCAGCATCCCGACCCCCCAGCCTGCCTGAAAACAGGACATTTCCAGGCAAACTCCGAGGATCCGGTCGGACCGCACCGGGCCGCGGGCGGCTACCGTCTCACCTCGAAAGCAACAGGCGCAGCCTCAAAACGGAGCTACTTCCCCCAAACAGCGGCCACGAGCTGCCGACCACGTTTATCCGGGGGAAGTAGCTAGATCACAGCGACCGGCCGACGCACGTGGTCGAGCCCGCCGGCGCGCGTCCAGCGGCTCATCTCCATTACGCCGCTCTGCCAGGAGATGAAGGCGGCGTCCTCGATGTCGATCGAGAAGAAGTGCCACTCCTCACGCGGCCGCCAGCCGCTCGCAGCCTTGATCGCGTCGGCGGTCGCCTCGCGTAGCGGCTGAGCTCGAACCTCGACCGCGCGCCCGCGCAGCTTGAACTCCGCGTTCGGGTCGCCCGCATGGGTCACCGGCGAGTTCAGGACGATCCGCGGATCACGCAGCAGATCACCGGCCTTGAGCGTGCCGTTGATCATCACGTGCATCAGGTTCCCGCGGACGATGTGGGCTTCGACCGGGCTGATCCGCGGTGTTCCGTCACGTCGAATCGTGCCGGCGAGAACGAAGCGAAACTGCTCGACGAGCCTTCGGCCCTCGGCGGCCAGCTCCGGGGCCGCCGCCTCGAGGTCCGCCCACCGGAACACCTCAGCCGAGGAAGCGCTCGATCGCGTCGGCGGTCTCGTCGAAGGCGTCCCAGAACGGGCTGTGGTAGCCGGGCACGTCGACGACCTCGAGCAGGCCGTCGATCCCCGCCCGGTAGAGGTCGACGAGCGGGTCCGGCGTGACGTTCGAGAGGGTCCCGCGGATGATCAGCGTCGGTACGCCCAGCTCGGCGAAGTCGGGCGGCGGGGTCGCCATCTCGCTGAACGCGGTGACGACGGCGCTCTGCACGTAGCGCGGCCGCAGCCGGCCGTCCTCGTGCTCGACCAGGTGATCGAGGAAGTCGTCGGCGACGTGGGAGTGCGCGTGCTCGAGCAGCTCGCCCTTCGCGAGACGGAGCTCGAGCGCCTCCGCGTGGTTCGCGTACGACCGCTCGAGCCGCTCGTCCTCCGCGCGTTCGAGCGCGACGGGTGGCGGCACCCAGATCGCCGGGTCGAGCAGGACGGCGCGTTCGACGCGTGCACGGTCCCTGGCTGTGAGCTCCATCGTCAGCCGGCCCCCGAAGCTGTGCCCGATCCAGCGCGCCGGGCCGATTCCGCGTCGATCCAGGGTCGCCAGGATCCCATCCACCTGGGCCTCGATTCCCCACGGCGGCTCCCACTCGGAGCGGCCGTGACCGAGCAGATCGAGCGCGAGCACGTGGAAACGGTCGGCGAGCCGCTCCTCGGCCAGGCGCCGGAAGCGGCGGCCGTGCCCGGTGATGCCGTGCAGGCAGACGACCGGCGGCGCGGCCGGATCGCCCCACTCGTGGACGTACAGCATGCTCCCCAGCCTAGTCCCCAGATGTTAGCGACGGGCTCAGGCTAGGGCCGGTAGTACTTCTTGCCTTTGAGCTCGTCCGGCAGGTGGTCGATCTCGGACCCGCGCGGATCGTCGTGCGGGTAGATGTAGCCCTCGCCGTGACCGAGCCGGCGCCCGCCGTAGCTCGCGTCGCGGAGGGACTTCGGCGGCCGCACAGTGCCGTGCTCGCGCACGTCGGCGGCCGCTTCCTTCAGCGCGACGTAGCAGGCGTTCGACTTCGGCGCCGTGGCGAGGTAGATCGCCGCCTGCGCGAGGTTCAGGCGCGCCTCCGGCAGGCCGACGTGCTCCACCGCCTGAGCGGCGGCGACGGCGACGACGAGCGCCTGGGGGTCCGCGTTGCCGATGTCCTCCGAGGCCAGCACGATCATCCGGCGCGCGATGAAGCGCGCGTCCTCGCCGCCCTCGAGCATGGCCGCGAGGTAGTAGACAGCCGCATGCGGGTCCGAGCCGCGCATCGACTTGATGAACGCGGAGGTGAAGTCGTAGTGCGCGTCACCGCCCTTGTCGTAGACGAGCGGCCGCTTTTGCGCCGCGTCCTCGACGTGGCGCTCGGACAGCGGCTCGCCCTCGGCCTGCGCCGTGAGCCACGCGAGCTCGAGGATGTTGTAAACGGCGCGCGCGTCGCCGCCCGCCCGTCGGGCGATCAGCCGCTCGAGCCCGTCGGGCACCGCCGCGCCGAGCGCCGCCGCGCCTCGGTGCACCAGCTCGACGAGGTCGTCGGGCGTGTGCGGCTCGAGCTCGTAGATCTCGGTCCGCGAGAGCAGCGCCGAGTTGACCTCGTAGTACGGATTCTCGGTCGTTGCGCCGATCAGCGTGATCGTGCCGTCCTCGACCGCGGGCAGGAGGGCGTCCTGTTGCGCCTTGTTGAAGCGGTGGATCTCGTCGAGGAACAGGATCGTGCGCTGCGCGTGCGCCCCCAGCCGCTCGCGCGCCCGGGCGAGTACCTCGCGCACCTGCGCCACCGTCGCCGACACGGCCGAGAGCTCCTCGAAGGCGGCGCCCGTCACGCCGGCGACGATCCGCGCGAGCGTCGTCTTCCCGCTTCCCGGCGGCCCGTAGAAGATCGCCGAGCGCAGCCGGTCCTGCTCGATCGCGAGCCTCAGCGCAGAGCCCTCGCCGAGCACGTGCCGTTGCCCGACGAACTCCTCCAGGCCCACCGGTCGCAGTCTCTGGGCCAGCGGCGCGACCTCGGCGCTGCGCTCCCGGGCCGCGTCTGAGAACAGATCGCTCATCGCGCCACGAAGTATGCTCAGCCCCGTGGCGGTCGAGGATTTCTCGCAGCCGATCCTGCCGGGCGAGGGTACCTCCGACTATGAGCGTTACCTGCGCACGGACGAGCTGCTCGCCCTGCAGAAGACGCCCGAGGAGCAGGTGCACCGGGATGAGCTGCTCTTCCAGACCGTGCACCAGTCGTCGGAGCTCTGGCTCAAGCACGCCTGCTCCGAGGTTGCGGGCGCGACCGAGCGCGCCTTGGCGGACGAGTACGAGGCGGCCGAGCGCCTGCTCCGGCGCGCCCAGCTCGGCGTCCGCTTCATCACCCAGCAGCTCGAGATGCTCGAGCAGATGTCGCCGTGGGAGTACCAGACCATCCGCCGCGTGCTCGGCCATGGCTCCGGCTTCGACTCGCCGGGGATGCGGAGCGTGCGCCGCGTCTCGCCGCCGCTCTGGGACGCGTTCACGGCGGCGCTCGGGCGTCACGGGCTCGACGTGGTCGAGCTCTACCGGCACGGCGCCGAGCACGAGGCGCTCTACCAGCTCGCCGAGGGGCTCGTCGGCTGGGACGAGGAGATCACCGTCTGGCGAATGCGCCACTACAAGACGGTCGCGCGCATCATCGGCGACGAGGTCATCGGCACCCAGGGGACGCCGGTCGAGGTGCTCGGGCGGCTGATCCACCACGCGCTGTACCCGGAGCTGTGGCAGGCGCGGAACCGGCTGACCGCGCTCGCGAAGGAGGAGGAGGACTGAGCGACCCCGCCGAGCTATGGAGCGGGGCGGCTTACGAGTGCATCGCCGAGACCTTCGCCCCGATCCACGAGCGCCTCGTCGCGGCTCTGGATCCGCGCCGGGGAGAGCGCGTCCTCGACCTCGCCTGCGGGACGGGCGGGGTGGCGTTGCGGGCGGCACGGACCGGCGCCGACGTGGTCGGGCTCGACATCTCCCCCGACCAGCTCGAGAAGGCGCGGGCGGCAGCCGCAGCCGCGCGGCTCCCGATTCGCTTCGACGAGGGAGACTGCCACGCGCTCCCCTATGAGAGCGCCGGCTTCGACGTCGTCGCTTCCGCGTTCGGGATGATCTTCGCGACGAGCCACGCGAAGACCGCCGCCGAGCTGGCGCGGGTCTGCCGCCCGAGCGCCCGGATCGCGCTCACGGCCTGGCCGGAGGACGGCTGGTCGCGCCTCGGCGAGCAGGCCGGGCGCGAGTATCCACCGGGCGACGACCCTCGGCTCTGGGCGGACGAGGACCACGCGCGTGCGCTGCTGGGCGACTTCGAGCTGCGCTTCGAGCACGGCGAGTGGGTCGTCGCAGCCGACTCACCGCGCGAGCTCTGGGACTTCCTGGCGAGCTCGGTGCCGCCGCTCAAGGCCTGGCTCGACGGGCTCACTGAGAGCCGGCGGGCCGAGGTCGACCGCCTCTACCTCGACTTCCTCGCTGCCGGCGAGCTGCGCCGCCCCTACGTCGTCGTCCTCGGGCGGCGCAGATGAGCCTTCGCGACGAGGTGACGCGGCTCCTGCAGGAGCTGATCCGGATCGACACGGTCAACCCGCCCGGCAAGGAGACGCGGGCGGCCGAGCTCCTGCGCGGCTACCTCGAGGAGAACGGCGTCGAGTGCGAGCTGTACGCGAGGGAGCCCGAGCGGGCGAACCTCGTCGCACGGATCCCGGGCGGCAATGGCCCGCGCCTCGCGCTGATCTCGCATACGGACACGGTGCTGGCCGATCCCGCCGAGTGGGACCGCGACCCCTGGGGCGGCGAGCTCGTCGACGGCGAGGTCTGGGGGCGCGGCGCGCTCGACATGAAGGGCGAGGCCGCGGCGAGCGCGGTCGCGGTGGCGTCGCTCGCTCGCGAGGGCTTCCGGCCCGCGGGCGACCTGATCTTCGTCGCGGCTGCGGACGAGGAGGACAACACGGCGAACGCCGGCATGCAGTGGCTCGTCCGGGCCCACCCGGAGGCGGTGCGCTGCGAGTACGCGCTCAACGAGGGCGCGGGGGAGCGGCTCGAGCTCGGCGGCCGCGCCTTCTGGCTCTGCTCGACCGCCGAGAAGATGAGCGCGCCCTTCCGCTTGCACGTGCGCGGGCGGAGCGGCCACGCGTCGCAGCCCGGGACGGCCGACAACGCCCTGTTGAAGGCGGCTGTGCTGGTCGAGCGGCTCGGCGAGTACCGGCCGGAGCCCCGCCACGGCCCCGAGACGGAGGCCCTTCTTCAGGCGATCGTCGGCGAGGTGCCGCCGGCGGCGGTGGCGGTGGACCGTGCGAGGGCGGTCGCTCCCGTGGTGGCAGCGCTCGTCGAGCCGCTGCTCTCCCTGACGCTCTCGCCCACGATGATCGACGCCTCGCAGAAGCGGAACGTGATCCCCGCCCGCTGCGAGGTGACGGTTGACTGCCGCTTGCTGCCGGGGCAGACGCCGGCCGAAGCGGAGGAGCTGGTCCGCGGCATACTCGGCGCCAACGGCGACTACGAGTACGAGCTGATCGAGGCGCAGGGCGGGACGCGCTCGCCAATCGGCACGCCGCTCTGGGACGCGATCGCCTCCTTCGTCGAGCGGATCGAGCCCGGCGCCGCGGCGGTGCCGATCTGCTGCGCGGGCTTCACCGACAGCCACTGGCTGCGCGACGCGTTCGGCACGGTCGCCTACGGGTTCTGCCCGGCGCGCATGGACCCGGAGCTGTCCGCGCGGCTGATTCACTCCGCGAACGAGCGCGTCCCCGTCGACGACCTCGAGCTCGGCGTCGATTTCTTCCGTCATGCTGCGCGGGCGCTCGCATGATCGAGCTCGAGTCCCTGGCCGAGCTGGAGCCGGCGCTCGTCGAGGAGGGGTTCTTCGGCCGCGACGACCTCGTGGCGGACGTCTATCTCGGCTACGGGCTCTCGCGGGCGCTCCGCCGAAGCTCTGAGCTAGGCGCGCCGGAGCCGTGCCGCCTGCCTCCC
>WNEY01004971.1_pt1 | contig 10232 bp, 6 predicted proteins | sample 5400531 | NCBI WGS metagenome assembly WNEY01 (sample SAMN13153338, study PRJNA577476) | soil metagenome | isolation source: 200 cm saprolite under Douglas fir tree site 1 | place: USA:California | collected 2015-04-18
TTATTGCACCCAGAACGGGCTGTCAGCACCGTTGAGTTGCAATAGGTTACGGCACTTTGCTACCTTGACACGGTAGAGGTCAGGAGTTCGAGTCTCCTCGTGCCTACCATATCTTTCAACAGCTTACGAATATCCCCCAAAAATCTGGGTCCCAATCTGGGTCCAACAAGCGAATAAGGTACTGGTGAATGCACCTGCAAACTCATTGGACTAAATTGGACTTGCTTGTCGGAAGCAGCCCGGTGGGTAAGAGCGCGTCGACCAATTGTCGCTGAGCCAATCGCTTTGTCTGCGAATGCCCACGCGGCCTCGCTATCGAAATGCTCATCAAGGCCTTCGAAAGCAACCAGTCTCCCCGCCAACATACATCGACGGCAGCAAGCTCCTTTCCCTCGCTTGAGACATTGGCGACAAGCAAGGCACTTAGCGCTTGAGGACCCGAGCTATACCAGTATCGTTGAATCGGCCAGCGCGGGTCTGGCCTTCATGAACCGTAGTGAAACGTCTTGATTTCTTTAAGATGAAATAATTCCGCGCTTCAGAGCTTCGGTAGCCGCTTCCGTTCGATCTTTTACGTCGAGTTTCTCCAGCACGTGGCTCACATGCTGTTTCACCGTAATCTCGGCTAGGTTCAGTGCTGCGGCAATTTCTTTGTTACTCAAACCTTTTGCTACCATCCGAAGAACTTCCAATTCTCTGGCCGTCAGTGAACGGTGAGACAATCTAGCCGCCAGAACGGATGCTACGCTGGGATCCACGTATCTTTCACCGTTCGAAACCATTCGAATCGCAGAGAGCAGGTGCTCTCGCATTGCACTCTTTAAGATGTATCCCACCGCGCCGGTCTGTAGAGATCGGTAAATCTCTTCTTCGCCAGCGTGAGTCGACAGCATGAGGATGCGAGCGTCGGGGAACTCGTTGAGGATCGCAGAGGTCGTTTCGATGCCACCCACACCCGGCAATCGAACATCCATAAGCACTAGGGTCGGACGATGTTCACGATAGGCTGTAAGCGCCTCCGCGCTGTTGCCAGCTTCAGCTACGACCTTCATATCCGTTTCCACATTCAGCGAAGCACACAGTCCCATCCTGACCACAAAGTGATCGTCGACGACAAGAATGCGAATCGACTCGGAATCGGCCACCATTCGGATACCTACTGTGCTTGCGGTACTTCTAATTCAATGCGAGTACCACCTCCGGGTTCACTATGGATCTCAAGACGGCAGCCCAGCGACTGTGCCCGTTCGCGCATGTCGAGCAGGCCAAAGTGGCTGGATCCGTTGAGAACAACACCGGTGGGTTCAAAGCCACATCCATTATCCACGACGGAGAGGCGCACGACTTGGGGACGGAACTGCAAGAGTACGGTCACTTGGCTCGGTCGCGCATGCTTCACCGCGTTTGTCACAGCCTCTTGCCCGATGCGCAGCAAATTCAGTTCCGTCGTGGCAGCCAACCGCCGGGGCGCTCCCTCTACCTTCACATTGATGCCGACGCGCTCGCCATTGGTCATCGACCCGACTGTTTGGGCAAGAGCTGACACTAAATCTCCCTCTTCAAGCATGCGACAGCGCAAATCCCAGACTGAGCGACGCGCTTCGATCATGCTGCGACGGCTCATATTGCGGGCTGTCTCGACCGCCTGCCGAGCGGTTTGCGGTGTCTGCTGAAAACAGTCGACCGCCAAGTCCAATTGCATGGTCATTCCCGCAAGTTCCTGTTCCAGCGTATCATGCAGCTCCCGCGCAATTCGGTCGCGCTCTTCGTGAATGACAACCATGCGTATCTTCTCGCGCACAATTGCCATCTGCGCCCGCAGACGGTCACTCACAACCACAAGAAGAGTGCCGACAACGAGAAGGACAGTCACGCAAACACCCAGAAGCCACAAAGCATGGTTCAAATTCCACCAGGAGGGCGCGCGCAGAACTGTGATATCCGAAGGTGCGCGTATCAATAAACGAAACGATTGCGGCGTACCCCATAGTCCCCCGCTTTGTACCAGGCAGACACCGGTCACACGCACTACGCTGCTCGGGGAAATGGACAGCATACGCTCGAACGCGGTATCTGTTTGCGCGCTCACTGTAAATACCCTTTTGTCGCTCTGCAGAAGAAAGCTCGAACCGTCTAGCGGCCCTTCGCGCTGCAGGACCTTGGCGTCAATGCTGACCAGACGGCCGTCGAATCGCTCCAGCGGTCCTCTCAGCTCCATCGCAATTGCCGGCGAAGGAGATGAGCGGCCAACCTTGCGGAACAAAGCATCCTCCAGTATGGGTGTGGATTCTCCAACCGCGGGAAAGCCGGATGCCTCTACCACATCGCCAGGTTCAAGAAGAGCTTGCTGCTGGCTTAGAACGCGCAATCCCTGTCCGTTAGTTTCAAGAAAAAGGGAGCTACCCGGTTGCTGATACACCAGAACGCCTCGCACTCGCACTCGCACTCGCTGAAAAGCATTCTGATCAGGAGAGAAGCGCATGAGCTCATCGAATGACACTTCCTTGGCTCTTTCCGCCTCTTGAATCAGGCTCAGCCGTGGCACATAGAGCAGCACTCCCACGAATTGTCGATGGAAGTTAAACAGAGTTCCACACACACCTTCCATGACGACCTGGCGATCGATCCAAGCAGAAGTGTCCAGCTCATGCGTGATCGGAACCCGAACCTTGAGTTTTCCACCACCAGAGGCAACACTCATTGCCAGCGTCGTTTCTCGCCACGAGGTACGGTCAATCGATGCCGACAATACAGTTCCGCGCACCTGGACCCACTCACCGTCGTGTTGTCCATTGGCTAATTCGTTCCAGGAATAGAGCCGGGTCATTGGCAGTGTGCCCCGGCCAAGAACGCGCAGCTTGTGCTCGAGAACGACCGGGGCAAATCGACCCGGTCCGGTGATACCCTCAACTTCCACTAGGTCGCCGAAATGATGAGCAAAAACAGGAGAGCGACTTCCCTCGACATAGATGCCTGTCGTGCCGTCCTGAATAAAGAAATCGGGAGCTGGAACGTCGTCGGTGATGACTCCACGAATTCGTACCGGATAACCGCGCCCAGCCTCGGCGGGGGTAAGCCGTCTCACTTGTTCCACATGGGTGAGCAATGGGAGCTGAGTTGACTGCGCGATGGCAGAAAGCACCACCGCGAACTGCAAACAGACCAGCAGAAGGCCATGAAAGATGGTCGCGGTCAGCCCTTTCTTATGTATTGGCCGAGGTTGTGTCACTGGCAAAGTTACTTCCAAACCAACGTTGCAATGGAATCAGACGGTAACGGCAGCTCTATCGCGCGATTTTCTTTTCTTAGCCAAACCGTTGATGGTAGCGCACCGGTATTGGTCAGGACGACAACGTAACTGCCGTCGGGATTCAACGCCGCCATATGATGGATATTCTTGATGTCGCCATCAGAATCAATAACCCTGGCACCCAGCTGAAGCGCGCGAGAATAGTGCGCAAATGCCCAATATTGCCCGCTTCGTATGATTTCTCTTGTCGCGGAGTGAACCGTCACCAATCCGCCGCACGAAAAAGGACCAATGTTAGGTTTTCCCATTTCATCTAATGCCAGATTCCAGCTTATGATACAACGGAGCCGGTTGCGCAGAATTCTTGAAAATGTGCTGCTCCACTTGGGCCAGTTGGTCGAATAGACCGGATCGTCGATGTCAGGTCCACCCTCGGTCCAGAACATCTCGGCACGGGGATGGGCAGTGAATACCCTGTGCACCCACTCCGGTTGTCCAAGATATCCGTGCCAGGCGATGGAGTTGGTGTACCGGCGGACCTTCTCATCATCAAGCTCGCAGATGGCGCGTCCCCAAAGGTTATAGTTGTGATAAATCAGCCAAATTTTCGTTTTTAATCCAGCCTTTTCGATGGCGGGGCCCAGGTGTTGCCCCACGAACTCAACCTCGATTTCCTGGGGCAGGAGGCACGCCGGCATTCGGCTGTCTTGATCGATGTCAACTTCGTTTTGCGGCGTGATGGCGTCGATCTCGACACCCTCGGCTTGGAATGCCTGTAAGGATTTGACTAGATAGTTCGCGTAGGCGCCTAAATAGCGGCGACGTAGAGTGCCTCCCAGCATGGAGTTGCCGTCCTTCATCCAAGCGGGAGGACTCCAAGTCCAGCACAACGGACACATATGGCAATCCTTCGAGTGCGCTGAAAACGTGTCCTCGCCAGCTTTATAACAGACGACAGAACGCGCTGTACAGCATACGAAGGTAGTGTTCGCTAACACACCTTCAGAACAGTAGATTTTCAGAAGTCACATTCGTACAATCCCTCTCTGAAACCCACAATTTAGCTCGTTTTATGCACCGGCCCTCGATGTCTAAAAGCTAGTTAAAAAAAGAGAAAGGGACTCCGGTTTCCGCACGCAGAACGATGGAAAACTGGTTGGCTCAACCACATGAAGAAAAACCTCGCAAACTCTTTGCAAGCTGCGATAATTCTCGCCGCATTGATCGTATCCAGCTCGATCGGATATTGCCAAACCACCGCCGGCTCCTTGGCCGGGGATGTCGTCGATGCTCAACACGCGGCCATATCGGGCGCAGTCGTGACCGCAACGGAACGGGAACAGAAGGTTCAATTAACCGCCAAGACTGACAATCTGGGACACTTTGTTTTCCCCCAGGTTCCTCCGGGCACGTATACGATTGTTATTAAGAGCAGGGGATTCCAGACAATCGAGCGGAAGGAAGTGACGATCCACGGGAATGACAATCTCTCGATCGGGGAGCTGACGATGCCGCTCGGAGAGGTGTCGCAGGTCGTGGAGGTTACCGCGACGGCGGCTCCCATGCAGCTCGAGAGCGCCGAGCGTTCCGATTCGCTGGTGAATGAGCAGATACAGGACATTGCCGTAAACAGCCGCAGCTACCTTGACCTGGTAAAGTTGATTCCCGGAGTGGTAAGCACCGTCAACCTGCAGACCGCCGGGACTGGCGGGCTTGGCAGCATCTCCGTGAATGGCTCCCGCGCCAACCAAAACCAGCTGACCATCAATGGCATTGGGGATGTCGACACCGGATCCAACGGCACCCAAAATGTCACCCTGAGCCTCGATTCGGTTCAGGAATTCAAGATCCTGACCAGTTCCTACCAGGCCCAATATGGCCGCTCCTCCGGGGCACAGATTTCGGTTGTCACCAAGAGCGGCACCTCAGCGTTTCACGGCAGCGGGGCCTGGTACCATCGCCATGAAGGTCTAAACGCCAATAGCTGGTTGAACAACTTTCGTGGTCTTCCGAGGAACCGGTTTCGTTTCAATGATGTGGACTATACCATCGGTGGCCCAGTCTATATCCCCAACTCAAAGATACTAGAGAAGGACAAACTATTCTTCTTCTGGAGCCAGGAGTTCCAGGAGCAACTGCGGCCGCAGGGAGCGCGCCGCATTACGGTGCCAACCGCCCTGGAGCGTCAAGGCGATTTTTCCCAGAGCGTGGATAGTAACGGCAACCCGTTTTCCTTCATCCATGACCCGCTTCAGGTGGGGGTGCCCTGCAGGTCGGGGAATACCGCCGGTTGCTTTAAAGATGGAGGCGTGCTGGGGCGGATTCCACAGAATCGATTGTATGCTCCGGGAATTGCCCTGCTGAACCTGTATCCATTGCCGAATGTAACGGGACAGAGGGGCGTCAACTTTACATCGCAGATATCGGACAACTATCCCAGAAGAGAAGACTTACTGCGGCTTGACTACAATCTCTCGCCGAAGTCGCGCCTTTGGATGCACCGCATCGTCAACTCCAACACCTTTACTTCCGAGTACGGGTCGTTTGTGTTGGGGCCCAACGTTCCCATCACACCGATCTCTGTCGCCAATCCGGGCTACGGTTACGCATTCGGAAATACCTATATCTTCAGCCCTACGTTGATCAACGAGGTGACTTTTGGCTGGACGAGCAACAGCTTCCTAATCGCGCCCTCGACCAATGCATATACGCGGACCGCTTCGGGTATTCATCTGCCTGTTCTATTTCCCAGTGCCGTTCAGCTCGACTTAATTCCGAATGCAACGTTTGGAGGTTCCCGTATCGCGAACAGCCCGAGCATCGGTGGCGTTTCGTGCCCTGCCTGTGCTCCATTCCGTAACTACAACACCACGATTGATTTGACCGACAATCTCAGCAAAGTCTTGAGTCACCATACCCTCAAAACGGGCGTGTACATACATCGCAGCCGAAAGAATCAAAGCGCCTTTGCAGATAACAACGGCAACTACAACTTCGGCGACAATGTCAACAATCCCCTGGATACCGGGTTTGGTTTCGCCAATGCGGCTGTGGGGGTCTTCAATAGCTTCGACCAGGCCTCCGCTTATGTTGTGCCCGCATATCGCAATTGGAATATGGAAGGGTACATTCAAGATACCTGGAAGATCAACCGGCAGATGACCTTAGACTATGGTTTGCGGGTGGCATGGTACCAGCCACAGTATGATTCATCGCTGCAGGGTTCCACTTTTGTTCCCAGCCTTTTCAACCCAGCCAACGCGCCGCAATTGACTTCGAGAGGAAGAATTGTTCCCGGCACGGGCAACCTCCTCAATGGCATCATCCAGGCCGGACATGGCGCCTCTAAATACCTGACCAGGAACCGGGGAGCGCAATGGGGGCCACGCCTGGGCTTTGCTTGGGATATCGCCGGAAAGCAGAAGCTGGTCTTCCACGTGGCAGGCGGAATCTACTATGACCGGACGCAGGGCAACAACACCGCGTTCTTCGAGGTTCAAAACCCGCCGGCAAACACTGTGCCCGTGCTCAACAACGACTTCGTAAGTAGTCTCTCTTCCAGTACCAATGTCATTCTCTCTCCGGCAGGCTTGCAGGCAATCGGTCTTCAAGGAAAAATTCCCACTACCTATCAGTTCACGACCGGTCTGCAGGCCAGCCTGCCGTTTCGCATGGTACTGGAAACCGCATACGTTGGATCAAGATCGAACCACCAGGCCAATCAACTCAACCTGAACGCCATTCCATACGGCGCAACATTTCTTCCACAGAATCAAGACCCCACGAACACTTCTACCTGCACTCTGCCGGGGTGTCATGCGAAGGTCGTAAACTTGCTGCGACAGTATCCCGGGTTTGGCGACATCATTCTGCACGCGAACAATGCCACATCGAACTATAACGCGCTGCAGGTATCTGTGAATCGCCGCACAACGCGGGGGCTCTTTTTGGGCGGGGCCTACACCTGGAGCAGGAACCTGGGAACGGCCTCGAACGACGGCGGCTTCTTCCGCATCGATGGCTTGGACCGCTTCGCCAACTATGGCCCCGTTGGCCAGGACCGCAGGCACAATTTCACGCTCAACTACGTTTATGAGATGCCTGGACTGCCCTCGAACAATTTCCTGTTGCGGGCCCTTACCCGAGGGTGGCAAACCTCGGGCTTTGTCCACATCGAATCGGGCAGTCCGTTCACGCCATCCTTCAGCATCACCGGCGGGGTAGGCAACCAAAACATCACTGGGTCCTACACGGAACCCGCGCGGGTTTCCGTGATAGGAAATCCTGTAACTGGCTCCGACAACCCATTCTTCCGCCTCAACCCTAACGCCTTTGCGCCGCCGGTTATCGGAGGGAGCAGGGGCCTCGAGGCAAAACCGAACTATCTGTACAACCCCTGGTTGAATACCTGGGACATGTCTGTGCAAAAGAGCTTCTCATTCGAAAAGGGAGTAACTTTGCGGATGCGGGTCGATGCATTCAATGTCTTGAACCACACGCAGTTTAGCGGCATCAACAGCTTTTTATCGTTCAACCAGGCCGGGGTGGTCCAGAATCCGGCATACGATGCCAATGGAAACCTGGTGAACCCGAACGGTTTTGGCACCGTGAACGGCGCTCGCGATCCGAGAATTCTTCAGCTCTCGGTGCGCGTTAACTTCTAGTCAAAAACTGTAGATAAGAACTGCGCAAGTGAACCTTATCGGATGCAGAAACGGCGTTGAAGAGGAGACCTGTTGCAAGATGAGCGAACCCCAAGGCGAATTCTTGCAACAGGTCCCAAACCTGAGAGGATGAAAACAAAGAGACAAGATCTTTTGCGAGCCTGAAGAAACAGTTGCAGTAAAGAGATCCAGGGAACCATCAATAATGATAAGACTCTCGTATTTACTGACCCGTGTGGTCAAGAAACTCATCGAACCGGTCTGCCTTCCGGGGCTGGTGGCAGAAGATGGCCGCTGCGCATAACGTTCGGGCCAACTAAGCGTGGAATCTGCGTTGATGCGCCTCGAAACTCAAGTCCAAAGAATTTGAACTTTTATGGAGAATCCTATCAAAAGATGTTACCGAGCTTGCGGGTAAGATAGCCGGACTCTTGCCGGCTACTCTCTGCCTGCCCTTGCGGCCAATATTTCAAGCGAAGGATAGGAATTCGGCACCGTCAACGTCTGTTCACGCGGTGGCTCGTTATTCTGCAAGGCTTTGATGAGCATTTCGATCGCGAGCCCAGTGTTCGTTGGGACTACAACCGTGGCCGCCAACAGACCCTCCCGAACCCATTTTTGCCCGCCTTGGGGAAGGCCATCGACACCCGTATAGGGCAGGCTCAGCCACCGCTTGCTCTCGATGGCATTTCCCAACCCTTGAAATACCTTCCGTGCGCCCAGTGCCATGGCATCATTCTGGGAACTGATCAATTCAATTTGAGTTTGGACCGAAGTAGAGAGGCGTAACCAAGCCTCGACCGCGTGCTGACCACCACCCATGGTCCAATCGCCTCTCAAAGTCCTGATCTGAACATTTGCTGGCTTGGTTTCGTACATGCCGGCGGTCCGCTGTCGCGCAGCCGAACTGATAGACGGACCTTCTATGTAAAGCACCGAGCCGCCTTTGGGCAGGAGCGCCGCAAATTGCCTTCCCTGAATTCGGCCGATCTCTTCGTGGTTGGAAGTGATGCAAAAGACCGGAACATTGTGGATCTTGCGAATTTCTGTACCGTAATCAATTTCACGATTGAGCACAACCCAGCCGATTCCAGCATCGGCGGCGGTACGCGCCACGATGGGCAGAGAGGTTCCCCCGATCGGCTCCGTGATAATGGCGTCGGGATGCCCATCTGCCGATTGAATGACTTGCAACAACTGTTGACTTTGGCTGATAGCATCGTTGTTCGCATTGATGATCTCTACATCGACGCCGAGGCGGCGAGCCGCCTCTCGAGCCGCTGCCTCCTGTTCCTGCTGGTAGTCGTTATCGTGCGTCGTAAGAGCAACCAGAAACTTGAGCTTTTTCATATCACCTTTGTTGCAAATCAAGATTTAGGTGCAGGTACCGCGTTTCGGAGTCACCCTCACCGGCGTTGACTTGCGAAACCTAAAATTTTGAATGCGTTATCAGTTTTTTAGAGGCTTTTTAACGCCACATTTAGCCACGATTGCGCATGAGCGTCAAGGCAATTTTCATAAAATCGAACAAAAGTCTGTTTTGGGAAAGGTAGGCGCGAGGATAGACTACGCTGCCTGCCAGGAAGCCAGCAGTCGCCTGAGCACATCCAATCGAAGTGAATACGAGTGACGCAATGAGTATCGCTATAACCTACAAAACTGCGTAAGGTCTGTCTTCAGGAGCTTGATCCAACCAGTTGTCCATCTTTCCTGTGCGTGGTTCCCATGCAGGATATCGTCTCTGACATTACCTTGCCCGTCCTCGCCACGTTTCCCACTGATCTACCAACCATCAGGGATAGGCTCGTCATTTTGACTGAATGATCTGAAGGAAATTAGAATCTTGTATTCCACTTCTTTTTCCAAAGACCACTTTCCAGCGGCTCAACAAAATCCAGGCACCTGTGCGAGAGTTCAAACTTCAACGTTTGAATAGTGCTATGAACAGCGCTCTCCTCGTCCGCAGCATACTTGTTAATGTGAAAGCGAACCCACCGGGAGAACTCCAAAGGGTAATTTTCACGAAACGATTTGCAGAATTCTTGCGAGGAGAATTCCTCCGGCATGCGCCGTATATTCTGTTGAAGAGAGTCTTTGTTAATGTTCATAGCGCTTGTTGTCGAGACAGAAACCCTTTTTGCTGCAATATTGTTTAGGGGGGATTTGTAACATATACCGGTTTCTGTTTCGTCGCGCTCTAAATCATCATGTGCCATGCACGGCTATTCCCGAAACGGGCGACGTTCCCGGAATGTAATTTATCTGATTTGCGGAGCAATTAAAAATCATCTTTATGGTTACGATGGTAACTGGTTAGG
>WNEY01004972.1_pt1 | contig 10231 bp, 9 predicted proteins | sample 5400531 | NCBI WGS metagenome assembly WNEY01 (sample SAMN13153338, study PRJNA577476) | soil metagenome | isolation source: 200 cm saprolite under Douglas fir tree site 1 | place: USA:California | collected 2015-04-18
AGACGCGCGACGCGGACACGGCCGTGCTCGCTCTCGAGGCGGCGATGACCGGGCACCTGCTCTTCACCTCGCTGCACGCCAACGACGCCATGGCAGCCTTCCAGCGCCTGGAGAACCTGGGCTGCTCGCGCGCCCTGGTGGCGCAGTCGATCGCGCTGGTGCTGGTGCAGAGGCTGGTGCGGAAGCTGTGCACCGCGTGCCGCACGCTCGAGCCGCACCCCCCCGCGCTGGTCGAAGCGCTCATCGCGCGCAAGGTGATGGATCCCGCGCAAGCGACCCTGCCCTTGCCGCGCGCGGTCGGTTGCGACGCGTGCAACCGCACCGGCTACGTGGGCCGGGCCGTGGTGGTCGAGGCGTTCCAGGTGACCGACGAGGCGCGCGCGGCGCTGGCCTCCGGCAAGCCGCTGGCGCAGATCGCGCCCTTCGCGATCACCTCGCGGGCGTTGCTGCCCTTCTCCGGGTACGCGGCGGCGCTGCTGCAGAAGCAGGTGATCAGCGCAACGGAAGTGCTCGCCGCGCTGGTGGAGTGACCCGGTCCGGCTTGCGGCTTGCGGCTCGCGGACGAGCTACCACTGGTCCTTGGCGTGCTCGATCGCGGCGGTGCACGCCTGGGACAGGTCGCTCTTGTGCGAGCGCAGGCAGCGCGCGATCCGGCCACCGCCCGGCTTCACCCCCGCGCAGAGCTTCTGCGCGTCGTCGCGGCAGCTCTGCTGGACGTCCTGCAGCAGGGCGCGGTGCTCTTTCTGCTCCTCGCCGAGCTTCTTGCCCTCGTCGCGGCACGCCACCGACAGGTCCGCCTGGTGCTGCTGCAGGCAGCGGGCGACGCGGCCCCCGCCGGGCTGCACCCCGGCGCAGAACTTCCGCGCGTCGTCCTCGCAGGCGGCGCGGATCTCCTCCATGCGCTCGCGGAACGAGTCGCGCTTCTGCTTGCAGGCGGGCGAGAGGTCTGCCTCGTGCTGCTTCAGGCACTGCAAGATGCGCCCCTGCCCGGGCTCGACCCCCTTGCAGAGCCTCTCCGCATCGTCCTTGCAGGGATGCTCCGCCGCCGCCACGGGCACGGCCAGCAGTACCACCAGTCCGGCGATCAAGCTGCGCATGACTTCCTCCTGGGTCGGCCGCCAGCCGATCAGGCCTGGTGGTGGGCCAGCTGGCGCATCGTGTCCCGGATCGACGGGAGCTGAGGCACGGACGCCATCTCCAGGCTGTCGGCGAGCCCGACTCCGGGGAGGAAGACGCCTGCCAGCAGGCGCGGAGGCGCGGCCAGGTCGTAGAACAGCTCCTCGACCGTCCGCCGCAGCAGGTGCTCGCCGAAGTTGCTGATCTCCGTGTCCTCGTTCACGAACAGCGCGCGGCCCGTCCGCTTGACCGACTCCCGGATGCGCGGCCAGTCGTACGGATGGAGCGTCCGCAGATCGATCACCTCGGCCTCGATGCCTTCCTGGGCGAGCTCGTCCGCCGCCTTCTTGCACAAGGGCAGCGTGCGCCCGTAGCTGACCACGGTCACGTCGCGGCCGCTCCGCACCGTCCGCGCCTCGCCGAAGGGGATGAAGATGTCCGGCGTGTCGGGCCACTGCGGCTGCCACTTGGCGCGGTCGCCGAGCGGCGCATCGATCATCTTGCTCAGCGCGCGGTCGTCGCCGGGCTCGCCGGGGATCTCCTCCCCCGGCAGGCTGCGCACGCGCATCAGCGCCTTCGGGACCAGCAAGAAGCACGGGTTGGGGTCGACGATGCAGGAGAGCAGGAGGCCGTAGGCGTCCCTCGGGGTCGAGGGGATGGCGATCTTGAACCCGGGGATGTGCGTCGCCGTCGCGTCGAACGAGTGCGAGTGGTAGATGCTGCCGCGGATGCCCGCCCCGACCGGCGTCAGGATGGTCATCGGGACGTTCCAATCGCCGTTGGTCGACCAGGTCTGCAGGCCGGCGAGCTTCAGCAGATCGATGGTGTTGTAGGCGTAGTCGCAGAACTGGATCTCGCCGACGTTGCGGCAGCCGGCGAGCGCCAGCCCGATCGAGGCGCCCACGATGCCGCGCTCGTCCAGGGGCGTGTTCCACGCGCACTTGATCCCCTGCGTGGCGGTGAAGGCGCCGCCGAGCGGCGGGCCCACGTCCTCGCCGAAAACGTCGGTCAGATCATGGCGCTCCTCCGCGACGTGCAGCGCCATCCGGATCGCCTGGACCATCGTCGACACGGCTAGTTGCCCTCCCGCACCTTGTCGCGGTCCATGAAGACGTTCTGGTAGATGGTGTCGCCCTTGGGCTGCGGCTCCTGCCGCACCTTGCGGTGCGCCTCCTGCAGCTCCTGCGCGTATTTCTGGCGCAGCTCCTCCATCTGCTGCCGGGTGAGCAGCTTGCGCTCCTCCAGCTTCTTCTCGAATCCCTTGAGGCAGTCGGCCTCGTCGACCACCGCGTTCGCTCCGGAGGCGCTGGAGTGGCCGAACAGCCGCGAGACGAACGCCTCCAGGAGGAACGGCTTGCGCTCGCCGCGGACGTACTCCATCGCGGCGGCAATCTCGCGGTAGGCGACCTCGGGATCGTTGCCGTCGATGGTCTTCGACTCGATCCCGAACGCCTTGCCGCGGTCCGAGATGCGCTTCTCGCCGTGCTGTCCCGACCACGGCGTGGAGATGCCCCACTTGTTGTTGGTGACGAGGATCAGCATCGGCAGCGGGTTCGCCGGGCGGGAGGACCAGATCAGGGAGCTGGCGAAATCGCCCTCCGCGGTTCCCGCATCGCCTCCGGTCACGACGGTGATCCCCCGCCCCCCCGCGCGCTTCTGCGCGATCGCGGTCCCGATGCCGATCGCGTACTGCGCCTCGATGGTCGAGGTGACCGGGACCACGTTCCACTCGAAGATCGAGTAGTGGTTGCAGAAGTTGCGCCCGCCCGAGTACGGATCGGTCGCGGTGTTCTTCATCTGCCGCATGGCGTTCGTCGGGTCGGCGCCCATCGCCAGCAGGGTCGCGCTGTTCCGGTAATGGAAGTGGCAGTAGTCGTACTGCGGCCCGCGCCCCTTGTGGATGAGCAGCCCCAGGGGGACGTTGAAGGCTTCTTCGCCCGGCCCCCCGATCCAGAAGTAGCCGTCGCCCTGCTTGTACATGGCGATGAGCCGCTCCTCGAGCACGCGCGCCTTCAGCATCAGATCGTGGATGCGGAGCAGGAGCTCGGGCGACAGGTCCGCGTCGGGCGCCCGCGGTACGGGCCGTAGGCTGGTGCTCACAAGGGGACCTCCTTCATCGCGCGGCTTCTACAACAGAATCCGCGCGCTCGCAGCAGAACGCCGCTCCCCCGCCGTATTCGGGGACGGTGTGCCTTCATATCGCGACCATCGTGGCATGTGTTCCGGTCGCCGCCATCTTTCGCGCGCCGCCGTGCCGCGTCATGGCGGGTTCAGGCGCGGTGCGCCGTCTCGGCTTCCGGCGGCGGAGCGCCCGCTCCGGCGGAACCCTGCGTGACGGGCTGCTTGTCGGGGCCCTTCTCGGAGGGCTTGTCGGGCGCCTTCTCGGTGGGCGGCGGCGGCTGCGAGCGCGGCGCCGCCACGTCCATGTAGCGGGCGAGCTGCGTCCAGGCCAGGAAGCGGTCCGTCTCGGCGCTCATCGCCTCTCCGCTGCCCGGCTGCGTCGGTTGGTCGGCCCAGGCTTCCGCGTACGCGTCGAAGAGCTGCCGGGCGAAGTCCACCGCCTGGCGCGCTTCCTCCAGCACCTCGCGGTCCGAACGCCAGGGGCCGGGGGCGCGCCTCGGCGCCGCCGCTCGACGCACGGTCGCCACGGTGCGCCGGTAGGTGACCACAGCCTTGCCCAGCTGCGGCGCCGCGGCCAGAAGCCGGGAGCGCAGCTCCAGGCGCGGCGAGGGGGGCTCCGCCGGCGCGCCGCCGTTGACCGGCTGGCCGGCGAACTGAGAAGGGGTCGGGATCGGGGTCGAGATCGGGGTCGAGGTCGAGGTCAGGTTCGAGGTCGGGGTCGAGGGCGGGTTCGAGGTCGCGGTCGCAGTCGCGTCCGACGTCGAGATCGGGACCGAGGGCGGCGTCGAGATCGGGACCGAGGGCGGCGTCGGCAGCCCCTCGGCCGTCGCGATGGACCCCGGCTCCGCCGAAGCCTCCGCCTCCGATGCCGCTGCGGTCTCCCCAGGGGGTGCGGCGACCGCGCCCTCGTCGCCCGCTGCCGCCGGGGCAGGCGCCGCCTCGGCCGGGGCGGGCTCGCGCGGCGCGCTCTTCCGCGCCGCCTCGGCAGCCGCCAGCTGGCCGAGCGCGAGCGGCAGGTCCCGCAGGAAACGGGTCAGGTCGAACTGCTCCTTGCCTTCGAACAGGCGGGCCAGCGCCGTCGCGACCCGCTCCAGCGCGCCGCTGCGGAGCTGCTCCATCACCCGGGGAAAATCGGCGAACAGGCGCCGCTGCGATTCGAGCCGGTCGTGGAGGGCCGCGGCGAAGGCGAGGGCGCCCGCCGCCTGCTCGACGTCGCGGCGGACCGAATCGCGCAGCGAGGCCCAGCTCCCGCCGCCCTGCGGCCGGGGCGGCTGCGAGTGCTGTTGCGGCCCGGGCCCCCCTGGCGTCCTCACCTGTCCCCTCGGGTTTCTGGCCATCCGGCCGCTTCTTCAACCGGATCGCGGCTCGGGATGCAAGCGAAAGCTGCCGGGCACTGTCGGATGCAGGCGCCTTGCCGGTCCCCCCGAGGCTGCGTTACAGCGGGCGCATGCCGAGCCTGAGGCCGTACGCGGAGAGGGACTGGCCGCACTTCCTGCAGCTCGACCTGGAGACGGCCATCGACGCGCTGGGGGAGTCCAGCGAGGACGAGCGCCGCAAGCTGCGCGATCGCTGGCCCCAGAAGCTCGCCGGCCAGGGTTTCACCCCGCAGCGGTTCGGGGTGGCCGCGGCGCAGCTCCTGGTGCTCGAGTCCGAGCAGGGCGCCTACCTCGGACATCTCTGGCTCACCGAGACCCGCGACGCGAGCGGCAAGCGCATCCTCGAGGTCACCACCATGGGCATCGTCCGCGAGGCCCGCGGGCAGAAGCTGGGGCGGCTGCTCATGCAGCGCGCCGAAGCGGAGGCGCGAGAGCGCGGCATGGAGGACATCGAGCTGTCGGTGGCCGGGAACAACCGCCGCGCCCGCGATCTGTACCGCGACCTCGGCTACGAGACGGTGCGACGGACCATGCGCAAGCGGCTGCGCGCATAGTCGGCGCGGTATATCGGAGGCGCTCCGCTTTTCATGGCGCGGACGCCGTGGGATAGGCCCTGGCATGGGGAGAGAGATCTCGGTCGAGGACCTTTCGCTCCGCCTCGAGCGCGGCGAGCGGCCGTTGCTCGTCGACGTGCGGCAGCCCTGGGAGCACGAGCTCTCGCGCCTTCCGGGCAGCCTGCTCCTCCCGCTGGGAGAGCTGCCCTCGCGGGCCGCCGAGGTCCAGCCGGCTCCGGGGCAGCTCGTCGTCTGCTACTGCCACCACGGGGTGCGCAGCCTGCACGCGGCGGAGATCCTCTCCCGCGCCGGCCTGCCGGACGCCGTTTCGCTCGGCGGAGGCATCGACGCCTGGTCGCTCCAGATCGACCCCTCGGTACCGCGATACTGAATGGAATGGTTTCAGGCGATCCGGAACAGCCGCCGGGCGTTGCCGGACAGGACGAGCGCCTCGTCCGAGGGAGGCAGGCCGAGCCCGCGGACGACCCGGAGCTCGCGGTCCCATTCGTAAGGCAGGTTGGGGAAATCGGTGCCGTACAGGATCCGATCCGGCCTGCGCCGCAGCACCTCCAGGTCGGGCGGATCGGGGAAGTACCCCGTGATCGCCATCGTGGTGTCCAGGTAGAGATTGGGGAACTCGTCGAGCAGCGCCTCGAACGCGGCCGGCTCGTCCATGCCCAGGTGGGGCACGATGCAGATCGCCTCGGGGTGCCGCGCCAGCGCGCGGCGCAGCCGCGCCGCTCCGGAGAGCGCGCGCACGTCCGTGCCGTAGCCGTCCGAGGCGGGCTCCCGGCCGCAGTGGATCACCACCGGCTTGCGGTGGCGCGCGGAGGCGCGCCAGACCGGATCGAGGCGCGGATCGTCGGGCGCGACGCGCATCACGTGGCTGTGGATCTTGACTCCGTGGAAGCCCTGCTCCCCCAGCGCGCCGTCGAGGAGCCGCTCGATGCCGTCCTCTCCGGGAAACGCCGTGCAGCAGGGCACCACCTCCGGATACGCGCGCGCGAGCTGCAAGGTGAAGTCGTTCAGCGCCGCCGCCATCCCCGGCTTGTGCGCGTAGGGCAGCACCACGCAGCGGTCGATCCCTCCGTCGCGCAAGGTGCGCACCGCCTCGTCCACCGAGGTGCGGTAACGGATCTCCCAGGCGTGCTCGCTGAACCATCTCCGGATCGCCTCCGCCAGCCGATCCGGAAACAGGTGCACGTGCGCATCGACGATCACGCCCCGGATCTACCCGGGCCGGGTGAGGCCTACAAGCGGATCGGGTCAGCCGGCCGCGCGGCCGCCGAAGCCGAACATGGCGCCGATGCGGGAGAGGAGGTTGGTCTCCTCCTCCGCCTGGGAAGCGCCCGCCTCGGCGCGGGCGGCGTCCAGGTCCCGGCGCCGGCGCGCGATCACGCCGGCCAGCTCCTCGGCGACGTGGACGTTCTGCGCGAACACGCGCGAGAACGCCACCCGGTCGACCGCCAGGAGCGCCGCCTCGGAGAGCGCCACTACCGTCGCCGTGCGCGGCTCTCCGGTGAGGAGCGACATCTCGCCGAAGAACGCGCCGCGCCCCAGGCGCGCCACCTCCCTCTCGCCGTTCTCCAACCGGACGCGCACCGCCAGCTCTCCCCGCGCGACCAGGTACAGCGTGTCCCCCGGCTCGCCCTGCCGCACGACCGCCTCGCGCGGGCCGTACTCGAGGAAGCGCGCGTGCTCCGCCAGCACCTTGCGGTCGGCCGGGCGCAGCGTGGCGAGGAAGTCGATGCGCGAGAGCAGGTCGTCCGCGTCCTCGAAGTGCTCGCGGCGCCTGCGCTCGTCGGCCTCGGCGGCGCGTTCGCGGAAGGAGAGCGTGGTCTGCGGGTACGGCATGTCGATCGCGGCGCGGCGCAGCGCGTACCAGATCGCCTCGTTCACCTCGTCGATCGCCTCGCGCTCCAGCGCGTAGCTCTCCGTGAAGAAGCGGACGCGGTAGACGGCCCCGCTCGGCTCGAAGGAGGCGAGCTGCACCACCGGCGGCGGCTCCTTGAGGGCCCGCGCGCACGAGGAAACCGCCTCCAGGAGCGCCGCCTTCGCTCGCGCAGGCGCGACCTCCAGGTCCACGATCGCCGACAGCTCGACGCAGTCCTGCGCCGTCGGCCGCGAGTGGTTCACCACCACCTCGCGGCTGATGAGTCCGTTGGGCACCAGGATCTCGTCGTGGTCGCCGGTGACCAGCCGGGTCGAGCGCCAGCCGACGTCGAGCACCTTCCCCCGCCACTTGCCGAAGCTCACCCATTCGCCCTGATCGAAGGGCTGCTCGGCGTGCAGCGTGAGCCCGCTGAACAGGTTTCCCAGCGCCTCCTGCAGCGCGAAGCCCAGCACCACCGAGAGCAGGGCGGAGGTGGCGAGCAGCGAGGAGAGGTTCAGCCGGTACTCGAGGCGGAGCACCACCGCCGCGACCACGAACGTCCCCGCCCAGGCGAGCAGGCTCCGGAGCAGGCGCGGGATGCCTTCCCCGCCGCGCAGCCGCAGCACCGCGAAGAGCAGCGCCTCGCCCAGCCGGAGGACGCCGACCGCGCCCGCGATGTACGCGGCCGTCGCGCTCGCGTGGCGCAGCGTGCCGTCGACGCCCTCGAGCGCGAACGCCGCCACGCGTCCGATCAGGTAGATCGCCAGCAGGAGCTGCGGCGGGCGCAGCTCGATGGCGAACGTGCGCGCGGCGTCCGATCGGCTCCCGCGCAGCAGCACGCGCCGGATCGCGGAGACCCCGATCCACAGCGCGGCGGCGAGCAGGAACCGCGTCATGCCTTCCGGGAGGAGCACGAGCGCATGGTTGCCTCCCGCCGGCCGCGAGGGCAACTGATCGGCAGGAGCGCTTTCTTGAGGTTTTGTAGGACGGCCCGTAACCTCGCGCCAGATGACGGTGCGGTGCGCGCTGGCGATATCGGTGTGTGTGCTCGCGGGTATGGCGAGGCAGTCGGCCGCCGATTCCACCGCGGCCACGAACCAGACCCCGGAGTCGATCTCGCTCGCGCGCACCGAATCCGGCGGTCCCGACGACGAGGACTCCGCCCCGGACGGGCTCGTCAGCCGCGCTTCCGGGCGGCCCGACCACCCGCGGACGCTCGAGGAGATCAAGAGCTCGGGCTACATCCGCGTGCTGACGCGCAACAACGACACCAGCTTCTTCATCCATCGCGGCCACCGGATGGGCTTCGACTACGAGCTTGGCAAGAAACTGGCGCACCGGCTGGGCATCCGCGTCGACATGGTGGTCACCGCGAGCTGGGGCGACATGGTCCCCCGGCTCCTGCGGGGCGAGGGCGACGTGATCGCCGCCGAGGTCACCGTCACCGAGGAGCGCAAGAAGCAGGTCCTGTTCGCCGAGCCGTGGGGGAAGACCCGCGAGGTCGTCGTCTACCAGGAAGGCGCCGCACCGGTCGGCAGACCCGTGGACCTCGCCGGCAAGGAAGTCCGCGTGCGGAAGAGCTCCACCTACCACGAGACGCTCCTCGAGCTGTCTCGCAAGCTCGAGTCGCAAGGCCTCGCCCCGGTGCGCATCGGGATCGTTCCCGAGGACTGGGAGACCGACACCATCCTGACCGCGGTCAGCAAGGGCGAGATCCACTACACGGTCGCCGACGCGCTCCTCGCCGACATCCATGCCGCGTACTTCGACAACCTCGTGGTCGGCCCCGCGCTGTCCGAGGAGCGCCCGCTGGCCTGGGCGGTGCGGCCGGGCGACACCCGGCTGCGCGACGAGATCGACGCGACCTTCCGCGAGCTGCGGCGCAAACCCGACTTCAACGTGCTCAAGCGGAAGTACTTCGAGGAGGAGCGCACCTTCCGCAAGGCGCGCGCGGACAGGCTCTACGCCTCGGAGACGGGCACGCTCTCGAACTTCGATCCGCTGGTGCGCAAGTACGCCGGGCACCATGGATTCGACTGGCGCCTGGTCGCCGCGCAGATCTACCAGGAGAGCCGGTTCGACCCGCGGCGCAAGAGCTGGGCAGGCGCGCTGGGCCTCTTCCAGATCATGCCCGGCACGGCGAAGGGCCTGGGCATCGCCGACCCGACCGATCCCGAACAGTCCATCCGCGGCGGCCTGAAGTACATGCAGCAGCTCCACGAGCACTACCAGGACGTCGCCAATCCCATCGAGCGCTACCGGTTCGCCCTGGCCGCCTACAACACCGGCTTCGGGCACGTCGACGACGCCCGGCGGCTCTGCAAGGCGGCCGGCAAGGACCACACCCGCTGGCGCGAGGTGGCGGCCTATCTCCTGAAGCTGTCCGATCGGCGCTACGCCTCGAAGACGCGGTTCGGCTTCTGCCGCGGCATCGAGCCCGTCGACTACGTGCGGCACATCGACGAGCGGTACGCCGGATACGCGCAGCTGGTCCCGCTGGCGCGGGCGGGCGAGCGCTAGGCCGTTCCGCGGAGCGGGCGCCGCGCGCGGCGTTACACTGGTCGCGCCATGCGGCGCGATTCGGTCATCCTGGCACTCGCGTTCGTCGCCGTCGCTGCCGCGTTCGTCGTCTCCACCATGGTCGCGCAGCGCGCCTCCCGCGAGGTGGGCGGGCTGGCCGCCTCGATCGCGCGCGATGCCGCCCCCGGGCTGGCCTCGATGAGCAACGTCCGTGGCGAGGTGCGGCGCCTGCAGGAGCTCGTGACCCGCCTGGCGGTCCTGGGCGCCGCGCCCGGCGACAAGGCCGAGGTCGACGAGACCCGGCAAGACCTCGATGGGCACCTCGCCAACTTCCGCGCCCTGCCCGCTTCCGGCGAGGAGCTGAAGCTGCTCAACGAGCTCCAGACGAACATCCGCTCCTTTGACGAGTCGGTAGAGCGCGTCATCGCCCAGCTCGGCTCGCGGCAGCCGGAAAAAGCGGCGGCCACGCTCGCCCGAGAGGTCCGCCCGCTCGCGGACGAGGCGATCGCGACGGCCGGCAAGCTGGTCCACCTGGACGCGCGCGCCGCGGAGGAGGCGGCCCTGCGCATCGAGCAGGTGCACCGGCGCGCCGATCGGATGGCGCTGCAGATGGACACGCTCTGCGTCATCCTGGCCGGCCTCGCGGCCTGGCTCATGGTGCGCGCGGTGGG
>WNEY01004973.1_pt1 | contig 10229 bp, 17 predicted proteins | sample 5400531 | NCBI WGS metagenome assembly WNEY01 (sample SAMN13153338, study PRJNA577476) | soil metagenome | isolation source: 200 cm saprolite under Douglas fir tree site 1 | place: USA:California | collected 2015-04-18
CTCCGTCCGCGGGCTGCCGCCCTGCGCAAGGCGCTCGCCCTCGTCTCCGGCCACGAGCAGATGACGCTACGGATCTACGGCGAGGCTGCGGGGAAACCCGACGATCAGGCCGAGATCGCTCGTGGCCCCGGCCAGCGCTATCTCGCACGCCGGCTCCGCGCCCGCCGCGTCCCCGAGGTCGATCCGCTCCGCCGGGCGCTGCACGGCCTCGTCAGCGCCGAGCGCGTCGAGCGTCACGCGCGGCCGCCGCTCCTGGCGAGCGTGTATCACCTCGTGAGGCGCGGTGACAGCCAGCGCTATCTGGCGACCGTCGCCGCGACCAGCGCGCAGCTCGCCGGCGTGCGTGTGAGCCCCAGCGGGCCATGGCCGGCCTACGCGTTCGCGCCCGACGCGGTGGCGTGAAGAAGCGCCGGACGACGCGACGCCGGCGGCCGGCCACCCGGCCACCGCTGGTCGCGCGCGAGGTGGATGACCTCGACGCGCTGCGCGCGGAGCTCGAGCGGCGCGTGGACAGCGCCACCGCCCCCCGCTGGAACGCCGACCCGGAGGACGTGCAGCGCTCCGTCGCCCAGCTCGTCTTGACGCTCGTCGAGTTCCTGCGCAAGCTCTTCGAGCGACAGGCATTGCGACGCATGGAGGCGAAGACGCTGACGCCGGCGCAGACCGAAGCGATCGGGCTGGCGCTGATGCGCCTCGAAGGGACGATTCAGGATCTGGCCAAGCGGTTCGATCTGGCGCCCGAGGATCTCAACATCGACCTCGGCCCGCTCGGGCGCCTCACCTGACGCAGCGCGGAAGTGCTCCACGCCCCACTCTCGGAAAAGTTCTGCTCACTCCGTCCGCATCACGCGTCAGGGAACGCCGCGCCTGGCGCCGGGTTGGGCGGTGGCCACCGTCTTGCGCGCCCTTCTGCGCTCCTGATACCTTGCTCACCGACCGGGAGTGGAGGGGCGATCCATGGAAGCACCGGAATCCCTCGATCAGGTGGTGCGAGATCGCCGGCCTGCCGACCCAATCACGGAATGACCTCGGGGAGATCGAGCATGGATGATTGGTGGTCCGTGGACGACGAGATCCTCGCCTGTCTCGCCGTGAATCCCTACCTGACGCCGGCCGAGTTGGGCGGCAAGCTGGGACTGAGCGAGCCGGCGACCAGCTCACTGCTCGCGTTACTCGCGGCGGAAGGGAAGGTCCGTCTCCGGATCGTGGAACGCGCAGACCCCACCGGTCGTTAGTACACTGGCGTGGCAGTCAAGCCACGCCAGGGGGGTTCACATCATGCGCAGCCCACTCGTCCGGGGGTTCCTCATCGCCCTGCTCGCCGGCGTCATGCTTACCGGGACGGCAGGGGCGCTCGGCGTCGGTGACAAGGCGCCCGAGTTCACACTGCCGGCCGCCGGCCAGCCGCAGCCGGTGAAGCTGAGCGACCTGCTCGGCAAGGGGCCGGTCGTGATCTACACGGCCATTCAGGTCTTCACACCGACGTGAGTCAAGGAGATCACGGGCTTTGAAGCGGCGCTGCCGCAGTTCAAAGCCCTCAACGCCCAGGTCGTGGGCGTCACCGCGGATCACGTCGCCACGCTCAACGCGTTCGTCAAGGAAAACAAGACGCAGCACCTGCTCCTCTCCGATTTCCGTCGCCAGATGCTCCCGCAATGGGACGCGATCGTCACCGATGAGAAGAGCCCGATCTACCGTTACGCCAAGCGCGCGTACTTCATCCTCGACAAGAACGGCACCGTGAAATTCACGAAGGTGATGGACAACCCCCTCGATTTGCTCGACGCCAACGAGGTGCTCAGGCAGATCAGAGAGTCTGGCGCCGCTTCATGAGTGCGGTGATCGGTCTGGCGCTGGCGGCGGTGCTCGCTCTCGCGACCGCCGCCGGCGCCGCCGGTCCCGACTTCGCCACGCTCGGATTCCAGCCCTACGAGCCGCCGAAGCCGGCGCCGGCCTTCGCGCTTCCCGATCTCGACGGCAAGACCACGCGGCTGGAGGACTTCCGGGGCAAGGTCCTTCTGCTCTTCTTCTGGGCCACGTGGTGACCGACCTGCCGGGAGGAGTTACCTTCCGTCAACCGGATGTACAGCGAGCTCAAAGCCAAGGGCCTCGAGGCCCGGCTGATCTCCTTTCGAGAGAGCACCGACCTCGTGCGCCGCACCGTGAAGGAGCGCGGCTACGTCGTTCCGTCGCTCGTCGATGCCAGCGGTGACGTGAGCGGGCGGCTCTACGGCGTCTTCGGCCCGCCAACTGTGTATTTCGTCGATCGCCAGGGAAGGTTTCTGGCCCGCGGCGCCGGCCCTCACGACTGGACGTCGCCGGCCACGCGCAAGCTCATCGAGCGCCTGCTGAGCGGCGGCTAAACTAGCGAGGCGCCGTCTCAGGGCGCGACGGCGATGCGGCCCTCGACCGCCGCCGTAGCGCGGCCCTGGGCGCGTACCGCACGGCTGACCGTCTCGGCGATCAGCTCGCGGGTCACGCCGGTGGCGTTGGCCAGCATCGTGAAGCCGTCGCCGCCGTTGTAGACGAAGTCGCTCGTCGCCGCCGCGTACGTGGTCTCGTCGGCGGCGATCGGCGCGCCGTTCGCGCGCGTCACCGTCACCACGCGCTGGCCGGGTGGGCGCCGGGGATCGAACGTGTAGCGCAGCCCCGAGACCTGCAAGAACCTTCCGAGGCCGTTGCGGAAGCGTCCGTCGACCCAGGCGCCGTGACCGACGCTGTTCTCGAGCGCCGCCCACAGCGTGCGCCCGCTGATCCGGAACGTCACCGCCACGTTGTTGAAGGGGAAGACGGCGTGGAGGTCGCCCTCGACCACGTCCCAGGGCGGCCCCGCCGCGTAGCCGGGCGCGGGGCGGCGCAGCCGATGATCAGCGGGCTGGTAGGTGGACGGCACGTCGTCGCGCAGCGCCCCGGACACGTCGAAGGCGAGGTCGGTCGCATAGGCGGCGCGCAGCGCGTCGGTCTCGAAGTTGCCCAGGCGCGATTCCTCCTCGCGCGAGCGATCGAGGCGCAGGGCCGCCTCGCCGACGGTGACGTCGAACAGCGGCCGGCTCCGCGCGCGATACTCCTCGATCAGCGCGTGCACGGCTGGATCGGGGCGCACGGCGTCGGTCCACGGCCGCTTCTGCGCCGCGGCTTTGCCCGCGACGGCTCGCGCGCGCCGATCGTAGTCCACGCTGATCACCGCGTACTCCACGCCCTTCGAGCGGTTCTCCACGACGAGGACGCCGTTGATGACCGTGTTGACGGTCATGTCGGTGTGATCGCCGATGAGCACGTCCACCCCGCGAGCGCCGCGGGCCATCTCGACGATCTGGCCGCGGGGCGTGCCGTCGGCGGCCACGGCGATGGCGCCCACGTGGGCGAGGACGATCACGACCTCGGCACCGCGGGCGCGCAGCGCGCGGGCTTCGGCGTTCATCGCCGGCACGGGCGGAAAGAACTGGAACTCGCCGGTGCGACCAGTGGCGACGACAGACGGCGTCTCCGGGTTGCCGATGCCGATGACGCCGACGCTGACCCCGTTCAGCGTGAAGAGCCGTGACCGCTCGACGAGGGTCGTCCCGTCCGCGGCGACGATGTTGGCGGCGACGTACGGGAAGCGGGCGTGGGCCATGAGCGCGCGGAGATGGGCGACGCCGCGATCGAAGTTGTGATTGCCGAGCGTGTCGACGTCGATGCCCATGAGGTTCGCGGCGAGCACGGCGGGGACGTCGTCGAAGAACGCCGAGAGCGGCGGCGTCGCGCCGAACGCGTCGCCGGCGGTGACGACGAGCGTGCCCTGCGGGTTGGCGGCGCGCTCGGCGTCGAAGTACGTCTTGAGCGCGGCGGCGCCACCGACCATCCGCGTCTGGCCACCCTCGATCACGCCGACCGGCTCGAGCTGACCGTGCCAATCGCTGATGTCGACGATCGTGATCCGCGCGACGTCCGGAAGTCCGGAGTCGAGACGCGCGCAAGCGGCGAGCGCCAGGGCGATCGCCAACCGGAGAACGAGCGCGCGCGGCACGCTGAGCTAGAGGCCCGGGAAGAAGAGCGCCCAGGTCGCGCGGACGGTCCACATCGAGAGCAGGAATCCGCCGGCGACGGCGAGCGCGACGCCCCCGACCAGCCTCACGCGCTCCTGGAAGACCTGGGTGCGGCCGCCGCCACGCGCCAGCAGCGTGCCGGCCACGGCCAGCGGAACCATGAGACCCAGGCCATAGGCCATGAGCGTGATCGCGCCCAGCCACGGGCTCTGGCGCGCCGCCACCCAGCCGATGATGAGCGCATACGCGGAGAGTGGGCTGAAGATGGCCATCGTCGCGCCGAAGGCGAGCGCGATGATCAACGCGCGCCGCGACAGGCTGCCGGCACCTCCGCCCCTGGGCACGGCGCGCACCTCGGGCAGCAGTGGGCGGATCACGCCGAGCTCACCGAGCGCGATCACGAGCGCTAGCACGCCGAGGATAGTCAGCGCCACCGACGCGAGCGCCTCGCGCGCCCAGGGGGTGGTCACCCGGGCGGCCACCACGACGCCGGCCCACGCCAGGGCGGCGCCGAAGACGCCCAGGACCACGAGGAGCGCGCCCGTGAAGATGCCGAGCGTCCTCAGCCATTGCCGTCTCGTGTTCGCCTCCTGAACCAGGGGCGCGATCGTAAAGATCATGGGCGTCCATCAGGGGACGCAGATGCGCGGCACCCCCATGATGAACGCGAGGACGATGGCGGTTCCGGCCCCGACCAGCGGCGCGCTCGGGTCCATGAAGAGCGCGATGAAGCCCTTGTAGAGTCGGCTGAACACCGGCGCGTTCCAGAGCGCGCCGAGCGCGCCGCCTCCGAGCGTGGCGAGGACGAAGGTGGTCCTGCGAGCGTGCATCTGATTCCTCCCTGGTACCAGATTAGACACGAACGAGCACCCGTTTCCCAACGTCGTCATCGCGTCTCCGCGGCACGCGCCGCCCACACGGCGTACAGCGGATCGCCCGCCGGCGGTGTGTGCGTCCACTGGCGGACGTCGGCGAAGGCGGCGGAGGCCGCGAAGTACGCGGTGACGATGGCCACGTGCTGATCGTCGTTCGCCGCGTGCCAGAGGGCGACGGCCTTGTCCGGGAAGCATCGGTTGCTGAACGAGACGATGAAGGGCGCGCGCGGCTTCAGGCAGCGCGCGACCTCACGGAAGACCTCCACCGGCCGTGTGAGGTACTGGACGGACACCGCGCAGAGCGCGGCATCGAAGGCTCCGTCGTTGAAGGGCAGCGTCGGCGCGCGATTGAGATCGTGGACGATCCCTTGAGCCAGGCGCGGGTTGTCGCGCATCTCGTCGGCGTTCAGCCCGAGGCCGATGACGGTGCCCGCGAACGACGAAGGCAGATGGCTACGCCAGGACGCCATGAGGTCGAGGACCGTCGCCGCCGGGGGCACCAGCGCCGCGTAGAGGCCGCCGAGGGCCGCGATCGCCCCGTCGTCGATGTGCACCACGCGCCGCGGTTGGGCATAGAAGAGGAGGTCATCGTCTTCGTTGAAGCGGCGGAACGCCCCGGGAGGAAACTCGATCGCCTTCGTCACGCCACCACCTTCGTTGCGCGAAGCCGCGCGATCTCGCCGGCGGCGAGCCCGGCCTCGCGCAGCACCGCGTCGGTGTGCTCGCCCAGCGCCGGCGCGGGAGTGCGGATGCTGCCCGGCGTCCTCGCGAAGCGCACCGGCGTGCCGAGGCTCGTGAAGTCGCCGGCGCGCGGATGAGTATCGCGGACCAGCATGCCGGTGGCCGCCACCTGGGGATCCGTCGCGAGACCGGCGTAGCGATTCACGGGAGCGCAGAGGACCTCGCGCGCTTCCAGCCGCGCCATCCATTCCTTCACGGTGGCCTGGCGGAAGATCGGCTCGAGGATCTCGTTGAGGGTGGCGCGGTGGCGCACGCGTAGCTCGTTGGAGGCGAAGCGTTCATCCTTGACGAGATCGGGCCGCGCGATCGCCTCGCAGAACGGCGCCCACAGTCGGTCGATCCAGGCCGCCACGTAGATCCAGCCGTCGCGGGCGGCGAAGGCCTGGAACGGCGAGAGATACGGATGCGCGCTGCCGTGGCGGCCGGGCTCCTCGCCCGTCGCCAGGAAGATGCTCAGCCGCGCGGCGTGGGCGAGCATGAGGCCGTCGAGGAGACAGACGTCGACGCGCTGGCCCTGGCCGGTGCGCTCGCGATGGAGGAGCGCCGTCACGATGCCCTGCCCCGCCAGCAGAGCGCCGATCGTGTCGACGACGGGCGCTCCGGTGAGGATCGGCGCGCCGTCCGGCTCGCCCGTCACCGCCATGAGCCCGCCCATCGCCTGCACCAGCATGTCGAGGCCGGGCTTCTCACGCCACGGTCCGGTGGGGCCGAACGCGCTCAGCGAGCAGTACACGAGCCGCGGGTTGCGCACGGCCAGCGAGTCGTAGTCGATGCCGAGACGCTCGGCCACGCCACCGCGGTACGCCTCGATCACCACGTCGGCGCCTTCGACCAGACGCTCGAAGGCACGGCGGCCGTCGGCGTGGGCCAGGTCGAGCGCCACGCTTCGCTTGTTCCGGTTCACGGTCACGAACACGGCGCTCTCGCCGTGCAGGTGGCGCGCGTACGCGGTGCGCGCGGCATCGCCGCCGTCGGGGTTCTCCACCTTGATGACGTCGGCGCCCATGTCGGCGAGATACATCCCGCACGCCGGCCCCGCGATGAGATGGGCCAGCTCGAGGACGCGATAGCCGGTGAGCGGCAGGGCCACCGGGAGAGTCTAGATCATCAGGGACCCACGGCGTCGAGCCACGCGCGCCAGCGGGCGCGCGGCCGGGCCGGCCCGAACTCGAGGATCCACGCCAGTCGGGGCTCGTCGGTCATGTTCGGCCCCGTGTGATGCAGCGTGTACGGCAGGTGCACGGTCGCGCCCCCGACGCGGAGCGGGCACGCGACCGCGCACGCAGCGTCCACGCCGTCGACCTCCATGGCGTGAGCGCTCCGGCGGTGATCGCGCCGGTGATGAGGCAGGATCGGTCCCAGATGACTGCCGGGGATGAACTGCATGCATCCCATCTCGAGGGAGACGTCCTGCAGCGGGATCCAGACGTGCACCGTCGTCGCCAGGCTGGCGCCAGCGGCGTAGGCGCCATCCTGGTGCCAGGGCGTGGCGCAGCCGTTCCGTGGCGGCTTGAGGATCGCGTGGTCGAACCCCGTGTGGTCGGCGGGCTCGGCCAGCAGCTCGGCCGCCAGCTCTTGCGCTGCCGTGAACGCGCGGCTCCGCCTGAGCGCGGGTGCGAGACGGATCGCCCAATTGATCTCCGGGATCTGCTGGACTCCGCCGTGGCGGCCCTCGTCGCCGAGGTCGAAAGCGTGGCGACCGGGAAGCTCGTGGAAGCGCCGAAAGAGGCCGGTCAACCGACGCCGGATGCGCTCGAGATCATCGACGGACGTCAACTGCTCGATGGCAAGGAAACCGGAACGCCAGAAGGCTTCGATCTGTCCGATGCCTAGCAACGCCATTTCCCCCGCTGTCCTTGCAAGCAGCGAACCGGGCAGCGCTGGCGCCCCAGCCATATCTCAGGGGGCTTCGCGACCGAGGCAGGCGAGCCACTGTGCAAGTCGTCGCAGATTCTGCAACAGGCTGCAGACAATCGGCGGGGAAGGATGCGGGTCCGCGGGACTACGAGGCCAGCCGGAGTCCGGAGCGCATCTCGAACTCTTCCTGGTCGAGGAGCGAGCCGCCGTTGATACGGTTCATGGCGCCGCAGTAACGGCAGTGGACGAAGGCGGGCTCACGGACGATGAACGTGCTGTCGCACTTGTCGCAGCGGTTGGGATCGTGGGCGCGGCCGTTCCGGGCCGGTACGAACCGCACGACGGTCGCCCCGGGACGCCGCACCACCGGCTCGGCCGGTCCTCGCTTCCTCGAGGTCTTCATGAGCCCGGCGGCAAGGATACATCAAGTCGGAGAATAATAAAGACAACCGAAGCGTCAACCGGGGCGCTGTTCATTCGTCAACACGGGTAGGGCCGCGCGGCCAGCGAGGAGAGCGGTGGAGGGGCGTCCGAGCTATGACGACCTGTTCGACGCGCACGCCCGGCGCCTTCACCGCCTGTGTCGGTTGATGCTGTCCGATCGCCAGGAGGCTGAAGAAGTGGTCCAGGAGGTGTTCCTGAAGCTCCACAAGGCGCAGGACGAGGGCGCCGAGCTCATGTCGTGGGGGGCCTGGCTCACCCGCGTGGCCATCAATCTTTGCCACGATCGCCGGCGCGCCGGCTGGTGGCCACGCTGGCGGTATCGTACCGATCGCATCGACGACGTGCCGCTGATCGCGCGCGAGCCGAATCCCGAGGAGGCCGCGATCGGCGAGGAGACGCTGCGGCGGATCTGGACGGCGTTCCGCCGGCTGTCCGACCGTCAGCGTGAGGTCTTCGTCCTGCGTCACCTCGAAGGCTGGACGACCGAGGAAGTGGCCGCCGCCCTCGGTCTCCGTCCGGGGAGCGTGAAGAGTCATCTCTTCCGGGCCGTGCGCGAGCTGCGCGCGGCGGCCCTGCGAGGCGCCCGATGAGTCGATGCCTGTCCGAGCGGACGCTGTTGCGGCTCGTCGCCGGAGGCGGCCGCGAAGGCCGGAGGGCTCACCTTCACGCGTGTGGCGAGTGTACGGCTCGCTACCGGGCGATCGTGAGCGACCTCGACCGCGTGACCGACGTACTGCTCAACACCGAGCCGCCGCGCTGGTCGCCGTCGCTGCTGGCCCGCTACTGGGTGCCGGCCACGGCGGCCGCCGTGGCCGCCGTCGCCTTGCTCGTCTGGGTGGAGATCACGGTGTGGCGGGCCGTCGCGCCCGCCCAGCCGGAAGAGGTCACCGCGTTTCTGTCGGATGTCTCGGCCACGATGTTCTCGACGCGCGATGCCCTGGCGGCCAGCGACGACACCAGCTCCGAGACACTGGCCGGCGACGAGACCCCGGGCGACTGTTCGCCGGATCCCCTAGGAATACTCGGATGCGAGCGCGACAATAGGAACGAACAGGGCCGCTGACATGCATTCGGAGAGACGACCATGAGGACGAAGCTCGGCTCGAGGCTCCTGGCGCTGGCGCTCGTGGCGGCCGGGCTGTTCGCCAGCGGCAGTGCCGGCGCCCAGTCATCAGGGCGCAAGGGCGGCGGCGCGGCGGATGGTGTGCTGCCGCTGATGGTGCGCTCTGCGAATCTCACACCCGAGCAGGATGCGAAGGTGAAGGAGCTGGTCGCCACCCGCCGCGCTGCGGCGCGCGCTCTGACTCAGCAGCTCCGGCAGGCGGAGGACGATCTGGCCGAGAAGCTGCTCGCGCCCGGCAGCGTGCACATCGCTGACGTCCAGCCGCAACTGCAGCGCATCGCCCAGCTTCGCGACCAGTTGATGCGCGACAGCACGCAGGCGGCGCTCGACATCCGCGCGCTCCTCACTCCCGAGCAGCTCGCCCGGGCCTCCCAGACCAACACCCGCCTGCGGCAGCTCCAGCGCGAGATGCGCCAGCTGTGGCAGGAGGGGAAGTGACATGCGCCGCTTGGCCGTGCTCACGCTGATCGCCATCCTGCTGGTGGGAATCGCCACGCCCGCCCACGCCTGCGGCCCCGCCTGCGGTGTCGCGATCGGCCTCGCGTCCTTCTTTTTCCTCACCGCGGTGGCGGCGCCCTTCGCGTACCCCTCTCCGGCATACGCGTACCCGGCGCCGGTCGTCTATCAGTCTCCAGTCGTGTATCAGAGCCCGGTCGTCTACCAGACGCCGGCCTACCAGCCCCCGGTGGTGGCTCGTGCGCCGCTGATCACACGGGTGGTGCAGTACCCACACGGCCGCTACGAGCTGCGCGGTGATGGCGTGACGGCGCCGTACCAATGGATATGGGTCGTCGCCGCCTCGTCGATCCCTCCCCCGCCGGTCGGCCTTCCGCCCGCCACACCGCCGCCCGGTTCGACGCAATAGCGCCATGTACATCGAGCGCGGAGAAGTCTGGCGACTGCTGGCGGGGGCGATGGTGATCGCGCTCTTCGTCGTGCTGCGCGCCGTCCTGCACTGAGTCCGCGCCCTTTCCAACCGGCGGGCACGCGCTGTATAGTTCCGCGCCACCGGGGGAGGGCCTCGTCCTCTCTTCGCGCGTCGACATCAACGCGATCCGCCGCCAGATGGGCATGGTCTTCCAGTCGTTCAACCTCTACCCTCACATGAGCGCGCTCGGCAACGTGGCCCTCGCCTTGCGCAAGGTCGTCGGGTTGGCGCGC
>WNEY01004974.1_pt1 | contig 10228 bp, 11 predicted proteins | sample 5400531 | NCBI WGS metagenome assembly WNEY01 (sample SAMN13153338, study PRJNA577476) | soil metagenome | isolation source: 200 cm saprolite under Douglas fir tree site 1 | place: USA:California | collected 2015-04-18
CGTCCTGCGCGATGTCGTCGGCCGAGTCCGGGCCGATCATCCGCCGCACGAGGCTGTGCACCCGCGCCACGTGGGCCCGGTACAGGCGCTCGAAGGCGCGGCCGTCACCGGATGCGGCAAGCGCCGCGTCGGCAGTTTCCGCGTCCCCCAACGCCCGCTGGTCCGGATCTCTGCGCAGTGTCGCCACCCCGGGAGTGGTGAGCTCCATGTGCCTCATTCGATAGGGCACGGACCTAAAAGGTTGTAGCCAAACAGGAAAGGCAACAGCTAGCCGCACAGACACACACGGGAGAATAGTTCCAGTAGATTCCCAGCCGCCATGAGCCCCCCGCCCCCCCCCAACCTGCTCGCCCTCGCGGGCCTCGGCCTGCTGCTGGGTTTCCGTCATGCGTTCGAGCCCGACCACTTGGCCGCCGTGTCGACGCTGGCGACCCGCCAGGGCCGTCTGCTCGACGCCTGTCGCCTGGGCCTCGCGTGGGCGCTCGGCCACACCGCAAGCGTCGGCCTGGTGGTGGGCGCGATCATCCTGTTCGGACTGCATCTTCCCGACCGCCTCTGGCCGGCGGCCGACCTCCTGGTCGCGCTGCTGCTCATCGGGCTCGGCGGGACCGTGATCCTGCGCTACGCGCGCGGACGGTGGCATTTCCACGTGCACTCGCACGCCGCGGGTCCGCACCTTCATCTCCATAGCCACGCCCGGGGGTCGGCGCACGAGCACGCGCACCCGCAGGGCGATACCCGCCGCTCGCTGGGGTTCGGCCTGCTGCACGGGCTCGCGGGGAGCGCCGCGATCCTGGTGCTGCTCGTCGCCGCCGCGCCGACTCGCATGGCGCAGCTCGCCTATTTCGCCTCGTTCGCGGCGGGAACGATGATCGGGATGCTCGCGGTGTCGCTGTCGCTCGCGAGTGTGGTGCGGCTCGCCTCGACGCGGGGCGCGCGCTGGGCGACCCTGCTGCATGTGAGCAGCGCGGTGGCGAGTGTGATGGTGGGGCTGCTGCTGGCCGGGCGAGTGGCTTCGCAGTGATACATCGGCAGGCTGGCGATTTGATCGGAGCGGTGAATAGTTAACCGCCTCGCTCTCACCTGGAGGCCGATTTGCTCCCGTCTCGCCTGCCGCTTTGCTTGGCGCTCGCGTTCTCGCCCAGTCTCGCTTCTGCGCAGAACGCCGCGACCGATTCCATTCCGTTCCATCGGCACCAGTGGGCTGCGCAGTTCGCCGGCGGGACGAGCTTCGCAAGCCTCGGCGTGCTCCGCTTCACCGCGCCGACCCGCGCATGGCTGCTCGACTTCCGCTTCACAGGCGGTCACTCGCACGATAGACAATACCTCGCGGATACACTCGTCGGCGACGGATACAGGTCCAATGCAAACGTCGACGCTCGAATCGGACGCCGCTTCTATCAGGGCCGTGGAAAGTCGGTGGTGAGCTTCCAGACGGTCGGCCTGCTTGGTGGCTACGCGCACGCGTGCCAGGCATTCACCCAGCCCCCGGTTTCGGGCCATTCTTGCTCCAATGGCTGGACAGCGGGCGCGTTCGGAGAGCTCGGCGGAGCGTACTTGATCACGCGGCGCTTCAGTATCGGTGGCACGGCGACGGTAGCCTTCTCTTACGAACGCACCACGGCGAGGTCGTCTTTCGGAGCGGTCGACAAGCAATGGTCTTACTCGGCCTCCATCCAAGGGCTCTCGTTTGCGGCGACGGTGTACTTCTGAAAACCTCCATGCCGCGCCGCCTCCGATGGCTCCCCGTCGTATTGCTCCTGGGCTGTCTCGACGCGTTCGCCCCGGCCGGCGCGATGCCGTTCACGCCGCACGTGGTCTACCGAGTCTGGTGGACGGAGATCGAGCGCTGCGCCGGCCTATGGGGTGACTTCGATCGCGTGGAGTGGTACGAGGTGCCGGGGTCGAGCTACTCTTGTCCCGCCTACGACGGCCGCTGCGACGGCTGGTGGCGCTCGCCGCACACCATCTACATGGCGCAGAGCCAGCTGTACGACCGTCAGGTCGCCGAGCACGAGATGCTGCACGATCTGTTGCAGCGCGGGGACCACCCACCGGTGTTTCAGGCGTGCGGCGTGTAGGTCCTCCCTCGCCATTCGACCCTCCGGCTCCCTCTGAGGGCCGACCGGATCATGATATACGCCACCATGGCGGCCCCGAGCGGATAAAGCAGCGCGTAACGCACCGGCGCCCCCTCCGCCCGGTACACCGCGATCCATATCGCGAGTGACACGACGGTCGTGGCCGCCGCCCAGCTGCGGCCGTACACCGCCCAGAGCAGCGGCGGGAGCACCCAGCAGAGCGCCGGTAGCCACATCAAGTAGGGCGCGACGCGCCGGACGAACGGCAGCGGTGGAACCATCAGCGGCACGCCCAGCGCCAGGTTCTTGGACCACCCCTCGACGATCTCCGCGAGGCTGCGGTACATCCTGACACTCATCAACTGCGGTGCGTGTGTCAGAAAGATGTCGAGATGGTGTCGCACGTACGCCTGCGCCAGCGCCACGTCCTCGGCTACGGCGCCTTTCACCGCCTCATGCGTGTCGACTGCGTCGTAGGCCCGACGCGTCGTGAGGATGTAGGCGCCGCTCGCGATCGCGTCCCAGGTGATCCGCGTTCGGTTCACCCGACGCAAGTCACCCACCCGCGACGCGAGTGCGAGGAGCACGTGCGGCTGTACCAGCCGCTCCCAAAAAGTCACCATCTCCTGGCGCGCCACGACGCTCACCAGGTGCACGCGCTCGGCCGTCAGGACGGTCACGGTGCGGGGAAGCAGCTCGGGGTGATGCCACGTGTCCGCGTCCGTGAACAGGAGCAGGTCGCCCCGCGCCACGCGATACCCCTGGACGATCGCCCACGACTTCCCGAACCAACCATCGGGCAGCTCGGCCCCGCGGACCAGCCGCAACCGGCCTTCCGCCGCGTCCGAACGCGCCAGGCGCTCGACGATTTCGCCGGTGGCGTCGCTCGAGCGGTCGTCCACCACGATCACCTCGATGGGCCGAAACTCGGTCGCGAGGATCGACCGGACCGAGCGCTCGATGTTCCTCGCCTCGTTCCGCGCGGGGACGATCACCGAGACGAGCGGACCGGCGCGCTGCGGGGGATAGTCGACCAGACGGGGGCGGCGGATGGCGTAGCGATAAACGAGCAGCACCAGGAACAGGCCGTACCCGGCGGGAATCAACCACGTCACTCGAGCTTCTCTTCCTCCACTGCGGCCACGACGGTCGCGGCGGTGAGCGTGCCGAAAACGTTGGTCATGGTTCGGAACATGTCGGGGATGCGATCGAGTCCGAGCAGCAACTGAAGGCCGGTGAGGGGGAGCCCGGTGGCGGTGAACGCCGGCACCAGGCTCACGATGCTCGCTGAAGGGACGCTCGCGACCGTGAGCGAGGCAAGGAACACGGCGGCTCCCGCCTGGAACGTGCCGCCGAGACCCAGCGGGACCCCGTACAGCCGGGCCACGAACAGCACCGCCACCGCCTGGAACAGCGCGCTGCCCGCGCGGCCGATGCTCGCGCCCAGGGGCAGCACGAAGCTCGCCACCGTGCGCGAGATCCGGAGGTCGCTCTCCGCGGCTTCGAGCATGACGGGGAGTGCGGCGAGCGAGGACGTGGTCGAGAACGCCATGAGCAAGGAGGCCCGGATGGCCCGCAGATAGCGCCGGGCGCCGAGCCGCGCGACCAACGCGACGACCGGGAGGAGCACAACCGTGATGAGCACGGCGAGCCCCGCGATCACGGTCAGGATGAACACCAACATGGCCTTGATGAGGTCGACGCCGAACTGCGCCACCGCGCCGGCCACGATCGCGAAAATGCCGAGCGGGGCAAGCAGCAGCACCCAGCGCACGATCCGGATCAGCGCCTGCGTGGCCACGTCGGCGAGGTCGGTGAGCGCGTGACGCTTCTCGTCGGGTAGCGCGGCGGCGGCCACCGCGAAAATCGTGATGAACACGATCAGGGGGAGGAGATTGCCGTCTACAGCCGCTCGCACCGGGTTCGCCGGGATGAGCTCCACGATGAACCGGGCACCCGTGGTGATCTGCTCCGCCGCGTGTCGCACCGCTCCGGAGTCGGCGGCGGCCGCCTGACGGAGCGCCGCTTGCTGGTCGGCAGTGATGGGCGCGAGCGGCAGGAACAGCGCTGCCACGACGAAGCCGATCAGGATCGCCGCGAGCGTCGTGCCCCAGAAGAAAGCGAGCGTCCGAACGCCGAGTCGGCCCAGCCGTCGCAGGTCGCCTAGCCCCGCGACGCCGGCGAACAGCGCCGTGGCGACGAGCGGGATCACGACCATCGACAGCAGGTTCAAGAACAGCGTGCCGAGCGGCCGCAGTCCCTGCGTCACGGCCAAGAGAAGAGGCGAGTGCGTCAGGACGGTGGCGAGGCCCAACCCGAGCCCGGCAGCGAGCCCGAGCGCCATCCAGACGTGGCTTCCGATCCGTGGCACGGTATTATTTCCGGGCACAATGATCACCGACGCCACCACGCTCCGCAACCGTTAGCGCTCTGGCCACACCGTCCAAGCGATCGTTCCGCCTGTCGGGCGCCGCGGGGTCACCCGTGGCCGTCGAGGTCACGAGCGCCGCGGGGCAGCGCCCCGTGGTGGTCTTGAGCGGCCGGCCCACGCCCGGGCTGGGCGAGCGGCTCGCGCGGGCCGGGTTCGCGGTGGTGTCGTTCGACCCGCCGGGAGCGCCGGACCTCGAGATCGTGCTGGACGCGCTGGGGCGCGGGGTGTTGGAGGTCGACGCGGACAGCTATGCGCTGGTCGAGCAGCGCGACGATGGCTCGATCGCGCTGGCTCGCGCCGCGGCGGGCGTCCGTGTGCCCGGGCTCGTGGTGCGCGACATGCCGGTCGAGCTCGCGGCGGCGGCGATTGTGCAGTGGCTCGCGAAACACCTCGTGTGATCACTCTCGCGGCGGTCCGTCGGGCGCTGCGAGACCACCGCCCCCAAGTGGCCGATGCGCCCGACGCCCGCCCCGCCGCGGTCGCGCTCGTCCTGCTCGAAGGCCCGCGGGGTCTCGAGCTCATCCTCATCAAGCGTGCCGAGCGCGGCGACGACCCGTGGTCCGGTCAGATTGCGCTTCCGGGCGGCCGTTACGAAGGCGGGGACCGCGACCTCGAGGCGACGGCGGTTCGGGAGACGAGCGAAGAGACGGGAGTAGACCTGTCGGGCGCGGAGCGGTTGGGGGCGTTGGACGATCTCTATCCCCGCACGTCGCTGCTGCCGCCCGTGGTGGTGCGGCCCTTCGTCTTCGCCCTGACGCGCCGCGCCGCCCTTGTCCCGAGCGACGAAGTGCAGCGCGCCTTCTGGCTGCCGCTCGGCCGACTCTCGGAGCCGGGTGTGCGCCGCGAGGTAACCGTGACCGTGCGCGGCGGCGCACACACCCTCCCGGCCTACCTGGTGGACGACGACCTGATTTGGGGGATGACGGAGCGGATTCTCACCCCGTTCGTGGATCTCGTGAGCCAATTTGGGTCTCGAGAATAGCCTCTCGAAATCCACATATTCGCTTGACAGTATCTCACAATTAGCATAGACTAAGTGCGTTCGGGTTTCAGAAGTCAACCCGTTGCCCTAACATCTGATACCTGGTACCCAACACCTGCCTCCGCGGCAGGGAGAATCGGCATGCAGCCAGCTTTGCGCGATCCCAACCCTCCGCTGACACGGTCCGTGGAGGACTATCTCAAGGCGATCTACCACCTCTCGAGCCAGGGCGGGTTCGCCGCGACCAGCGACATCGCGGCGATGCTCGAGGTTTCCCCGCCGTCGGTCAGCGGTATGGTGAAGCGGCTCTCGGAAACCGGGCTGATCGAGCATGTGCCCTACCGCGGGGTGCAGCTCACCTCGCAGGGCCGGCGAGCGGCGCTCCGAATGATCCGCCGGCACCGGATCCTCGAGCTCTATCTCACGCAGCACCTCGGGTACGACTGGGGTGGTGTGCACGCCGAAGCGGAGCGGCTGGAGCACGCCGTGTCGGACGAGCTGATCGAGCGGATGGCGAGCGCGTTGGGACACCCCCAATACGACCCGCACGGTGATCCGATTCCCACGGCGGCCGGTGATATCGAAGAAGCCGAGCTCGTCGCGCTCGCCGACGCGCGCGTCGGCACCAAGCTCGAGCTGCGGCAGGTGGGGACGCAGGATGCGGCGCGCCTGCGCTACTTCGCGGAGCAGGGCCTCACCCCCGGCGTGCTGCTCACCGTGAGTGATCGCCAGCCGTTCAACGGTCCCACAACCATCGCGCTGGTACCCTCCGGGGACCCGCGCGTGGTGGGGCGAGAGCTGGCGCAGCTCTTGTTATGCCAGGAGCTCGGCGTGTGAGCGGGCGGTCGCCGGTCTGGCTCGGCGTTCTGGTGGCGGCCGCGTCCACGCAGGCGGGCGCCCAGCAGCAGACGGCTCCGCCCCCCATTGCCGATAACAGCTTCCTGATGGAGGAGGCCTACAATCAAGAGCCCGGCGTGGTGCAGCACATCAGCGTGTTCCAGCTGTTCCGCGGTGCCGACTCGTGGGCCTACACCTTCACACAGGAATGGCCGCTGTTCGGCCGGACCCACCAGCTGAGCTTCACCCTGCCGATCGAGCGAATTCACGACGGCTCGTCGGTCGCGACGGGCCTCGGCGACGTGGCGGTCAACTATCGCTACCAGCTGGCGCGGGCGGAGCGGCTGTCGGTCGCGCCACGCCTCTCACTGTTCCTTCCGACCGGTCGTGCCAAGTCCGACCTGGGCGCCGGCGCCCTTGGGGTCCAGGCGAACCTGCCCGTCAGCATCTCTGTAGCCAATCAGGTGGTCACGCACTGGAACGCGGGCGCGACGGTCACACCCTCGGCCAAGAATGCCGTCGGCGACGAGGCGACGACGGTCGCGTACAACCTCGGCGCGAGCGTCGTGTGGTTGACGCGGCCGACCTTCAATTTCCTGGTCGAGGTCGTGTGGACGCGGGAAGAGGCGGTGACGGGTCCCGGTCGCACGGCCGCGAGCGACCGCCTCTCGATCGGTCCCGGGATCCGATGGGCGCACAATTTTTCGAGCGGGCTGCAGATCGTGCCCGGTATCGCGTTCCCGATCGGCGTCGGCCCTAGCGCGGGTGATAACGCGGTACTCTTCTACCTGAGCTTCGAGCACCCCTTCCGGAGCGGGAGTCACTGATGGCGGCGCCACAAGCCGATCTTCCTCTCCCCAACCCGGACCCGGGGTGGCGGCGCCCGCGTCTCGCGCCGAGCCTCGCCGAGGTGTATCGCACCGTTCCCGTCAGCACGGGTGCGTGGTGGCGCAAGGCGCTGGCGTTCGCGGGTCCGGGCTACCTGGTGGCCGTAGGCTACATGGATCCCGGCAACTGGGCCACGGATCTGGCGGGCGGCTCGCGCTTCGGGTACACACTGCTCTCCGTCGTCCTCGTGTCGAACCTCATGGCGATCCTGCTGCAAGGGCTCGCCGCGAAGCTCGGCATCGTGACCGGGCGCGATCTGGCGCAGGCGTGCCGCGACCATTTCTCGCGGCCGACCACGCTCGCTCTTTGGGTGCTGTGCGAGGTGGCGATTGCCGCGTGCGACCTGGCGGAGGTGATCGGGTCGGCGATCGGGCTGAACCTGCTGTTCGGGATTCCCCTGCCGTGGGGCATCGCGATCACGGCGCTCGACGTGTTGATCGTGCTGTTCCTGCAGCACAAGGGCTTCCGGCTGCTCGAGGCGCTCGTCGTGGCGCTGATCGCGACCATCGCGGGCTGCTTCCTGTTTGAGATCGTCATTTCGCGCCCCGACCTGGCCGCCGTCGCCGGGGGCTTCCTGCCGACCGCCTCGATTCTCGCCGATCCGGACAAGCTGTACATCGCGATCGGGATCCTCGGCGCCACCGTGATGCCGCACAACCTGTATCTGCATTCGTCGGTGGTGCAGACCAGGGCGTACGAGGAGACGGCTGCGGGCAAGCGGATGGCGGTGAGGTATGCGTTTCTCGATTCGACGGTCGCGCTCAGCTTCGCGCTGTTCATCAATGCGGCGATCCTCATCGTCGCCGCGGCCACGTTCCATCGCGCGGGCCATACTGGGGTCGCCGAGATCCAGGAGGCATATCAGCTGCTCACGCCGCTGCTCGGCGTGGCCGGAGCGAGCGCCGTGTTCGCCCTGGCGCTGCTCGCGTCGGGGCAGAACTCCACGCTCACGGGGACGCTCGCGGGTCAGATCGTGATGGAGGGCTTTCTGAACATCCGGATCCGGCCGTGGTTGCGGCGGCTCATCACCCGCCTGATCGCGATTGTGCCGGCCGCGCTCACTGCTATCTTCTTCGGAGAGAGCGGTACCGCCAAGCTCCTCATTCTGAGCCAGGTGATCCTGAGCCTGCAGCTGTCGTTCGCCGTGTTCCCGCTCGTGTGGTTCACCTCCGATCGCGTGAAGATGGGCGAGTTCGTGAACCCCACCTGGGTCAAAGCGCTGGCCTATGTCGTGGCCGTCGTGATCGCGGGCCTCAACGCCTGGCTCCTCGCCCAGACGCTGCGCGGCTGGCTCGGTTGATGTACGCCCGCATTCTCGTCCCGCTCGAGCACTCCCCCGCCGACGAGACGATCCTCGCTCACGTGCGCGGGCTGGCCAAGCGCCTGGGGTCGGCCGTCGTCCTCATCCACGTGGCGGACGGGTGGGTGGCGCGGAACATCAAGGTGCTCGACCTGCGCGAGTCGGAGGAGATGCGCGAAGACCGCTCCTACCTGGAGGAAGTCAGCGCCCAGCTCGAGGCGGAAGGTCTGGACGTCGATGCCGTCCTGGCCGCCGGTGACCCCGCGAAGGAGATCGCCGCCGCGGCCGAGCGCGAGCGCTGCGACCTGATCGCCATGGCCACCCACGGCCACCGGTTGTTGGAGGATGTAGTTAAGGGCAGCACCGCGACAGCATTACGACATCAGACGACGATTCCCATCTTGATGGTCAGAGCGGAGAAGAAATAACGCCTTCGCGTGACGTCGTCGCGCGACGTCTTTGTGCTACGTCTTTACGCAGTTCTCGCTTGCTCCAAGACTCGCAGTATCGCGCCCAACCTGCGATCGCGCGCCTCTCTTAGTTGCTCGATATTGCTCTTGTAGGCCCGCTCGATGCTCTGGGTCAGCGCGCGCTGCTGCTCGGGCTCGAGCCGCTGCCACGTGGCGAGCTGTCCCCACCAGCTCTCGAAGCTCCCGAGCAGCTGCTGCAGGAACAGGGTGACGCCCCCGTCGCCGGCGGCCAGGTGATAGGTCAGATGCGGGCCCGCGGCCGCCCACCCGAGCGCGGGACCGAGTGAGACGGCGCGATCGAGCTGGTCCACGTCGATCACACCTTCCAGGACCAGATCGATACACTGCCGCCACACCGCGGCGGTGATCCGTCCCACCACATAGCCCGGGATCGGCTTTTTGAGGAGGATCGGCATCCGGCCGAGGGCGCGGAGGTACTCCTGGGCGCGCACGACGGCGGCGGTGCTGGTGCGCGCAGCCGGCACGACCTCGACCAGGGGAATCAGCTCGGGCGGGTTCAACGGGTGTGCCACCAGGCAGCGGTCCTGGCGGCGGCAGCGCGCGAAAATCTCGGCGGGCGGAATGCCGCTCGAGGAGCTGGTGAGCAGCGTGTCGGGACCCGCCACCTGCTCGATCGAGCCGAACAGCTTCTGCTTCGCGATCGCGTCTTCCGGGATCGCCTCGATCACCCAGTCGGCGTCCTGGACCGCCTGCAGCAGGCTGCGCGCCTGTACAAACTCGAGCAAACCACGCTCCACGATCCCCTGGGTGGCGCGCTCCAGCGCCACCAGCGCGCGCGTGCGGCGCGGCACCTCGGCGGCGGCGCGCTCCAGCCCGTGCGCGCTGGCGTCGAACACCGTCACCGGCCAGCCCGCCGAAGCGCACAGCGCCGCCCAGCCGCAGCCGATGTCGCCCGCGCCGATCACCGTGACCTTGCCGGGCATCGTCGTCACACGCCCGCCTCCTGGGATACGATCGGCGTCGCCGTCTGGTGCACCGCCCAGCGGAACACGCGCTCCGACAGGAGGGGACGCACCGCTGCCACGTCCACCCGCGTGGCCACGTTCACCCGCGCACCGTGCGGATCGATCCGCGTGTGGCCGCGGTGCGCCCCCTCCTCCAGATCGACTACCAGCCGCTGCTCCTCGAAGCCGAGGGCCGCGGGCTTGAGGAGCGCCGCGATCGGCAGCACGTCGTTCACGATGCAGCCGTCCAGCCCCTCCTGCTGCTTGTGGAACT
>WNEY01004975.1_pt1 | contig 10228 bp, 8 predicted proteins | sample 5400531 | NCBI WGS metagenome assembly WNEY01 (sample SAMN13153338, study PRJNA577476) | soil metagenome | isolation source: 200 cm saprolite under Douglas fir tree site 1 | place: USA:California | collected 2015-04-18
CGCCATCGTCTCGGTCATCACTGGCTCCACCCGGGACAGCGCTGCCACGTCCGCGGCCCCTTCGTCGTCCGCGAGGGCGACGGCGGCCGGCGGTCGCGGCGCCGCCCGTGCCGGAGGAGGCGGGGGCGGCGGCGGTGGCCTCGGACGCGGCGGCGGTTCCACATCCTCCGGCAGAATCAGCGGCAGATCCACCTGCGGCATCTCTTCCTCGGCGGGCTCGTCGACGTTGAACGCGCCGGATCCCTCGTATTGCGTTCGGGCGAGGCCCTCGAGCGCCGCCGGCTGCGCCTTGAGCTCGACGTCTTCCTCGACCTCCAGCCCTTCGGCCTTCGCGGCCGCGTGCGCGTCGGCGTTGATGCTGAGCGAGCTGTCGAACACCTCGAGGTCGGACGGCGCCGGCTGCGCCGCGACCGGCGTGACCTGCGCAGCCGAAGCCCGCTCGACTTCGAACTGCGGTTTGTCCATCGCCGTCGTCGGGGCCTCGGCCATCGAGGTGGGCTCGAGATCCACGAGAGCGGGCTCGGGCGCTGTCGCGGCCATCGCCACCGTGGGCTTTGCCGCCAATGCGGCCGCTTTGCCCTTGGCGCGGGCCAGAGCCTCCGCCGCGTCTCCGTTCATCGGATCGACGGCGAGCAGTTTGCTGAGCCACTCGACCTCCAGGTCCAGGCGATTGGTACGGCCGGCCACGTCGGCGAGGATCTTCAGCGCCAGCACGTTTTCGGGATCGAGACCCAGGACCTTGCGGAACACCGCTTCGGCGGCGGGGTCGTCCTTCTTGTCGATGAGACAGCGGCCGTACACGATGTAGGCACTGATATAGTCGGGGTGAAGCTCCAACCCCTTGCGGCACAAGTCGATAGCGAGGTCAACTTGGCCGGCCTTGCGATAGGCGTCCGCCAGGGGGGCGAAGTTGCGCCCCTTCGGATTCTCGTTGTAGCGGTGTTCGAGTTTCTCGATTTCGCTGGTGTACGGCACGGCCTAAGTCTTTGTGGGAATTGGAGGAAGATAGTGTTCGGCCGGCGTCGCTGTCAAATCGGCCGCGGTCCGAGCCGCTTGAGATTGATCGTTGTGGCGTATAGACTTATGCCCCTTCCATCCGATGACGACGGAGTTCCACGCCCATGATGCGCGCCATGCGGGAGATGTCGAAATATGTGTTCTACATTCTGGCTGTCGCCTTCATCGGCTGGCTGGTTTTCGACGTCGGCATGGGCATCACGGGGCGATCGACCGGGGCGTCGGGCGATGTGGTGCTGAAGGTCAACGGCGACGAAGTGCATTACCCGCAATGGCAGCAGGCGTATCAGTCGGCCTACGACCAGGCACGGCGCCAATCCGGTGGACAGCTGACCAAAGAGGACGAGAAGGACATCCAGGACCGGGTCGCCGACCAGCTGATCCAGACGCTGCTGCTGCACCAGGCGTACGCCCGGCTGGGCATCACCGTCAGCGCCGACGAGATCCGCCAGGCCGCGCTCACGAGCCCGCCGCCCGAAGTGACGAACCTCCCCGAGTTCAAGGTGAACGGCCAGTTCGCCATCGAGAAGTGGCAGCAGTTCGTGACGCGGGGCAGCAATCCGGAGTTCCTCCTCGCGCTCGAACAGCGTTATCGGGACGAGATCCCGTACGTCAAGTTCCTGCAATTCCTCACGGCCGACGTCTACGTCTCCGACGCCCAGCTGTGGCGCATGTACCGTGACGAGCGGGACTCGGTGACGATCGCGGCGCTGCCGGTGACCTCCGCGATGATCCCCGACAGCGCGGCGGCGGTGACGGACGTCGAGGCCCAGCGCTACTTCGAGGCGCATCAGGACGCGTTCCGGCGACCCGCCGTCGCGTATTTGAGCTTCGTGGCCCTGCCACGCCGGCCGGACGCGGCCGACACGGCGACTGCCCTGGCGCGGGCGCGGGCGCTGCGGGCTCGGCTGCTGCGCGGCGAGGCGTTCGACGCCGTCGCCAAGACCCAATCGGCCGACTCGGGGAGCGCCGCGCGCGGCGGCGACCTCGGGTGGATCCATCCCGACTCGGGCGGCTACGTCCGGCCGTTCCTGAATGCGGTCAAGCACCTGCGACCGGCTCAGGTATCGGAGCCGGTCGTCACGGAGTTCGGCTACCACCTGATTCGCGTGGACGCGGCGCGCGGCGACTCGGTGAAGGTCCGCCACATCCTGGTGCCGATCGAGCTGCAGGGGGCGCACCGCGATCTGGTGGAAACCCGCACCGACACGCTGGACCGGCTCGCCGCCGAGCAAGAGAACGGGGCGGAGCTGGACTCGGTGGCCAAGCGTCTGCAACTGCCTCTCGCCCACGCGCCGCCGCTCGTCCAGGGGGATCGCATGCAGCTCGGCCGCTGGGTGATTCCCGACATCAGTGTGTGGGCGTTCGAAGCCAAGGTCGGAGAAACGAGCCCCGTCATCGAGGCGACGCCGGCCTATTACGTGTTCCGGCTCGATTCGTTGACGCCGGCAGGCGTGCCCCCGTTCGCCGCGGTCAAGGAAGCGGCGATCGCGGAGGCCCGACAAGAGAAGGAGAAAGCGTTGGTGCACCCGCGCGCGCGGGAGATCGCGGAGCAGCTGCGAGGTGAGACCGACCTGCTCGCGGCCGCCGCCCGCCGCGATCTTCACGCCGCGCGCTTCGGGCCGTTCACGCGCGTCGCCCCGCCGCCCGAGCTGCGCCAGGAGCCGCTCGTGATCGGCGCCGCATTCGGGCTGCGGGTGAGCGAGCGCAGCGGAGTGATTCAGGGCGAGGCCGGCGATTACCTGATCCAGTCGCTCGCCCGCCGCCAGGCGGACTCGACCGCGTGGCTCGCACAACGCGACACCCAGCGCCGGGCCGTCCTGCAGCCGGTGCGCGAAGCGCGCATCCGCGCCTACCTCGCGGGGCTGCGCGCCCAGGCGAAGGTGGTGGACCGCCGCAAAGAGTTGTTCCGGCACCAAAACGCGACCGCCGGCAGCTAGCCGGCGGCGGTTTCATTCGAGGAGCCGTCGCGGCGGATCGGGCGGCGGCTCGTCGGGCCGCTCGACGGCATCCCGCGTCTCATTCAGGGCGCGCTTGAACTCGCGCAACCCCTTCCCGAAGGCCTTCGTGGCGTCGGGGAGGCGGTGCGCCCCGAGCGCCAGCAATGCGATCAGCAGCAGGAGCAGCAGCTCTCCGCCGCTCAGGTTCCCCAGCCCCACTGCGTCTCCCCTTACTGGCTGAGCCTCTTGGGCTCGCCTCCGGTCTGCAGCGTAGACGCCGTGCCGCTCGGCGGGGGCGCCTGGAGGTTCCGCGGCTCCGACGGCTCGTCCTTGAGGCTGCGTTTGAATTCCTTGATCCCCTGCCCGATCGACGACCCGATCTCCGGGATGCGCTTGGCGCCGAACACGAGCACCAGGATCAGCAGCAGGATCAGGATGTGGCTGAACGACAGATCGGAGAACATGGCTGCCTCGCTAAAAGAGCGACCGGGCCACGAAGTAGGCAATCGCCACTCCCACCACGGCGAGCAGCGAGACGTCGAGCCCGATCGGGCCGAGCGTGATCGACACCACCAGCAGATCCACGTGCACCGGTCCGAAGGTCGGCGTCACGGAGGTGGTGAAAAACTCCTTGGCGGCGCCCTGCGGCAGGAAGCGTCGCAGCAGCGCATGGAGCAGCCCACCGAGCACGAAGCCCGCGGCGAGCACCCCGAGGTAAAATAGCGGACGGCGGGGGCCGCGCGCCACGGCTCAGCTATGCCGTTCCACGGCGTACGTGATGCTGTCGCGCAGGGCCTCGCGCGCCGCCGACGGCGGCAGGATCTCGAGCTCCGCCTCGGCCTGCTGCGCGTGCTCCAGCGCGTGGCGCCGCGCGTACTCCAGCCCCCCGGACGCCTCCACGAGCCGCATCACCTCCGCCACCTGCTCGTCCGCGGGCGCGGCGGTCGCCATCAGATCGGCGACGCAGCGCCGCCCGGCGGCATCCATCCGCTCCAGCGCCGCGATGAGCGGCAAGGTGACCTTGTGCTCCTTCAAGTCCAGTCCCGAGGGCTTCCCGGTCACCGCTTCGGGCTGGGTGTAGTCGAGGAGATCGTCGGTGATCTGGAACGCCATGCCGAGGGCGCGGCCGAACCGCGCCAGCGCGTCACGGTGCGCCGGGGCGCCGCGCAGGGCGCCCACCTCGCACGCCCCCGAGAGCAACGAGGCGGTCTTGGCCTGGATCAGCGCGTCGTACTGGCCTTCGCCGTACGCGAGCTTGTCGTGCGCTTCCAGCTGGCGCATTTCGCCGACCGTCATCTCGTTGGTCACGCGCGCGAACACCCGCAGCGGCGCCAGATCCTCGAGGCGCACCAGCTCCACGATGGCGCGGGAGTAGAGGTAGTCCCCCATGATCACGGCCACCTGATGCGAAAACAGCCCGTTGATCGTCGGCATCCCGCGGCGCAGCGGCGAGTGATCCACGGAATCATCGTGGACCAACGTCGCCAGGTGGATCAGCTCGACGATGGCCGCCAGCGTCACGCCCCCGCCGCTACCCGTCGCCTGGGCGCTGAGCAACAGCAACGTCGGCCGGAACAGCTTCCCTTTCATCCGCAGCAGGTGCTCGTTGACCTCGGCGATGATCGGAAAGTCCGCCGCGATGATGCGGCGCAGCTCGTCCACCACCTGATCGAGCTGCCCGGCGACGGGACGCTGAATGTCGGGGAGGGTGACGCGCGCGAGTTGTTGGGTCACGTCAGCGCGCCTTGGCGAGCGCCTTGACCCGCTCGCCCACGTCCATGAAGCGGATGTTCGCGGCGAAGACCCGGCCGTAGAGCTCTTTGGCCTGCGCCCCCTTCCCCTGAGCCTCGAGGGCACGCCCCAGCCAATAAAGGATGCCCAACCGCTCCTCGTCGCGAGTGGCCGGCAGCTCCAGGCCGCGGCGCAGGATGGACTCCGCCACCGCGTGCGCGCCTTTCTCAAAGAAGCACACGCCCAGGGCTTCGGACGTCCGTTGTTTGGCCTCGGGAGCCCGCAACGCCTTCTGGAGCTCGGCGATCGCTTCGTCGAGCAGGCCCATCTCCTTGAAAGCGACGCCCAAGTCGTAGTGCGACTGAAAATCGGCCTCGTCGATGTTCTCGTCGATGCCCTGCCGGAAGCGCGCCAGCATGTCCTGGAAGTCGCGCTCCTCGTCGCCCGTGGGCTCCTCGTCGGCGACCTTCATGCGGGTGTCGCGGTGCGGCTCCTCGACCTCCTCCTCGAGGATCATCGCCCCGAGGTCCACGAAGTCCCCGCCCACCGCCGCCTCGTCGCGGACTTTCATTTTGGCGTCCTTGGGCTGCACCAGCTTGCCCTTTTCGGACACCGTCTCGACCGGCATCAGCATCGCGAGCGCGGCCTTGGCGCGCTCGTTCTTCGGATCGTGCTCGACCACCCGCTGGTACACCGCCCGCGCCTTGTCCCCCAGGTCGGTGCGCAACAACGTGTCGGCCAGCTCGAGGTAGCAGTCGATCAGCCGCGGCTTATCGCCCGCCTTGAACGCGAGCTCGACCTGCTTCTGCCGGTGACGTACGCTGTTGGGATCGACCCGGAGGATCTCGTCCCCGAGATCCTGCGCCTGCTGCAGGTTGTCCGCCGCTTCGAACCCCGACACCGCCAGGTCCAACTCTTCGACACCGCGATCGCGCTGCCCCGCTTCGATCAACGCCTCGCCCAACGCCTGGTGGGCGTCAGGGTCGTCGGGGTTATCCGCGACGCGCGCCTCGAGATCGTCGATGCCCGGGCCGCTCGACGCCTCCTCGATGTTGTCGAAGACCAGCGAGCCCGACACTTCCCCCTGGTTGACGACGCCATCGAGCCCCAGATCCATGTACCCCGAGCGGCGGCCGCCGACCGACGTGTCGTCCTCCGTTTGCACCCACTTGGGGTGGGTCGGCGTCTCGTCGACCGCCAGCGGCTCGTCATCCACCGGCTCGAAGTCGGGCTCGAGCTCGAGCGGGGGAATCTCGACGACCGTCTTGCGTTTGGGCGGCTGCGCCGCACGTGGCGGAGGCGCCGGCGGAGCGGACGGCCGCTTGGGGACGATCGGCTTGACCTTCGGCGCCGGTGGGGGTGGTGGCGCCTTGGGTGTAAAGCGCGGCGGCGCCCTGGGCGCCGGCGTCGCCTTGGACGGGGGCGGCGGCGGTGTGAAGTCCTCCTCTTCCTCCTCTGCTTCCTCCTCTTCCACCGTGGGCTCCAGTTCGGCGAGTGGCTCGACACCGTCGCCCGAGAGCAGATCCTCGCGGATGGAAGAGACTTCCCCCGGGCCCAGGTCGATATCGCCGAACTGCGCGCTCGTGGTCTCGAGACCGTCCAGACGGCCGCCAGCGTCGGCCCCGGCCGCTTCCGTGTCGCCCACCATGGTCGCTTCGATGTCGAGCGCCTCCGAGTCGGGAGGCCGGTGCGGCTCCTCGACGAGCTTGGGCGGCGGCGCGGCGGCCCTCGGTGAGCCGGCGGCCGGGCCGCTCCCCTTGCGCGGCGCGTCGACATCGAGGAACACGAGGCTCGACGTCTTGTGCTTCCCCTTGCCTTCCCCCGCTCCCGGGGGGGGCGACGGCGGCGGCATGCTCACGCGCGCCGTCGAGGAGCGCCGTTGCAAATCGGCCCCGTACATCTTGAGGTGCTCTTCCAGCATGCCGCGCAGCCGCTCGCTCTCGGGGGAGAGGTCGGTGAACTCCTTCAGCGCCGCAAATGCCTGCTGGATGCGGCCGGTTTTCTGCATGCGCTCGGCGTACTCGACGAAGTTCTGCTGCGCCTCCGCGAGAAACCCCTTCGACGCGTACAGCTTGGCGAGTTTGAGGTAGGTCTGCTGCCGCGCGGGCGCGTTGCGCAACACCTTGTTGCACATCGCGATCGCGTTGTTGTGAAATCCGAGCTCGGCGTACTTGTCGACCGCCTGGTCGTAATAGTCGGCCGCCTGGCCCGGATCCTTCAGCTTGAGGTAGAGATCGCCGATGCGGTTGTAGATCGCGAGGTCCGGATTGGCGTCGCCCTCTTCGTCTTGAGTCTTGAGGACCTCCAGCCACGCTTCAACCGCCCCCTTCGGGTCCCTGGCCTCGAGGGTCTTGGCGCGGTCCTTGAGCTTCTCGAGTCTCGACATGGACTAGTAAAGATAGGGGTGCGACTGAGCGGCGACAAGGCAAACCCGCTGTCCAGACGGCAGTTACGAGATTGGCCCCCACCCAATACGCCACCTCACGCCAATCCTCGACGTCGCAGGCGACGACATCGGCGACGAAGCCGGAGGCCAGCTGACCCCGCTCGGCCGCGAGGTTGAGCGCCGCTGCGGCATTGACGGTCACGGCCACGAGCGCCTCCGCGTGACGCAGGCCCAGCTGCGACACGCCGAGGGTCATGACGTAAGGCAGGCTGACGGTCGGCGAGGAGCCGGGGTTGAAGTCCGTGGCGAGCGCCACCGCGGCGCCTGCGTCGAGCAGCCTCCGCGCGGGCGCCTGCCGCGCCTTTCCGAGAAACGCCATCGTCGCCGGAAGGAGCACGGCGACCGTCGCGCTGCGGGCCAGGGCGTCGATGCCGGTCTGCGATACGCCGGCGAGGTGATCCGCGCTCACCGCGCCGAGCTCGGCGGCGAGCTCGGCGCCGCCGGAGCCCTCCAGCTCGTCGGCATGCAGTTTGATCGCCAGGCCATGGCGCCGCGCCGCCGTGGCGATCGCGCGGGTCTCGGCGACGGTGAACACGCCGGGCTCGCAGAACGCGTCGCAGAACCGCGCCAGGCCTTCGCCCGCCACCGCCGGAATCATCTCATCGCAGAGCAAGCGCACGTACGCCGCCCGGGCGGAGCCGTACTCGGGCGGCACCTCGTGGGCGCCGAGGAACGTGGGGACGAGCGCGGGTCCCGGCTCCGCGGCCAGGCGGCGCACGACCCGGAGCTGCTTGCGCTCGTTCTCGAGATCGAGCCCGTACCCCGACTTGATCTCGACCGTGGTCGTACCGTGCGCCAGCAGCGCGGCGAGCCGCGCGCGGGTGACGGCGACGAGCTCGTCCTCCGTGCGCCCGCGCACGTCCCGCACCGACTCGAGAATGCCGCCGCCCGCGGCAGCGATCGTCTTGTAGTCCTCGCCGAGGGCGCGGCGCTGGTGGTCGTCGAGACGCGGGGCGCCGAACACGGCGTGGGTGTGGCAGTCCACGAAGCCGGGGTACAACACCCCCGACACTTCCACCCGTTGCACGTTGGCGGTTGCCTGTTCCCGGAGGTCGCGGTACGGGCCAACCGCGGCGATACGATCACCGTCGATCAGCACGGCGGCGTCGCGGAGCACCTCGATCTCCGCCAGCTCGCCGCCACGGCGTGCACGCGCGGGACCGCGGCACGTGACGATCGCGTGGGCGCCCGCGAGCAGCGTCCTCAGTCGCTGGCCTCGTGCATCGGCAGGCGCACGCCGTGGCGGCGCGCGGTCGCCAGCGCCTCCGGGTAGCCCGCGTCCGCGTGCCGCGCGACGCCGATCCCCGGGTCGTTGGTCAGCACCCGCTCGAGGCGCCGGGCGGCGGCCGGCGTGCCGTCGGCGACGCTGACCTGACCGGCGTGCAGCGAGTTGCCGATGCCGACCCCGCCGCCGTGATGGAAGGAGACCCACGACGCCCCGGAGGCGGTGTTGAGCAGGGCGTTGAGGATCGGCCAGTCGGCGATCGCGTCGGAGCCGTCGCGCATCGCCTCCGTTTCGCGGAACGGCGAGGCCACGGAACCGGTGTCGAGGTGGTCGCGACCGATGACGATCGGCGCCGCCAGCTCCCCTCGCCGCACGAGGTCGTTCAAGGCGACGCCGAACCGCGCCCGTTCTCCCATCCCCAGCCAACAGATCCGCGCGGGGAGTCCCTGGAACTTCACGCGTTGCTGCGCCAGCGTGATCCAACGCCGCAGGTGCTCGTTCTCGGGGAACAGCTCGAGCGCCAGCCGGTCGCTGCGGTGGAGATCCTCGGGGTCTCCCGACAGCGCGACCCAGCGGAACGGCCCGCGGCCCTCGCAGAACAGCGGCCGGATGTACTCCGGCACGAAGCCGGGGATGGCGAAGGCCTCGGTCAGCCCCGCATCCGCCGCGACGGTGCGGATGTTGTTGCCGTAGTCGAAGGCGACGGCTCCGCCGCGCCGCAGCTCCAGCATCGCGCGGACGTGGGCCACGATGCTCTCCACGGCGCGCCGCTGGTACTCGGTCGGATCGCGGCGCCGCAGCGCCGCCGCGTCAGCGAGCGCCACGCCGGCCGGCACGTACCCATGCAGGGGGTCGTGCGCCGACGTCTGGTCGGTGAGCACGTCGGGGACGAACCCGCGCCGCACGAGCTCGGGCAGCACCTCCGCGCAGTTGCCGACGAAGCCGATCGATCGCGCCCGTCCTTCCCGCTTGGCGGCGGCCACGGCGCGGAGCGCCGCGTCCAGCGAGTCGGCGACCTCGTCGAGGTACCCGGTCTCGAGCCGCCGTCGCACACGCGCCGGATCCACCTCGACGGCGAGCAGGACGCCCTCATTCATCGTCGCCGCGAGCGGCTGCGCGCCGCCCATCCCCCCCAGGCCTCCGGTGAGGACCACCCGACCCTTGAGCGATCCCCCGAAGTGGCGGCGCGCCACCGCGCCGAAGGTCTCGTAGGTGCCCTGGAGGATGCCCTGCGTGCCGATGTAGATCCACGAGCCCGCGGTCATCTGGCCGAACATGATGAGCCCGCGACGCTCGAGGTCGCGGAACACGTCCCAGGTGGCCCAGCGGCCGACCAGATTGGCGTTGGCGATGAGCACGCGCGGCGCGTCGGGATGGGTCGCGAACACCCCCACCGGTTTCCCCGACTGTACGAGCAGCGTCTCGTCGTCGGCGAGGGTCCGCAGCGTGCGGCAGATGGCCTCGAACGACGGCCAATCGCGAGCGGCCTTGCCCGTCCCGCCGTACACGACGAGATCCGCGGGCCGCTCCGCGACCTCGGGGTCCAGGTTGTTCATCAACATCCGCAGCGCCGCTTCCTGGATCCACCCGCGGCAGCTGCGCTCGGTCCCGCGCGGAGCCCGCACGACGCGCGCCCCGCTCATGCCGCGCCCGGCTCCCCGGGGTCGAACCGGCCCGCGCGCACGCCGGCGGCCACGCGCTCGATGTCCGCGCTCATCGGCCGATCCTCCTCGAGCGCCGGGACCTCCGCCCGCACGGCCGCATACGTGCGCGCCACGCCCCGCCCCGGCGTGAGCGGCTTCAGGAACTCGAGGCCTTGGGCTGCCGCGAGCAGCTCGATCGCGACGATGCGGGTGGCGTCGGCGAGAA
>WNEY01004976.1_pt1 | contig 10227 bp, 10 predicted proteins | sample 5400531 | NCBI WGS metagenome assembly WNEY01 (sample SAMN13153338, study PRJNA577476) | soil metagenome | isolation source: 200 cm saprolite under Douglas fir tree site 1 | place: USA:California | collected 2015-04-18
ACGACGCCAGCCACAACTTCGACGCCGCGCTCGTCGCCTACCGCAACAAGTAGTCCTGCCTCCTTTCTCACGCCAATATCGGCCCTCCCCCTCTAGGGGAGGGCTTTCCTTTTTTCCCTCCCCCGCTTGCTGGGGAGGACAGGGTGGGGGTGCTACGGAGCCAACCGCTCGATGCGCCAGCCGCCACCGGGTTGACGCATGTAGCGGATGCGGTCGTGGAGTCGGTTGTCGCGATGCATCCAGAACTCGATGGTTTGCGGAATAACCCGGTAACCACCCCAGGTCGGCGGCAGCGGCACCGCGGCCCCCTCGTATTTCGCAGCCAACGCCGAAACGGTGTCCTCGAGCGAAGCGCGACTCGGGATCACCTGACTCTGCGGCGACGCCAGGGCGCTGATCTGGCTGGCGAGTGGCCGGGCATGAAAGTACGCCGTCGATTCGACCGCCGACTGCTTGACCACCTCGCCGCTGATCCGCACCTGGCGGCCAAGCTTCGCCCAGTAGAAGACCAGCGCCGCCTTCGGGTTACCAGCCAGCTCGTGCCCTTTCTGGCTCTCGTAGTTGGTGAAGAACCCGAAGCCCCGCTCGTCGAAGCCGCGCAACAGCACCATCCGCGCCGAAGGCTCACTCGAGCGGGTGCTGGTGGCGATGGTCATCGCCTCGGGGAGGATCTCGCCGGCCGCGACCGCATCCTTGAACCAGGCGGCGAATTGCTTCAGCGGATCGGCATCGACGGTGTCTTCCGCAAGGCGCGGCGTCTCAGCTATGGAAGCAACCCGTGCGACCAGGCGACGTTGCCCGCCTTGTCCAGCGGCGCATGCTGCCGCGCGATCACCCACACGCCGGCGGCTTCCAGTTGCGCCTGCGCCTCGCCCTCATCGAGGTCGGTGCTGGCGAGGAGATCCCAGCGCAGGGGCTTGATCGACCAGCCGAGCGCTTCCATCTTTTTGAGAAGCACCGAGAGCTTGCGCAGCCGGTACACGAGCGATTCCCCCAGCGCCAGCACCGACGCGCTCGCCGGCGCCGCGCCAGCGCTCGTGCCGTAACTCTCGTACAGGCGCTCGATCCATTCCGGGACCTCGCCGTCCACCGTGCTGGCCAGCTCATCCCGCGGGGTACCAAAGAGGCAGAGCTTCAGCCGTGCCACCCTTCTATTATCCGGTTGCGATGTCCCCGAGCCCACCCTCCGGGCAGCAGTTTGTCCTGACCTTCGGCGACCAACGTGCGGTCGTCACCGAAGTCGGCGCGGGTCTTCGCACCTACACCGTCGCCGACCGCGACCTCATCGACGGTTATGACGAGGACGAGATGTGCGCCATTGGCCGTGGCCAGCTGCTCCTGCCGTGGCCGAACCGGATCGAGGACGGCCAGTATGAATTCGGCGGCACCGTCTATCACACGCCACTGACCGAGCCGGCCCGGCACAACGCGCTGCACGGGCTGACCCGCTGGGTCAACTGGCGCGCCGTCGAGCACGCCGCGGAGCGCGTGCTGATGTCGCTGGTCCTCCATCCCCAGGAGGGCTACCCCTTTTTCCTCGAACTCGAGGCCGAGTATCGCCTGTCGGCCGCTGGCCTGACGGTCCGGACCACCGCGACCAACATCGGGACGCACGCCGCGCCGTACGGGGTGGGCCACCATCCATACCTCACCGTCGGCACATTGATCGACGAGGCGCTGCTGAAGCTGCCGGCATTGATGCGGCTCGAAGTCAATGACCGGCTGATTCCGACTGGCCGGCTGCTGCCGACCAAGGGAACCGCCTACGACTTCCTCGAATTGCAGGCGATCGGCTCGTTGCGCATGGATACCGCCTTCGCCAACCTGATACCCGAGAGTGATGGCATGATCCGCGTCCGCCTCCAGGCTCCTGGGGGCGACCCTGCCAGGACCCTCTGGATGGAGCCGGTGTACCGGTTCCTGATGGTTTACACGCCGGATGCGATCCCGCAGGCGTCTCGGCGGCGGCGCAGCATCGCCGTCGAACCGATGACCTGCGCGCCCAACGCCTTCCGCAGCGGCGACGGCCTGATCGTGCTCCAGCCCGGTCAGAGCACGAGCGCGACCTGGGGAATTTTGCGGTAATTTAGGCGGCCCCCCGATATTTGCGCAGCTTAGGGCGGGCCTGCCAATATCAGGTCAGGGCATCACGCTTCGGCCGTGGCCGGAGGGAGGGAAAGCTGCTGGTGTACGGGAAGATTTACGTCCCCCTTGATAACTCGGACCATTCCAACGCTGCCATCGAGGTGGCCGTCCGGCTTGCCGGGGCCACCAACGCCAGCCTTGTCGGGAGCCACGTCTATGCCGCGCGCATGCATGACGTTCGCTTCAAGCAGATGGAGTACACGCTGCCCGAGGAGTACCAGCACGAGCAGGAACTGGAGCGCCAGCGGAAGATCCATGACTCGCTGATCACGCGCGGCCTCCAGCTGATCTCTGACTCCTACCTGGATGTGATGAAGGTCGCTTGCGACAAGGCCGGCCTGCCCTTCGAGTACAAGACCTTCGACGGCAAGAACTGGGAATGCCTGGTCGATGACATCGGCGGGTCGGACTACGACGTCGTGGTGATGGGCGCGCTCGGCATGGGGGCCGTCAAGGACAGCATGGTGGGGAGCGTGACGGATCGGGTGGTCCGCCGCATCCGGGTCGACTCGCTGGTGGTGAAGGATACCCATCCATTTCGCGACAATGCCTCGGACCGCATCGTGGTCGCGATCGACGGTAGCCCGCAATCTTTCGCGGGGCTGCGGACGGCCATTGAGCTGGCCCAGGTATTCGGCAAGCAGGTGGAGGCGGTGTCGGTCTACGATCCCTACCTCCACTACGCGATGTTCAACGGTATCGTCGACGTGCTCTCCGCCGAGGCCTCCAAGATCTTTCGCTTCAAGGAACAGGAGCAACTGCACGAAGAGATCATCGATACCGGCCTGGCCAAGATCTACGAGTCGCATCTTCGAGTGGCGCAGTCGGTCGCCCGCGATGAAGGCATCGAGATCAAGACGACGCTGCTGGACGGTAAGGCCTTCAAGAAGGTGTTGCAGTACGTACGCCAGGACCCGCCCTGGCTGCTGGTGATCGGCCGCATCGGCGTGCATTCGGCGGCGCAGATGGACCTCGGGAGCAACAGTGACAACCTGCTACGGCTGGCCCCGGTCAACGTCCTCCTGTCCAGCCGCACCTTCGTGCCCCCCATCGATGTGCAGGCGGAGGCCAGTGTGACCTGGACGGAAGAGGCCGAGGCGCGCATGGAGAAAGTGCCCACCGCGTTCCGCGCCATCACCCGCACCGCCATCTGCCGCTACGCGATGGAACGCGGGCACTCGATCATCAGCTCCTCGATCATCGACCTGGCCGTGTCGGAGGTCATGCCGGAGCATGCCGCGCGCGCGATGGGGGTCGAGCCGGTCCAGGTCAAGGCAACAAGCGCCCACGACACCACCCCGACCTGGATTTGTCGTCGCTGCGGGCGTCCGGCGCGGGTCGAGCAACCTCAGGCGTGCCCGGTGTGCGAGGGCACCAATTTCCAGCTGGTTGACAAGGCGGCGATGGCGGCGGTGGCGACCCGCGAAGGCGGCGTCGAGGAAGAGGAAGCCTTCGACGGCTTCAAGGTCAAGTGGACGGCGGAGGCCAAGGAGGTCCTCAACCGCGTTCCCAAGGGATACGAGCGGCGCCGGGTCAAGGCACGCATCGAAAAGATCGCCAGGGTGCAGCGACTTCCCAGTATCACCCGGGATTTTGCCGATGCCAACCTCGACGAGGCCTATGGGCCAGTCGCCGAGGTCGTCAGCGATACGGTGCCGGCCTCGAAGCCGGACGGTGAGGCGCCCCTGATCTGGACCGACGAGGCTGTCCAGCGGATGGAGCGCGTGCCAGGCGGCTTCATGCGCATGATGGCCCGCACCAAGGTCGAAGAGTTCGCGAGGAAGATCCGTGCCGAGACCATCACCGGTGACGTCGCCGAGGGCGGCCTGGTGGACGCGCGGATGATGATGAACCAGGCCCTCAAGGGGCAGTCACCCGAGGTGGTCAAGGCGGCCATGCAGGCGCACGGCCATCCTGCTGGCAACGGCGACGAGCCGCGCGAGCCCTCGCCCGGCTGGACCGAGGACGGGGTCCGCCGCCTCAACGAAGTGGAGATCCGCGCCGAGGAGAAGTTCGAGCCCAGCCGGGCCCGCGAACTGGCTCAGCACGCGGCAGAGTCGCGCGCGGCGCGTACCTCCGAGGCCATCAACGCCGCCTTCCTGGAGCGGCTCGGGATCAAAATCGGGTACGGGCACCCGCTCAGCCCCAAGACCTTCGAGCATTACTTCACCTGGTCTCCGGAGGCTGAGGCGCGCCTGGCGAACCTCCCCTCCTACTGCCGCGAGCTGAGTCGCTGGCGCGTCGAGTGGACCGCGGCCAAGAAGGGGCTCGGCCCGGTGATCACACCGGCGGCGATGGACGTGAAGTTCGAGATGTGGGGCGAAGTCTCAGACGCGCTGCAGCGGAAGGGACCGCAGATGCCCTGGGAGCCGGACGCGGAGAAGCGGCTCGAGAACATGCCCCCATTCGTCAAAGGCCAGGTGATGGCGGCGGTCGAGGGCAATGCCCAGAAGCTCGGAGAGAAGCGCGTGACGACAAAGGTGATGGACACCGTCATCCAGAAATGGATCGAGACCGGCGATTTTCATGAAGGTAAATACGGCTTCCGAGCCTAGCCTGCTCGCGGCGACCGGCCTGAGCCGCAGTTATCGCGGAGGCAAGGGCGTCTTCGACATCACGCTCAAGCTTGCCGCGGGCGAGGTGCTGGGCCTGATGGGCCCTAACGGCTCCGGCAAATCGACGCTGCTGCGGGTGCTCGCAACCGCCGCCACCGCGAGCGCCGGCCGGGTCAGCTGGTTTGGCAACCCGAACCCGCGGTTACCGTCGGTGCGACGCCGGCTGGGCGTGATGCTGGACCAGGCGGCGCACTTCGACAAGATGACGGGCTATCAGAATGCCTGGTTCTTCGCCCGCCAGTTCGGGCTGGCAGGCGAGCTCGCCCGCGAGCGGCTCGATGAGCTCTTTCGATGGTCCGGCTTATGGGAGGCGCGCGATCAGCTGGTCGGCGAGTACTCGCTGGGGATGAAGCGAAAGCTCAACCTGGTCGAGGCGCTGGTCCACCGGCCCTCCATCCTGCTTTTGGACGAGCCCACTCTGGCGCTCGACTACCGCGCCGAGCTCGACTTGATCGAACGCCTCCAGTTGCTCAGCCTCACCGGCACCGCCGTGTTGCTGGCGACCAACGACGTGCACCTCGCCGAGCGGATCTGCGACCGCGTGATCTTCCTGCACCAGGGTCGGGCGATCCGCGAGGGGCACGTGCCCGAGCTGTTGACCGAGCTGGCAGGCTCGAAAGAGGTCCAGCTGCAGATGAACTCTCCGATCCCCCTGGACACCCTTCGATCCCTACCCGCGGTCGAGGCCGCGAACGTCGACGGCGATACCGTGCACATCGTCCTGGCGCGCGGCGCGAATCCAGCGCAGGTACTGGCGGTGCTGAACGGCACCGCCGACCTGGTCAGCAACATGCGGGTTCGCCGGCCGAACCTGGGCGACCTCTTCCTGAAGCTGACCGGCGAGGCGCTCCCGGTGGCCCATCAATGACACGCGCGCCTTTCCACACCGGGGCGCGCTGATGATGCTCGCGGGCACGATCTGGCAGCGCGAGCTGGTCGAATTCGCCCAACGCCGGCGTGCCCTGATCATCAAGCTCGCTTTTCCGCTGCTGGTTGGCATCCCGCTCGTGACCGCGGCGCCGCCGCTTTACGCGGCTCTGAGCCTAACGATGCTGATCGCGATCATCGGAACGCTGGGGGCCGGCGCCGTCCTGACGCGCGAGCGCCAGTCCGGCCTGACCTTGCGCTATCGAACCTTGCCCGTCACCCCTGGGCGGCTGCTGATCGAACGGCTTTCGACCAGCGCGTTGATCGACCTGCTCCAGGTCACGCCGGTGCTGGTCTTGATCGCGCTGCGTCACCCGTCGCAGTTCGCCTGGTGGCCGGCGCTGCTCCTGAGCACCGCCGCTGTGCTGCTTCTTGGCAATCTAATGGGCGCGGTCGCCAGCACGCTCTCCGATTCCCCGGGGGAGGTGATGCTCTATGTCTTCCTTCCTCTCCTGCCCCTGCTCTACCTGTCGGGGGTCTTCACGCCCCTCTCCCAGCCGGTCCTGCTCGTAATCTCTCGGCTGCTGCCCTTCAGCTACTTGCACGAGTCGGTGCTCGGCGCGCTCGGTGGCCAACCGAACCTGCTTCCATGGGAGACCCTGCTCGGTGGCTTCGGCTTCCTCGTGGGCGCCGCCGGCCTGACCGGTCGCCTGGGACGCCGCGTTACCGAGTCGGACTAAGACGCGGCGATGCTGACCCACATTGCCAGTACGTATTCCCTCGACCAGCCCAGTATCCAGTTGCCCTTCATCACCAACCGGTGGGCGGTGGGCTTCTTCTTCCTCGTCCACATCATCTTCGGCTCCTTCACCATGGGCGCCCTCGTGCTCGGGCCGACCTTCGAATGGATCGGCCTGCGGCGCGAGGACCCGCGCTACGAGCGGTATGCCCGCGCGCTCGGCAACGTCAATCTCAAGATCTTCAGCCTCGGCGCCACGCTGGGCGGATTCGCCGTCATCGTGCTGACCGCGCTCTACCCGAGGTTCTTCGTCACCCTGATCACCCTCTTCTTCTGGCCGGCGGTGGTGGCGTTCAGCATCTGGTTCCTGACGCTGGGCGGGATCCTGCTGTACAACCTACGGTGGGACCGCTTCCGCCTCCGCAAGGGCCTGCACATCCTGCTCGGCTACGCGACCGCTGCCACCGAGCACGTCTTCCTCTTCATCATCGTCGCGCTCGACAGCTACCTCCTGACCCCGAGGTCAGGCCAGGGCGAGGCGGCTTTCTTCAACCCGTCGTACTGGCCCGAGTTGGCCCATCGGTTCGTCGGCAATCTCTCCTGGGCATCGTTCTTCATCGCCGCGGTCGCCGCAGTCTATGCGGCAACGAGCCGGCAGCCGGCTAACCGGGTCTACTTCCACTGGGCGGCGCGCACCAGCCTCGTGGTCGGGTTCGCGACGCTGGTCGTCCAGATCGTGCTCGGCGCCGTCTTCGTCGAGAGCATCAAGCAGGCCTCACCAGGGGCCTTCCACTACTCGATGCAAGGTCCGTTCGCCTGGCTCTGGCTGTTGCAGGCGACCTTCATCGCGATCCTGCTGGTGGGCAGCAACCTCTACTTCTGGCAATCGCGCCCGACGCCGGCGGCGCCCGTGCTCACCGGCATCGTGGTGCTGGGCTCGCTGATCACGATGACCCCCGCGGCGGTCTTTCCCAAAGACCTCTTCGCGCTGCGCTACGTTGCGCTGGCGATCGCGGTGCTGGTCAGCATTGTTCACTGGCTGATCTCGCGACCTCGACGTCACGCGATGGCCCAGGACCTGCGTCGAAGCAGCCAGGTGACGCTCGCCGTCACCGGCGCCAGCGCGCTGCTGCTCTTCCTGCTGATGGGCGTCATCCGGACCACCGCGCGCAGCGACTACACGATCTACGGCGTGATGAAAGAGTCGGACAGCTACAGCATTTTCCAGTCCCCAGGCAAGGGCTACTACCCATGAGGAACTGATGGGTCCCCTCCAGACCTACTTCTACCTGGCCCTGATCAGCGTCGTCATGATCGGCCTCACCCTGCTGTTCATCGGCATCGCCGCCGTCGGCTTGCGGCGCTGGTTCCGCCAGGCCCACGGGCAAACCCCGTTGACGTTCTGGCTGGTGGGCGGCGCGATCACGGTGGCCCTGCTCTTCATCGTCCTCGGCACTGCCGGCGTGCTCTACGGGTTCATCCGCTATGGCGCGTGACTCTCGGCGGCTGAGCCGCCGGCAATTCGCCTTCCTTGGGACTCAGGCCGTCGGCGCCGTGGTCACCCTGCTGCTCGGCATCCCGATCGTTGGCTTCATCCTTTCGCCGCTCTTTCACCGCCAGCAAGTGGTGTGGCGCCAGGTGGGCGATATCAGCAGTGTGCCCGACCGGCAGCCGACCAAGTTCGAAGTCTCGTTTCCACTGGACGAATGGACCAACGCCAACGTCAACCTGGCGGTCTATGTCGTGAAGACCAATTCCAACTACCTGGTCTTCTCGAACGTCTGCACGCACATGCAGTGCCCGGTGCGATGGCAGGCCGACCTGGGACAGTTCCTCTGCCCCTGTCACGGCGGCCTCTATGACATCACCGGAAAGAATATCGGTGGCCCGCCGCCGAAGCCGCTGCCGCAGTACGTGCACCGCATCGACGGCACCACCCTCTTCATCCAGAACAGCTTCACGGAATCGATCTGATGGGCCGGATCGCCGCGGTCTACGACTGGCTGGACGAGCGGGCCGCGATCCGAAGCCTGGTACGCAAGGGCCTCTACGAGGCGGTGCCGGTGCGTGGCGCCTGGTTCTACACCCTCGGCAGCGCCACCCTGGTGCTCATCCTGCTACAGCTCGTCACCGGCATCTTCCTGACCCTGCTCTATGTCCCGTCCGTGACCGAGGCGTGGGCAAGCTTGAACTACCTCAAGCAGCATGATGCCTTCGGTTCGATCGTCCGCGGCATTCACCTTTGGTCCGCCTACATCCTGCTGTTCGTGATCGGCCTGCACATGGTGCGGACATTCTTCTCCGGCTCCTACAAGCGGCCGCGCGAGCTCAACTGGGTCACCGGCGTCGGGCTCTTCGTCCTCGTGTTGGGGATGGCCATCACCGGCGCCTTCCTCCCCTGGGACCAGGCCGCCTACTGGACGGCGGTCGTGGTGACGAACATCCCGGCCTATACGCCCTTCATCGGTTCCTTCATCCGCGCGCTCTGGCGCGGTGGAGACTTCGTCGGGCCGATCACCCTCAGCCGGACCTTCGGCATCCACCTGTGGTCCGCCTACATCCTGCTGTTCGTGATCGGTCTCCACATGGTGCGGACCTTCTTCTCCGGCTCCTACAAGCGACCGCGCGAGCTCAATTGGGTCACCGGCGTCGGGCTCTTCGTCCTCGTGTTGGGGATGGCGATTACCGGCGCCTTCCTGCCCTGGGACCAGGCCGCCTACTGGACGGCGGTGGTGGTGACCAACATCCCGGCCTACACGCCCTTCATCGGTTCCTTCATCCGCGCGCTGTGGCGCGGTGGTGACTTCGTCGGCCCGATCACCCTCAGCCGGACCTTCGGCATCCACGTCTGGCTGATCCCGGCGATCCTTTTCCCACTGATCCTCGCCCACCTGGCGTTGCTGCGCAAGCACGGCGAGTTCGGCTCCTACATCAACTATCGCGGCGCCTATCGCAGCCGTGAGGGGGTCGACGTCCCGCCGGCCCCGGCGCAGCGACCGATCGAGCCCCCTTACCCGGCGCTGCCCACCGACGAGCTGTGGGCCGCGCCGATGCAAACGGAAGATTTCTTTCCCTTCCAGACCTTCAAGGACGGCCTCGTTTCGGTGGTGCTCGTCATCGTCGTGTTCGCGCTGGCGGTGGCCATCGGTGCGCCGCTGGAGGCGATCGCCGATCCCTCGACCACCAGCTACACCCCGGTGCCGGAGTGGTTTTTCCTGCCGCTTGACGAGCTCCTTTTACTCGTTCCCCAGCAGCTGATCCCCCTGGTGCTCGTCCTGCCGACCGGCGGCGTCCTGCTCCTCCTCGCGCTCCCCTTCATCGATCGCAGCCCGGAGCGCAACCCGTTCGAGCGGCCGGCGGTGATGGTGCCGGGCGCGTTTGCGGTGCTGTTCGTCGTCATCCTGACCTTGCTCGGCTCCGGCCGGCTCTTCAACCTGTGAACGCGCTGGCCGTCATCGGGCCGGCCCTTCACCGGCTCGCCAGCGAGCTGCCGTCGTCCGCGCCGCAGGGCCGCAACATCATCGCCGCCCAGATCGCGATCGGCAGCCTCTTCTCGATCCACATCCTGATCGCGGGGCTGGTCAGTGGAGCCGCCGAGCTCGGGCCGGCCATCGAGTTCCTTGGCTACATGCGGCAGCGCCGCAACTACGACCGTCTCGCTCACGGGTTGGGACGTTTCATCACGCTTTATTTCAGCGTCAGCTCGACGATCGCGATCCTGCTGATCACCGTGCTGCTAGTGGGCCTCTGGGGTCATTTTTGGACAACGATCGTGACCATCGCCTGGTGGCCGTTGTTCATCGAGGCCTGGACCTTCGTGTTGCAGGTGAGCCTCGCCTACCTCTGGTACTACACCTGGGA
>WNEY01004977.1_pt1 | contig 10226 bp, 4 predicted proteins | sample 5400531 | NCBI WGS metagenome assembly WNEY01 (sample SAMN13153338, study PRJNA577476) | soil metagenome | isolation source: 200 cm saprolite under Douglas fir tree site 1 | place: USA:California | collected 2015-04-18
GGAGAACCCCGACGGCTTCCGTTTCTGCGGCGCGTGCGCAGCTCCGCTCGCTGCCGAGGCTCCCCGCCGGCGCGAGGAGCGGAAGGTCGTAACGGCCCTCTTCGCCGACCTCGTCGGCTTCACGGCGCGCGCCGAGCGGCTCGACCCCGAAGACGTGCGCGCACTCCTCGCGCCTTATCACGAGCGTCTTCGTTCCGAGCTCGAGCGGTTCGGCGGCACGGTCGAGAAGTTCATCGGCGATGCCGTCATGGCGCTCTTCGGCGCGCCGGTCGCGCACGAGGACGATCCCGAGCGGGCAGTGCGCGCGGGGCTCGCGATCCGAAACTGGATCGTCGAGGAGGGCGAGAGCCTGCAGGTGCGGATCGGCGTGAATACGGGCGAGGCTCTGGTGACGCTCGGCGCGCGCTTGAGCGAGGGCGAGGGGATGGCCGCGGGCGACGTGGTCAACACTGCTGCCCGCATCCAGGCAGCCGCGCCCGTGAACGCGATCCTCGTTGGCGAGCAGACCTACCGCGCCACGGCGCACGTCATCGAGTATCACGAAGGCGAGCCCGTCGTCGCGAAGGGTAAGAGCGACCCGGTTCTCGTGTGGGAAGCCGTCGCCGCACGCTCTCGCTCCGGCGTCGACGCGGCGCAGCGAGCGTCCGCGCCGCTCGTCGGCCGCCAGCGCGAGCTCGACTTGCTCGTCTCGACAGTCGCGCGCGTACGAGAAGAGCGATCCCCGCAGCTCGTGACGCTCGTCGGCGTGCCGGGCATCGGCAAGAGCCGACTCGTGCTCGAGCTAGCCAATGTGCTCGAGCAGGATCGCGCCCTGATTACGTGGCGCCAGGGTCGCTCGCTGCCGTACGGCGAGGGAGTGACATTCTGGGCCCTCGGGGAGATCGTGAAGGCGCAGGCCGGCATCCTCGAGAACGACTCCGCCGAGCAGGCTCGAGCCAAGCTCCGGCTCGCCGTCGCAGAAGTCGTCGTCGACGAGGCCGAGGCGGAGTGGCTCGACGCGCACCTGCGGCCACTCGCCGGGATCGGCGGCGAGGAAGCCGCGGCGCGCGAGGGCGAGAGCTTCCCTGCCTGGCGCCGGTTCCTCGAACTGCTCGCCGAGCAGCGGCCGCTCGTCGTCGTGTTCGAGGACCTGCACTGGGCCGACGATGCGCTCCTCGACTTCGTGGACGAGCTCGTCGAACGTGTCGCCGACGTGCCCCTCCTGGTCCTGTCGACGGCGCGGCCGGAGCTGCTGGAGAGGCGTCCTGGCTGGGGCGGCGGGAAGCCGAACGCGGTAACGCTCTCGCTTCCGCCGTTGCCCGACGCTGCCACAGCGCGGCTTGTGGCGACGCTACTCGACCGTCCGGCGCTCGCGGCCGAGAGCCAGCAGGCGCTGCTCGCGAAGATCGGCGGCAATCCGCTCTACGCCGAGCAATACACGCGAGCGCTCGTCGAGCGGGGGGACCTCGACGAGCTGCCCGAGACTGTTCAGGGCATCATCGCAGCGCGACTCGACGGGCTCGCGGACGAGGAGAAACTCGTGCTCCAGGACGCCGCCGTCCTGGGCACGGTGTTCTGGAGCGGAGCGCTCGAGGCGATCGGGGGCATCGCGCGCCCGCAGGCCGACGAGGTCCTGCACCGACTCGAGCGGAAGCAGTTCGTGCAGCGCGCGCGCCGCTCGTCGGTCGCGGGCGAGGCGGAATACGCCTTCCGCCACGCGCTCCTACGGGACGTCGCCTACGGCCAGATTCCGCGCTCGTCCCGTTCCGAGAAACATCGGCTTACCGCCGAGTGGCTCGAGTCGCTCGGGCGCCTCGAAGACCATGCGGAGATGCTCGCTCACCACTACGTGAGCGGGCTCGAGTATGCGCGAGCCTCGGGCGGCCGGGATGTGGAGCTCGTCGAGCGTGCGCGCCTCTCTCTCCGCGATGCCGGCGACCGCTCCTGGGCTCTCGCCGGCTATGCGGCGGCGGTCCGATTTTACGAAGCCGCACTGGCGCTCTGGCCGAGCGACGCAGACGACCGCGCCGCTCTTCTTCTGCGGCTCGGGCGCGCGCGGTTCGACGCCGAGAGCGGGGGAGTCGAGGAGCTCGAGGGTGCATTCGAGGCGTTCAGCGCGGATGGCGATTCCGAAGGCGCCGCCCAGGCGGCGCTCGCTCTCCGAAAGCTCTTCTGGTACCGCGGCGACCGCGACCGGGCGTACGTGTGGCTCGACGAGGCGCTCGACCTGGTTCGCGAAGGCCCGGACTCGCCGGCGAAGGCGCAGGCGCTCGTCGAATGGGCCGGCACGTACTCGGTCGCCAATGAATCCGAAGACGCGATCCGCATCGGGCGTGAGGCGCTCGCGTTGACCGACCGGCTCGGTCTCGACGCCCTGCGTGCTTCGGCTCTCAACGTCGTCGGGCACTCACGCGTGTCCCTTGGCGACCCCGAAGGAATCCGCGATCTCGAAAAGGCCGTCGAGGTCGCGCGCGCCGGCGGTGCGTTCGTGCAGCTTCACGCGGTGTGGAACAACCTCAGCGGGATGCAGTTATTCCTCGGCCGGCTCGCGGAGGCCGTGCAGACGTATGAGGTACTCGTCGAGAGCATGGAGCGGTTCGGCAGAGACACGGATCGGCGGTGGGGGCGCGCAACCTTGGCCGCGCTTCGCGCGAACGAGGGCCGTTGGGACGAGGCGATCGACCTGGCCGACCGGTTCATCGCGGAAACGGAAGCAGGCTCGCCGCACTACCTCGAGGGGACTTGCCGAGTCGTTAGGGCCTCCATCCGGCGAGCGCGCGGCGACTTGGCGGGTGCCTCCGCCGACATTGAGCGGGCGCTCGCTGCCGCGCGTGAGGCGAAGGACCCGCAGATCGTCGGGCCCGCGTCGCTGGCGCGCGCGACGATGCTCGTCGCGGAAGGTCGGCCGTCCGAAGCCGACCTCCTTGTCGGCGAGCTGCTCGAGCTCGGGCCAAAGCTCGTCCCCGCGCTCGTCGGCGAGCTCGGGGCGGGAATGGTCGACTTGGCGTGGCTCGTACGGGACCTCGGTCGCGAACAAGAGCTCCTCGGCGTTCTCGCGAATGCGCCGTCCGTGCCGTGGGTCCTCGCCGCGCAGGCCGTCATTTCCGGGGACTTCGACCGTGCCGCATCGGTGCTCGCCGAGATCGGGTTCCGACCTGGTGAGGCGTATACGAGACTCCGGGCGGCGGAGGAGCTCGCGCGCGCCGGGCGGACGGCAGAGGTAGAGGCGCAGCTCGAGCCCGCGCTCGACTTCTACCGCGAGGTGGGCGCGACGCGCTTCGTCCACGAGGGCGAAGCGCTGCGAGGAATGCGGGCGGCCCGCGGCCTCTAGCTCAGGGAGTCAGCGCTGCATCGCGGCCGAGGGCCAGGTCGCACGCCTCGTCGAGCGTCAACGCTCGTCCATTTTCGTAATGAGTCGCGTAGGTCTTCGCGTCGAGATGCGCGAGCGTTCGAGCGAGCCAGCGGTCATAAAGAATCTGTTGATCGGGTTGACGCTTCGCGCCGATCGACGCGCGGGCCCCGTCGCTCGCGCCGAACAGCGTTGCGGCCCGTTCGACCTCGCCAGCGGTCGCCGCGAGGCCGGCGAACGTATCCAGGCAGACGGCTATGCCATGCGGCTCGCCGAGCTCGCGCGCGAGGGCGAGGCTCTCGGCGAGCAAGCTCGACGCCCGCGCATTGTCTCCGAGCTCGATCATCGCCGCAGCGAGCGAGCGAGAAGCGGCGCCGATCTCGCGGTCGTCACCGACTTCGCGCGCCAGCTCGAGCGCGGCCGTCAGCCAGGTCACCGCCTCCGGCACATCATCCGCCGTCAGGGCCATGAGCCCGACGTTCTCCTTCGCCAGCGCCTGCCCACGGATGTCGTCGAGAGAGGCGAAGTACTCGATGCTCTCCTTGTACAGATCGCGCGCCGCGTCGAGCTCGCCGCCGAAGAAGGCGAGGGTGCCGAGGTTGACGAGCGCAGATGAAATGACGCGCGTCGCCCCGACCGCGTGGGCGTCTTCGAGCGCGGCCTTGAAGCTCACGCGGGCCGCGTCGAACTCCCCTTGTTCTCCGGCCAAGATCCCGGACATGTTGAGCGCGTTCGCGCGGAGCTCCGACGGCACAGCGGGCGTCGCCGCGAGCGCGGACTCCAGAGCTTGACGGCCCTCGACCAGGTAGCCGTGGATTTGCCAGAACCTGCGCACCCCGACCGCGAGCCGCAGCGCCGACGACGAGTCATCGCTGTCGAGCGCGAAGGCGAGGGCGGCGCGCAGATTGTCGTGCTCGTCCTCGAGGCGGGCAAACCAGGAGATCTGGTCGCGGTCGGCGAGTTTCGGCTCGGCCTCCTCAGCGAATGAGACGAAGTGTTCGAGATGCCGGCGGCGAGTCTCGTCGCCGTCGCCCGATTGCGACAGTCGCTCGAGCGCGTATTCGCGCACGATCTCGAGCATCGAAAAGCGAGGCTCGCCCGCATCTGTTTCGCGCTGCCGCACGAGACTCTCGTCGACGAGGGCCGAAAGTCCTTCGAGCACCGAGCCCTCACCGCCGCAGACGGCCTCGGCCGAAGCGAGCGTGCAGCCGCCTGAGAACACGCCGAGCTGCGCAAAGAGCCGCTGCGCATCAGGCTCGAGCAGGTCGTAGCTCCAGTCGAGTGTCATGCGGAGAGTCTGTTGGTGCTGAGGCGCGTCGCGCCGCCCGCCGGTGAGGAGCTCGAGCCTGTTTCCCAGCCGCGAGAGCAGCGCCACCGGCGGCAGCAGCTTCGTCCGCGCCGCGGCCAGTTCGATCGCGAGCGGCAAGCCCTCCAGGCGTGCGCAGATCTCGGCCACCGCGCCCGCGTTCCGCTCGCTCAACGCGAAGTTCGGATCGGCAGCCTGCGCGCGGGCGATGAAGAGCTCGGCAGCCTCGTCGTCGGCGAGCGGCGGCACCGGCACCTCGCGTTCCGCCGCAACGCGAAGAGGCGCGCGGCTCGTCACGATCACCTTCAGCCCCGGCGTGCCGTCGAGCAAGCGCGCGATGCTCCCCGCGGCGGGTAACACCTGTTCGAAGTTGTCGATGAGGAGTAGCAGCTCAGAGTCTGCCAGCGCCCGCATCACCTCCTCCTCCGGATTCGGGCCGACCTCGGGGATCCCGAGTGCTTCGAGGATCGCGCCCGCCACGAGCGTCGGCTCGCGCAGAGTCGCGATCGAAGCTACCGCCGACCCGTGTCGGAACTCGGGAGCGAGGCGTCGGACGAGCTCGAGCGCAAGCCGGGTCTTGCCGATGCCGCCGGTCCCGGTGAGCGTGACCAGCCGCGTGTCGTCCCGCCGAACGACGTCGGCGAGACCTGCGAGCTCGCGCTCGCGCCCGAGCAGCGGTGTCGGCGGTGTCGGCGCTCGCCGCGGCGACATCGGCCCGGCCTGCGGCACGTTCAGGGCTGGGTCGTGAGCGAGGATCGCCCGCTCGAGCTGCCGGAGTGATTCGCTTGGCTCGATCCCGAGCTCGTCTACCAACGTCCGCCGCGCTCGCTGGTAAACGGCGAGTGCGTCCGCCTGTCGTCCTGATCGATAGAGCGCGAGCATCAGCTGCGCGCGTAGCCGTTCCCGGAACGGTTGCTCTGCTACGAGGCGTTCGAGCTCGATGACGAGCTGACCATGTCGGCCGAGCGCGAGGTCGGCCTCGATTCGATCCTCGAGTGCCGCGAGCCGAAGCTCCTCGAGCCGGACGATCTCCGCCTGTGCGAACGGCTCCCACGGGAGATCGGCGAGCGGTGCACCGCGCCAGAGTGCGAGCGCGGCCCGCAAGGCGTCCGCTGCGCCTACCGCGTCGGCGGCCCTGAGTGCTGTTCGTCCCTCCTCGCTGAGTCGCATGAACTCGAAGAGGTCGACGCTGTCAGCCTCGATGACGAGGCGATAGCCAGGCGGCGCCGTCTCGAGCGCGCCGTCGGGAAGGAGCTTTCTCAGTTGTGAGATGTAGACCTGGATGGTGTTCCGCGCCGTGTCCGGCGGGTCCTCGCCCCAGAGCGCATCGATGAGGCGATCGCTCGAAACGACCTGATTCGCCTCCAGGAGCAGAACTGCGAGGAGGGCGCGCCGCTTTTGTCCACCGAGCGCGATCGGTTCGCCATTGCTGCTCACAGCGAGGGGACCGAGCAGGCTGAACTGCGTAGGGGCCGCTGTCACCGGTGGGTCTTAGCACGATTTCAGGGCCCTTTCAGCGTTTCTTCAGCGGGCGGAGCCAGGATCGTGGCCGTGAATGCATCGCAGGCCAACAGTCCAGAGAGAACTGCGGCGATTTCGGGCGGGACGGTCGATGCCGTCGCGGCCGTCCCGTTGCCGGAAGGGAGGAACCATGAGGCGCAGCAGCAGTTGGAGCTAGTGGCGCCGTCGGACGGGACGGGCGGCGCTGCGGCGCCGCCCGCCGTTCCGCGGATCAGATGGCTGCCCTGAGGAAGGCAGCATCGAGGTGGATACCGGAGCGGCTCGAAAAGCCGCTCGGGTCTCCCTCGTTCCGTCGGCTCGCACTCGGTAAGAGCATCTCCTACCTCGGCGATTGGCTGATGGTGGCGGTGCTCGTCGGCTGGGTGTACCAGTCGACGTCGTCGGTCGCGCAGGTCGCCTTGCTGATGGCAATCAGGCTCGTGCCCCCGATCGTCGGTGGCGGTCTTGCGGCTTCACTCGTCGATCGGCTGCCCCGGCGACAGGTCCTCATCTGGAGCGAGGCCGCCTCGGCAGCGACGATCGTCGGCGCGCTCGCGGGGGTGATGGCCGGCTCCCGGCCGACCGTCTTCGCCTTCGTCGGCCTCTGCGGCCTGGTCTCGATGGTCTCTACCGTCGCGGGGAACGCACTGATCCCGATGGTCGTCGAACAGGACCAACTCGCGGCGGCGAACGGGATCCATGCGGTGGGCCAGGAGGCCGCGATGGCTCTGGGCGCTGTCGCGGGCGGTCTTACCCTCGCCATGGGTGGCGCGGCGGCCGGGCTAACCGCGAATCTCGCGAGCTACGGGATCGCCTTGTTCCTCTTCACGCGGATTCGCGTCGCTGACGAGCGAGGCGAGCCACAGGCAGCTGCCAAGCGCGGCGGACTGATTGACGGGCTCCGCTACGTGCTCGGCCGACGGACTCTGACGGTCGTCGTTGGGTCGTTCGCACTCGGAACGCTCGCCACGGGTCTCGTCAACGCGACACTGCCGAAGTTCACGACGAACCTGGGTCTCGGCGCGAGCGGCTACGGGTGGGCGCTCGCGGCGCTCGCGGTCGGCATGATCTGCGGCGAGGCTCTCACCGGAGCGATCGCCGAAAGGGTCGAGCCGGGGTGGTTGGCAGCCGGGCTCGGCGCGATGGGCTGCCTCTTCTTCGCCTTCGCCTGGTCAGGCAGTGTCGTTGTTGCGCTCCTGCTCCTGATGGCATTCGGCGTCGCAAACGGCTTCACGGAGGTCGTGATGATGACGGCGATCCACCAGGAGGCTGAAGCGACGCACCAGGGAAGGGTTTTCGGGGTCGGTTCGACTATCTGGCGCACGACGATGCTCGGCGCGGTCGCACTGGCGCCGGTGATCGATGCCGTAGCGTCACCGGCCCAGGCGATCACGGTCGCCGCAGGCTTTCTCTTCGTCGGCGCGATCTTCGTTCAGGTCACGCTTCGGCAGTCGCCGCGCAGCGCAACCGCGACGGCGTAAGAGTCAAGCCACGCGGACCGGCTTGACAGCCTCCGCGCCGAAGACGCCGGGCTCCTTGCGCCACAGTTCCTCGAGTGCAGCAACGACGTCGGGGCAGAACTGAGTGCCGGTATGCGCCCGGATCTCCGCGAGTGCGCCGAGCATCGGGCGCGCGGCGCGATACGGCCGCGTGCTCGTCAGGGCGTCGAGGGCGTCGGCGACGAGCACGATCCGAGCGGGAAGCGGAATCGCCTCGCCGCTGAGACGGTCCGGGTAGCCGGCGCCGTCGATACGTTCGTGACTGGAGCGCGCGCACTGGCGGACGAACGGATGCAGGTCGAGCTCCGAGAGAATGTAGTCCGAGATCACGGGGTGCCTCTTGATGAGCTCCCACTCGTCCTCGGTGAGCTTCCCCGGCTTGCGCAGGACGTGCTCGGGGATGCCGATCTTGCCGATGTCGTGCAGCAGCGCGCCAATCTCGATCGCCTCGAGTTCCTCGTCGCGAAATCCGAGTCGGCGTGCGATCCCCACAGAAACGGCAGCCACCCGCTCGGTGTGACCGCCGGTATAGAGATCCTTCGCCTCCATGCTCCGCGAGAGCGCGGCGATCGTGTCTTTGTGCGCACGGCGAAGACTCAGGTTTGCCTCACGGATCTCGTCGACTGCAGCTGTCGTGCGCTCGAGGTACTGGCGTACGGAGAGGATCATCAGCGCGGGTGGCAGAGTGAACGCGACCAGCCCTGCCGTCCCGATCTGCTCGTACGCGATCGTCGCGGCGAGGGCGAGGGGCCCGAACAACGCGAAGTGGAAGCGCGCCCAGTGGAAGCGTTCGAACCAGATGGCCGGCCAGGGGGTGTGCTCGGCCAGGCTCATGGCGAGGCACAGCAGCCCGTTGTTGACGACTGCGTAGACCGCTCCTGCCAGCACCGCTGCCGGGAGTCGCCAGCCGTCCAAGGCATGAAAGACGAGCGAAGCCGCTGCACCGGCGACCGCGAAGTTCGCAGCGTCGAAGACGGCCTTGTACAGCTGGCTGCGACTACGAATCGACTGAGCGATCGCCGCAAGAGCGGCGATCGCCATCGTCGTCCCGGTGTCGAACAGGAAGGCGCTTGCGAGGATGCCGATGGCCGAGACGCTGACGCTCCCGCGACCGTAGACCCGGACCGAGAACATCTGCAGAGCCAAGGTGAGCAGTAGGAGCGTCGCGATGCGCACGGGCTCCGCCGATGCGGTTGCGACGAGTCCGTGAGACGCGGCGACGAGTCCTCCGCAGGCGAGGATCGCCAAACCGATGATGAGAATCACGACGCGCTCGTCCAACCCGGACGATGCCGCCAGCGGGGTCGGTTGCCGCGTCAGGACGGAACGCGGCCGCACCAGAATGGACGGGCTTTCCGTGATCAGATCGCTCTTGATGATCATGGCTCCGTCACGCCTGTCCCCGGGCGTACGAGAGCCGCTCCGCATCGTGAATCGGAGCCGCGATCAGGACATGTCTGTGAAAGGCGCGCCGCATGGCCGTGCCGAGCCTCCGAGCTTCCTATGGCAGGTCAACTCGGTATGGGCGACACCGCGCTATTCCTCGTCCCCCGTTGGAGGGATCGAGGTCGTTTCAGCCCGCCTTCAGCGATCCTTCAGTGGTGGGGGCCAGGATCGCTGGCATGACCTCACCGCTGGCTATTAGTCCGAAGAGCACTGCGGTAGGCGCGCCGGTCAGCCGTCAGGCCGGAAGCGCCGGGGTCACGGGCGGGGCGGTCCGTGCCGTCGGGCCGTCCCAACGCCCATAAGGGAGGAGCCATGGGTTGACGAGGGGGGCGCGCCGCAGCGCCCCCCGCTTCAGCAGATCGGCGCGGCTACAGTGCCTCGCCGATGGCCTCGAGGCTTGCGAGGTTGTGGCCGCTGAGGAACACGTCGACGTGGGGGAGCGCTGCCTTCATGCCGCGGGCGAGCGGCTCGTAGGCAGGATCCTCTTTCAACGGATTGAGCCACACGACACGGTGCGCGAGCCGGGACAGCCGCGCCATCTCGGCGCGCAGCAGCTCGGGCTCGCCGACGTCGAGGCCGTCCGAACAGATCACGACCACAGCGCCGCGTACGACGTTCGTGCGCATCAGCGTCCGCACTGCGTCACCGATCCGGGTGCCGCCGTTCCAGTCGACGACCTCGGCGGCGGCGCGGCGCAGCGCCTCGGTCGCGTCTGCTGCGGACAGAACCTTCGTCACGCGGGTGAGGCGCGTGCCGAAGCAGAACGCTTCCCAGTGAGCGTCCGTTTTCAATGCGGCGCGCGCGAACAGAACCAGCGCGCGCGAGTAGTCGGTCATCGAGCCTGAGACGTCCAGAAGCAGTACCAGCCGCCGACGGCGACGCCGGCGAGTCCGCCAGGCACGCTCGACGGGCTCGCCACCCGTGCGGAACGAGCGCCGAAGCGTGCGGCGCAGATCTGGACTTCCTCTTCGTGCAGGCTCCCTGCGACGGGTTCGGCGGCTCGGGACGTTCAGCTGCAGTCGCTTCATCAGCTCCGCGAGCTCGGCGAGCTCCTCTTTGCTCAACTCGGCGAAGCTCTTCGTCCGCAGCAGCTCTCGCGGGCTCGCGAGCGCGACTTCCTCCTCGACGATGCGGACGTGACGAACCG
>WNEY01004978.1_pt1 | contig 10226 bp, 9 predicted proteins | sample 5400531 | NCBI WGS metagenome assembly WNEY01 (sample SAMN13153338, study PRJNA577476) | soil metagenome | isolation source: 200 cm saprolite under Douglas fir tree site 1 | place: USA:California | collected 2015-04-18
AGGCCGCCGGCGAGCCGTACGACGAGACAGGCGATGGTTGGCTGTTCTCGGGTTTCAGCCGGTTCGAGAAGCTCTTGTCGGCGGCCTAAACCACCACGGCCACGCCGCGCTGCCAAACTACCCGAGCGACGCGGACCTGCTGGCCGACATCGCCGCACGTCGGCCGATTCCAGGTGTCCGCTACCCTATCTCCGGCGGCTCCGATGCTGGTGATCCTGCCGTACGGCCCACGGACATGGCCCCCCACACCCCCCAACGTTCGTCGCGCCCCGGGGAACCCGTGGCGCTCCTCGGTCGCGCCCCTCAGAGCTTCATGTGGGGGTCGAGCCAGTCCCGCAGCGCGTTGCCCATCAGGTTGATGGTGAGCGTGGTGATGAAGATGGCGAGCCCGGGAAAGGCCGCGATCCACCACGAGTTCAGCATGTAGACCCGCCCGTCGCCGAGCATGTTGCCCCACGCGGGCGTCGGAGGTTGCACGCCCAACCCCAGGAAGGACAGGAAGGATTCGAGGATGATCACGCGCGCCACCTGCAGGGTGGCGATGACGACGATCACCGAGACGAGGTTCGGCAGAAGTTGCCGGAAGATGATGCGCAGGTGGCTCATGCCGAGCGCGCGTGCCGCCGTCATGAAATCCCGCTCGCGCAGGGTCATCGTCTCGGCCCGGATAACGCGCGCATAGAGAGGCCAGTCGGCCACGCCGAGCACGATCACCATGTTGACGAGGCTCGGCCCGAGAACGGCGATCACCGCGAGCGCCAGCAGCACGAACGGAAACGTCAGCATCACGTTCACGAGCGTCATGATCGTCCAGTCCACCCGCGGCCCGAAGTAGCCAGCCCCCAGCCCCAGCAACACGCCGATCGTGGAGGACACCAGCACGGCGGCCACCCCGATCAGGAGCGACACGCGCCCCCCGTAAATCATGCGCGAGAGCAGGTCACGCCCGATCTGATCGGTGCCGAGCACGTGGTCGGAGGTACCGCGATCCATCCACGCCGGCGGTGCCAGCCGGTGCCGGATGTCCACCTCCACCGGGCTGTAGGGAGCGATCCACGGCGCCGCCGCCGAGACGCCGACGATCAGCAGCATGAGGACGGCGGCCACGAGGCCCCACTTGAGCCGCCAGAGCCGGCGCCACGATCGGCGCGCGATCGCCGCAGGAGCGCCGGTGGCATCGGGCGCGCCCGCGATCTTGAGCCCCACCTCGTTGACCGCGCTCACGCCCCCACCCGGATGCGCGGGTCGATGAGCCCCACGATCATGTCCACGAGGAAGTTGACGGCCACGATGATCAGCGCCAGGAGCACCACGGCGCACTGGACCACGGGGAAGTCCTGGTTGCGGATCGCGTCCACGGTGAGCGTGGCGACGCCGGGCCAGGCGAAGACGGTCTCGGTGATGACGGCGCCGCCGAGGAGCTGGCCGAACTGCAGCCCCAGCACCGTGATGACGGGGATGCAGGCGTTGCGGAAGGCGTGCTTGATCACCACCAGCCGTTCGGCGAGGCCCTTGGCCCGCGCCGTCTTGATGTATTCCATGTTCATGATCTCGATGACGCCCGAGCGCACCAGCCGCATCGTGATGGGCGCCAGGAAGGCGCCGAGCGTGAAGGCGGGCATCAGGAAGTGCTGCCACGTCCCGTAGCCGGAGGCGGGGAGCAGCCTCAGCTGCACCGCGAAGATGATGATGAGCATGATGCCGAGCCAGAAGATCGGCATGGCCTGACCCGCCACCGCGGCCATCGTGCACAGGCTGTCCACGAACGAGTGTTGCTTGAGCGCGGCCAGGATGCCGAGCGGCAGTGCGATGAGCAGCGCCGTGACGAGGCCGGCCGTGGTCAGGTACAGCGTGGGCAGCATGCGCTCGAGCACGAGCTTGAAGGCGGGCGTGTCCGCGTACCAGGACTTGCCGAAGTCGCCCTGGACGGCGCGACTGGCGAACTTCCAGTACTGCACGTAGATGGGCTTGTCGAGCCCGAGGAGCTTGTTGTACCGCTCGTACTCTTCCTTGCCGGCGTTCTGGGGCAGCAGCAGCGTGACGGGGTCGCCGATGACGTGCAGGATCGCGAAGGCCAGCATTGAGATGCCCACGATGACGACCGCGAGCTGCACGACCTGGCGCAGTGCGTAGCGTTTCATGACGGCGGCGTGCCCGACCGGCGCGGCCGGCCGCGCCGGTCGGGGCTCGCGGCAGCCTACTTCTTCTTGGGCGTCACGAGGAACATGCGGTCGACCTCGTCCGCCGGAGCCTGGTACTCGATCCGGTTGGAGATGCCCCACACGCCCCGCAGCCCCCACTTGTAGAGGTACGCAGCGTCGTCGAACAGCAGCTTCTGCGCCTTGACGTACACCTCGGTGCGCTTCTTCGGGTCGAGCGTGGAGCGCCCCTGGATGATGAGGTCGTCGAGCGCGGGGTTGCAGTAGTAGCTGTAGTTCTCGCCGCACTTGAAGACGTCGAAGAGGATCGCGTCGGCATCGAAGACGGAGTAGTAGCCCCACGACCAGTTGAACATCGGGCCCGCCTTGCCGTCCTTGATCCTGGCCACGAGCACGGTGTTGTCGCCGATGTAGTTGCGCTTCACGCGGAAGCCAGCCTTGGTCATGTCCGCGATGATGGCGTCGTTGGTCTGCTGGATGGCAGGCTCCACGATCGGCGGCCCCTCGTTGAAGAGGACGTCGACGCCGTTCGGGTACCCGGCCTCGGCGAGAAGCTTCTTGGCTTGCGCCAGGTCCTGCGTGTAGGGCTTGAGGCCCGGGTCCCAGCCGAAGGCCATGGGGTTGACGCCGGTGGCCACGCGGTCGCCGAGGCCGTTGAGCACGAACTTGATGATGGCGTCGTTGTCGACGGCGAGGTTGGCCGCCTGGCGCACGCGCCGGTCGGTGAAGAGATTGGGGCCGCTGCGCGCCGCCTGGTCGAGCTGCAGCATGGCCGTTCTCAGGATGGGCGAGGTGCCGGTGCGCGCCTGCCCCGACTTGTTGATGACGTCCATCTGATCCGGCGGCACCGCCTTGATGATGTCCACGCCGCCCGAGAGCAGCTCGGCGATCTCGGTGGCCTTCTCGGGGATGATCCGGATGCGCAGGTGCTTGAAGGCGGGCTTGGGGCCCCAGTAGTCGTCGTTACGGACGAGCTGGTGCTCCTGCTTGCGGTTCCACTTCACCAGCTTGTAGGGGCCGGTGCCGACCGGGTGCTCCTGCATCCACTCGTGGCCCTTTTCCCGGATGACCTTGTCTGACTGCATGACCTGGGCGGTCAGCCGCTCGACGAAGAGCGGGTACGGCCCGTCCGTGCGGAAGCGCACGGTGTGGTCGTCAATGATGTCGACGGCCTTGATCTTGGCGTGATTGCCGCGGGCGGTCATCTTCTTGGTGGGGTCGAGCACGCGGTCAAAGGTGGCTTTGACGTCGCGCGCGGTGAAGGGCGTGCCGTCGTGGAACTTCACGCCCTGGCGGAGCTTGACCTCCCACGTGGTGTCGTCGATGTTCGTCCAGGAGGTGGCCAGGTTCGGGACCACGCGACGGGTCTTGAGGTCCCGCACCGCGAGGTGATCGTAGACGTGGTAGCCGAGGATGATGGCTTCGCGCAGGACCGAGTTGGGCGGATCCCAGTTGTCGACATCCGACTGCAGACTGTAGATGAGCGTCTCTTCCCTCGTCTGCGCGCCCGCGGGCGGCACGAGCGCGAGGGCGAGGATGAGCAATCCGGTGGCAAGCGAGCGGCGCATGAGAGCCTCCTTCTGGTGGACCGTCATGACCGGCGTGTGATGAACTCCCCGCATGCTGGGTGCGGGAACAGTAGCCGCACGAGGTCCGGTCAGTCAAGGCAAGCCGTGAGCGCGTCACTCGAGACACCCCGCCTTCGGCTCCGCCGGCTCGTCCCCGCGGACGAGTCCGACCTCCTCGCGCTCGACAGCGATCCCGACGTGATGCGCCACGTGGGCAGCCCCGCCGGCGTGAAGTTGCCGGAGGAGACGGCGGAGCGAGTCAAGCGGCGCGTGCTGGACAGTGGCCGCGGCGATCACGACGGGCTGGGCTTCTGGCGGGTCGAAGGGCGGGCCGACGCCGCCTTCCACGGGCTCGGAGCGCTGATCCGAATGCCGGACGGTGACGAGGTCGAGGTGGCCTACCGTCTCGCGCGCTCCGCCTGGGGGCGGGCATCGCCACCGAAGCCGCGGGCGCGCTCGTGAGTCATGCGCTCGGCGCGCTCGCGCTGCCGCGGGTGGTGGCGGTCACCTATCCCGACAACGTCGCCTCGCAGCGGGTGCTGGACAAGCTCGGCTTCGAGCGTCGAGGTCTCACCGAGTACAAGGGCGTGCAGACGACCTGGCACGTCCTCACGCGCGAGGCGTGGCGCACGGGTCGATGACGAGCTACACTCCGGTCGGTCGACTACAAGGAGTGACGCAATGACAGATGGCAAAGGGCCTCTGAACGGTGTCCGCGTGATCGATTTGGGTCGCCATCAGGCAGGACCCCGCTGCGCCCAGGTGCTCGCCCGTTTGGGCGCAGAAGTCATCAAGATCGAGCGGCTGGGTGGCGAGGAAACCCGCTACCACGCGCCATGGGTCCGCAAGCAGAGCGCGTATTGGGTCCAGTACAACAGCGGCAAGAAGAGCCTGAGCATGGACTTGCGCAAGGAGGACGCGAAGACAGCCCTGCGTAAGCTGATCAAAGTTTCCGACGTGCTCGTGCAGAACTTCCGGCCAGGGACCATTGAAGAGATGGGCTTTGGGTATGACGTGCTGAAGACGCTCAATCCCCGCATCATCATGGTCAACGTCTCCGCGTACGGGCAATTCGGTCCCTACCGCGACCAGATAGGCTACGACCCTATCGGCCAGACCATGTCCGGCATCGCCATGGTCACCGGCGAAGACGGCATGCCCCCGATTCGCGCCGGGGTTCCCATCATCGACCGCACCACCGCGCTGCACTCGGCCATTGGCACCCTGGCCGCCCTCCACGAGCGAAGCATTTCTGGAGAGGGGCAGAGCATCGACGTCTGTCTGGCGGACTCCGGTTACAGCCTGACCGAGATCCCCATCACCGCGTACCACGGAGCCGGCACCGAGCCTCAACGGGGCAAGTCCGATGCGGCTCCCAGCGGCATGTACCCCTGCAAGGACGGCTGGGTCTTGATTGCCGCCGGAGATCAGCACCACTGGCATCGAGTGTGCGCGGCCCTGGGGAAGCCCGAGTGGCAGGAAGACCCGCGCTTCACCACCCGCCGCGAGCGCAGCAAGCATGCTGAGATCGTGAACGAGGCGATGCGTGAGCTGATGGGTACCATGACGATGAAGGACGCCATTGCTCACTTCACGCGTTACGATGTCGTCGCGGCTCCGGTGAATACCATCCCGCAGGCGGCCCAGGATCCCCATCCGTGGGAGCGGCGGGCGATGGTCGAGGTCCCCGATTTCCTGGCCGGCACAATCGCCGTGTCCGGTGACTTCTGGCACTTCAGCCGCACTCCGGCCGTTGTCGGCTCCACCCCCAAGGTGGGCGAGCACAACGAAGAGATTCTGGGCGAGCTCCTAGGCTACTCCGCGGACGAGATCGCCAAGCTGTATGCCAATGGCGTGATCGCGAACTCGCACCACTACGACACGCTTTCCGGCTGAATGAGAAATCCAATCCGGCGAACTGGGAGATGACTGTGGCGAGACTACCCCTGGCGACGAGAGAGAGTGTTCCCGAAGCCCAGCGGACGACCTTCGATGAGATGGTGAAGGGACTTGGATCTGTACCACGCTATGGCCCAGGTTCCGTCCTCATCCACGTGCCGAAGGCGCACCAGTGGGCCACCCTCCTGAACCACTACCTGCGCGAAGAGTCCTCGCTGCCCAAGAAAATCCAGGAGCTCGCCATGCTGGTCACCGCGCGGGAGCTGGATTGCCAGCACATCTGGAACGCGCATGCGGGGTCCGCGCGCAAGGCGGGCGTGCGCGGTGAGATCGTCGACGCCCTGCGCGACCGCAAAGAGCTACCTGGTCTGGCTGCGGACGAGGCGGCGGTGGTGCACTACGGCCGCGAATTCTTCCGTACCCACCGCGTCAGCCGCGGGGCGTTTCAGGCAGCACTGGAGCAGTTCGGCCGCCAGGGAGTGGTCGAGCTGGGTCTGACCATGGGGAACTACAGTCTCCTGGCGTTGCTCATCAACTCGTTCGACACCGACTTGCCGCCGGATAGGACCGAACCGCTCCTGCCTGTCTAGAACGCCCGTACCGGGCGTTGCCGGGCCGTCTACGATGCGTCGGCCGGCACTTCGGCGAGCAGGCGGCCGAAGGCCGGCAGGGCCGTGATTCGCACGACGGCGACGCGAAGTCAGCACTCGGTGATCTTGAACTCGACCCTCCGATCGAGCGCATCACGCGCATCGTCGGTCCCCGTGCCCACGATGTTCTCCCGGAAGCCTATCCCTGACGCTCGGGTGCGCGGGGCGAGCTCGGGTGCCTCCGTGTCGAGGCGCTGCTTGATGTAGGCGGCGCGCTGCTGTGAGAGGCGGTCGTTGTATGCCTCCGATCCGGTCAGGCTGGTGTGGCCTACCACGTTCATGCACACCTTCACCACCACCGCCTGCCGCGCGATTTGCCGTAACCAGAAGCCGTACGGCCCGCTGACTTGCGGGTCGGACCAGAAGTCGGTCGTCCCGGGATTGAACAGGAACTTCACGCCGAGGTTGTTGCTGCTCAATCCCAGCGCGACAACCTTGCCGAAGGCTTCCTCCGCCTCATTCGTGCGGCTGAGCTTCCACGTGGCGAGGTAGATCCCGTTGAGCACCCGCAGCTGCTCGCCCGAGGGTGTGGCCGCCGCATTCCGGTAGAGGGTGAGGGCATCCTGATAGCTCTCGTTGTTGTAGGCGAGGGTCGCCTCGCTGATGATGGTCGCCGTGGCAACGCGCTCGAAGTAGACCGGGTCCGCCGGGCGACCGGGCGGCGTCTGGGAGGTGCTGATGTAGCCATCGACGACCTTGTCTTTTACCAGAATCGGGCTATCGCGATAGTAGGGTGTGGGGTTCGTATCCAGACCCTCATCACGCGCGCGCGACGCCGCCTGGGCCACGACCATCCCCGTCTTCAGATCCGTCAGCGCCAGATTGATCTGGAACACCTGGCGGGTCCCCGGTTGCCCGCTCGCGACGCGCGTCATCGTCCCGGTCAACAGATACTGTGCTTTGCTCAAATTGGCGACCTGGAAGGGCACGACGTCGAACTGCGAATGGTTGCTCCGAAGCCGGTCCGCCACTCGTTGCTCGAGCAGGCGCGTCGCCCCGGTCTGCTGGCCGGAGGCGGCGTCGACCATGGGGTCGATCACCACGCCGCGCTTCATGAGCGTAGCTTCCAACGTGGTCAAGAATGCCGGCAGTTTCTGCATCTGAGCCACCAGGCCGTCGGTCGCCACGTTCACAGCCTCGTCGAAACTCAGTTCGGATGTGTCGCTGGTCGGCGCTGAAGTCGAAGCGCACCCGGCGACGATCAGGAGCACGGTGGCGTAAGCCGATAGCCGGCGAATCGCGAGCAACTGCTTGTCCATCATCGGCAGTCCCTTCTGAGGAACGTCTGCTCTTCAGCCGTCAACGGTTCGCCGAGCGATGCGCGCTCCAAAATATCACTGCAGCGGCGTGAAACCGCGTGCGTTGGCCGAGCGGCCGGAACCTTCGGGGCCGCGGGACTGCGGACGGTGTCGCGCGTCGCTTCGCTCGAGAAGACGACGGCCCCGTAGGACTCCGAACATTGGGTTGTGGAGGCACAGATGACTTTCCCGGCCATCGGTCCGAGAGCGCCGAAGTCGCGCGGCTCATCGGAAACGATGGCGAGGAACTCGGCGTTCGTCGGCCACTGTGAGGCGGGCAGCTTCAGCATCTGCCCCGGCCGGATGCGATTGTTCGTGTCCGCCGCGCTGGGGAACAGCACAGCAACAAACAGCACAGCAACATCGGATTGGTTGGCTGCGGCAGCCAGCACATACACGTAGCCCGGCCTGGAAGAGCTCATGCGGACCGCTCCTCTGTCGACTGAAGCGGTCACCGAATGCCCGCGATCGCGGCCTTCGAAGATTTCGTTCAACATCTGTCTCGGGCTGAATGGCCTGTCGGGCGTGCCAGGAGACGGCGGGGGCGCGGGCAGGCTGGCCTGCTGCTTCACTTGCGGTGCGGCGGCTTCTTGCACTCGCTGGGAAGGAACGGCGAGGGGCTTCTTTTCCCGCAGGAAGACAAACGAGCCGCCAGCCATCACCGCGATGAGCACGATCCCGGCCACGCCAGAGAACGCCAGCAGGCGCTTTCTCGTGGGTCGCGAGGCCGTGGGTTCCGCTCGACGTGGCGGGGCCTGGGGCTCGGTCGCCGGGGTGGCTGCGACCGCTCGAGCCGGTATCATCACCGTAGGATCACCGTCGTCCGGGTGCGGCGTGACGCTCATCGGTAGAGCCCCGGTACCTTAAGGCTCAGCGAGCATAGCCTATGATGCGTCGGCCGGCACTTCGCCGAGCAGGCGGCCGAAGGCCGGCAGGCGGTCGGCGCTGTTGAACGCGCGCAGCATCGCCCAGACCGACGCCTGGTTTGTGGTCACCACCGGCTTCTTGAATTCCCGCTCCCAGGAGGCAACCGACGGCATCGTCGGGAAATTGCCTCCGGGCACCACGAACGCCTCGATCTCCGGCCGATCGATCCGGGCGAACGCATCGCGGGCGTTGTGCGGGCCGAGCTGCCCGATCGCATACGAGTCGGTCGCGCGAAACCCTTCGAGCGCGATCGTGTCGAGCCCATGCTTCGTCTTGAAATAGCGGGCGGCGCGTTCGTTGACCGTATCCGAATAGGGAGACACGATGGCGACGCGGCGTGCGCCGAGGGCCCGGACGGCGCGGCCGACCGCCTGCGCCGACGTGATCGCCGGAACGCCGGCTCCGGCACTCATCCGCTTCGTGACGACGTCGTCGTAGTCGTCGGCAAAGAGACTTGCCGACGTCTGGGCCAGGATCACCATCTCGACCCTGGCCGTCCCCAGCAAGCGTGACTGATAATCGATGTCCTCGTCTCGGCTCGGCGAGAAGCTTCCGGCGCCACTCGACATGAGGCGCCCGACGTGCGCCTGGTAGGTCGCCGGCAAAAGCCGGCACTCCATCTCGACCGTCGTGTTCGTGGAGGGAATCAGAACGCCGAAATGTCGGGTCATGGTGGGCCGAGTATAACCCGCGCGGAACTGATCCTGGCGGCATGAGGGCTTCGAGAAGCCGCGTCCAGGATCGTGACGGATGCTAGACTCCGCCTTCAGGCGCGATGGAAGAACCGGAGCACGACGTCATCGTGGTGGGAGCCGGCAACGCCGCGCTCTGTGCCGCCCTGTCCGCGCGCGAGCACGACGCCAGCGTGGTCGTCCTCGAATGCGCCCCGGAAGCGGAGGCGGGTGGCAACAGCCGGTTCGCCGGCGGCGTCATGCGCTTCGCCTTCGACGGGGTCGACGACCTCCGAAAGGTCGCCGACCTCACCGAAGAGGAAATTGCCGGCGCCGACTTCGGCACCTACACGCGCGCCCAGTACTTCGACGACCTCTTCCGCTTGACCCAGTACCGCACCGATCCCACCCTCGTCGAGCTGCTCGTCACGCGGAGCCTCGACACCATGATCTGGCTCCGTGGCCAGGGGGCGCGATTCGTTCCGATCTACGGTCGCCAGGCCGGCAAGGTCGGTGGACGATGGAAATTCTTCGGCGGCCTTCCCATCGAAGCCTCCGGCGGCGGCGCCGGGCTCGTCCAGTCATTGACGGCGGCGGCCCGCCGGCGCGAGGTCGAGATCCTCTACGAGACTCGGACCCTGTCGCTCCTGTGGGACGGTGTACGCGTGAACGGCGTGCGGGTACGCAGCGGTGGAAAGCTTCGCGATCTCACGGCGCGGGCGGTCGTGCTCGCCTGCGGCGGCTTCGAGGCCAACGCCGAGTGGCGGACGCGCTATCTCGGTCCGGGCTGGGAGCTGGCCAAGGTGCGCGGCACGCGCTTCAACACCGGCGACGGCCTCCGTATGGCCCTCGATATCGGCGCGAGCCCCTTCGGCAACTGGTCGGGCTGCCACGCCTGCGGCTGGGACCGGAACGCGCCCGAGTTCGGCGAGCTCGCCATCGGCGACCAGTTCGAGAAGCACAGCTATCCCCTCGGCATCCTCGTCAACGCCGACGGCCGGCGCTTCGTCGACGAGGGCGCCGACTTCCACAGCTTCACCTACGCGAAGTACGG
>WNEY01004981.1_pt1 | contig 10226 bp, 9 predicted proteins | sample 5400531 | NCBI WGS metagenome assembly WNEY01 (sample SAMN13153338, study PRJNA577476) | soil metagenome | isolation source: 200 cm saprolite under Douglas fir tree site 1 | place: USA:California | collected 2015-04-18
CATCGACTTCGCGGACCACCGTACCCTTCGCAATGCCGCCGATGGCCGGGTTGCAAGACATCTGGCCAATCGTTTCGAGGTTGGAGGTAAGCAGCAACGTGTGGGCGGAGAGCCGGGCTGACATCGCCGCGGCCTCGGTACCGGCGTGACCACCACCGACGACGATGACGTCATAGTCGGGCATGGCGAGAAACTACTAAGCGAGGACCTGCAAAGGCTAGGCTACAGACGCAGCCGCGGGCAACAGTCAGCGGGGTTTGGGACGATCTGCCGCCAGGCTAATTTTCCGAAGCAACCCGAACAGCGTCTTGCTTGTCTCGGTCGCGAGCGCCTCAAGCCGCCCGTATTCAGCTGGTCGCAGGTAGCCGATGTCGCGAGCCATGGTGAGAGCTGTCTGTACTTCGGCGAGTGATCCCCACGCGGTGTCGAGAAACTTTCGATAGTCTCGGGTGCCTTTGCGTGTCGAACCTTCGGCGATGTTCAGCGGGACGCTATAGGATGCCCTGCGAAGCTGATCGGCGAGTCGCTCTTGCTCGAAGTCAGGAAACCGCTGGGCCGCCTTCGAGCATTCGACGGCAAGCCTTTCGGCATGTTGCCACGCCTTTAGTGTGTGGTGGTTCGGCACCCCAGGAGGATAAACGCAACCACGCAAATCATTGAATCATTTCAGCTCGTCCCGAACCCTTTTTACTCAGAACCGCGGTGCGTCTGCAGCCTAGCTTTTGCATGTCCTAAGTGGTTGTCAGGCCCTGACCCACCTAACGAGTTCTTTCATCGTCGGACGCTTACCAGTCATCAGAATCCCGACCCTGTATATCCGTGCAGCGATCCATGTGATTGCCACAATCCCGATCAGCAGCATCGCCAACGATGCTCCCAATTCGCCGACTCCCATACTGCCCGCGGTCCAGCGGACTGGTGTCGCGATCGGTGACGTAAACGGCACGATCGACAGCGTTCGCGCGAAGGTCGAGCTCGGATCGTTGGTCAGTCCGATGATCGAGAAATACGAGATCATCAACAAGTAGGTCACGGGCTGCTGAGCCTGGCGCGCCTCCTGCTCATTACTCGACATCGCCCCGACCGCCGCGAACATCGCCGAGTACAGGAGGAATCCGCCGAGGAAAAACGCCATGAATACAGCGAGGGTCGCAAACGGGATGTGCGGCAGCTTGATGCCTTGCGCCGCGGAAGCGTCCGCGCCGAGCGCACGGGCGATTGGTACACGCAGGCTGATGAGCAGCCGCGCCGAGACGCCCCAGATGACGAATTGGAAGAAAGACACCGCGCCCGCCCCGGCGACCTTCCCCAGCATGAGCTCAAACGGCCGCAGTGACGATACGAGGACTTCGATAATCCGTGTGGTTTTCTCCTCCAGCACCGAGCTCATGACGTTCACGCCGTACAGCAGGATCGCCATGAACAGCAGGATGGCCATGACGTAGGCGAGGGCAAACGACTCGCCCGCGCTCTCCTTCGTCGTTCCGCCTCGCGCGATCTTCGTCTGGTCGAGTGTAATCTTCATTCCCTGCGCCCAGTCAACGACGTCCGGATTTACGCCCTTAGTCTCGAGCCTCACTTTCACGACGACTTTGTTGAGTGCCCGCTCCAGTCCCTCCACCGTCTGAAGAGACAGGTTCGAGGCGCGGTATTCCGCTTTGCCGGTTTCGCTCAGCGCATCGGAAATGATCAGGAACCCATTCAGCTGTTTCGCCTCCACCAGTCGCGTCAGCGAATCCACGACGCGCGGGCCCGCCGTGACGCGGGTCGCGCGAAAGCTCGGATTTGTCGCCAACGCCTCCGTGACGCGCGCCCCGAACCCCGTCGTCGTGCTGTCCACCACCGCGATGTCTCGAACGCCGCCCCCCAGCGACTGCATGATCTGGTAGACGATGACGCCGCCGAAGAGGACCGGTCCCAGGATCGCCGAGATCCAAAACCACCTCGTGCGCACGCGCTCCACGAATTCGCGCCGGATGACGGCCCAGACTTTATGCACCGGCGCCAACTCTTTGGGCGGTCGTGGCTGGAATGGCGGCTGCCGTCGCCGCCTCCGGACCCACGAGGTCGACGAAAATCTTGTGAAGGGAAGGGCTCGCCAACTCAAACCGCGCCAGACGCGCGCCCGACTCGACCAGTCCGCGCAGGATCTCCTGGGGGTCGGCGCCGCTCGCCAGCTCAAGCTCGGCCTGCTGGCCGAAATCCTGAATCTTTGCCACGAGCCGGCGGTCTGAGAAAATCCGTTGCGCTCCGCCCTGGCTGCCGTCGAACGCAACGATCAGGTGCTGGCCCCCATGCGTGCGTTTCACTTCGGCCAGCGTGCCATCGATGAGCTTCTTGCCACGCGCGATGATGCACAGCCGATCGCACAACTGCTCGGCGTGCTCCATGATGTGCGTGGAGAAGAGCACGGTCTTGCCACGCCGGCGGTAATCGACCACGGTATCGCGCAGCACCTGCGAATTCACAGGATCGAGACCGGAGAACGGCTCGTCGAGAATCACGAGCTCAGGGTCATGCAAAATCGTCGAAATGAACTGCACCTTCTGCTGCATGCCCTTGGAGAGATCGGACACTTTGCGCAGACGCCAGTCGATAAGACCCAGGCGCTCCAACCATTCGAGCGCCTTGATGCGCGCCGCTCTCCGCGACACGCCCTTCGCCTCGGCGAGAAACACCAGGACGTCGATGACGCGCATGCGGGGGTAGAGCCCGCGCTCCTCGGGCAGGTATCCAATCCGCGCCGAATGCGTGCGCCCACCACCCACCTGACCAAACAGGCGCACCGAGCCGTCATCGGGCTCGTAGATGTCCATGATCATGCGCAATGTGGTTGTCTTGCCGGCGCCATTCGGTCCGAGCAAACCGTAGATGATGCCCGATGGCACGCTGAGTGAGAGAGCGTTGACGGCGGTGTGACCAGCGAAGCGCTTGGTAACGCGATCGACGACGACGGGTTCTGACATGCCCCGAAGCTACAGGGGGAGAGGGAAAAGGTTAAGCCGGTACGCCGAAAAGCTCGCCAGCTTTCCGTAACGCGCTGACGAGCGCCTCGATGTCGTCCACGTCGTTATAGATGTAAAAGGACGCCCGCGCAGTCGCCGCGACACCCAGTCTGCGCATCAGCGGCTGTGTGCAATGATGACCCGCGCGAATGCAGACCCCGTCGCGATCGAGGATCGTCGCCAAATCGTGTGGATGAATGTCGCCGTACGTGAATGGAACGACGCCAGCCCGATGGTCGCGTGGTCCGTAGATAGTCACGCCCTCGATCTGCGTGAGCCGCTCAATGGCAACGCGGGCAAGCGCTGACTCGTGCTCGGCAACACGGTCCATCACCAGCTGGTCCAGATAAGCGATCGCAGCACCTAGGCCCACTGCCGCTTCGACGTTCGGCGTCCCACCCTCGAACTTGTGCGGGATCTTGTTCCAGGTCGCGTGGTCGTCCCAGACCCGCTCGATCATTTCGCCACCGCCATGGTAGGGCGGCATCGCCTCGAGCAGCTCCGGCTTCGCGATCAAGGCGCCGCTGCCCATCGGCGCCAGCATCTTATGGCCGGAAAGGGCGAAGAAGTCGCAGTCAATCGCCTGGACATCGACGCGGAGATGCGGGGCCGCCTGCGCTCCGTCGACGACCGCGACCGCGCCCGCGGCATGCGCCAACCTCGTGAGCTGCGCGACCGGATTCACCGTCCCGAGCGAATTCGAGACGTACGGGAAGGCCACGATCTTGGGTTTGGACTCGAGGGCCCGTCCGAAGTCCGACAGATCGATGCGCCCATCCTCCGTGATCTCGACCATCCGCAGCGTGGCGCCCTTTTCCTGACACAGGATCTGCCACGGCACGATGTTCGAGTGATGGTCCATGGCGGTGACCACGACCTGGTCGCCACGCTGCACGTTGGTCCGGCCCCACGAGGAGGCCACCAGATTGATGGACTCCGTGGTGCCGCGCGTGAAAACGACGGCTTCGCGGGCCCACGCGTTCACGAAGCCGGCGACGGCGGTGCGCCCGGCCTCGTACGCCTCGGTAGCCTCAACGGCCAGCGTATAGGCGCCGCGATGCACGTTCGCATTGTGGAAGTGGTAGTAGTGCTGAATCGCGTCGAGCACCTTGCGGGGCTTCTGGCTCGTCGCGGCATTGTCCAGGTAGACCAGGCGCTTGCCGTTCTCTTCTCGCGCGAGAATCGGGAAGTCCCGGCGAACGCTCACGGTATCGAGCATCAGTCGCTCGGCGACTCAGTGGTCACGGGCTCGCCGCTCTTCTCGAGGGCGGCACGCAGCGCGTGCCACGACAGATTGGCGCATTTCACCCGTGCCGGAAACGCCTTCACACCGGCGAAGGCCGCCAACTTTCCCGGAGCATTCGGGCCACCGGTGAGCATCTCATGGAAAGCGCGAAACAGCTCGTTCGCTTCCGCGGTCGTCCTGCCGTGAACCGCGGCGGTCATCAGTGAGGCGGCCGCTTTGCTGATCGCGCATCCCGATCCCTGAAATCCGACGTCCTGGATGACGCCGTCCTCGACGCGCACATCCAGACTGATGCGATCGCCGCACAGCGGATTGTAGCCCTCGGCGTGCCGGTTCGCCCCGGGGACCGCTCGAAAATTGCGCGGGTTGCGGTTGTGGTCGAGAATGACCTGCTGATACAGCTCGCCCAGGTCTGTCATACCGCCGCCAGACGATCTCGCACGATCCGATCGAGCTGCGCCCGCAGCGGCGCGACTTCCATGCGGCCAAGAATTTCGGCGGCGAATCCGTAGGTTAGCAGACGGCGGGCCTGGTCTTCCGTGATCCCACGGCTGCGCATATAGAACAGCGCGCGCGGATCGAGCGGTCCGACGGTCGACCCGTGGGTGCACTTCACGTCGTCCGCGTAGATCTCGAGCTGCGGCTGGCTATCGGCGTGCGCGTCCGTCGACAACAACAGGTTGTTATTCGTCTGTTTGGAATCGGTCTTCTGGGCGCCCGGCCGGACGATGATGCGCCCAGTGAAGACGCCGCGCGAATGACCGTCGAGCACGCCATTGAAGTACTCGTGACTCTCACAATGGTCGGCGGCATGGTCGATCGTCGTGTGATGGTCCGCGTGTTGCCGGCCGGCGAGCAGATAGAGGCCGTTGAGAATCAGCGTGCCGCCCGGACGCGCCAGGACGGTGCCGATGTCGTGGCGCGACAGGGCGCCGCCGAATGCGACGGTATGGAGATGAATGGTGCTGTCGCGGCCCTGATGGGTCTGTGTCGCGGCGACGTGATACGCGCGAGCACTCTCTCGCTGCACGCGATGATAGTCGACCCTCGCTCCGTCCCCAACGACAACCTCGGTAACCGAGTTCGTCCAGTAGACGTCAGACTCGAGAGCCGCGTATGTCTCCACGACGGACGCGCGAGCCTCGCGGTCGATAACCACGAGGTTCCGGGGATGCATGACGATCTGCTGACTCTTCCCCGGGACCGCGAGGAACAGCAGTTGAATCGGCTTCGGGACCACGGCTTTCGCCGGAACGTGCACGAACGCGCCTTCCCGTACGAACGCGGTGTTCAGTGCGCAGAACGGACGATCCTGAGAGGCGGCGTACTTGCAGAGGTGCGCCTGAACAATCTCGGGCCGATCGACGAGTGCCTGCGCCAAACTCTCCACGCGGACGCCGCCGGCAGACAGCAACGACAGAGAAGGCGCGAAGAAGCCGTTAACAAAAACGAGACGATGCGAGGTTTCGTCATCGAGCAGGAATGGTGCGATCGCGTCGAGCGAAGGAAGAGCGGACACCGGCTTTGCCAGCTCGAAGGACGCTTCAGCGATTGGCGCGACGCTGGTGAAGCGCCACGCCTCTTGCTTCATATTCGGGAAGCCGAGCTCACTGAAACGCGAGATTCCAGTATCGCGGAGGGTCTTCAGCCACGCGGGTGCGTTCGCAGCTCCGTTCGAAGCCCACGCATGGTACGCACCAACCAGATGTTCAACTGCCATCGTCACGACACCATTACGCCATCACGCAGCCAGTCGTAGCCCTTCGCCTCGAGTTCCTGGGCCAGCTCGGGACCGCCCGACCTGACGATTCGCCCGTCCGCGAGGACGTGCACGACATCGGGCGTGATGTAGTTCAGCAGCCGCTGATAGTGTGTCACGATGAGGAATGCGCGCTTGGGATTGCGGAGTTGATTCACCGCTTCCGCAACCGTTCGCAGCGCGTCGATGTCGAGGCCGGAATCGGTCTCGTCCAGAATCGCGAGCCGCGGCTCGAGGACAGCGAGCTGGAGGATCTCGTTACGCTTTTTCTCGCCGCCCGAGAAGCCTTCGTTCACCGGGCGGTTCATCATCGAGTCGTCCCAGCCGATGCTCTTGAGCTTCGCTTCCAGGACCTGCAGAAAATCGATCGGATCTAGCTCCAGTTCGCCCCGCTCCCTGCGAAGGGCGTTCAGCGCCGACCGAAGAAAGTAGGAATTGGTGATGCCGCGAACTTCGACCGGATACTGGAACGCGAGGAACACACCCGCACGCGCCCGCTCCTCCGGCTTCATGTCGAGCAAATCCTTGCCCTCGTACTGCGCGGTCCCAGCGAGCACCGTGTAAGCCGGATGCCCTGCGAGCACCTGCGCCAGCGTGCTCTTGCCCGAGCCATTCGGCCCCATGATCGCGTGGACCTCACCGTCACGAATCGTGAGGTCGACACCCTTGAGGATTTCGTTTCCAGCGACGGCCACGCGAAGGCCTCTGACTTCGAGCAGCGCTTTTCCCTTCTTCACCCGACACTTCCTTCCAGACTGATTCCGAGCAACCGGGTGGCTTCAACCGCGAACTCCATCGGCAGCTCTTTGAAGACCTCTTTGCAGAAGCCATTCACGATCATCGAAACCGCATCCTCCGCCGACAGCCCCCGCTGGCGCAGGTAGAAAATCTGGTCCTCGCCGATCTTCGAAGTCGACGCCTCATGCTCCATGATCGCCGTGCTGTTGCGCACGTCGATGTACGGGAAGGTGTGCGCCCCGCACTTATCGCCGATCAGCATCGAGTCACACTGCGAATAGTTTCGCGCGCCTTCCGCACCCTTCATGATCTTCACTAGGCCGCGATACGTGTTCTGACCGCGTCCCGCTGAAATTCCCTTTGACACGATCGTCGAGCGCGTGTTCTTACCGAGATGAATCATCTTTGTCCCGGTGTCCGCCTGCTGCCGGTGGCTCGTCACGGCGACGGAGTAGAACTCGCCGATCGAGTTGTCGCCCTGGAGGATGCATCCCGGATACTTCCATGTGATCGCGGACCCCGTCTCGACCTGCGTCCATGAGATCTTGGAGTTCGTGCCCGCGCACTTACCGCGCTTGGTGACGAAGTTGTAAATCCCGCCGCGCCCTTCTTCGTCGCCGGGATACCAATTCTGAATCGTCGAGTACTTGATCGTCGCGCGGTCGAGCGCCACGAGCTCGACGACGGCCGCGTGCAGCTGGTTCTCATCGCGCATCGGCGCCGAGCAACCCTCGAGGTAGCTCACGTAGCTGCCTTCCTCGGCGATGATCAGCGTCCGTTCGAACTGGCCGGTCGAGGACGCGTTGATGCGGAAATACGTCGACAGCTCCAGCGGGCAGCGCACACCCTTCGGCACGTAGACGAATGAGCCGTCCGTGAAGACGGCAGAGTTCAATGCCGCGAAGAAGTTGTCGTTGTAGGGAACGACGGTGCCGATGTACTGCTGGACCAGGTCAGGATGCTCGCGGATCGCTTGCGAGATCGGACAGAAGATCACGCCGTACTTGGCGAGCTCCGCCTGAAACGTCGTCGCGACAGAGACACTGTCGAACACCGCGTCCACGGCGACACCCGTGAGGCGCTTCTGCTCCTCGATCGGGATGCCGAGTTTTTCAAATGTCGCGACCAGCTTCGGATCCACCTGATCGAGCGACTCGAGCTTGGGCTGCTGCTTCGGCGCTGCGTAGTAGCTGATCGCCTGGTAATCGATCGGGCCGTACTTCACGTTCGGCCAGTGCGGCTCCTGCATTTTGAGCCAATTCCGATATGCCTTGAGCCGCCAATCCAGCATCCATTCCGGCTCGCCCTTCTTCCCGGAAATGAGGCGGATCACGTCCTCGCTCAAGCCGGCCGGCAGGACCTCGGATTCGATGTCGGTGACGAAGCCGTACTTGTACGGTTGCTGGACGTGCGCTTCAATGCTGGTCATCGCGCTCCCGGAAGTCCTTAACGGACATGAGCTTGGCAACCCAAAGAACCACCTAGAGTTGGAATCCTAATGGTTTTGTCGGGATTGTCAACCGAAACTACAGCTGGCTCAGTAGATGTCTCTATTCCACTCGCGAACTAGCCGCTCGTAGTCCTCCGGCGTATTCACTTCGTCGATCACGGCGGGGTCATCCACAGCGACTGTGACGCGCTCCTTTTCGTACTTGTGTAGTACCGACCTGGCGCCGGCTCGCGTGGCCTCGGGACTCTCCAACAGCTCGCTGAATAGCGCAGACCCCCAGATCACGGGATGGCCACGGCGCTCTCCAAACATTGGCACCACGACCTTTCCACCCGTACGCCTGTGGACTTCCAACACGCGCTCGACCGTTGTGACGCGCACGTGAGGAAGATCGACGGGCCAAACAAGCGCCGCGCTCGGCTGAAGCGGCTGCAAAGCCCTCAGCGCGCCGCGCAGTGACGCGATTGGGCCGGTTTCAGGCTCGGGATTCTCGACGATGATGCAGTCGTGGCCGGCGATTGCAGGCAGGATCCGGGGAGCATCGGGACCCAGAACCACGACTCGGGTCTTCACTTCGAGCGCCTCCAACGCCTCCAGAATCCGGACCGCGAAGGGAAGGCCGCGGAAATCCAATAGGGCCTTGGGAGAGCCCATCCGGGCCGAGCGGCCGGCTGCGAGGACGATGCCGGCTAACGTCATAGGGGCTTAGAGACTAAGGGGTTGCACGCAGGGCCGAAACCCCCACATTAGGCGCGCCTATGGCCGCCCGACGCATTCGCCAGCTTGGTGACCCAATTCTTCGGGTCCGCTGCACCCCGGTTCAAGACCCCAAGTCGCCGGCCGTGCGGCTGCTCGCCGACGACCTACGGGACACGCTCCGCGCGGCCCGGAAGAAATACAACATGGGGCGGGCGCTCGCGGCCCCGCAGATCGGCGCTCCGGTGCGCGTGGTGCTCGTCGAGATCGGCAAATTCCGCGCGACGATGGTGAACCCCGAGATCACGGACGTTGGCTCCGAAGACTTTCATGTCTGGGACGACTGTTTCTCGTTCCCAAACCTGCTCGTGCGCGTGACGCGCGCGTACCGCGCGACGGTCCGCTACACGGACATGAAAGGAAAGGTCGTCACGATGGAGCTCGAGGGACCGATGGCCGAGCTGTTGCAACATGAGCTCGACCACCTCGATGGTATTCTCGCCTTGGACCAGCCGAGCGGGCTCGATCCCTTCGCCTACAAAGCGGAGTGGGAGAAGTATCACAAGCCTTCCGAGCGCTACGGCCCCCCCAGGCCCCGCGAAGTCTGACGACCGACTAGATTCCAGCCATCGACAGGGGTGCCCCGGCGCGTCGCCGTGGGCTGAGATCACACCCTCAGAACCTGATCCGGTTCGTACCGGCGAAGGGAGCTCAGCATGACCTGCCGCACTCAGATGTTCTTCGCCCGTCAAGGCACAATCACTCCCGAGATGCATCGCGTCGCCGAGCGGGAAGGATTGCCGCCGGAGACGGTTCGCGACGAAGTCGCCGTCGGCCGGCTCATCATTCCGGCCAACGTCAATCATCTTGCGCAACGCCTCGATCCGATGGCGATCGGCAAAGTCGCGAGCGTCAAGATCAACGCCAACATCGGGAACTCGGCCGTCGAATCCGACATCGACGGAGAGCTCGAGAAGCTGCACCACGCGGTGCACTACGGCGCCGACACCGTCATGGACCTCTCCACGGGCGGAAACATCGACGCGATTCGCGAGGCGATCATCGCGGCCTCCCCGGTTCCGATCGGCACAGTCCCCATCTATCAGGCGATCGAAATCGCCGGCGACGTCACGAAGCTCACGGCCGACGACATCCTCGCGAACATCGAGCACCAGGCGCAGCAGGGCGTGGACTATGTCACCGTTCACGCGGGGGTTCTGCGCGAACACGTCGGACTCGCGCTCGGCCGGGTCACGGGGATCGTGAGCCGGGGCGGGTCTTTGATGGCGTACTGGATGACACAGCACGGCAAGCAAAATCCGCTGTATGAGC
>WNEY01004982.1_pt1 | contig 10225 bp, 10 predicted proteins | sample 5400531 | NCBI WGS metagenome assembly WNEY01 (sample SAMN13153338, study PRJNA577476) | soil metagenome | isolation source: 200 cm saprolite under Douglas fir tree site 1 | place: USA:California | collected 2015-04-18
ATGGAGCACTTGAGTTTCCTTCGGGAATTGACAACTTGGGAGAGCTCTTCTACTGGCAATCGTTCTTGAAACCAGCTTTCGAAAGTCTAACCGAGAGCCAGCGCAGAACTCTGACGTTGTACTACTTTGAGGGATACACGCTCGTGGAGATTGCGACAGAAACAGCTGAGCAGCTCGGTGCCGTGAGAAATCACTACTACCGAGGTCTCAAACAACTTATTAGATACGTCCGGCGACCCTGATTGACTCGAGCCTGTCTGGGCATGCTATACCCTGTAGTTGCTGTTTTTCGTACAAGGAGCCCACTTTCAAATGACGGGCCATGCGGAGTTCGAAGAACTCTGTGCAGTGTGGTCCACTGGGAGTCTCACTGACGAACAGCGGGTGAGGCTTTTGAACCACCTGCCGGGCTGTATTGCCTGCCAGAAATATATGGACCAGTTTGAGCGAATCGCAAATGTGGCGATGGCCGCTGTCGCGCCCGACTGCGCGTCCAGAGTGGATCCCACGGAGAGATCTTGGGACCAGGAGGGCTCGAAGAGAAAACTATTCGAGCGCCTCCCAGGGGATGACAACTGCCGCGGAACGCGGGGAGATGAAGGTGAGTCTTCGGGCGCGGACCCGGGCATGAGGAGCGGGGATTTGAGGGGCGGAAACCAACGCCAGATATCTCTACCAAGATTACAGTGGTTATTGCCATATGCGGCGGGATTTCTGCTGGCCTGCGGACTGGGCACCATTTTCTATTGGAACGGGCCGAGGAAGGTGCTCAGTTCCTTCCGTTTGCATGCGACGCAAGCGGAGCGTGACGCCAGTAGTTTGCGTCAAGGAGTCAATGAGCTGTCGAAAGAGCGGGACACGTTGAATTCCCAGCTTAAGGAGGAGACAGGTGCAAGGACGAATCTTGGGGTCAGGATCGAGCAGCAGCGTCAGCAACTGGAGAAGTTGCAAACGGCGGCGCTGAAAGCGGAGGAAGAGAAGCGACGATTGGAGGCCGCTCAGGAGAAGCTGAATGGAAATCTTCAGGAGACGCAATCAGCCCTTGCCAGCGTACGTGATGAACTGGATTCGGCACGCCGAGAGCATGCGAACGAAGCCCTTAAAACGGCCGCTCTGGAAAAACGTGTTGAAGAGGACTCTGCTCTGAGAAAGGAATTGGACCGTACGATCGAACAGCAGCGCGAGATGCTGGCGTCTGATCGCGACATCCGCGATTTAATGGGTGCGCGCGAGCTCTTGGTCACGGACGTGTACGATGTTGGCGAGGACGGCAAAGATCTGAAACCTTTTGCGCGGGCTTTCTTCACCAAAGACAAGTCTTTGGTCTTTTACGGCTTCGACCTGGACAAGCAACCCGAGGTAACAAATGCGAATTCCTTCCAAGTTTGGGGAGACCGCGGTTCTTTTCGTAACGGTGCTTTAAATCTTGGAATTCTTTATCAGGATGTTTCCGCAAACAAACGGTGGATCCTAAAAATTGAGGACTCCAAGACACTTCAACAGATCCGAGCAGTGTTCGTGACGATCGAGCCGAAAGGAGGAAGCCGTGAACCAACGGGAAAGGCGCTTCTCTTTGCATATTTGCGGGTTCAGCCCAACCATCCTTAGATCCAATGTAACCGTAGTGTCCGATAAAAAACCGAAAACATTCTGATTCTCGTCTTGCTCACAGCGCCATACCTTTTAACTGGCGTTTGCGGAAGAGAATGTCACCACGGGGTGAGTCGTGTGGCCATTCCAACAACCCTGCCTATCACGTCCACGCCCGAGTAGCGGTACACCTCTGGGATGCACCTTGATCGAGGGTTCGGCTGAAGAATCAACGTCGCGCCGGCTTTGTAACACCAACCGCACCAATACCTATCGCCTAAGTTCAAAAAGTATATCGGCCGATCATATTCGGTATGCCAGTCGTCGTTGTCGATCTTTCGGTTATCGGCGTCAATTAATACCAACGCTCCTGGCCGGAGTAGCGGTTGCATGGCGCAGTCATTGAGCCCGATATAGCCGTATAGATATCGAGTATTCAGCCCGAAGATAATCGCTTCGAACTCTTTCCAATTTTCGAGGATGCGATTCAGGTGTTCGCTCCGGCGAGGATCACCTACTGGATCGAATCGAAGCGGCACACGGAGCGACGTGGGCAGTCTAGCGGGATAGTTGTCCGCGGAGAACACGGAATCACAGGTGGCGAAACACGTTCTAAAGGGGACAGCATACCAGTCGGCGATTTCTAGGGGGTTGAGATGGTAGATCGTAGCAAGCGTGTAGAGCTTGTGGAGGCTGGGAATAACGTTATGGTTCTCAATGACAGCCAAGCGACTGATCCGGAGAGTGAATGCAGCGTGGCCGCGCGCGACTGCCAACTCGAAACTGGCTCGCTCAACGTCGCGGTAGGTCAACCCCAAACGCTCACGTATTTGTCTCAGGCGGAAACCGGCACCCATCTAGGCCTCAGAATCGAGAGATGTACGAGGGGAGAGATACGCCGCAGAGTACCCTAAAAAAATAGACTTCGGTTTCGGAAATCGGATGGCTGCTGAGCCGCAAGACCGATGAACGTGCATTCCCGAAGCTGAGGGTTTAGCTGGCGCCGGGGTGCGTACGCCAGCGCGGCCAAGGCGGAAAACGGCTCAAAGAAGCGAGCGGTTCGGCCTCGCCTTGGCTGAATTTCCTACTCATTTCTCCTCTATCAATCAGAACGAAATCCCCTGGGGAGGCGACCATGGGCTTGATCCAGATTCGTCTCTACTCCGATCCGCATGCGCTGGGTTCTTTTCCTGTAGCGCTCGACGACAGTGTTACGGCTAGACTTGGCCGCAATGCCGCCGTCGCGATCGGCGTTTCGGGTGGCAAGGATTCGAGCGCGGTCGCGCTCCGGACAAGGGCCTTCCTTGAGGAAATAGGGCACGCGGGGCCATTGATTTTGATCCATAGCGATCTAGGTCGCGCCGAATGGGAGCAATCTCTTCCAGTTTGCGAACGGCTGGCGACTCGACTGAATGTAGAACTAGTTGTCGTTCGACGAAAGGCCGGTGATCTGCTCGATCGTTGGCGACAACGTTGGGCGAACAACGTACGTCGCTACGCGTCGTTGTCTTGTGTCTGTCTTATACCGCCCTGGTCCACGCCATCCATGCGCTTTTGTACATCCGAGCTAAAGCTCGATGTGATTTACCAGGAGTTGCGTCGACGATTTGCGGGCAGGGAAGTCGTATCCGTGACAGGAATACGACGAGAGGAAAGCAAGGCACGATCAAAGATCCCCGTCGCTCGTACTCAACCGCAGCTGACCCGCAACAGAGCGGGAACGATCGGCTGTGACTGGCACCCAATTCTCTCTTGGTCGTCCGGGGACGTGTTTTCCTACATTCAACGCGAGCGGTTTGCCCTGCACGATGCCTACACCATTTACGGGTCGACCCGTGTTTCGTGTGCGTTCTGCATACTCGCCTCAAAAGCTGACCTCTTAGCGTCCACCGCGTGCCAAGGGAACCAGACGATTTACCGAGAACTTGTCGAAATCGAACTGGACTCGACATTTTCATTTCAGGCGGGACGTTGGTTGGCGGATGTAGCGCCCGACATTTTGCCACCGAGGCTGCGAGAAGCGACGTCACCCGCACAAACTAGGGCTAAGGAACGAGAACTCGCTGAACGCGAAATACCAAAGCGCCTCTTATACACGGCCGGCTGGCCTACTTGCATTCCCACAACGCAGGAGGCCGAGTTACTCGCACGGGTCCGACAACGCGTCGCTAGGGCTGTCGGCATAGAAATCGATTACACGGAGCCCGAAGACATCATTTCTCGCTACGTCGAGCTGATGGACGCGAAGGCGGCAAGATGAAGGAGGATTAAACGTGCGGATGATGTGTCACATATTTGGTTGCAGAGCCTCTGAATGTGGGCCTGACTGCGAGCGTTGCGGCGTTCACCCCTATTATGAAGATCAACTGTTTATCGCACCAGGCCTCTTGTCCAAGGTCGTCGGGCCGCTGCGCACTGTTGTGAACGCATTCCAGGCGCGCGCCGCGACATTAGTTCAAAGCTGCAGACAGTGCGGTAAGCGGTTGGTCATCGGCTTCCGATATAGCGACCGCTATTGCTCCGCAAAGTGCGAGGAAGAAGACGGTCAGATTCCGTTTTAGCAGCATAAGACGCTTCAGCCAGTCCGCCCCGGCACGTTTAGCGCAGGACCAACGCCGGAGTTGCTTCGCCTCTCAAATGTTTGTGAGTTTCTGGAGGTAGGATCGTGATTACACCCTCCGCGGCCAAGAAGATCATTGAACAGGAGCTAAGAACCCGTTAGCTGCCTTTCACGAAGCTCACTGCAAAGACCGTCCACTTCACGGACCTCGCGCGCGCGTCGCGCATATTTGTGAAGATCCACGGGTGGCATCCAAATCCAGTTTAGAGCGAGCTGAAGAGGCTTGTCGCCGCACAGGGCTTCCTTATAGAAACCTAGATGGCGGAAGCAGAGATTGTCGGGAGAGGAGGAGACGGCGATGAGCGAAACACTGCGAGAGCAGCTTGAGCGGCAGTTGGCTGAGCCGTTGCAGTACGTCAGCCAGGAGGCACGATACTTTGTCCTCGACGCGCTCGCATGCCATATGCACAACAAGGGCTACTTTATTCAGGGATGCACGGAAGAGAACGATGCCCGGTGGTTTGCGAGGGCCATGTGGACGGAGTTTCACGGAGAAGTAGTCAGCGCTGGAGATTTTGATAATCAAGGGACAGAGGAGCAAGAAGTTTGGATCAAAACGGCTCGCTGTGCCATCTCCCTGCTGCCGTCGTTGATGTCACGCGTCGCGAACCGTGCAATTCACTATTCTCAGGCGCTTCGCGAGATGGAGCGCACCTCGCGAATAGAGCTGAAAGAACTTGAGAAAGCTCGGCGCAAAACGAATTTGGTCGTGAAGTAAGCAGTTCTGTTTGCCCCGTCCCGTCCTTCCTGCGAGATTCCACCCTCAAACACGCGACGCGCTGTCGGCGTCGTCTCAAGAAAAGCCATGACATACCAGATCGAAATCGCCGACACGGAGACGTGTGTGTCTGCCGTCCGGCACATCCGGAGATTGCGCGGAGGCTCGCAGTCGCATCTTCTCGCAGCCTCCGACGGCGCGTTCTACGTCACAAAATAATCCCCAGCACGTGCGGGTCCTCGCGAATGAAATGCTTGCGGGGCAACTCGGTCAGTTTCTGGGCTTACCCGTCGCAACAGTTGAGGTCATTGACGTTCCTGAGCACCTAATCGAACAAACTCCTGAACTCTGCGTTGAGACCGGGAAGGCCATTTTTCCTTGTAGTGCCGGAAGGCAACTGGCCTCTCGCTATGTCACCGATCCCGATAGCCCCGAAGTGCACGAGTATTTGCCTGACGACCTCCTCGCTAGAGTTGTCAACCTTTCTGATTTTGCGCGCGTTCTGGTCCTAGATAAATGGGCAGTCAACTGTGACGGGCGCCAAGTGCTGTTCAGTCCTGGTCCGAGTGGAACGGATATGTACGCAACTTTTATAGACCAAGGGTTCTGCTTCAATGCGGGCGAGTGGAACTTTCCTGACGGGCCCTTGAGGGGCACTTATGCTCGAAAAAGCGTCTACAGCATGGTTACTGGCTGGGACGGATTTGAGCCAGCACTCAGTCGGGCGGAATCGATAGACCGCGACGAGATTTGGAGATGCGCGCACGGGATTCCTGAGGAATGGTATGAGCATGATTCCGATGGCCTGAGCCGCATCTGCGAGGAGCTTTATCGGCGGCGTTCTCTCCTACGCAGCTTGATTACGGCCTTCCGCAACTCCTCCGGAAATCCCTTCCCCAATTGGACAAAGGACTGAGTTGATTCACAAGAGCACAGCGGACTCGCGGTCGATGATGCGCCCCCCGTAGGACGCAAAATCTCGCAAAGCGCCGAGTCGCGACGTTTGTGAACTTGAGCTCGGAGGTTCGCCAAGGTGATTCTTCAACAGGAACACGAAGGGTATAACTGGCACACAAACGACCCAGCATATCTTTACCTGGCGAATACGGGACACCTGCCGGAAGCGCCGACAGAACTACCTGCTTTTATCATCGGCCGTGGAGGTGTCGTGGAGCCCGCTACACGAATTGTCAAACTAGGGGCGTTGAGGTTCATGGGACATGGCCTGTTCGGGGCGAGCCGACCGTGCGGTTACAGTTCAACTACCCGCTGGACCGGAGACGCGTACAGGTTCGGCATCTACGAAGAGCCGGGAAAACGCGTTGTGATCATTCGGACGGATGGCTCCGGGACAAGCGCGTACGCGGTCGACGAAACCGATGCGCTGGCTACTTGGCAGAAACTCGTCGCCGCATTGCCGTCCGAAGTCCTCTGGAATCTTTGCATGACTCTGTCCAATACGTATCGCAAGGGCCGCGCTGATGAGCGCCAAGTCGTGCTGCGACAATTCTTGGAAGGCAAGCTCAGGAAACGCAAGAGGCGCGGAATAGTTGAAGCCGTCGTTGTGAACGAAAACCAATATTGATTCGCCTGAGGAGTTCAGAACGAAAGGACGCTGCTTTAGTTGTGCGGCGGCGCGACGGCTCCGACAAGGATGACGCGATGAACTTTGTAACCGAGTTCCATTACAGAGACGGTGACGTCGGCGCTTATGACGACGTCGACGTAGCAGCACTGTGGGCGCAATTCTCGAAAACTGGGCGCGAAGCGTCTCACATCGTGATTCGGCCAGACACCGAGGCAGGTCAGCGTTTGAGCAACACATTGCATGAAGCCGTTCTGCACCAGACGCACGAACCGCACGAGCAACATCGTTGAACGCGTGTTTTGCGTCGACGAGGGGTGACGCCAATTCTGAATGGTTTTCACTCATGAGGTGCTTGCCTCGTGAGACGCCACTAAGACCTCTCGTAAAAGTCTAGGAGAGCGTATTCGATGGCGTGTTGTGCGGTCCCTCTACCCCAGTCGCTCGTTCCGCGAGAGCGTCACTTCCGAGTGCCAAAAATGATGACCAACTTCGTTCCTGTGTTTTCGTATGGAATGGGTGTCGAGTCCACCGCCTTGCTGTTGCGCCTGTTGGAAGAACCGTCCTGCCGTGATTTCGATATCGGCGAGCTGATCGTAATCTCGGCGCAGACAGGTGACGAGTGGGAGGACACGGGCAGAGACGTCGAACGCCATATCCTGCCACGACTCCGGAAGCACAATGTTCGCTACGTTCAGGTGGGTCGCGGAGGTCACTTTGAACGGGATGGCATCTTTGTCCTCGATGACAGCCGGCAACCGCAGCGGTGCATGGTTGCGGGTCACTACAAGCTAAGTGATGAACTGCGCGCAGCGGGGACGGTGCCTCAGTTTGGGGGCGAGCACCGCTGTAGCCTCAAATTCAAAGCGTTTGTCATTGAGACCTGGATGAATGAAAACATCTTCGATCCGGTACGCCACACGTTTGGGTACAACGCCGAAGAGCAAGCCAGGGTCGCAAAGAGCGATACCGCCATTGCCGGGCGCGCGCGAATTACGTTTGGATTCAATGCCGATGAGCTTACGCGCGTAAACAAAGGCAAGCAATACGACCGACCAGACCGTGTCGGCCACTATCCTCTTGTGAAATGGGGCTGGGGACGGGCGCGTTGCCTGGCGTACATCAAAGAAATCACTGGAGTCGAGTGGCGCAAGTCGGCCTGTGTGCAATGTCCTTTCGCAGCGGTGGATGACAAGCTACTGGCTCGGCAAAGAGAGTTTCCCGGACAAACGGCGGAGGCGATGATCCTGGAAGGATTGTCGCTGGCGATGAATCCTCGTGGGCAACTCTTCAAAAAGCAGCCTCTTTATCAGATCGTCGGTGACAGCGGCAATGTGCAGGCCACGGTCCAAGTCGCGCTTCGAGAGGCAACAACGCCGTGGGCGCTCTACCGGGTTCGGCGTATGTATCACGGAAAAGGCAAAGCGCGGCGATGCGTCGAACGACTCAGAGAATTTGCATCCAAGTCCGCCGCCTTCGAATCAGTCATTGAACGTGGGCAACAGGAGAACCTTCGGATTCGCGAGATGCACGGACTCTCCTATGCGTACGTCCGAGAACGAGAGCAGGCCTATCCGACGACGGAAGAATATTACGTTGCCGCGCTCGCGGTGATCGATGCGAAAGCCCGGCACGGTATGGAAAACTTCGACGCTCGATGGCAGAAGATGGATGACCTGTATTGCGGGCGCGATGATTTACCACTCTTCTCGAACACCGGTGAATGAACAGAGCAGATCGCCGAAGAGCACCTGCCGGTGCCGACTTCCCGAAATGGCCGGGCCGCAAGGTTAGCTTCTCGGCTGCCAGCCAACGTGTCTCAATTTCAACGCCGGTAGACGGTACCGTGTCGCAACCGAATCACGATGTGGATTCCTTTCGTGGGAAGGGGGAAAGACGTATGGCAATCCTTGGATTGACGCACGATGCGCGCGGAACCGCGGTCACACGGCTCCCGGTTACAATCAAAGTTGCAATCGGGGAGAAGGTTACACAAGAAAACGGAAATGCCCACCCTTCGCGTCTGGATCACTTTGTTTTCAAACGCCGAAGCCAAAACGGTCAGGAAGTATCCTGGCTGCCCGCCGAGGACATCACAAGTCTGTTTGAGGCCAACCCGCGAGCGATCGGAATTATCTTTACCAGTAATGACATCGACGACGTTCTGAAGACGGAATCAGCATGGTGGTCGGCACTCGGGTATCGCTGCCATGGGAAGTTGGTGCAAATCCAAGATGCTGGCGGCGTGCGGTTCGAGATGCAGGCCGTTCGACGGACCAAACGGCAGCCCGGCGGCGAGCCGTGGCCCGGGAAATACCGTTACTCCGCTGGGGACCTCAAAGGCCAACCGATACCGCGTTGCGGCGAGAATTGCCCTGAATTCAGGGACAAAAAGTGCAAATACTCCGGTGATCTCTATTTTCGCTTGGAGAAGTATCCGGTCTACGGCGCCATTTGCCGAATCCATACAAACAGTCCTCGATCGATTACCTATCTGTCCAGCGGCCTGACGCAGATCTACGATCAGAACGGTGGTCGGCTGGCCGGTGTTCGAGCAATTCTTCGCGTCACGCCTCAGTTGACCTGGTACAGAGACAAGGACGGAGTGCCACATCCGACGGTGATACACGTTTTGAGCGTTGAGGCGCGCGGCGCGGACATCCAGCTTCCTGCGCCCAATGGCGCAAATGGCTTTGAACCGAAACCAGGCGAACCATCCATTGCCAATGGCGTAGTGCCGGAACCATGTGCCGCAGTTGAAACGGAGTCGGACCGAGCAAAGGAAATTACAGAGGAATTTTACCCTGATTCCGCTAGTTCCAGCGAAGACGAAGAAGAATGCTTCGCGGCTCCGGACGATGTCGGTGACGAAGACGCCGTGCAGGATAGAGAGCGGGAAGGAAGAATCCGCGGGCTGGCCACTCGCCTCGGATACACGGAAGCCAAGCTCCAGATGTTGTTGGGCCAATCCGGCGCGAGCCTCGACGCGCTCGAGCAAAAGCTGCAGGACGCGTTACGGGATGCAGGAGATTCAGAGGCGGGTAAGGATTCTGGGCAGGCGGCAACTACTCGGCCGACCGAGGAACGCAAGGTGAACGGCATTGAGAAAATCGCAGCGACCCAGGCGACACATACGCATAACAGTGTGAAGCAAGGTTCCCTCTACCAATAATCCGCACAAGGATGTCTGAACACAAGCCGTCCAACGGCGATTCGTATTTCCAAAACGAACTTATTTCCATATCCAGACCTCCCATATTCCCGACATCCGTGAACTGTCGAAGGAGGTGCGCCAACCCGCGTGGGAGGACTTCCATGAAAGTGCTTTGTGCCGACCTCTTTTGTGGCGCCGGTGGCACGAGCAATGGGCTAGTCGAGGCGGCCCACGAACTCGGAATCGAGGTAGATCTAGTTGCGATCAACCACTGGCCGACCGCAATCGCCACACACACGGCGAATCATCCCTGGGCGAGGCACATCTGTGCGCGCGTGGAGGAGATTCGTCCATGCGAAGTTGTACCGCGTGGTCGCTTACACCTTTTGGTGGCCTCCCCGGAATGCACGTTCCACTCGATCGCTCGCGGCGGCAGGCCAATTGAGGATCAAAAGCGTGTCCCCGCTTGGGGTGTGATTCAGTGGGCGCAAGAACTGTATATCGACAACATCATTATTGAGAACGTGCCCGAATTTATTCGCTGGGGCCCACTGGGAG
>WNEY01009864.1_pt1 | contig 10223 bp, 9 predicted proteins | sample 5400531 | NCBI WGS metagenome assembly WNEY01 (sample SAMN13153338, study PRJNA577476) | soil metagenome | isolation source: 200 cm saprolite under Douglas fir tree site 1 | place: USA:California | collected 2015-04-18
GGCGGCGTCCTCGCCATGTATCCGGAAGGCAACTACGGCAAAAAGGAAGGCGAGCTGCTGCCGTTCAAGAAGGGCTTCGCCCATTTCGCGACCGAGAACCATGCCCCGGTGCTACCGGTCGCGCTGTCCGGCACCCAGGATCTCTGGCTGCGAAAGACGGTGCGCCTCGTCGTCGGCGAGCCGATGGAGAGCGACGGGCAGACCGTTGAGTCGCTGGTCACCCTCGCCGAGACCCGGATGCGGGCGCTGCTTCCCCCCTATCAGGACCCCGGCGGCCCCAGGCTCCTGCGCAAGCGTCTGACGCACCTTTTCTAAGGCGCTGCCGTTATTCGGGCGGATGAAAAACTGGGCCAAACAGTTGGCCGGAGCCGTGCTGGTACTGGTCTTTGCGCTGGCGGTGGGCGGGTTCGTCATGATCCTGCGCGCCCAGCAGAATGGGCTGGCCGCGACCATGACGGCCGCCAACATCCGCGCCGTCAGCCCTGCGGATGGGGCGGTCAACGTCCCGCTCAGCGGCGAGCTCCGCGCCGATTACGTCAGCCGGCCCCAGCAGGATCCAATCATTAAGGTCGAACCGCCGGTTGGGGTAACGCTCGACAGCGCGCACTGGGACGGCACGACCTTCGTGCTGCATTACAGCGGCCTCGGTGCAAACCGCCTCTACCATGTCGAGCTCGATCAGGACACATGGACCGGCAAGGGCGAGCACAAGCAGATCAAGGTCCGCTGGTCGTTCCGAACCGGGTCGGGCACGACCGCAACGCCAACGGCGCGGCCAACCAGCTCCGCCTCGGCGATCGCGTCTCCGTCGGTCTCACCATCAACGTCGCCCGCTGGCCAGAAGCCGCTCATCTGGTACCGCGGACCTTCCAATGACTTGCACGGACTGGATTGGACCGGAAAGCAGGTCAGAACGCTAAGCCCCGACCTCGTGATCCAATCGCCAGACGGCCTCCTGCTCTGGCACCGTCCGAATGTGCCGGCCAGCACCAGCGTGGTGAACGACTCAGACGGGAATCCCGTCGGCTCGGTTGTCGCCCTCGACCAGTCCATCATGTGGGCCGATGACAGCCGGCAATTGTGCGGTCTGACCCGGGAGTCGACCGGCTCCTACGCGCTCGAGATCCTCAGCATCAACGGAACCCGCAACCGTGTCGCAGCCATCAGTCTCACCCCGGGAACCGCGCAAATCCCGGAGCTGGCTGCTTGTAGCGTGCTGACCCACCGGGCCGTCGTGATTGGCCAGACGCCCGGGTACGCATGGAACGTCAGCATGATCTCCCTCAGCGATGGCAGTGTCCTGTATCAGCACAGCTACCCGAATCCCTTGACACGGATCGTCGCCAGCCATGATGGGCAGTACATCGTCGAGCAATTCGGCACGAATGGGACGAGCGGTCCGGCGATCCTCATTCGTCAGCTGCCGAGCGGGACCACCGTCGGGCAATTTTCTGGAGTCATCGTCCAGGGATTTTCCTGGGACGGGTCGCTCGTGGCCGGCTACACGTTCGGCAACCCGAGCACGCAAGAGGCCCAGGTCATCCGTTGGCGCAGTCACGAGGTGATCTGGCGCCAGTGCATGTGCCCTCACCCGCATTGGTTGAGCGTGCTGGCGCAGCCGGGCGGCTCCAACCTCGCCGTCGTCGCCACCACCGACGACGGCGCGCACGTGTCGTTCAACATCGTGGACGCAAACGGTCGGCCGCTGACGGTCCCGATCGCCGCTACCCCGATTGAGACAGCGTTCTAAGGTCTCCCCGACCGCAGAATGCTCCAGGCCACATAGACACCCAGCACGCTCGCCAGCACGAAGCCCCCGATCAGGATCGCACCGGTCTGTGGATCGCTGCGGACGTGGTACGCCGATACCAAGACCGCGAGGGCGACCACGAAGGCCGCGGCGACGATCCCCAACACCATCCGGTTGGCGATGCGTTCCAGCCGCCGGAGTAGAGGGTCGAATCCCGACGGTCGGATGGCGATTTCCGTATCGCCGCGTTCCAGCGAGCTCAGCAGTCGCCGCACCTGCTGGGGCAGTTCCACCCCGAGGCGCGCCAGATCGATGCCAGCTTGGCCAACCGCTCGTCCCCAGCCCAGTGGCGAGAAATGGCGTGCCATCATGCCGCGGGCATACGGGACCAGCACGGCAGTGAACTCGAATCCTGGATCGAGCCGCGTCACGAGGTTTTCGTGCATGAGCACCGTTTTGAGCAGCAGGGCGTAGCCGGCAGGAAGGTGCAGCCGGTGGCGGCGGACCACCCCGAGGACATCGTTGACCACCGGTCGCACCGCGATCTCGCCCACCGGGCGGCCGTAGTAGCGGGCTCGCAAATGCTCGACGTCCCGTTTCAACGCCGCCCGGTCGATATGGCGGCCCGCGACCCCCAGCTCGTACAGGGCATCGACCTGGCGGTCCGCATCCTCACTCGTGAAAGCGAGCAAGGTCCACACCAGCTGCTCCTGGACGCGCGGACCCACGGTGCCGACCATGCCGAAGTCGACGACGCCGATCCGCTCCCCGGGTTGGATGAAGAAGTTGCCGGGGTGAGGGTCGGCGTGGAAGAACCGGTCACGGAACACCATCTTGAGCACCATCCGGGCGCCATTCGCGGCCACCCGACTTCGGTCGAGCCCGGCGGCCTCGAGCGCGGCCAGGTCGTCGACCTTGATGCCATCGATCCGCTCCAGCGTCAGGACGTGGTTCGTGGTTTCTTCCCAGTAGACGCGCGGGAAGTAGATCGACTCATCGCCGGCAAAGTTGGCGCTGAAGCGCTCCGCGTTGCGCCCCTCCTGGATGTAATCCGTCTCGGCCCTAAGCGTGTGTGCAAACTCGTGCACCAGGCCGATCACGTCGTACTCCTCGGCCACCGGCCAGCGGCGGCTGGCATTCGCCGCCAGGTTGCGGAGGATCTGCAGGTCCTGCTCGATCTGATCGATCACGCCTGGCCGCTGGACCTTGACGACCACCGGCGTGCCGTCGCGCAAGGTGGCGGTGTGAACCTGGCCGATCGAGGCCGCTGCCAGGGGAACCGGATCGAAACTGCCGAACACGACGCCGACCGGCCGACCGAACTCCGACTCGATGACCGAGGTCACGACGCCGGCCTTTAGCGGCGGGGCTGCATCCTGAAGCTTGGCCAGCTCCACCTGGTAGGCGACGGGGAGCAGGTCGGCGCGGGTCGAGACGATCTGCCCCAGCTTGATGAACGTGGGGCCCAGCTCTTCGAGAGCGCGGCGGACGTGCTCCGGCCGCGAGAGCGGTTGCTCGTAGCCGCGGTTGAAGATGCGTTGGAAAGGGACGAAGCGCTCCAGCCCCGCCACGCTGATGAAAAAGCCGAGACCATGCCGGGCGAGGACCCGGCTGATCTGCCGATAACGCTGGGCTTGCGACTGGGCAGCGATGGTAGCCAGCCTAGCAGCGGATACGCTATGCGCATGGGCGTGGAGCTGCTCAGCGCGAAGGTTATGGATCGGGTGCCGGGTTGGGCGGGACGGCCGCGAATGGTTCAGCCGCTCAGCGGTGGTATCACGAACCGGAATTACCGCGTCGAGGTCGATGGCGATGTCTTCGTAGTGCGCATCCCGGCGGAGACAGGAAGCCTGCTCGGCATCGATCGCGGACTCGAGCACGAGGCCAGCCGGCTGGCGGCCAGCTGCGGCGTCGGCCCCGAGGTGATCGCCTTCATCGAACCGGAGGGTGTGCTCGTAACCCGCTTCATCGAGGGTCGGCCGGTTACCGATGACGCGGTCCACCAGCCCGCGATGCTGGAGCGGATCGCGCAATCGCTGCGTCGGATTCACCAGGCCGGCAGTATCGCGGCCTGGTTCTCACCGTTCCGCGTGGTGGAGGCGTACGCGCTGATCGCCACCCGACACGGCGGCCAGTTGCCGGCGGCCCAAGAGCGCGCCCGGCCGATCGCCGTCGACATCGAGCGGGCGCTGCGGCCCGAGCCAGCCGTGCTCTGTCATAACGATCTGCTGAACGCGAACTTTATCGACGACGGAGCGTCCATCCGGATCGTCGACTGGGAATACGCCGGGATGGGTGATCGCTTCTTCGACTTCGGAAATTTTGCCGTCAACCATCAACTCTCCGAGGACGATGAGGGCCGGCTGCTATCGGCGTATTACGGCCGTCTCACGGGCGGCCAGTATGCCCGGCTCCGGTTGATGCGTCTCATGTCGGATTACCGCGAGGCGATGTGGGGTGTGCTCCAGCAGGCCATTTCCGAGCTCGACTTCGATTTCGCAGGCTATGCGGGCAAACACTTCGACCGTTTGCTGACGGCTGCCGGCGATCCGCGTTACGACGATTGGCTGCAACAGGCCGCCGGGTGACGCTGCCCGAACGCGCGCGCGTCGTCATCGTCGGCGGTGGCGTCGGCGGCTCCAGCATCGCCTATCACCTCGTCCAGCGCGGTTGGCGCGACGTCCTGTTGCTGGAGCGGGCCCAGCTCACCAGCGGGTCGACCTTCCATTCGGCGGGCCTCGTCGGTCAGCTTCGCTCCAGCCTGCCGCTCACCCGACTGATGATGGACAGCGTCGCGCTCTACCGGCGGCTCACCCAGGAGACCGGTGTCGACATCGGCTGGCGCGAGGTCGGAAGCCTCCGGCTCGCCTCCTCCCGCGAACGGATGGAGGAGCTGGAGCGCCAGGCCGGTTGGGCGACGAGCTTCGGACTGCCCCTCGAGCTCGTCACTCCGGAGGAGGCACTGCGGCGGTTTCCGCTGATGACGGGAGACGGCGTGGTCGGGGCCGCTTTCATTCCGACCGACGGCTACCTCGACCCGAGCGGGCTGGCACTGGCACTGGCCGAAGGCGCGCGGCGCGGCGGCGCGCGGATCTTGGAGGACACGCGGGTCACCGCGATCAAAATCGATCGCGGCCGCGTCCGCGGCGTCGAGACCGATCAGGGTGCCATCGAAGCCGAGGTGGTGGTCAACGCCGGCGGGATGTACGCAACCGAGATCGCGGTCATGGCCGGGATCACGGTCCCCATCATCCCGATGGCGCACCAGTACCTGTTGGCCCGCATCGCTGAGCCGATTCCCGACGACCTGCCGACGATGCGCGACCCGGACCGACTCGTTTACTTTCGTCGCGATGCCGGGGGACTGGTGATGGGCGGCTACGAGCGAGACCCCTGCCCCTTCGGCCTTGATGGCATCGCGCGTGACTTCAACAATCGCCTGCTGCCGGAGGACTGGCCGCGCTTTGAGCCGCTGTCGGCGAACGCGATCACACGCGTGCCGGCGCTCGAGCGCGGCGACGTCGTCAAGCTGATCAATGGGCCGGAGGCCTTCACGCCGGATAACGAATTCGTCCTCGGCGAGTCGACCGTCCGTGGCTTCTACGTTGCGGCCGGCTTTTGCGCGCATGGGATTGCGGGCGCCGGCGGGATGGGCCAGGCGATGGCCGAGTGGATCATCGACGGCGAGCCCAACCTCGACCTCTGGAAGATGGACCTGCGGCGTTTCGGCGCGCCCTATCGAAACCGTGACTACACGCTGGTTCGCACCGTCGAGGTTTACTCCACTTACTACGACATCCACTATCCCAACGAAGAACGCCAGGCCGGGCGCCCACTGCGCGTCTCCCCCACTTATCAACGCCTGAGCGAGCTCGGCGCCAGCTTCGGTGAAAAATCGGGCTGGGAACGCCCCAACTGGTTCGAGCTGAACGTCGCCGCAGCAGCTGGGCTAACCCGCCCGGCCGGATGGGCCGGCCACCACTGGTCACCGGCCATCGCCGCCGAGCACCGGGCAACCCGAGAACGCGCGGGCCTGTTCGACGAAACCTCATTCAGCAAGATCGAGATCAGCGGATCTGGCGCGCTTGGCTTTCTCCAACATCTCTGCGACAACGAGATGGACCGCCCGGTCGGCAGCGTCACCTACACCCAGATGCTCAACCGCCGTGGCGGGATCGAGTGCGACTTCACGGTGACGCGCCTCGACGAAGCACGGTTCTTCATCGTCACCGGGACCGCCTTCGGCAATCATGACCTTGGCTGGATGCGCAAGCATCAGCCGGATGACGGATCGGTTGTGATCGACGACGTGACCGCCGAGCACGCCTGCCTCGGCATCTGGGGGCCGCGCGCCCGCGACATCGTGCAGCCGCTGACCGACGCCGACCTGTCGAACGACGTGTTCCCTTATCTCACCGCCCGGCGGATCGCCGTCGGGCCCGTGGCATGCCTCGCGCTGCGCGTCACCTACGTGGGAGAGCTCGGGTGGGAGCTCTACTGCGCGACCAGGGACGGCGTCGCGCTCTGGGACGCGCTCTGGTCGGCCGGCGCACCGCTTGGTTTGGTGGCGGGCGGCTACCGGGCGATCGACACGATGCGCCTGGAAAAGGGCTATCGCGTCTGGAGCAGCGACATCACGCCGGAGGACAATCCCTACGAGGCCGGCCTCGGGTTCGCGGTTCGGCTCAATAAGGGCGTCGATTTCATCGGGAAGGAGGCATTGATCGACGCGAAGGCACGTGGGATCACGCGGCGTCTGCGGCCGCTGCTGCTCGACGACAGTGAGGCGATCGCGCTCGGGGGCGAACCCGTCCGGGTCAACAGCCAAATCGCCGGCCGCGTCACCAGCGGCGGCTACGGCTACAGCATCGACCGGAGCATCGCCTATGCCTACCTGCCGCCGGCGTCCTCCCCAGGAAACCGGGTCGACGTCCAGGTGTTCGGCCGTTGGGTGCCGGCCACGGTCGCGAGTGAGCCGCTCTACGATCCGACCGGCGAACGGATCCGATCATGAGCGAGCGCAATGAGCTCGCGACCTTTGCCCTCGAACTGGCCGACGCCGCCGACGGCATCTCGATGCGGTACTTCCGCAAGGCGCCACGGGTGGACCGGAAACCCGACCACACCTTCGTGACCCAGGCGGACACCGCCATCGAGCTCGAGCTGAGGGAACGCATCGCCAAGCGGTACCCGACGCATGGTGTGCTGGCTGAGGAATTCGGCGATCGCAGCTCGAATCAGGAAACCCGATGGATCATCGACCCCATCGACGGCACCCACAACTACATGCGAGGCGCCCCCGTGTTCGCCACGCTGATCGCGCTCGAGCGCGCCGGCGTGATGGAGCTGGGGGTGATCTCGGCGCCGGCGATGCACGAGCGCTGGCACGCGGTGCGCGGCGGCGGCGCCTGGTCGGGCAAGCGACGGCTCCAGGTGTCGATGGTCTCGGAACTTCAGGATGCCCAGGTTTTCTATGCCTCGCGCTCGGCCTTCGTCGCGGTCGGCAAGGAACGCGGCTTGACGCCGTCACCGGCGCGGCGTGGCGCGATCGCGGCTTCGGCGATTTCTGGGGCTACGCGTTGATCGCCGAAGGCGCGGGTGAGGTGATGTTCGAACCCGAGCTCTACTCGTGGGATCTCGCCGCGCCACTGATCGTCGTGGAGGAGGCCGGTGGACGCCTCACCGACTTCACGGGACGGCGAACCTACGAAGGTGGAAACGCCGTAGCCACCAACGGCCTGCTCCATGCCGCGGTCCTCGCAAAGCTGAATGGCACGTAACGCGGAAGCGTAAACCTACATCGATGAAACGATTCTTTCTTGCTTTTGCCGCCGTCGTCCCGGGGTTGGTGCTCGTGCCGCTCGCCGCGAGCGCCGCCAACACATCGGCTCAGATCGTCAACTGCGCCGGAACCCCGTCCTGGTGTTTTAGCCCGAAACCGATCTACGTACCACTGCGCGATTCATCCGAGCATGACGGGGTCGGTGATCGTGTCGGCGGCCGCGGCCACCAGTCCCCCGGTTCGCGCGCTCGCGCCCGGCGGTGGAGGAGCGGCACCGGTGTGGAAAGGCCGCGTGTCATACGCGGCCTCGGTGTGGAAAGGCCGCGTGTTTCGACCAACGCTCCCGCTGGGAGCCGGGCTGCTGGTGCTGGGCCTCGGGCTGCTAGCGGCGCGCCGCGTTGGCCGCGACCGGACGCAACGCGTCGGCGAACGCATCGATAAACTGCCGCACCAGTAGGCCGTCCGGATCGTGGTCCGGGTTGATCTCCGTTACGACCAGCGCGGCCAGCTTCGGTGATCCGACGAAAACACGCAGGCAGCGCATCGCGTCGCCGAAGGACAGCGCATCGTAGTGGGGCCAGTCGGCCAGCGGAATCTCGGCGGAATCCATCACATCGACGTCGAAGTGCACGGCAATCGCCCGCGCGCGTTCCTCGAGGCGCGCCAGCGCCTCGGCCGCCAGCTCAACTGGCCGGTCACCCATCGAGGTGACGGGATACTGCGTGATCGCGGACGTCTCGAGCAGGCGTTGTTCCTTGGGCTCGATCTCGTAGGGATGGAAACCGAACAGCGTGATCCGGTCCGGCGGGAGCAGGGGAAATCGAAGACCGAGATGCGCCACCTCGGGATCGCCCTCGCCGATCAGGTGCGAGACACCCATCGAGTCGAAGATCCCCGAGTGTGTCGTCTCGGGTGTGGTCAGATCGGCATCACCGTCGAAGTAGATCAAGCCGAGGTCGGGCTGGTAGCGCAGCAATCCGGCGACGACGCCGAGCGTAATCGTGCAATCCCCCCCGATCACGAGCGGAACGAGGTCACGCTCCACGGCCGCCGTCACCCGATCCGCAACCTGGCGCGCAACCGTGATCACCGGTGACCGGCTCTGCCGTTTGCGATTGGCGATGTCGGGCTGGAAGCGAGTGACCGGGAGATCGCCGAGGTCCTCGACCTCCAGACCGGTTTCGCGCAGGGCGCCGAGCAACCCGGCCTGGCGCAGCGCGGCCGGCGCCTTCTCCTGACCAGGCCCGTGCGCGCCGGCGCTGGAGGGAACGCCGATCAGGCCGAGCATTGATCTACGCTACCTCGACTCGAACGAGAACGTGCGAGCGATCTCGAAGCATCCGCCGCAGACCCTCGGGCGTAGTCGCGCCCCACATCCCCCACCGCTCCACGACCAGGTCCTGGACTGTCTGGTCGACCTCGGTGGGATCGATGAAATGCACCTGTCCCTCAACCGATGGTCCGCCCTCGGGGACGGTCAATCGGACCCAGGGATCCTTGCGCCAGCGCGCGACGCGAATCGCGTAGGCGTAATTGAATAGGTAGAGGTCACCGTCGGGAGTCACGGCGAACCAGGTGCGAACCGCCCGCTCCCGGCCAGCTTCACGCGAGCTGACCAGCAGCGTATCCGCGCCGTCGAGCGCGTCCCGGAAGTCTGGCGGCAGCACGCACGTCAGAATAGGCCGGTGACCCGCGTGCTAATGCTCGGCCTGGACGGCTTCCCCCATCGGGCGATCAGCCCGGAGCTGACGCCGCGGCTCTGGGAGCTGGCCCGGGGAGGCGGGCGAGCGCCGGACGGCGGCATCACGGATCTCCCCTCTTCGACCGACCCCGGTTTCTGCTCCCTGCTCACCGGCTGCAAGCCGGCGACGCACGGAGTACTTACCACCTCCTGGCGGTTTGCGCGGCTGCCCGACTGGGCCGGCGCCGAGACACCGCGGGTACCGAGCATCTTTGATGCCTGCCGCGCGACTGGAGTTCGTACCGCCGCCATCGTTGCCGACGATCGCGGCCTCCTCTGCACCGGCTCGGCCGACCGGCGATGGCCGCCGGATGGCGTCATTCCGCCCGGGACGGCCCTCGATGCGCATGGCTATCCAGTGAATGCCGCCGCCCTCCCCCACCTCCTCGACGCCATCGCTGATTCGAGTCTTGGGTTTGTCTTCGGCCACGTGAATGAAGCCGACACGATCGGACACGACCATGGTCCTGAAAGTGAGCAAGCCCGCGCCTGCTACCGTGCAACCGATCAGGTCGTCGGCGTGGTGCTCGATTCTCTGACGAGTAGCTGGGCTGATACCGTCATCGTGGTCGTTTCGGATCACGACATGCAGCCGCGGAACTCCTCGCCGCCGGTCGATCCCATGGCCAATGGCACCGAGGGAGGGTGGGACGCCTACATCCCGGATGGTGGTTCTGCGCTGATCCACCTCATGCCCGGAGTCGATCCGGAGCAAGCCGGCGAGGCGCTGTTGCGCATCGACGGGGTCGAGACCTGGGTGCGATCGAATGACTCGGTCATGGTCGCGGGCTTGAAACCGGGTCGCATCGTCGCGGCGCCCAGGTATTCCACCGGTGGCTTCCACGGCGCACCGATCACGGCCCGGACCGTGGCCCTGGTCGGTGGCGGCGACCCCGCGGTCGGCAGGATCGCCGGCGCGATCGCGGCGCGACGACCCCATCTCGCCGACT
>WNEY01004985.1_pt1 | contig 10221 bp, 10 predicted proteins | sample 5400531 | NCBI WGS metagenome assembly WNEY01 (sample SAMN13153338, study PRJNA577476) | soil metagenome | isolation source: 200 cm saprolite under Douglas fir tree site 1 | place: USA:California | collected 2015-04-18
GGTCACGAGGATGCCGTTGAAGGGCGCGGCCTCCGGCCATCCCGCGGCCCCATCGCCCAACCGCGTTTCGATGTTCGTGAGGCCCAACCGCCGGAACCGCTCCTCGGCTTCCACCAGGAGATCGGGGTGCCGCTCGATCGTGTACACCCGGCTCACCAGGTGGGCGAGGATCGCGGCCTGATACCCCGAGCCGGTCCCGATCTCGAGGACACGGTCGCGGCGGCGCGGGGCGAGCGCCGCGGTCATCAGGGCTACGATGTAGGGCTGGGAAATCGTCTGACCGCTGCCGATCGGAAGGGGGGAGTCGGCGTACGCCTCCACATGCAGCGGCGGCGGCAGGAACCACTCGCGGGGCACCCGGGCCATGACGGCGAGCACGCGCTTGTTGCGGATGCCGCGCTGCGCGAGCTGCGCCGCCACCATACGGTGCCGCGCCGCCCGCGTCTCCGGCGCCGGGATGCTCACCGGCCGCGCTCTCGTGCTTGCCCACCCATCGGGTGAACTATACCTTGACACCCGGCATCGCGGGCAGGGTCCTTTGCCGGAGCAGTTCCACAGCCGCATCCTGTTGGTGGGCGACGCCGCCGCTCGGCCCGAAGGGCTGGAGCGGCTTTTGGTACGCGGCGGCTTCCAAGTGACCGAACAGCCGCCGCCCGGCGCCCCGCAGCGTCCCGACCAGCCACCCCCGGACCTGCTCCTCTACGCCGTCGCCGCGCGGGAGCCCCGGCTGGCCGACGTCGTGCGGGACCTCGCGAACGCGCCGAAGTACGCCGGGGCGCCGGTGTTCGTCCTCGTGGGCGACGGCGGCGCGGAGGCGGTGGCCGAGGCCCTGCTGGCGGGGGCTCAGGACGCCGTCCCCAGCCCTGCGCACTTCGGCGAGCTCCGCGCCCGGATCGATGCCCACCTGCGCATCCGCAGCGACCTCAAGGAGGCGCGCGACGCGCTGCGCGCCCGCGACCTGCTGTTCGACATCTTCCAGGAAGTGTCGGCCGCGCTCCGCGCCGATGAAATCCTGCAGACCCTGGTGCGGCGGGTGGGTCAGGCGTTCGGGCTCACCCATTGCTCGTTCGTGCTCACGGCGCCGGGAGAGGACAAGGGGCGCGTGGTGGCCGTGTACGAGAACCCGGCGATCCGCGATCTGCGCGTGGACCTCGAGCGCTACCCCGAGATCCAGGAGGCGATCCGCACCGAGCGACCGGTCGTGGTGCACGACGTGCGCGAGCATCCCATGTTCGAAGAAGTGCGCCGGCGCTGGGTGCAGCAGCAGATCGAGGTGAACGTGCAGTCCGCCGTCGCGCTGCCGGTGTTCGTGCAGGGCCGGGCCGCCGGCGTGTTCTTCCTGCGGACCGTGCAGGGGGATCCCGATCTGCGGTCGCAGGACGTCGCGTTCGCCAATACCGTCGCGCAGGCCGCGGCGCGAGTGCTCGAGAACGAGGAGCGGCGCGCGGCGATCCACCGGCGGCAGATGAGCGCCGGCGTGACCGACGATGTGACGGGGTGCGCGAGCCTCGACGCGCTCGATCGCCGGCTGCGCGACGAGTTCGAGCGGGCCCGGCGCTACTCGCTCCGGTTCGCGCTGGTGCTGCTCGACATCGACCGGCTGCGCGAGGTCAACGACAAGGGGGGCCAGGCGGCGGGGGATCGCGTGCTCGCCGAGCTCGGCTCCATGCTGCAGCGCGAGATCCGGGCGCCCGACTTCGTGGCGCGCTACGGCGGCGACGAGTTCGCGCTCATCCTCCCGGAGACCGACGGCAACGGCGGCCGCAACTTCGTGGCGCGGCTGCGCCAGGTGCTCAGCCGGCACACCTTCCCCGATCTCGGCACCGGCCGCGTCCCGGAGTTGTCCGCCGGCGTCGTGGCCTTCCCGCACAGCGAAGTGCTCCGTCCCGAGGACCTGTTCTCGCTGGTCGAAGGGGCGCTGCGGCGGGCGAAAAAGGAGGCTGCTCGGATCGCGGTGGCAGGGGAGTGAAGGTGTCGGGTGCTTCAGTCCAGCGTCTTGTGGAACCGCCGCACGGCCACCGTGATCAGCAGGCCCCCGAACGCCACCAGCACCGCGACCTCCCGCCACAGCGCGTCGAGCCCCACGCCCTTGAGCAGAATACCGCGCAGCACCTTGAGGAAATGGGTGAGCGGCAGCAGTAGCCCGACCCACTGGAAGACCAGCGGCATGGCCTGGCGAGGAAACATGAAGCCCGACAGCAGGATGTTCGGCAGGACGAAGAAGAAGCTCAGCTGGATCGCCTGCTGCTGGGTGCGGACGAGCGTCGAGATCACGAGGCCGAACGCGAGGCTCGCAACCACGAAAAGCAGTGCCACGCTGTAGAGCAGTACCACGTTGCCCGTGAGCGGCACGTCGAAGACGTACCGCCCGATGACCAGCACCGCCGTCATCTGCACGACACCCACGCCGACGTATGGCGCGATCTTGCCGAGCATCAGCTCCGTCTTGGTGATGGGGGTGACGATGAGCTGCTCCAGCGTCCCCCGCTCCCGCTCCCGCACGATCGCCATGGCCGTGACCAGCACCATCGTGATCGTGAGGATGACGCCGACGAGGCCGGGGACGATGTAGTTGGGGCTGCGGAGCCCGGGGTTGTAGCGCGGCCGCACCCGCGCGTCGAGGGGGACGCCGGTCCGCCGGGCGGCGCGCCCCAGGATCAGCAGGTTCCGCACCTGCGCCACGCCGGCGGCGGCGGCGATCGCCGACTGGGACGACAGGGGATCGGCGGCGTCCACGATCACCTGCACCGTCGCCGTCTCGCCCCGGCCCAGCCGGCGCGGGTAGTCGGACGGCACCACGATCCCCGCCTGCGCGTCGCCTTGCGCGATGGCTCGGTCCAGGCCCTCCCGGCCGTTCACCTGGCCGATGATGCGGAAGTTGCCGGTGTTCTCGAACGCCGCGAGCAGGTCCCGGCTCTCGGGGGTGCGGGACTCGTCCAGCACGACGGTCGTGAGGTGGCGCACGTCGGTCTGGATGGCGTAGCCGAACAACAGGAGCTGGACGACCGGCAGCCCCGTCATGATGATGAGGGTCAGCCGGTCGCGCCGCATCTGGATGAATTCCTTGCGGAACATCGGCCAGAACCGGGGCATCATCGCTCGTCGCGCTCCTGCAGCAGCACGAACGCGTCCTCGAGCGTCTTGCCGCCGACCTGCGCGGCGACCTCCGCCGGGGTCCCCATGGCGATGAGGCGGCCGCCGCTCATCATCGCGAGCCGGCGGCAGCGCTCCGCCTCGTCCATGTAGTGCGTCGTGACCAGCACGGTCGTGCCCTGTTGCGCCAGGTCGTAGATCGCGCGCCAGAACTTGCGCCGGGCGGCGGGGTCGACCCCGGCGGTGGGTTCGTCGAGAAACAGCACCGGCGGCTGGTGGAGCAGGGCGCACGCGAGCGCCAGGCGCTGCTTCCAGCCGCCGGACAGCTGACCCACCAGCTGTGCCAGCCGCTCGGGGAGACCGATGAAGTCGATGACCGCCGTGAGTCGCGCGGCACGCGCCGCGCCGTACAGACCGTAGATCCCGGCGTAGAAGTCCAGGTTCTCGGCCACCGTCAGGTCCTCGTACAGGCCGAACCGCTGGGACATGTAGCCGATGCGCTGTTTGATCTGCTCCGGCGCGGCGGTCACGTCGATCCCCGCGACCGTCGCCCACCCTTCAGAGGGCTCGAGCAGCCCGCACAGCATGCGGATCGTCGTCGTCTTCCCCGAGCCATTGGGCCCGAGCAGCCCGAAGACCTCGCCCCGCTCGATCCGCAGGGTGAGCCGTTGCACGGCGGTGAACGTCCCGAAGCGGCGCGTGAGGTCGCGGGTCTCGACGACGCTCACGGCGCGAGCGGGAGGTCGAGCGTCACCGGCATTCCCGCCTTGAGCTTGCCCCCCGCGTCCCCTTCCGCGGGCTCGACCTTGATGCCGAACACGAGGTCGGCCCGCTCACGCTCGGTGAGCGCGACCCGGGGCGTGAACTCCGCCGTCGAGCCGATCTCGACCACCCGCCCTTGAAACCCTTGGCCAGGGTAGGCGTTCACCCGGATCGTGGCGGGCTGGCCCAGCTTGAGGCGTCCGATGAACCGGTCGCCCACGTAGGCCCGGATCCAGGGGCGACGCACCAGCCCCAGGGACACGATGGGCGTGCCCGTGGCCAGCACCTCGCCGGGCTCGGCGTAACGCGTGAGGATGACCCCGTCCGCGGGGGCGACGACGGTCAGCTCGTCGCGCGTGGCCAGGGCGACGGCGACGGCGGCGCTCGCGGCCGCGGAGTCGCTCGGCGCCGCACGGACCGCGGCGAGCCGGGCGGCCGCGGCTGCGGCCGCCGCCTTGAGGGCGTCGTACTGCTGCTGGGAGATGATGTTCTCGCGGCGGAGCGGCTCGCTGCGCGCGAGGTCGTTGGCCGCGCGCGCGCTGTCGGCCTGCGCCGCCTGCACCTCCGCCACGCGCGCCGCCGCGGCCCGCGCCTGCGCCCGCCGCTGCCCGATCAGCGCGTCGAGCCCCGGTTGGCTGAGCACCGCCACCGTGTCACCGCGGTGCACCGTGTCGCCCTCGTCCTTGAGCAGCCGCTCCAGCCGGCCCGCCGTGAGCGGCGCCACCTGAATGTCGCGGATTTCGATAGTACCGGAAACCGTGAGCGTGCTACCGGACCGGTGACAAGCGGCGACGGCAACCGTCAAAGAGGCGTAGAGAAAGAACGTGGAGAAAATGCGTTGAGGGACGGCGTACCGGTGCCGACGGTTCACCTCAACGCCTCATCTCAACGTCGCTCTTCGACGTCGTTCCCTTACGCTTCACGGGTGTTGTCGTAGCCAGTTTATTGGATCGAGCGCGATCCCTCCCTGGCCACGGATCTCGAAATGCAGGTGTGACCCCTGGTCGCTCGATTCGCCGCCCACGTGCCCGAGGACCTGACCCTTCGCCACGCGCTCCCCTTGCGTCACGGCCGCATCGCGCAGGTAGCCGTAGAAGGTGTAGTAGCCCCCGCCGTGATCCACCAGGACCGAGGTGAGGTAGGTGCCGAGCGGGCCGGCGAGGCTCACGGTACCGCCCGCCACCGCGCGCACCGGCGTCCCCGCCGCGGCGGCGATGCCGACGCCGTGCCACGGCAGCCGCGTGTTGTTGGGCCCGGTCGCCGTGCCGAACTGGTAGATGATGCGTCCCTGGACCGGCCACTCGAGCCGGCCGATGTCGGCGGTGGTGATGGCGGCCGCGCCGAGCACGGTGCCGCGGGCCTCGGCCTCGCGGCGCGCGCGCTCCAGAGCGGCGATCCGGTCGTTCAGCGTGCGCTCGTTGCGCTCGAGCTCCGAGAGGCGCTGCGCCGCGGCGCGCGAGCTGCGGCGCGTCTCGCGCAAGCTCGCCTGGTGCGCTCGCTCGATCGAGAGGTAGCGCTGCAGCTCCTCGGTGCGCTCCGCCTTGCGGCGGGCGAGCGCATCGCGCGCGTTGAGCAGCGCCTGACGCTCGCGCGCGATGCGATCCCGCAATTTGAACATGTCGTTGGCGAGCAGGCGGTCCTGCCGGCTCACGAGGTAGAGGTACTTGTAGCGCGACAGCAGGTCGCCGAAGCTCTCGGCCACGAGCAATACCTGGTACGCGTACAGCGGCCCGCGCTTGTAGATGTCCACCAGGCGCCGATCGAGCACCGCGCGCTTGTCTTCGAGCGCGTCCTGAGCGAGGATGAGGTCCACCGTGATCTGGTCGATCTGGCGTGACAGGCCGGCGATCTGCCGGTCGAGCTCGTTGACGATCCGGTTCGTCGTCTCCTTCTGGCGCTCGATGTTGGACAGCTCGTCGGCGAGGGAGTGCGCCTGCGAGCGCAGCTGCTCGAGCTCCTGCTCCACCGCGGAGCGCTCGCGGCGGATGTCCTCGAGGCGGCGCTGGTTGTCCTGGAGCTGCTGGTCGAGGGGCTGGGGACGCTGGGCGGGAAGCGGGAAGGGGGAAGCGGGAAGCGTGAGTACCGCGAGCATGACCGCCTGGCGCACCACGTTTCCCGTTTCCCGTTTCTCCTTTCCCGTCTTCATACTCGCCGCAAATGCCGGCCTACGCTCGCCGAGCTGCCGAAGAACCCGATGAGGGTGCCGAACCCCACGATCGCGAGCGCCTGCTCGCGCGAGAAGAACGCCGCCTGGATCAGCCAGCGGTTGATCAACGCGTAGGCGGCGTACGACAGGCCGACCGCCACCAGGCCGCCCAGCATCCCTTTGATCGCCCCCTGGAGCAGGAAGGGGCGCCGGATGAAACCGTCGGTGGCCCCGACGAGGCGCATGATCGCGATCTCGCGGCTGCGCTGCAGCACCGCCATCCGGATGGTCGTGCCGATGATGATGATCGCGACCACGGCGAACGCCGCGCCGACGGCGAGTCCCACTGCCGCCGCGATCTGCCGCAGGCGGTCGAGCTTCTCTACCCAGTCGCGCCCGTACCGCACGTCGTCCACGAAACCGAACCCCTTGAGCCGGTCGGCCACCTCGTTCACGTGGTCCGCGTCGCGGAAGCCGGGCTTCAGCTTCACCTCGATCGACGCCGGGAGCGGGTTGCGCTCGAGCTCCCGCAGCACGTCGCGGAATTCGACCAGCTCCCCGCGCGCCCGTCCCAGCGCCTGGTCCTCGGTCACGTACGTCGCCGACTCCACCTCGGGGAACGCCTCGATGTCCTTCGCGGCGAGGGTCACGGTCTCGACCGGCGTGCCGGGGAGCAGGTACGCGACGATCTCGACCCGCTCGGCGACCTCGCGGAGCGCCTGCTGCAGGTTCACGGCGACCAGGCCGAACAGCCCGACGACGAAGAGCGAGAAGGCGATGGTCGTGACCGAGAGCACCGACAGGAGGGGGGCCCGCCGGAACGTCCGCAGCGCTTCGCGCAGCACCAGCGTCACGGGCTCGCCGCCCGGTTGCGGGGCTCGTCCACGCTCGAGTCGTAGACCAGCGCGCCCTCCTGCAGCTCGATCACGCGGTAGGGCGCTTGCCGCACGAGGTCGAGATCGTGCGTGGCCATCACGACCGCCGTGCCGCTGGCGTTGATGTCGCGCAACAGCTGGAACACGCCGCGCGTCGCCCGCTCGTCGAGATTGCCGGTCGGCTCATCGGCGAGGAGGACGGTCGGCTCGTTCACGAGCGCGCGCGCGATCGCGACCCGTTGCTGCTCGCCGCCCGACAGCTCGCGGGGATAGGCCTTGGCCTTCACCGCGAGCCCGACCTGGGTCAGCACGCGCATCACCCGCGCGGGAATGCTCGCGCGGCGCGCCCCCGTCACCTCGAGCGCGAACGCCACGTTCTCTTCCGCCGTCCGGTCCTCGAGCAGCCGGAAGTCCTGGAACACGATCCCCAGCCGTCGCCGCAGCTTCGGGATGTCGCGCCGCGAGATGGCGGTCACGTTGAACCCGGAGACGCGCACGTCGCCGCTCGTCACCGGCTCTTCGGCGTAGATCAGCTTGAGGACGGTGGACTTGCCGGCCCCCGAGTGGCCCGTGAGGAAGCCGAACTCGCCCTTAGCGAGGTGGAAGGAGACGTCCTTCAGCGCGAGGCCGCCCTTGGGGAAGGCCTTGAAGACGTGCGTGAACTTGATCACTTACAGCTGCGCCAGCGCCTGCGCGAAGTCGGCGATGAGGTCGTCGGCGTCCTCCAGTCCGAGGGAAAATCTCAGGAAGCCGTCGGGAATGCCAGCCTGCGCCCGCTCCGCCGGGGTGAGCGAGGCATGCGACGTGAGTCGCGGCTCGGACACGAGCGTCTCCACGCCGCCCAGGCTGGGCGCGTGGGCCGCGATCGTGAGGGCGCGCAGGAACCGCTCCGCCGCTCGCGCCCCACCGTTCAGCTCGACCCCCAGCATGCCGCCGTAGCCCTTCAGGATGCGCCGCGCGGTGGCGTGATCGGGATGCGACGGCAGGCCGGGGTAGTGCACCGCGGAGAACCCCGGCTGCTGGCTGCACCACTCCGCCACCGCGAGCCCGGTCGCATTGTGCCGCTCCACCCGCACCGCCAGGGTCTTCATGCCGCGCTCGATCAGCCAGGCGGCCATCGGGTCGAGCGCCTGCCCCCACACCTGCATCAGCTTCCGGACCTCCTCGATCACGGACTCGGTGCCCGCCACCGCGCCCGCGATCACGTCGGAGTGACCGTTCAGGTACTTGGTGGCGCTGTGGATCACCAGGTCCGCGCCGTGCTCGATCGGCCGGAAGTTGATCGGCGTCGCGAACGTCGCATCGACGATCAGCGCCAGCCCCTCCGCCTTGCACAACGTCGCCACCGGCTCGAGGTCCACCACGCGCAGCAGCGGGTTGGTCGGCGTCTCGAGGAAGATCGCCCGGGTGTTCTTGCGCAGCCCCCGCTTCCAGGTCCGCGACTCGATCGGGTTGACGAACGTCACCTCGATCCCCAGCCGGCCGAACTCCTGGGCGAACAGGCGGTGCACCCCGCCGTAGATCCACTCGCTCGAGAGCAGGTGGTCGCCCGGCCGCAGCACCGCGAGGTGCGCCAGGGCGGCCGCGCCCATGCCGCTCGCCACGAAGATGGCCGCCTCCGCGCCCTCGAGCAGGGCGAGGCGCCTGGCGATCGTGAGCTGATTGGGATTGTTGCCGTAGCGGGTGTAGCGGACTTCCGCGGTCGACCCGATCGGGTTCGTGAAGGTGCTGCTCTGGTACAGCGGCATGGCGACCGGCGCCCACTCGGGTCGAGCCACGGGATCGCCGTGCACGGCCCGCGTCGACAGGCCAAGGCGTTGCTTCACGCGCGGCTCACGAGGCGAGCAGCGCGAAACTGCCTCCCGGGAGGCGATCGGCGAGGCGCTGCGCCACGAGCTGTTCCAGCAGCTCGGCCGCGGCGGCCGGCGGGCCCAGCGCGTCCAGCGTGCCGTCGGGCTGCTCGAGTAACACCGCGAGACCGGCACCCGCGAGGACCGGCTCGATCGCTTCGCGGTGCGCGTCGGTGATCCCCCGCAGCAGGAGCGCGGCGCCCGCGCGCAGCAGGTTCGCGACGATCTCGTCGGCGCAGGAGTAGTCCATGCACCCGACGCCGCTGAAGTCCATGCGGGCGAGCCCGGGGGCCGCCGCCATCACCTGCGAGATCCGCTCGCGCACCAGGCGGCCCGTCGGCCGAGTGACCAGATCGGTGTATTCACCGGAGCAGGATTCCCGCAGGACGGCGTGAACGTCGATGTGCTGGATCACCGCGCTTCAAGACCCCTGTTCCGGTATGATGATGAGCACCTGGGCGCCCGGAAAGGCCGGCAGCCCGTCCTTCAGCGGCACGTCGTCGTCCCAACTCGGCACGATCGCGATGCGCGCGGTGCCGCTCCGGATCGCGATCTTCCCGTCCCACCGGGCGAGATACCGCCGGATGCCCGCGAGCCCCTGTCCCCGCCCCGGGTCGCGGAACCGGCTCACCCCTTGGACCAGCGCCGCCTCGAGCGCCGCGGCGTCCCCCCAGCGCTCTCCGAAGCGCTTCGCCTGCGTCGGCTCCAACGAGTGCCGAAAGCCGACGCCCGCGTCCGCCACCGCGATCACCACGACTCGCCGCGCCAGCCGGCGCCGCCAGTGATAGCTCTGCACCGCGACCCAGCCACCCGTGCCGGCGTGCTCTACAATATTCTGACACGCCTCCGAAAGCGCCATAGCGAAGCCCATCGTCGCCTTCGGATCGAGTTGCAGTTCCGACGCCAGAATGGCGGACGCCCGCTCCTGAATCTTGCTCACGACGTCGTGGACGTCCTCGGCCGCCCGCACCGGGGTGACGGGCAGCAGCACGTCACTCTCTTCGACCGGCTTGCCCTTGGGCACCCGGCCGTGAATCTCGAACAGGGCGGCGGCCTCGCGGAAGAATCCGGCGCGGCCCCAGTAGCTCAGCACGTCGGCGTGCGTCGGTGCGGTGAGCAACGGCAGGCCGCGGCCGCCGCTCCCGCGGGCGGCCTGGCCCGCCGCGAGCAGGGCCACGAGGCCGAAGGGGGAAGCCCACTCGGCGGCGTGCGCGTCGAACAACAACCGCTCGCCGTCCTTCGTGGCCTCCGCGAACGCGGCGGCGAACTGATCGAACGAGCGCTCGTCGAACTGGGCGGGGACCTCGACCAGACGCGTCATACCGCGGTGAGGCGGCCGAGCAGATGGTCGCGCAAGCCGGTGGCGCCGCGGTAGGTCACGTTGCGGGCACCCATGCGCGTCCCCAGCTCGAGCGCCTGCTCGAGGCTCGCCCCCGAGAGCAGCGCCGCGACCACGCTGGCGCCGAACACGTCGCCGCACCCCGTCGGGTCGCCG
>WNEY01004986.1_pt1 | contig 10221 bp, 6 predicted proteins | sample 5400531 | NCBI WGS metagenome assembly WNEY01 (sample SAMN13153338, study PRJNA577476) | soil metagenome | isolation source: 200 cm saprolite under Douglas fir tree site 1 | place: USA:California | collected 2015-04-18
CGGGGCGGAGGTGGTGACGATCGGCCACCTCGACCCGCTCGTCGCCTCGGCCGCGGCCATCGTCCCGATCCAGCTGCTGTCCTGGCGCCTGGCCGTCGATCGAGGCTTGCCGCCCGGCACGTACGAGCGCGCCTCGAAGGTGACCACCCGTGAGTGAGGGCGGCGGGTTCCGCGTGGCGCTCACGTTCGACGCCGAGCATCCCGATCGTCCACGGTGCCCCCCGGGGGCGCAGGAGCGGGTGGTGAAGCTCCTCGAGCAGATGCAGGTTCGGGCGACCTTCTTCCTGCAGGGGAGATGGGTCGAGGCGTACCCGGACACGGCCCGACGGATCGTGGACGCCGGACATCTCGTCGGGAACCACTCCTTCTACCACGCGCGGCTTTCCTTGCTGTCGGACGAGGGGCTACGGGTCGACGTGGCCGAGGCCGAACGGGCGATCCGCGAGGCCACGGGCGTCGACCCCCGACCGTGGTTCCGATGCCCGTTCGGCGACGGGTCCGACGACGAACGGGTCCTGTCGGCGCTGGCCTCCGCCGGATACCGCAACGCCCATTGGGGCGTCGAGCCCCAGGAGTGGAGGCCCGAGCGGACGGCGAGCCTGGTGATCGGACTGGCGGTGGACGGAGCCGTGGCCGCCGGCGACGGGGCGGTGGTCCTGTTCCATGCGTGGCCGGAGCCGGTGGTCGAAGCGCTCCCGGCGGTCGTCGCCGGGCTCCGGGATCGTGGGGTCACCTTCGTCACGGTGGATGAGGTCCCGGAACCATCGGGATCGGAGCGCCGGCCGGCGATCACGCCGCCGTCCCCCTCCCGCCCGGGGACCATCGGACGTAGGGTTCGGATGCGCGACAGGAAGGGGTAGCGCGGTGGCCAGGATCGTCCTCGACGAGGTGACGAAGGAGTTCGGCGACGTCGTGGCCGTGGACCGCGTGTCGCTCGAGATCGGCGACGGCGAGTTCATGGTCCTGGTCGGACCCTCGGGGTGCGGGAAGTCCACGATCCTCCGGATCGTCGCCGGGCTGGAGGAGGTGACGGCCGGGGAGGTCCAGATCGGCGACCGCGCGGTCACGGACCTCCCGCCGAAGGAGCGCGACATCGCCATGGTCTTCCAGAACTACGCCCTCTATCCGCACATGACCGTCGAGCAGAACCTTGGGTTCGGCCTGAAGCTCCGGAAGACGGCGAAGGACGAGGTGAAGCGCCGGGTGGACGAGGCTGCTCGCATCCTGGGCCTGGAACCCCTGCTCGGCCGGAAGCCCGCGGCGCTCTCCGGCGGCCAGCGACAGCGGGTGGCGATGGGGCGAGCGATGGTCCGCGAGCCCCGCGCGTTCCTGATGGACGAGCCGCTGTCGAACCTCGACGCGAAGCTTCGGGTCCAGATGCGCGCAGAGCTGGCACGGCTGCGCGACCGCCTCCAGACGACCACGATCTACGTCACCCACGACCAGGTGGAGGCCATGACACTCGGCGACCGGGTCGCCGTGCTGAAGGACGGTGTGCTCCAGCAGGTCGACCGTCCCCAGGCCCTCTACCGGAACCCGGCGAACCTGTTCGTGGCGGCGTTCATGGGTTCGCCGTCGATGAACCTGGTGGAAGCCCGGGTGGGGGACGGCGTGGTCTCCTTCGCCGGGGTCACCGTCCCGCTGGCGCCGGGGCAGGACCTCGACGCGTACCGGGGGCGCGACGTGATCCTCGGGATCCGGCCGTCCGACCTGGAGGACGCGGAGGTGGGGCGGGACGGATCCCTGCCCACGATCGACGTGGTGCCCGACGTGACCGAGGAGCTCGGCTCCGAGGTCCACGTGATCTTCACCATCGACGCGCCTCCGGTCTCCACCGAGGACACGCGGGCCGTGATCGAAGGAGACGGCGAGGACGTCCTCGTCCCGCTGGCGGCCGCCGAGGGCAGGTCGGTGTTCACCGCCCGCGTGGACGCCCATACCACGGCGACCCCCGGGAAGCCGATGCGACTCACCATGGACCCGCGGAGCTTCCATCTCTTCGACCCGGAGACCGGGCGGGCCATCCCGCCGGCCCGCGAGGTCGTGGCCACCGCCTGACCGGGCGCGCGACGGTCTTCAGCGCGGCGCCCGCGTCGCCGATAATCGGGCGGAAGGTCGGAGACACGTCCATCTCGCCCGAAAGGGGGTTCCGGCACCCGTGGCGCAGCCGCGTCGGCGTTCGATCTGGCCCGAAGGAGCGCGCATATCCGAGAGCAGCGCCCCCGAGCCGGGCGGTCGGACCCCCGATCCCAACTGGGTGCTGGACCTGGTCCAGGACCTGGGCGCCATCGTCTGGGAGGCGGACGCCGCCACGTGGCGGCACGGGTTCGTGAGCCGTCGGGCGGAGGACGTGCTCGGCTACCCCGTGGATGATTGGCTCGCCGACGCCTCGTTCTGGGCCGACCACCTCCATCCCGACGACCGGGACGAGGCGATCCGGGTGTGCCGGACCGAGACCGATGGGTCGCGAGACCGCGTCTTCGAGTACCGCATGATCGCCCGCGACGGCAGCGTGGTGTGGATCCGGGACCTGGTCACGGTCGTGCCGGCCACCTCCGGCACCCCGAAGAGGATCTGCGGGCTGATGGTCGACGTGACCGCGCGGAAGGCCGCCGAACAGGAACTGCGGGAGAGCGAGGAGCGGTTCCGCCGCCTGTCGGACGCCGCGTTCGAAGGTGTGGCCGTTCACGAGGCGGGGGTGATCCTGGAGGCGAACCGCGCCCTCGGCCAGATGCTGGGCTACGAACCCGGGGAGCTCGTCGGGATGAACGTCCTGGACCTGGCCGCGCCGGGGACCCGGGAGATCGTGCTCGACCATATCCGTGCGGGGTCGGAGGCGCCCTACGAAGGGGTCGGGCTCCGGAAGGACGGTTCGACGTTCGACGCCGAGCTGGTGGGGAAGGCGATGCCGTTCCATGGCCGCACGGTCCGCGTCGCCACCGTCCGGGACCTCACGGCCCGCCGGGTGGCCGAGTCACAGCGCCGGGAGGCCGAGGAGCGGTTCCGCAACCTGGTCGAACAGATCCCCGCCGTCGTGTTCGTGACGCGGCCGGAAGACGGCTCCCGTCCGATCTGGGCGAGCGCGTACGCCGAGGTGCTCCTCGGCCTCACGCGGGACGACGTGACGGGCAACACCGGCTGGTGGCGGGAGGCCATCCACCCCGAGGACCGCGAGTGGGTACTGGCCCAGGCCGCGCGAACCGATCGGTCGGGCGAGCCGTTCGTGGCCGACTACCGCATGGTGGCGCGCGATGGCCGCACGGTCTGGGTCCGCGAGCACACCATCCTGGTTCGGGGCGAGGACGGCGAGCCGCGGTTCTGGCAGGGCGCGTTGTTCGACATCACGGAGATCAAGCGGGCCGAGGAGGAACTGCAGCACACGCTGGCGAGGGAGCGGGAGGCCACCGGGCACCTCCGCCAGCTCGACGAGATGAAGAACACGTTCCTCGAGGCGGTCTCGCACGAACTGCGCACCCCGCTGACGACGATCCTCGGCACGGCGCTCACGCTGGATCGTGACGATCTGGACCTGTCGTCGTCCGAGGCTCGGGACCTGACGGGGCGCCTGGCCACGAACGCCCGCAAGCTCGACCGCCTGCTGTCCGACCTGCTCGACCTGGATCGGCTGTCGCGCGGGATCATCGAGCCGAAGCGTCGTCCGGCGGATGTGTCGACGCTCGTCCGCACCATCGTCGAGGGAGCCGACCTGCTCGGCGAGCGGCCGGTGGAGGTCGTCGGTGACGGCGTGGCCGGCGTGATCGACGCCGCGAAGGTGGAGCGCATCGTCGAGAACCTGCTGGCGAACGCGGCGCGCCATACCGGCCCCCATGCGCGCGTGTGGGTCCGGGTCTGGCGGGATCCCGGCGGCGTCATGATCGCCGTCGAGGACGACGGCCCGGGCGTGCCCGAGCACCTCCGCTCCGAGGTGTTCGAGCCGTTCCGCCGCGGCGAGGTCCCGCATCCCGCGCCCGGTGTCGGGATCGGGCTCTCCCTGGTGGCCCGGTTCGCCGAGATGCACGGCGGGCGGGCTTGGGTGGAGGAGCGCGAAGGGGGCGGGGCGTCGTTCAGGGTCTTCCTCAAGGACACGTGAACCGGCCCGAGCGCGCGGGGTTCGACGGGAATTCGGGTACGCTCGGAGGCCAGATGGAGACGACCCTCGAGCGAACCGAGAAGCATACGGTCCGGCTCTCCGTCGAGATCTCGCCGGAGGAGTTCAAGAAGGATCTCGACCGCGCGTATCGGAAGGTCGCCGGCGAGGTGCGGATCCCCGGGTTCCGGAAAGGGAAGGCGCCCCGCCAGGTGGTCGACGCCATGGTCGGCCGGGAGGCGGTGCTGGAGGAGTTCGTCCACGATTCCGTCCCCTCCTACTACTACCGGGCGATCCGGGAGCACGAGCTGATCCCCATCGCCGAGCCCGAGATCGACCTCGACCAGGTGGAGGACGCGAAGCCCCTCCGGTTCACCGCGGTCGTCGAGGTCCAGCCGACCGTCGAACTGCAACCCGACGCGTACCGCGGGATCTCCGTCGACGCGCCCTCCGCGGAGCCCACCGAGCAGGAGGTCGACGGCTACGTCGACCGCCTCCGCGATCGGTTCGCGGAGCTGGAGGTCGTCTCGCACCCCGCGCGGACGGGCGACTACGTCCTCGCCGACGTCCGCGGCCACGTCCACGACCGCGAGGTCCCCGAGGCGACACGCGTCGGGTTCCTCACCGAGGTGGGGTCGGGCGGATTGATGCCGGAGCTCGACAAGGAGCTGGAGGGCACCCGCAAGGGCGACATCCTGAAGTTCAACGCCACGCTCCCCGACGACGCGGAGCGGTTCGGGGAGGCCGCCGGCACCGAGGTGGCCTTCCAGGTCCTGGTCAAGGAGGTGAAGTCGAAGAGGCTCCCCGCGGCCGACGACGAGTTCGCCAAGACGGCCTCGGAGTTCGACACGCTCGCCGAGCTCCGCGAGGACATCCGGGTCAAGCTGCACGCGCTCAAGGAGCAGGAGTCGAACGCCGCCGTCCGGGACCTGATCCTGCGGCGGCTGGTCGACACCGTCGACGTGGACCTCCCCGAGCGGCTGGTGGACCGCGAGACCGATCGGCACGTCCGGAACCTGGCCCAGCGGGCCGAGCGAGCCGGGCTGACGCTGGAGCAGGCGCTGGAGGGCCAGGGATGGGACGAGCTCCGGTTCCGCTCGGACGCCCGCGCCCACGCCGTGCGCGACCTGAGGGCCGAGCTGATCCTGGAGGCCGTGGGCCGCGCGGAAGGCATCCGGGTGGAGCCGGAGGACCTGGACAGAGAGATCGAGGCCCTGGCCCGGGCGACCGGACGCACGGCGAAGGATGTCCGAAAGATCCTGGAGCGGTCGGGGGAGGTCGCATCCCTGGCCGGTGATATCATCCGCTCGAAGGCTCTTGACGTGCTCGTCGAGCACGCCGAAGTGAGGTCCACACCTCCCCACCGTCAGGGGGAAACCGGAGATGAATGACTTGCAGAACTATCTCGTCCCCGTCGTGATCGAGCAGACGAACCGCGGCGAACGGTCGTTCGACATCTACTCGCGGCTGCTGAAGGACCGCATCGTGTTCCTGGGGACGCCGATCGATGACGCCGTGTCGAACCTCGTCATGGCCCAGCTCATCCACTTGGAGAGCGAGGATCCCGACAAGGACATCAACCTCTACATCAACTCGCCGGGGGGCGACATCACCGGGCTGTTCGCGATCTACGACACCATGAAGTACATCAAGAGCGACGTGTCCACGATCGTGATGGGGCAGGCGGCCTCGGCCTCGGCCGTCCTCCTGGCCGCCGGGACCAAGGGCAAGCGGTACGCGCTGCCGCACTCCCGGGTCCTGATCCACCAGCCGCACGGCGGCGCGCAGGGCCAGGCCGTGGACATCGAGATCCAGGCGAAGGAGATCCTCCGCTACCGGAAGCTCCTCGACGAGATCCTCGCCGAGCACACCGGCCAGACCATCGAGAAGATCAGGGGCGACACCGACCGCGATTTCATCATGACGGCCGAGCAGGCGAAGGAATACGGGATCATCGACGAGGTGATCGAGAGCCGCAAGGTCCAGACGAAGTTGGCAGCCGCCGGAGCGGCTGCATCGTAGACTGACCGGACGAGAGCGAGGGCGGCTCCGCGGCGACGCGGGAGTCACCACGGGAGCTTGCTGGGGGGCCGATGGCGAAGTTCGGAGATTCCGACCTCCTGAAGTGCTCGTTCTGCGGCAAGTCGCAGAAGCAGGTGAAGAAGCTCATCGCCGGCCCCGGCGTGTACATCTGCGACGAATGCATCGACCTGTGCAACGAGATCATCGAGGAGGAGCTCTCCGAGACCACCGAGCTGAAGCTCGAGGAGCTTCCCAAGCCCCGTGAGATCTACGAGTTCCTGAACGACTACGTGATCGGTCAGGAGCAGGCGAAGAAGGTCCTCTCGGTCGCGGTCTACAACCACTACAAGCGGATCCGTGTCGGCGCGGCGGCGGGCGACGACGTCGAGCTGCAGAAGTCGAACATCATGCTGCTGGGTCCGACCGGATGCGGGAAGACGCTCCTCGCGCAGACGCTCGCGCGGATGCTGAACGTGCCGTTCGCCATCGCCGACGCCACCGCGCTCACCGAGGCCGGCTACGTCGGTGAGGACGTCGAGAACATCCTGCTGAAGCTGATCCAGGCGGCCGACTACGACGTGAAGAAGGCCGAGACCGGGATCATCTACATCGACGAGGTCGACAAGATCGCCCGCAAGAGCGAGAACCCGTCGATCACCCGCGACGTCTCCGGCGAGGGGGTCCAGCAGGCCCTGCTGAAGATCCTGGAGGGGACGACGGCGAGCGTCCCGCCGCAGGGCGGCCGGAAGCACCCGCATCAGGAGTTCATCCAGATCGACACCACGAACGTCCTGTTCATCTGCGGGGGTGCGTTCGCCGGGCTGGAGAAGATCATCGAGAGTCGGGTGGGTCGCAAGGGCATCGGGTTCGGCGCGGACGTCCGGAGCCTGCAGGAGAAGGACCTGGGCGAGATCCTCTCGCACGTCCTGCCCGAGGACCTCCTGAAGTACGGGCTGATCCCCGAGTTCGTGGGCCGCCTGCCGGTCATCACCCACGTCCACAACTTGGACGAGCAGGCCCTGATCGACATCCTGATGAAGCCGAAGAACGCCTTGATCAAGCAGTACCAGAAGTTCTTCGAGTTCGACGGTGTCGAGCTCGAGTTCTCCGACGACGCGCTCCGGGCCATCGCGGACCAGTGCCAGCTCCGGGGGACCGGGGCGCGCGGCCTGCGGGCCATCCTCGAGGAGGTCCTGCTCGGGGTGATGTACGAGCTGCCGTCCCGCAAGGACGTCACGAAGTGCCAGATCGACGAAGAGGTCGTCCTGAAGGGCGTCAACCCCACGCTCGTGCCGCGCTCCGAGAAGGAGAAGGCCGTCAAGCAGCCGAAGGAACGCTCGGCGTAGCTGCTGGCAGGTCCCGCCGCCTCCCGCTCGTCCGGCCTCCGAAGGGCGTCCCGTAGACTCAAGGACCGACCCATGAGCGAGCACGCCACGAAGTCACCGACGCCCTCGCCATCGACAGTTCCGACGCCGACGGCGTCGACCGATGGCGAGCTCCCTCCCGCGTACGACGCGCTCGCCACCGAGGCGCGGTGGTACGAGGAGTGGCTCCGTCGCGGCTCCTTCGCCGCGAGCGCGAAGGCCGACCGTGAGCCGTTCTGCATCGTCATCCCGCCGCCGAACGTGACAGGCGCCCTGCACATCGGACACGCCTTGGAGCACGTCGAACACGACATCGTGGTCCGCCGGAAGCGCATGCAGGGGTTCGAGACCCTGTGGCTCCCCGGCACCGACCACGCCGGGATCGCCACCCAAGTCGTGGTCGAGCGGGAGCTGGCGAAGGAGGGGATCGACCGCCGAGCGCTCGGCCGTGACGCGTTCGTCGACCGCGTCTGGCAGTGGAAGGAGCGCTACGGCGGACGGATCGTCGAGCAGATGCAGGCGCTCGGCGACTCATGCGACTGGGATCGTCTGCGCTTCACCATGGACGACGGACTGGCCCACGCCGTCCGCGTGGCGTTCGTACGGATGTATGAAGCCGGACTGATCTACCGCGGCGAGCGGCTGGTCAACTGGTGCCCGAAGGACACCACGGCGATCTCCGACTCGGAGGTCGACCACGACGACGTCGAGGGCGAGCTGGTCACGTTCCGGTACGAGCTCGCCGACGGGAGCGGGCACGTCGACGTCGCCACCACCCGCGTCGAGACGATGCTGGGCGACACGGGGATCGCCGTCCACCCGAGGGACGAACGCTACGCGACGCTCGTCGCGAAGCGGGTCCGTCACCCGTTCGACGGCCGGGAGCTCCCGATCGTCGCCGACGAAGCCGTCGACCCCGGGTTCGGCACCGGCGCGGTGAAAGTCACCCCGGCCCACGACCCGACGGACTTCGAGATCGGCCGGCGCCATGGCCTGCCGCTCAAGAACATCCTCACGGCAGAGGCGCGCATCTCGGACGAGGCGCCCGATGCCTTCCGCGGCCTGGACCGCTACGCGGCGCGCGCCGCCGTGCTGAAGGCGCTGCAGGAGAACGGCTCGATCGTCGGCGTCGAGCGTCCGTACGTGCACTCCGTCGGCACGTGCTACCGCTGCCACACCGAGGTCGAGCCGTGGCTCTCGGGCAAGCAATGGTTCGTCCGCGTGGATCCGCTGAAAGGTCCGGCGAAGCAGGCCGCGCTCGACGGACGCATCACGTTCTGGCCGGAGCGCTGGGGTTCCGCGTACACCCAGTGGCTGGACGGGCTCCGTGACTGGAACATCTCGCGCCAGCTGTGGTGGGGCCATCGCATCCCGGTCTGGTACTGCTCGGACGGGCACGAGACGACGGCCCTCGAGGACCCCGCCGGGTGCGGGACGTGCGGGTCGCCGGAGCTCGAACAGGACCCGGACGTCCTGGACACGTGGTTCTCCTCGCAGCTCTGGCCGTTCTCCACGCTCGGGTGGCCGGAGGAGACCGACGACCTGGCCTTCTTCTACCCGACGACGCTGCTGATCACCGGCTACGAGATCCTGTACCTGTGGGTGGCTCGCATGGTCATGAGCGGCCTGTTCCTCACCGGCCAGGTCCCCTTCCGGAGCGTCGTGATCCACGGCCTGGTCCGCGATCCCCAGAACCAGAAGATGTCGAAGTCCCGCGGGAACGTGGTCGACCCGCTCGAGGTGATCGCCCGCTTCGGCGCGGATCCGCTCCGGTTCGGCCTGGCGTGGCAGGCCACCGACGCGCAGAACATCCCGTTCGGCGAAGAGCACGTCGACGCCGGCCGCCGGTTCGCCAACAAGGTGTGGAACGCCGCGCGGATGGTGCTCCGAGCCCGCGGCGTCGACGCCGGGCCGCCGACCGACCCTGACATGGGGACCCTCACGCTCCCCGAGCGGTGGCTGCTCTCGCGGCACCAGGCGTGCCTCGAGGCGTACGACGCGGCGCTCGACGGGTTCCGGTTCGCCGAGGCCGCACAGACCGTGCACCGGTTCGTCTGGTCGGAGCTCTGCGACTGGGGCCTGGAGGTCGAGAAGAACCGCCTGTACGAGGGCTCGGAGGACGAGAAGCGCGCCTCGGCGAACCTCCTGGCGTGGGTCCTGGAGCGCTCGCTCAGGCTGCTCCACCCGATCATGCCGTTCGTCACCGAGGAGGCCTGGCAGCGCTTCGACGCCGGCGGGTCCATCGTCGTCGCGCCGTGGCCGGAACCGCACCCGGAGCACCGCGACCTCGACGCGGAAGAGCGGTTCGCGTTCGCCGAGGAGCTGGTCACGGCGATCCGGCGGTTCCGCAAAGCCCACGGGGTGAGGGATTCGATGTCGCTCGCGGCGCGGGTCCGCCTGGGCGGAGCCGAGCGGGAGGTCGTGGACGGGCTCCGACCTGAGATCCAGCGCCTGGCGAACGTCTCGACGCTGGAGATCATGGACGGCCGGTCCGACGCGGCCGGCTGCGCGCGGCTGTCGGTGGGCGGCGCGGAGGTCCTGATCCCGCTCGCGGGGGTACTCGATCCCGACGTCGAACGGGCCCGGATCGCCAAGCGCCTCGCCGACGTCGACGCCGAAGCCGCCCGCAGCCGCGGCAAGCTGGGCAACCCGTCGTTCGTCTCGAAGGCCCCCGACGACGTGGTCCAGGCCGAACGGGACCGGCTGGCCGCGCTGGAGCAGGAGACGGCGGCCCTGGCCGCCCAGCGA
>WNEY01004987.1_pt1 | contig 10221 bp, 10 predicted proteins | sample 5400531 | NCBI WGS metagenome assembly WNEY01 (sample SAMN13153338, study PRJNA577476) | soil metagenome | isolation source: 200 cm saprolite under Douglas fir tree site 1 | place: USA:California | collected 2015-04-18
GCGACGGGCAGGCCCGACCACGTATTCGTTCCGGTGATGCTGGCGGCGAGGATGCTGCCGATCGCCATGCCGATCGAATGCCCGGTGCTCCCGCATACCTGCGCCACGAACAGCGTGGCCATCAACGTGCCGCGAACTGATCGGCGGCTCGACGTCGTTGTCAGCGCGTTCACCTGCCGGATGATACACTACCCGACGCAAAACGCTACGCGACCGCTGAGCCCGGTACGCCGAGGAGGAAACGGATGATCACCAAGTTCTCGAACGTCTACGCGGGACACGTCGACCTGGGCGACATGGGGCAGCTGGCCACGCCCGCCAATGAGCGCCGCTATCCGAACGAGCACCTGGCCTCCGTGTTCGAGAAGACCGAGGCCATCGCCCGCCGCATGGACGAGCACGGCTACCACACCCTCTGGCTGGCCGAGCACCACTTCCAGCACGAGGGCTACGAGTGCATCCCCAACATCCTGATGCTCGCCGTCCACCTGGCGCACCTGACCTCGCGGCTTCGCATCGGGTGCGGCTTCAACATCGCCCCCATGTGGCACCCGCTCCGGCTGGCCGAGGACTACGCCACCGCCGACATTCTGACCGGCGGGCGCGTCACCTTCGGGGTGGGCCGCGGATACCACACGCGCGAGGTCGAGACTTTCGGAGCTCCGATGCTCGACGCCGAGGCCAATCGCGATCTCTTCGAGGAGCAGGTGGACATCGTCATGAAGGCCTTCCGTACCGAGTCCTTCTCGCATCAGGGCAAGCACTACACCCTGCCCCCCGCCGTGCCCTATCGCGGCTACGAGCTCAAGGAGATCACGCTCGTGCCGCGCCCGCTCCGGCAGCCGGTCGAATGCTGGCAGCCCGTGGTGAGCGCGGGCGCCCGCGGCCTCGACTACATGATGAAGCACCGGATCAAAGGGCTGATCGGCGGCGGCGCCGCGACCATGGCGGAGAAGTCGATCTACGCCTTCAAGGACGCGGCGGAGCGGGCTGGCCTCGACTACAAGCTGGGCGAGGGCCTGAGTCTCGGCATCTTCTACCACCTGGCCGACTCGCGCGAGCGCGCCGTCCGCGAGATCACTCCGTGGTACGAGGAGCACGTCAAGATGTTCGGCCCGCTGGGCTTCGTGCCCGGCATCACGCCGGCCCAGCTCGAGGCCTCCACGCGGCGCGGCGGCTGGGATGCCGGCGGCGTGCCCACGCTCCAGCACTACATGAAAGCGGGCGCCTGGTTCGCCGGCCCGCCCGAGGAGCTGGTGGCCTACCTGCGCTCGCTCGAGGAAAAGTATCCCGGTCTCGAATACGTGCACCTGAGCAACAGCATGGGCACGCCCAAGGCCGCCATGCTGGAGCAGCTCGCCTGGCTCGGCAAGGAAGTGATGCCGAAATTCACCGCCTAGCCCGCATGGCGAATCCCGAAGACCGGGCGGCCCTCTGGCCGCTCGAGCGCGGCGTGGCCTTCCTGAATCACGGCTCGTACGGCGCGTGCCCGAGCGAGGTCCTCCGCCGCCAGGCCGCCCTCCGGGCGGAGATGGAAGCCGAGCCGGTGCGCTTCCTCGGGCGCGAGCTCGAAGGCCGCCTCGACGACGCGCGCGTGGCACTCGGCGCCTTCGTGGGCGCCGATTCCGATGACCTCGCGTTCATCACCAATGCGACATCCGGCGTCAACGCCGTGCTCCGGTCCCTCACGTTCTCGGCCGGCGACGAAGTACTCACGACCGACCACACCTACGCCGCCTGCCGCAACACGCTGGACTACGTCGCCAATCGCAGCGGGGTGCGGGTCAACGTCGCCGTCATCCCATTCCCCGTCGCGTCCCCGGACGCGGTGGTGGACGCCGTCCTGGCCAAGGTGACGCCGCGCACGCGCCTGGCGCTCCTCGATCACATCACGAGCCCCACCGGGATCATCCTGCCCATCGAGCGCATGGTCACGGAGCTCCGACGGCGCGGCGTCGAGACGCTGGTGGACGGCGCGCACGCGCCCGGCATGGTGCCGGTCGACCTCCGCGCGCTCGGCGCGGCCTACTACAGCGCCAACTGCCACAAATGGATCTGCGCGCCGAAGGGCTCGGCCTTCCTCTGGGTGCGCCGCGATCGCCAGGCCGACGTCCATCCGCTGACCATCAGCCACGGCGCCACGGGCGTGCGGCCGGGGCGCTCGCGCTTCCGCCTCGAGTTCGACTGGACGGGCACCCAGGACCCGACCGCCTGGCTGACAGTGCCGAAGGCGATCGAGTACATGGGCTCGCTGCTTCCGGGAGGGTGGCCGGCCCTGATGGCCCGCAACCGAGCGCTCACGTTGGCGGCGCGGGATCTTCTGTGCGCGGCCGCGGGCAGCGAGCCGCCGTCTCCGGATGACATGATCGGCTCGCTCGCGAGCATCGTCCTGCCAGACAGCGTGAGGACGGAAACCGGCTGGCGCGTTCGCGATCCGATACAGGGGCGGCTCTTCGACGACTGGGGCATCGAGCTGCCGATCATGCGCTGGCCCGCTCCGCCGAGACGCCTGTTGAGGATTTCCGTCCAGCTCTACAATCGCCCCGAGCAGTACATCCGACTGGCGGAAGCGCTTCGCAAGGAGCTCGCCGAAGAGCGCTCTGCCTCGCCCAGGTAAGACGGCTCGTCCGCGCTGGCCACAAGGAGAGAAGCCATGCCGAAAAAGGAGATCGTCCGCGTCGAGATGGCCGCGTCCAATCCCAATCTGTCTCTCGCCACACGGTTCGGCAACCTCGTCTTCGTGGCGGGCCAGACCGGGAGGCACCCCGCGACGGGCGAGCTCGGCAAGGACATCCGGGAGCAGACGAGGAATGTCCTCGAGCGCATCAAGGCGATCCTGACCGCGGCTGGCACGTCGCTCGACAACGTGCTGACGGTCACGACGCATCTGACGAAGCGAGAGGACCTAGCCGCCTATAACGAGGAGTACGGGCGCTACTTTCCGGCCAACAAGCCGGCCCGGACCACCGTGGAGGTCATGCTGAACTCGCCGGAGCTACTGGTAGAGATCACGGTCACGGCCTGCATCCCCGACTGAGGTCGCCCGCAGACGCATGACGACGCTGAAGGAGCTCGCGCGCGAGTACTGGGCCAACCGGCCGATGGAGCTCGCCGCGGCGCTGTCATACTACACGCTGCTCTCCCTCGCGCCCCTGGTACTGATGACGGTCGCGGTGGCCGGGCTGGTCTTCGAGCGCGCCACCGTGGAGCGGAGAATCGTGACCGAGATGGGTCTCCTCATCGGCAGCGAGGGGAGCGAGGTGGTGCAGACCGTGCTGCGGCATGCGCGCGACCCGGCGAAGGGCACGCTGTCGGTGGTGATCGGCACCGCCGTGCTGTTGCTCGGCGCCACCACGGTGTTCGCGCAGCTGCAGAGCTCTCTGAATCGGATCTGGAAGGTGGAGGAGAGCTCGCACGGGAGCGCGGGCATGCTGTGGCTCTTCGTCAAGGAGCGGCTGCTGTCGCTCGCCATGGTTCTCGCCGTCGGCTTTCTGCTCCTCGTCTCTCTCGTCATCAGCGCCGCGGTGGCGGCCATCGGCGAGGCACTGGGCGGGGTGAGCAATGCCGGGATCGTGCTCGAGGCTCTCAACCTGCTCGTCTCCCTGATCGTCGTCACCGCCCTCTTCGCCACGATCTTCAAGGTCCTGCCGGATGCGCCGGTGGCGTGGCGCGACGTGTGGGTGGGCGCGGTCACCACCTCGGTGCTGTTCACCGTCGGCAAGAGCCTCATCGGGCTCTATCTCGGACGCACGAGCATCGGCTCTCCCTACGGCGCCGCCGGCTCTCTGGTCGTGATGACCGTGTGGGTGTTCTATGCGTCGATGATCGTGTTCCTGGGCGCCGAGCTCACGTACCTCCGCTCGAAGCAGCGAGCTACCTCATGCCGAAGCCGCGCGCCATGAAGCTGGCGACGAACACGATCAGCACCACCAGCCCCATCTCGACGTGGTTGACGAGGTAGAGGGCGCGTGCCCGTGAGGTGTCCGGGGTCTCCCCGCGGCGGAGAGCCCCGCGCCACCGGATGAACGTGACCATGGGCCAGATCTCCAGGATGATGACGGTGGCGAAGAGCGCCATCTTCGTCCAGAAGAGCGGGGACTGCAGGTAGAACTGGCTGCCCTTCTCGAGGCCGCCGAAGGCGCGGAGCAGACCGGTGGCGATCCACAGCGCGGCCGCGATGCCCCATACCGTGTCGGCGGCCAGCAGCCGTCTGAGTCCATCCCGGTCGAGCGGCCCTTTGAGGGCTCGGCCCCGCAGGTACACGCTGGGCAGGCCCAACGCCAGCGCCAGCACGTGGAGAGCGGAGAGGATCGCCGAGGTCATGTGACGCCTCTGGGGGGCTCGCCGGCCCTAGCTGAGCCGGTACTTCTTCTCCGCGTCGGGCCGGAGGGCGATGCCGTGGCCCGGCCGGTCAGAGATCCGGAACGCGCCGTCTTCGCACTTCGGCATACCCTCGAACAGATCGGCGGGCACCCAGTCGATCCATTCCACGAGAAAGGCGTTGGGCAGCGCAGCGGCCACGTGCAGCGAGAGCTCGTGCACGACGTGGGGAGACACCTTGATCTGGTGGGCGGCGGCGAGCTGGCCGATCCGCATCGTCTCGGTGAAGCCGTTGGCGCGGCAGACATCCGGCATCAGGTAACGGGCGGCGCGCCGCTCGATGAGCTCGCGGAACTCGTAGCGCGTGTAGTTGTTCTCACCGGTGGCGACGGGGATCCGAATGGCTCGCGCGACCTCGGCACAGGCCGCGAGGTCGTCGGCCAGCGCCGGCTCCTCGTACCAGACGAGGTCGAGGTCCTCGAGGAGCTCGGCCTGGCGGATGGCGCTGTGGACGTCGAGCTTCTGGTTCACGTCCACCATCATCTTCACGCCGTCGCCGAGCGCCTTGCGCACCGCCTCTACCCGCTGGCGGTTCACGAGGGGGTCTGGGGAATGGACCTTCATCTTGTAGTAGCGGCACCCCGCGCCCGCGTAGCGGGTGCTCTCGCGGATGAGATCGCCGATCGTGTACGAGCCCCAGCCGCCGCTGCCGTACGCGTCCACCCGGTCCGTGGTGGCGCCCCACAGCTTGGCGAGCGGGAGGTTGGCCGTTTTACCCGTCAGATCCCAGAGCGCGATGTCGAGCGCCGACAGGGCGTAGCCGGCGATGCCCACGCGACGGATGCCGCGGTCTGCTCGATACATCTTGTCCCAGAGCCGGCCGACGAGCAGCGGGTCCTCGCCGATCAAGAGCTCCGACAAACGGCGGGCGTAGGCTTCGATCGCCTCCGAGCCCGCCCCGCCGAACACCAGCGAGTAGCCCAGCCCCTCCGGCCCCGAATCGCTGTGGATGCGGGTCACGACCAGGCGGTGCTCCGGCAGGTCGAGAGCGATCGGCTTGACGGTCGGGATGCGGAGCGTGAACGTGTCGATGCCGACGATCTTCATGGGTACGCTCCTCCGCGCTGGCGATGTACGACGAAAGAAATGTATCATGCCATGCCATGCCGCTTGGCTATCTCCATGGACCGCCCCGGATCGGCGGAACGCCCCGGATCGGCGAAGACCCCGCCCTCCCGGCGCCGTTTTCCCGATCCGAGCTCCTCGTGATCGCGGCGTGCGCGATCTCGATGCTCATCGTGCAGATGGACTGGTTCGCGCTGAACCTGGCGCTGCCCGCCATCGCGCGCCAGTTCGGCGTGCCGCCCACCGATCTGCAATGGGTCATCAGCGGCTACATGCTCTCGATCGGCGCGCTGATGGTCACGGCCGGGCGTCTCGCCGACCTCTTCGGCCGCCGCCGGGTCATCGTGAGCGGGCTTGCCCTGTTCGGCGTGCTGTCCGCGGTGTGCGGCACCGCTCCGAACGAGACATGGCTGATCGCCGCCCGCGTGGTGCACGGCGTCGGCGCCGCCCTCATCTTTCCCGTGTCGATCGCCGTCGTCTCCGGGACGTTCACGGGGGCGCGCCAGGGCCGCGCGATCGGCGTCGTGCTGGGCTTCGCCGCCATCGGGACGGCGCTGGGCCCCTTCGTCGGCGGCACCTTCTCGGAATACCTGAGCTGGCGGGGCGTGTTCTTCGTCAATATCCCGTTCTGCATCGCCGCCATCGTCCTCATGCTCCGCTACGTGCGGGAATCACGCGACGAGACGGCGGTGCGTCACATCGACGTGGCCGGCATGCTCGCCCTCACCGGCTCGCTGGTGTGCATCAGCCTCGCCTTCGACCGGGGCGAGGATTGGGGCTGGACGTCCGGGGCCACGGTGGGCACGCTCGTGCTCGGGGTGGCCCTGCTCGTGCTCTTCGTGGTCATGGAAGGGCGGGTGCGCGCGCCGCTGGTGGACCTCGCCCTCTTCCGCAATCGGCCGTTCGACGCGGTGGTCCTGGCCGGGTCGCTCTCCAACGTCGTGTTCTGCTTCGTGGCGGTCTTCTCCGCGCTGTATCTGCAGTCGGCGCGCGGCCTCTCGCCCTTCAAGTGCGGGCTGGTGTTCCTCGCGCTCTCGGCCGGGGCGGGCTCCGCGAGCTACTTCTCGGGCAGGCTGGCCGAGCGCTTCCCCGCCGATCGCCTGATGGCGATCGGCATGCTGCTGAGCGCGGCGGGGATCTGGGGGCTCACCAGCGTCGAATCGCTCTGGATCTACACGCCGCTGTTCCTCCTCACCGGCATCGGCCTTGGCCTCGGCTGGGCGCTGGCCAACGTGGCGACGCAGGCGGTGGTGCCGGCATCAGCGGCCGGCGCCGCCTCCGGCGTCACGCTGACCTCGCTCGTGATGCTCGGCGCGGTCAGCGTTGCCATCGCGGCCAGCGTGCTCGAGCTCCTGGCCGGGTCGCCGCAGGCCGCCGCCTCGGACAAACATGCGCTCGACGTGATCCTGCGCTCGGGCGCCGTGCTCTCTCTCGTCGGCGCGGCCGGGCTGCTGCTCTTCGGCCGCCACCGTTCGGCGGGGCCCGGGGTTGCTAGCCGCCGGCCGCCAGGCGCGCGCCCTCAGCCAGGCTCCTGAGCTTCGCGTAGGCCGTCGCGCGGGGGAGATGCTTCATCCCGCAATCGGGCGCGGCCATGAGCCGGGCGGCCGGGCGGTGGGCGAGCGCCGCCTCGATCCGGCGGGCGACCGTGTCGGGTGATTCCGCTGCCGGGTCGCCGAGATCGAGCACGCCGAGCACGACCGTCTTCGAGGGCAGCCCGTCGAGCAGCGAGAGGTCGAGCCGGGGCTGAGCCGCCTCGATCGACACCTGCGCCACTGCGCTCTTGTCGAGCTCGGGCAGAAACGAGTACGCGCCGGGCTTCTGGATGCCGGCGCGCGCGGCGGCGATGGCGTAGCCGAAGCAGAGGTGGAGACACGTGGTCTTGGTGAGCCCGGCCACCGCCCGGTCGATCACGTCGACTCCATAGTCGCGGGCGCGCTCCGGGTGGGCCTCGAGGTAGGGCTCGTCGAGCTGGAGCACGTCCACCAGAGGCTCGAGGTCCAGGAGCTCCTCGTTGACCGCGGCCGCGTAGGCCATCGCGAGCTTCTCGCCGTTGCCGTAGCGCTCGTCCTGCGCAAGCCGGGAGAGGGTGAAGGGGCCGGGCACGGTGACCTTGATCGGGCGGGTGGTGATGGATCTGAGGAACTCCATCTCGCGACGCAGCACCGGGCGCGAGCGGCGGATCGGTCCCACCACCCGCGGCACCGGCGTCGGCCGTCCGAAGCGCCCCTGGGCCGTGCCCGGACGGTCGAGGTCGAGCCCCTCGAGGGCGTTGGCGAACTCGTTGAAGTAGGACTCGCGCCGCTGCTCGCCGTCCGAGACGAGGTCGATGCCCGCGCGCTCCATGTCGGCCACGGCCAGCCGCACGGCATCGTCCTGCGCCCCCTCGAGATCCGGCGGCTGGATGCGCCACATCTCCGGCACGCGGATGCGGGGGACGATGTTCTGCTCGAACCGCGCCCTGTCCACGAGCCAGTCGGGCTGCGGATAGCTGCCGACCACGGTGGTGAGGACGCGGTCGCTCATCGGCGCCCCCTCAGTGCATGACGAGACCGCCGTCGACGCTGAGGGCCTGCCCGGTCATGTAGCCCGACCGCGGCCCGGCAAGGAAGGCGATCACATGCGCCACGTCTTCCGGCTTCTCCATGCGCCCGAGAGGCACCTGCGAGGCGCGCTGGCGGGTGAACTCCTCAGCCGTCATGCCCAGGAGCTTGCCCTGATCCCGCGCCACCGCCGTCCACATGTCGGTCTCGACGAAGCCGGGGCAGACGCAGTTCACGCGGACGCCGTCGGCGGCATGCGCGAGGGCCAGGCTCTTGGTCATGCTGATGACCGCGGCTTTGCTCGCGTTGTAGGGCAGGTTGGTCTTGCTGCCGATCTTGCCCGCCATCGACGCCAGGCTGACGATGCTGCCGCGCTTCTGCGCGAGCATCGCCGGCAGCACCGCCTGGCTCGCGAAGAAGACCGCCTTGGCGTTGATCGTCATGATCGCGTCCCAGTGCTCCTCGGTGACGTCGAGGGTCGAGGCCGCGCGATAGATACCGGCGTTGTTGACGAGGATGTCGATGCGTCCGAGCTCGGCCGTGGCGCGGTCCACCATGGCGCGCAGGTCGGCCCGCGAGGTCACGTCGGTCTGCGCCACCACGGCGCGGCGGCCGAGGGCGCCCACCTCCTCGGCGGTGCGCTTGGCTCCCGCCTGGTCCAGCTCGGCGATCACGACGTCGGCGCCCAGTCGCGCCAGCTCGAGCGCGGTGGCGCGGCCGATCCCACGGCCGGCGCCGGTGACGATGGCGACCTGTCCCTGTAGCTCCATGGTGGGCCTCAGCGCTTGCCGGTCGGCACTTCGTCGAAGGGCAGGTCGCGGTCCACGCGCACGTCCTGCGGCAGGCCCAGGACGCGCTCGGCGATGATGTTGCGCAGGATCTCGTCGGTGCCCGCGGCGATGCGCCCGCCCGGTGATGTGAGCAGCGATTCCTGGAAGGCGGCGCGAAGCGGCGCCGTGTCCTTGTCCATCACGATGCCGCCCATGTCGAGCAGGTCCATGGCGAAAGACGCGATGTCCTGGGCCTTGGGCGCGTTGACGAGCTTGCCGATGGAATTCTCCGGTCCCGGCGTCTCCCCGCGCGAGAGCGCCGTCATCGTGCGGAAGCGGGTGAGCCGGACGCCCTGCGTCTTCACGTAGATGTCGGCCAGCCGCTCGCGGACGGCCGCGTTGCCGAGCGCCGGGCCGTCTTCGAGCGAGATCCCGCGCGCGAGGCCGAAGACCTCCTCGAAGTCGGGACCGCGCAGATCGCCCGAGGAGAGCCGCTCGTTCATGAGGGTGGTGATGGCCACGCCCCAGCCCGCGCCGACCGCGCCGAGCCGCTGGCGGTCGGGAATGCGCACGTCGGTGAAGTAGACCTCGTTGAAGTGTGACGCGCCCGAGATCTGCTTGATGCGCCGGGTCTCGATGCCCGGCGACTTCATGGAGAGGAAGAAGAAGGTCAGTCCCTTGTGCTTGGCCGCCTTGGGATCGCTGCGCGCCACGAGGATGGCCCAGTCCGACCAGTGCGCGCCCGAGGTCCAGATCTTCTGCCCGTTGATCACCCACTCGTTGCCCTGGAGCTGGGCGCGCGTGCGGAGGCCCGCCAGGTCGGAGCCGGCGCCGGGCTCGGAGAAGAGCTGGCACCAGACTTCATCGCCCCGCAGGGCGGCGGGCGCGTAGCGCTTCTTCTGCTCCTCGGTCGCGAAGGCGAAGAGCGTCGGCATGCACATGCCGAGGCCGATCTCGAAGTAGCCGCGCGGCACGAGGTAGCGCGCCTCCTCCTGGGCATAGATCACCTGGTAGACGGGGGGCAGAGCGCGGCCGCCCCACTCCTCGGGCCAGTGGAGCGCGGCGAAGCCGGCCTCGGCCTTCTTCGACTGGAACGCCTTGGCGCGCTCGAGGCCGTCGAATCCCTCGCGCCCCGGGTAGCGGCTCTGCCAGGTCTCGAACGCGCCGCGCTTCTCCTCCGCATGGGCGGCCAGCCACCCCCGCGCCTCGCTGCGGAATGCCGCTTCTTCCCTCGTGTCGTCGAAATCCACGGTTGTTCTCCTAGGCGGCGCCGGCTTCGAGCCGCGCGATGAGCAGGTCTTTCCAGCGCCGCGCGCTGCCCAGCATGAGGCCGGTGAGCTTCGCGCGTCGGTAGTGCAGGTGACAGTCGAATTCCCAGGTGAATCCCATCCCGCCGTGGATCTGGATGTTCGCCTTGGCGGCCTGGTAATAGGCCTCGGTGGCCGCCACGCGCGCCGTTGCTGCCG
>WNEY01004989.1_pt1 | contig 10219 bp, 9 predicted proteins | sample 5400531 | NCBI WGS metagenome assembly WNEY01 (sample SAMN13153338, study PRJNA577476) | soil metagenome | isolation source: 200 cm saprolite under Douglas fir tree site 1 | place: USA:California | collected 2015-04-18
GTCTCGCAGCAGTGGTATCAAGGCACCGCCGACGCCGTCTACCAGAACATCTATTCGATCGGCAGCGAACGCTCCAAATTCGTCTTCATCCTCTCCGGCGATCACATCTATAAAATGAATTACAGCCGCATGCTTCAGCAGCACGGCGACTCCGGCGCCGACGTCACCGTCGGGACCATCGAAATACCCGCCCCCCAGGCCGCCAAGCAGTTCGGTGTAATTGAGACCGACAAAGATTGGCGCATCATCGGCTTCGAGGAAAAGCCTGCCGTTCCGAAAGAGTCGCCGTATCACGCGGGCCACTGCAATGCCTCGATGGGGATCTACATATTTAATACACAACTCCTGATTCCCATCCTCCTCGCGGATTCCGAAGATCCCAAGTCCAGCCACGATTTCGGCAAGGACATTCTTCCGCGCATCATTTCCAAGCACCGCGTCTTTGCCTACAACTTCGTCGATGAGAACGCCAAGGACGCTCTCTACTGGCGCGACGTCGGCACCCTCGACGCCTACTACGAAGCCAACATGGATCTCGTCAGCGTGTCGCCGGTTTTCAACTTGTACGACACCTCCTGGCCGCTGCGCACTTGGCAGCATCAATATCCGCCTGCAAAATTTGTCTTCGCCGATCCGGAGCGCATGGGCGTCGCGCTCGATTCCATTGTGGCCGGTGGCTCCGTCATCTCCGGCGGCCGCGTTCAAAAATCCGTCATCGGCAACAACGTCCGCGTCAACAGTTACTGCGAAGTCTCGGATTCCATCATCTACAATCACGTGAATATCGGCCGCCACTCGCGTATCCGCCGCGCCATCATTGATCGCCACGTCAGCCTTCCCGAGCGCACTGAGATCGGCTACGACCTCGAAGCCGACCGCCGCCGCTTCCACGTCAGCGATTCCGGCATCGTCGTCGTCGTCCGCCAGGAATCCCTCATCGAAGAGCCCGAATCCGCTTAGCGTTTGTTTTTTTTAAAGCAACGTGGAAAAACGTCGCAAGAAAGTCTTTATCCTCGCCTTAGTAGCGGCAATTGCCACTACTGCCATAGCCCTGCTCCATCAAGGCTACCCTCCTTCGGGTCGGTTTTACCTCGCAATGCCCGGCGTGCTTTTTGGTTTGCTCTTGGGCTTCGCCATCGACAGCCCAATAGTGGTTATCCCAGGGATTGTTCTCGCGAATGCCTTCACCTATTTTTACGCCGCCAGAATAATCCTTCACTTTACCAAGCGCAAAGCCGGCTAATTCATTTCCTGTACCGATTATTTTCATTCTCAAGAGCGCCCCATACCCGTCCACAATCATTTAGTTCGTCTGGTACAATTTGTGTTTCATTCGCAGCTAGGAGAACGAATCGGAATGTCCACGAAGATCACCAAAGTGCATGCCCGCCAGGTCATCGATTCCCGCGGCAATCCCACCGTCGAAGCCGACGTCCTCCTCCATGGTGGAGCGCTCGGCCGCGCCGCCGTACCCTCCGGCGCTTCCACCGGCGAACACGAAGCCCTCGAACTCCGCGACGGCGACAAATCGAAATATCTCGGCAAGGGCGTGCTCAAGGCTGTAGCCAACGCCAACACCGAAATCGCCAAATCCATCGCCGGTCTCGACGCCGCCGACCAGCGCGCCCTCGACCACAAAATGATTTCCCTCGACGGCACCCCCTCGAAGTCCCGCCTCGGCGCCAACGCCATTCTCGCCGTTTCCATGGCCGCCGCCCGGGCCGCCGCCTTGGCCCTCAAACAGCCGCTCTACAAATATCTTTCGCGCTACTCCACGGATACCTCCGCGAATCTTCTCCCTTGCCCCATGATGAACATTCTCAACGGCGGCGCGCATGCCGACAGCTCCGTGGACTTCCAGGAATTCATGGTCATGCCCGTTGGCGCTCCGAATTTTTCTGAAGCGCTGCGCTGGGGCGTGGAAGTTTTCCATGCTTTGAAAACTGCGCTGAAGAAGCACGGTTACTCCACGGCCGTCGGCGACGAAGGCGGCTTTGCGCCGAGCTGCAAATCCAACGAAGAGGCCATTCAGATTGTTCTCGAAGCCATCGCCTCCGCCGGGTACAAGCCCGGAGCGCAGGTGAGCATCGCTCTCGACCCCGCCTCCAGCGAGTTCTACGACAAAGCCAGTGGCAAATACATTTTCAAGAAGTCCGACAAATCCTCTTTCGCTTCCTTCCAGATGTCCGCGTACTGGACCAACTGGGCCGAAAAATATCCCATCGTTTCTATTGAAGACGGCATGGCGGAAGATGATTGGGCCGGCTGGAAATCCTTGACGCAGAGCATCGGCAGCAAATCATCCAAGAAAAGAATCCAACTCGTCGGCGACGACCTCTTCGTCACCAATACCGAGCGCCTTTCCCGCGGCATCAACGAAGGCATCGCCAACGCCATTCTCATCAAGCTGAACCAGATCGGCAGCGTCTCCGAAACCATCGACGCCATCGAACTGGCACGCAAAGCCGGCTACAACTCCATCATTTCCCATCGCTCCGGCGAAACCGAGGACACCTTCATCGCCGATCTCGCCGTCGCCACCGCCGCCGGCCAGATCAAAACCGGCTCCGCCAGCCGCACCGATCGCATCGCCAAATACAATCAGCTCCTCCGCATCGAAGAGGAACTCGGCCCCGCCGCGCGCTTCCACGGCAAAGCTGCCCTTAATAAAAGTAAGTCTTGATTCTCGATAGCCCGGCGCTCCAGGCGCAGCCGGTACCTGATAATCCAGCTCTCCCACATTGGATTTTGAGCAGCCGCGAACTTGTCCGAGTACTATTGACACGCCTCGCGGGCCTGCCTAGCATCGAAGGTAGCTCCCACCCAAAATTCTCGTGCTCTACTTCATTAGGAGGTCCACTATGGCAAGAGTTCTTTACTGTAACGACCTCGTCCCCGGGTGCAAGTTCGAGGCCCGCGGCGACTCCGACGAGGAAATTCTGGGCGAAATCGCGGATCACATCGCGACCGTACACGGCATGGCTGATATTTCTGATGGGATATTGGCGATGGTGTGCAAGGCGATTCACGAGGAAGTTCGAGTCCGCTCGCGCGGGGCTGGCGCATAGCCTTTCCTCGTAATCGGAGAGATGTCGCAGCCTTTGCAGAAGTTCCTCGTCCAATTACAATCGTACCCGGCCGGGCACGCTGGGCCGCACCGACCGCATCACCAGGTACAACCAGCTCCTCCGCATAGAATCAGAGCTCTGCTCCGCCGCACGTTTCAATGGTAGGGTGGCTCTCGGGTAACCTTGGAGTTTCTCTTGCGAGGGCCTGGCACGCCCAACCTATCTTCAAGCATTGGAGTTTCATTGCATGAAAACTAAACCGTTCTTCGTCGCAATCGTATTTCTCTTCATGGTGTGTGTCCCAGCTACATCGGCGCAGGTAGATGAGTCTCCGAACCCCGCCGCTGAGCCGCCCAAAATGCTGCTCCTCGTCCACCAGGAATTCAGGTTCGGGAAAGCGGGCGAACGTCAAAAGTTGGAGGTTGCCATTTCGCGCGCCTGCGATCATCTAAACGTTCCCAACGACTGGATCGATCTGGAATCCCTTTCCGGTCCGCCGGAAGCTCTTTTCTTCGATCCTTTCGATTCCTTCGAGCACTTGGACACAGCTTTCGCGGACTGGGGGCGGATTTTTGGCACTCATCCTGAGCTCGCCCGCATGCAGGAGGAACTCAAGACCCTCGTCACAAACGAACGAACGATCATCGCCGAACGTCGCGACGACCTCGGTTACCGACCGCAATCTATCGACCTTTCGAAAGCCCGCTTCCTGCGCGTTCTCGAGGTGCGCTTGATTCCTGGCCACGAAAGCGATTTTGTTGAAGCGCTTAGAATCCTCAGCGGAGCCTACGAGAAAATCAAAGCGAATACGCCGTGGGTCGTGTATCAGGTAAACGTTGGCATGCCCTCGCCCGCCTTTCTGGTTTTTGTGCCCATGCGCGCGCTCAAGCAAAACGACGACCTGCTCAATTGGAGGACAACCATTCGGGAAGCGGAAGGAGAAGAGGCGGCTCATCAAACGGAACAAATTGCCCGGGAAGCCTACTCCAGCACGGAAAGCAATCTCTATGTCATCAGCCCGGACACGTCGCACGTCTCCAAAGACTTCGCCGAAGGCGATCCCGATTTCTGGTCGCCCAAGCGGTCCGCGCCACGAAAGCCACCGAGCCAGAAAAGCTCCGATTCGAAGCCACAGCCATAGCTGGCTCTCACGCTGGAAATAATCCAGGAACAAGCTAGAATGCCAATGCCCGCATGAGTGAGGCCGCCAATTCCGCTTTGCGAGACGATTCTGTGCGTCTCCGCATGGCGTCCCTAGCGGACGCGGAAGCCCTCGCGCGCCTGATCAACGCTGCTTTCCGCGTCGAGCAACCCTTCATTGAGGGCGACCGCACCAACCATGACGGCGTCCGGTCCTACATGAAGAAAGGAAAATTCTTGCTGGCAGAGGATGCCGCAGGCCTCGCAGGATGCGTCTATGTTGAGATTCGGGCCGACCGTGGCTACCTCGGTCTCCTTGGCGTGGATCCTCCGTGCCAGGGCACCGGCTTGGGCCGCAAATTAATGGATGCCGCCGAGAATTACTTTCGCGAAGCGGGTTGCCGGGCCGTCGACCTCCGCATTGTCAGCGCGCGCACTCCCCTCCCTTCCTTTTATCGCCACCTTGGCTACCTGGAGACCGGCACTGCCCCTTTCGCTCCAGAAGTGCCCGCCAAAGTCTCCTGCCACTACATCCTCATGTCCAAAACCATCGTCTGAAATCCTCGCAACACCATGAATTGTAAGCTTTTGTCCGCCAGTCGCCAGTCGGCATGTGAATAACTGCAAAGTTAGCATTGACATGTGTTTGTGGTTGAGCTAATATTGGAATTGTGCGGCTTGGCCATGACGAACCTTCACATCGTCCTCTCGCGGATTTCTCCCCCTTCCCAAGCGAACGATCTAACTTCTTCAGAATCTGCTTCTTCCGAAAATCCTCCCGTAACTCCTTTAGAATGCGCAGTTCCATGAGGATCTCGAAACTCCGTCCACTAAACCCTTTAGAATCAATCTCGAGTCTTGATCGCCTTCGCGCTAAGTCTCTTGGAATGCGCAGTTCCGTGATTTTCGCCGCTAACCCCTTTAGAATGCGCAGTTCCAAAAAAAAGTGGGGGGTGGGGCTGTTATGGTTAACCTGGATTCCCTCATTTCCAATCCTTCCGCCTTCAGGCAAAATACCCCCGCCATTCTGGGGGAACAATGAATCGCACCGCCGCAATTGCATCCATACTTTTTATCGGCTTCTCGCTCGCGCCCGTCGGCAGCCACGTCGCCGCCGACGAGCAGCCTCTCTTCGGCTACTCCGCCGAATCTTCGCGCACCGAACGCCAGTGGGAAGAGAAGCTCCGCGCCATTCCCAGCCCCGACAACCTCCGCGTTTATATGCAAAAACTTTCCGCGCACCCGCACCACGTTGGCTCTCCCGCCGACAAGGACAACGCCGAATGGATCGCCGCCAAGTTCAAGGAGTTCGGTCTCGACACGCACATCGAGCAGTTTGACGTTCTCTTTCCAACACCAAAGGAACGCGTCGTCGAGCTCGTCGAAGGCGGCCCGAAGTTCGTCGCCAAGCTCCAGGAACCCCCGCTTCCGCAGGACCCCACCTCAAATCAGCAAGCCGAGCAACTGCCCACCTATAACGCTTACTCGATCGACGGCGACGTCACCGCTCCTCTTGTCTACGTCAACTACGGAATCCCCGAGGACTACGAGCAGCTCGAGCGCATGGGCATCTCCGTCCAGGGAAAGATTGTCATCGCGCGATACTTCCACTCCTGGCGCGGCATCAAGCCCAAGGTTGCCGCCGAGCACGGCGCCGTTGGCTGCCTGATTTACTCCGACCCGCATGAGGATGGATTCGTCCGCGGTGAAACATTTCCCGCCGGAGCGTTTCGTCCGCCCGATGGAGCCCAGCGCGGCAGCGTCGCGGACATGCCGTTCTATCCAGGGGATCCGCTCACGCCGGGAGTCGGCGCCACAAAAGACGCCAAACGTCTGAAGGTGGAAGACGCTCCCACGATTACCAAAATCCCTGTGCTGCCGATCTCCTATGCCGACGCGCAGCCACTTCTTGCTGCGCTGAGCGGCCGGGTGGCTCCGGAGGGGTGGCGCGGCGGCCTCGCCATCACCTATCACGTCGGCCCCGGCCCCGCGAAAGTTCACCTCAAAGTGAAATCGAATTGGAGAACCGAACCGATTTACGACGTCATCGGAAAAATTCAAGGCGCCGCATTTCCCGATGAGTGGGTAATTCGCGGCAACCATCACGACGGCTGGGTGAATGGCGCCGAAGATCCCATCTCAGGACAAGTTGCTATCCTGGAAGAGGCGCGTGCCTTCGGTGAGCTCCGCAAGTCCGGCTGGAAGCCGAAGCGCACGATTATTTATTGCGCGTGGGACGGTGAAGAGCCGGGGCTCCTTGGCTCGACCGAATGGGCTGAACAACACTATGACGAATTGCGCGCGCATGCCGTGGCGTACATCAATTCAGACGGCAATGGCCGCGGCTATCTGGGAATCGAGGGCTCGCACACGCTTGAAAAATTCAGCAACGATATCGCGCGCGAGATATCCGACCCGGAAACAAAATTAAGTGCGTGGAAGCGCCAGCAGCTCCACGAAATTGCCAATGCCAAATCGGCGGAGCAACGCGAAGAAATTCGCAAACGTACTGATCTCCGCATTCCCGCGCTCGGCTCAGGATCGGACTACACCGCATTTCTTCAGCATGACGGCCTGGCTTCGCTCAACATCGGTTTCGGCGGCGAAGACGACGGTGGCATCTATCATTCCATTTATGACGACTTTTACTGGTACACGCATTTCAGCGATACCGATTTTGTTTACGGGCGCGCGCTCGCGCAGACTGGCGGCACGGCCGTGATGCGCCTGGCGGATGCGGACTTGCTTCCTTTTGAGTTCGGAAATTTTGCGGACACTGTGCAGACCTACTTGAAGGAACTGAAATCTCTTTCGCAAAAAATGCAGGACGACATTCGCGAACGCAACAAGGAAATCGAAGAAGGCGTTTTCAAAGCCACCAACGATCCGAAGCGCCCGCTGGTGCCGCCCCCCGCGGAAACCGTTCCGCCGCACTTGAATTTCGCGCCCTTCGAGAACGCTGTGGACGCGCTAACGCGCAGCGCCGCGGAATACCGCAAGGCGCTGGACCAAGCAAATGCCAACGGCGGACCATCGCTTGCTTCCGCTTCGCTCGCCGAGGTCAACGAAATGCTCATCGAAAGCGAGCGCAAACTCACCAATGCCGAGGGACTTCCCAATCGCCCGTGGTTCAAACACCAGCTTTACGCTCCCGGTTTTTACACCGGCTACGGGGTCAAGACAGTGCCGGCTGTCCGCGAAGCCATTGAACTCAAGCAATGGAAACTAGCTGACGAAGGGATCGTTATCGTCTCGCGCGTGCTGCAGGACGAAGCTGCGCTCATTTCTTCCGCCGCTCAAAAACTCTCAGGAGCGAAATGAAGTTTCCTCGGACAAGGTTCGTCGCGGAAGTTACCCGGCGCGTGTGCCATTCGGAACTGCGCGCTCCGGAACCGAAAGAACCGTAGTGACGCCGTCCGCATAGCCGATATCGAATAGCATGCCTTCGGAAATTTCGCCGGCCATCTTGCGAGGTTCCAGATTCACGAGGAAGAGCGCCTGGCGTCCTTCGATTTCGCGTGGATTTTCGCGTTCTCTTTTTATCCCCGCGAGAATCGTTCGCGAGTGGTCGCCAAAATTCACGGTCAGCTTCATGAGTTTGTCCGAACGCGGAACCTCTTCTACGCGCTCGATCGTGCCGACGCGAATATCCAGTGCTTCGAGTGCGGCAATGCCAACGATGGGCTTAATCGGTGCGGCAGTGAATTCACTCATGGTTTACCGCTTGTAGTGCGCCGCGTAGGCGGGTGTGGGAATCGAGGGGTCACACTTCTCGTCGCGAATCGGCGCGCCCGGCGTGAGTGAAAGAGGAATCACGCCGGCCCAGACCGGAAGCGCGTAATCCGGAGCGTCGTCTTCGACCGGGCCGCTTCGTATCTTTGCGGAAACTTCGGTTAGCGGCAGCCGAAGGATGCTCGTGGCTTTTAATTCTTTTTCGTTGGGCTGTCGCGCATCGTTCCAGCGCCCGGAAATTATTCTTTCGGTGAAGGCGCGTAACGCTTCGAGTTTTTCTTCCGGCGCGTCGACGAGGGCCGCTTTGCCCAGTGCCACGACGGAACGGTAATTCATGGAGTGATTGAAGACGGAGCGGGCCAGAACAAAGCCATCCGTGAGAGTCACGGTGATGCAAACAGAAATTCCATCACTCGCGTTTCGAAGCATGCGGCTGGCTGCGGATCCGTGGAAATAAATCGCGTCTCCGATGCGCGCGAAGAGCGTGGGAATGACGTACGGCTGGCCATTGATAGCAAATCCGACGTGACAGACGTAACCCTCGTCGAGAATTTTGTCGATGGTTTCGCGGTCGTAAGCGCCGCGATGCGACTCGCGCACCACGCGCGTTCGCTCAGTTGGCGGAATGGTTTCGGGCACGAAGCACCTCATGATAAACATGGCGCGGGGCTGGCCGCCTTGCGGCCGCCTATTTGATTTATAGCCGGCGCCAAAGCGGCATGAGTGAGGAGCAACTTTGGCTATGTTATCACGCGTAGTCGAACATCGCTTGGCGCCGGACGCCGGGCGGGTAAGAATGAGATTCCAATTTGGAACCCGCGGTTTATTTTGGCGAGCGAAAAGTGCGCCATGGTTTGAATCACGCTTGTAGTGGCGCAGCATGCTGCGCCACTACAACGGCGGCGAATCGTATGAGAAACTAGCGGCTCGGAGAATGCGGCCACTTTCCAGCGGCACACAAAAGAGATGAGCACACCAGTGATGCACGGGACGGAGAAAAAAGCATTTGATATCGCATGGGCGAGGGAGCAATTTCCTTCGCTGAAATTGCAGGTCAACGGACAGACGGCGGCGTTTTTGGATGGGCCGGCTGGGACTCAGGTGCCGAAACAGGTGATAGACGCGGTGCAGAATTATTTTGTGAGTGCAAACGCGAATACGTATGGAGCGTTTCTGACGAGCCGGCGAACGGATGAAATGATTCGTTCCGCGCGTGCGGCGATGGCGGATTTTTTCAACTGCGATTCGAGTGAGGTTGTGTTCGGTCAGAACATGACGACGATCACGTTCGCGCTGGCGCGAGCGATCGGCAGGGAAATGAAAGCCGGCGACGAGATCGTGGTGACGACACTGGATCATGATGCCAACGTCGCGCCGTGGCGCGCGCTGGGAGAAGAAGGCGTGGTGATTCGGCAAGTGGATATCCGCGAACCGGATTGCACGCTGGACTTGGACGATTTGAAGCGAAAGATCTCGTCGAGGACGAAGCTCGTCGCCGTTGGCTATGCCTCGAACATAGTGGGCACGATCAATCCAGTCGCGGAAATCACAAAACTTGCGCACGCAGCGGGTGCGCTCATGTTTATTGATGCTGTGCACTATGCGCCGCACGGGCTGATTGACGTCAAGGCGCTGGATTGCGATTTTGTGGTCTGCTCGCCGTACAAGTTTTTCGGTCCGCACATGGGAACTCTTTATGGAAAGCGCCAACATCTGGAGAGGTTCAAACCATACAAAGTGCGGCCCGCGACGAACACGTCACCCGAATGCTGGGAAACCGGGACGCAAGTTCAGGAGTTGATCGCCGGGATTGGCGCAGCCGTGGATTACATTGCAGCGCTGGGACGACATTGCGATCCCGGCGAGAAGAGCCGCCGCGAAGCGTTGCACGCAGCGTATCGCGCGACGCACCGGTACGAAACCGGACTGCTGTCCCGGTTGATTACGGGATTGCAGACACTTCCGGGAATACGCATCTTCGGCATCACCGATGCGAAGCGATTTGAGGAGCGCTGCTCGACGCTGTCGTTCCGGCTAGGCGATCACAATCCCACAAAGATTGCGACGTTCCTGGGGCAGCGCGGGATTTTTACCTGGGACGGGAATTTCTACGCGCTGAATCTGTCCGAGCGCCTGGGCGTGGAGCAACACGGCGGGGTCTTGCGAGTCGGGCTCGTGCACTACAACATCGCGGACGAAGTGGAGCGATTGCTTGGGGCGCTGCACGAATTTGTTACAAGTTAACCAGTGTCTTGAACTGTTCTCCAAAAGTGTCAACT
>WNEY01004990.1_pt1 | contig 10219 bp, 7 predicted proteins | sample 5400531 | NCBI WGS metagenome assembly WNEY01 (sample SAMN13153338, study PRJNA577476) | soil metagenome | isolation source: 200 cm saprolite under Douglas fir tree site 1 | place: USA:California | collected 2015-04-18
GCGGACAGGAAAATCACTGATCCTGACCTCGAACCGCGCCCCGCAAGACTGGTACCCCCTGTTTCCCAACCCGGTCGTCGCCGAGTCACTGCTCGACCGGGTCATCAACAGCAGTCACCAGGTCTGCATGAACGGGCCAAGCTACCGGCCGAACAAGCGGCCAGGGCGTGTCGCCACGACACCAGACACCGCAACCGAGTAGAACAGAACAAGACCAGGACCTGGTCAATTACGTGAGCAACACCCCTGCTCAATTTCGTGATCGCTCACAATCTGGGCGCCAGAGTTGACCCGAACCATGGCAGTCCTTCAACGCAGAGCTGGCATTATGCGGTGCCATCGACGGCAGCGTAGCCAGAACGCGGCATCTTGGACAATTCTGCCCGATGGTAAAGGAGTGGCCAAGACCGTTCATAGCGCCGAAACTGGTCCTTGTGTCGGCACGGAACATCGAGGACGCTTCCGCGGCCTCTGATCATGATGCTGGCCTCGCTGGCACATCGGCTATGCCGAGTTCAGTTCGCGCCACTGCCAGGAATGGTTCGCGGCGTTCGGAGAGGTACCGAAATACGTCGGTGCCTTCCGGCACCTCGTCGTAAATAGCGTCACCGAGCCGCTGAGCGTAGTCCCACGCCCCGCTCCGGACCGGCGAAGTGCATACCAACTCAAGGCATTTCTGGCGGAACCATACATTGTGCATACGGGAGTCCGAGCCGACTCTCATGGCGGCATCTTCCCGGTAAGCGGCTTCCTCTGCCGCCTGCGCAGCTTCCAGGAACGCGGTGATCGCATTTCTGCGATCGGACCGGATCACGGCTGCTCTGGCCGCACTTGCCTGCCGGATGCCCACTCGGTTCGCCAGCCCTTGGCCTAGAAGGGCACCGGCAGCCCCGACCACCACGCCTAAAAGCGGCACGAAAACGGAAGGTGTCATTCCGACAGCTTAATCGTCACTCACGCGCCGCCTGCCGACCGCGCAAAGGCCCGCACCGTATACCAGCGTCAAAGATCACCGACATGAGCCAGTATCGGAAAACAGATCAGACTGGGATGATCTGCCTGATGAGGACATAATTGCCCTGAGGGGCCGGCCGGTCATAATGGTTGGTTGAGGGGCGGGAAGACATGGCACTGGGAATCGTCTTGGGCGTCGTTCTCGGCCCCCCCGTCCCTGTACACCAGGCCGCACTCACCCTCGGCCGGCTCGCTTCAAGTCTTGAACATGGGCAAAGTACTGTTTCGGTCAGCCGCAGGACGCCTGTATATCTCGGCTCGCTCAGGGCTGGTCGGCGCTTTGCTGTCCGAGCAGGGAAGGGTTGACCCGGCTGACGATTGCAATGACGTCCTCGTCCGGCGTGGCTGACCAGAGGATGACGCGGGCGCGTTCCCAGTCATCGAGTAGCTGCTGCCAGAACCGAGTCGGCTCAAAAAGCTCGGGGCGGATGCTATCGGCATTATCCGCGATCTTCACCAGGGTCGCTTCCGGGTCCTGGGTGATCAGGCGGATCGTATCGAGGTAGTCCGTGCCAGGGGTATGGGTCATTCGTTCGACGATCTTCACCACATCGTCCGGGACGCGGGCAGCCCGCAGGTCGCTCGCGGTCCATTCGGTCATCTCCAGGATGTCATGCAACCATCCGGCCATTTCCAGTACGGGGCCGAACGGCCTCATTGTCTCCACAACCATCCGCAGGTGGCTGCTGTACGCTGCGCCGAAGCTAAGCTTCTGACCGTTGTGGGCAAGGATGGCCAGCGCCGCCACTTCGCCGACGGTTACCATCCCCGCGTCACCTGCCATGAGGCCCACGGTCACTGCCGTGCGTTCCGCCCCAGGCATGGCCTCAGCCTGCCGGGATGCTGATTCCTCCACGCCTTCCCCAGCCTGCGCAGCAAGGATGCTCTCGGCGGCGGCCACTGCCGTCTCGTCATCGCACGCGATGGCATGGTCTAGATCCCGTAGCACCCGGTCGGGGCCGCCCCCCATCTGCAGGGCCACGGCGTCGGCGTGCCGCTGGCAGGTGGCGGCTGCGTCCGCAGTTCGGCCGCATCGATACGCCACGATCATTAGCCGCCCGGCCAGGTGGCTGTCAGCAGGGTACTCGGCGGCGATCAGGGTGAGTTCGCCGCGGATACGGTCGTGGTGGTGGCGGGCCAGTTCCAGGTCGAAGAGCCGGGCCGCGGCCCGTCGTCGGCGCTGCTCCAGTCCGTCCGCCGCCAGACGGAACGCGTCGCCGGGCACGGTGGCCAGCGGCCGGGGCCCGCGCCACAGCGCCAGTGCCTCTCGCAAGGCCGCGATCTCGTCGGTGGCGCGGCCCCGGGATCTGGCCTGCTCGGCCTGCCGTACCAGGCGCTGGAACCGGAGCATGTCCAGGTCGTCGTCGGCGACGCGGATCTCATAGCCGAAACCGGGATGGGCGATGAGGTCCCGCTCGCGACCAATCTGAGCCAGCAGCGACCGCAGGCCTGCGACGGACTTGTGCAGCTGAGCCTCAGTTATCTCGCGGTTACCCCAGGCAGTAGTTACCAGACTGCTTTGGGACAGGCGGTGATTCGCGTTGATCAGCAAGGCAGCCAAAATCGCCAGGCGCGGGCCGGGCGGCAGCTTCCGCCGCTGGTCCTCCCGTCCGATCTCGAGGTCGCCCAGCAGGCGGTAAATACCGCGCCCGGACTGAGGCCGCCTACCCGCGCCCGGGCCGCGTGCCGTCAGGAGGTCGCGGGCGGCGTCCCTGAGACAGCGGGCGGCGGCTTCGATCTCGAAAGGCGGGGCCGCATCCTCCAGGTGCCGTCCAGCTGCCACCAGCTGGGCTTCCGCCGGGTCGTCCGCCGGGCCGATAAAGCCCTGGATCTCGGCTGCGGTGCGGAGCCTGGCAGCGGCCGCCCGGACATCGAACGAGGGCACGGCCGCCGCACGGTCGTCGCCGGAGTCGCGGAGCGCGCGGAGCAAGTCTGGCCGCGGCCCGCCGCTGTCCTGAATCTGGTCAGGCGTCGTCACATTCACCGCCTTCCTGACCCGCCATCGTCACCCGCAGGCGAGTCCGCGCCGTGTGGAGATGCACCCGGACGGTCCCCGGTTTCATCCCGAGTATCTCCGCTACCTCGGCGATCTCATAGCCGGCCAGACAGTGAAGGGCCATCACCTCGGCAGGCTTGCCGTCCATTGCGGCTATCGCCTGGCAGGCCTGGCGCAGCCGGTCCCGATGGTCAATGACGCTGGCATTGTCAGCGCTAGCCGGCTCGGGGCCGTCGCTACCGTGCGGGGCGGCCTCTCGCGACCGACGGGGTGCACGCCACATTTGCATGACCTCGCGGCTGAGCGTGGTCATCAGCCAGTTGTGCCGCTGGCTGTCGGCCAGGCCGCTGAGGGTTGGCCAGTGCTTTAGCGCTTTCAGGTACGTCACCTGCAGCATGTCGTGAGCGTCGGCCTCGTGGCCATCGCACATGCGGTAAGCCTTGCGGAACAGGATGGGAGATGTCTTGGCGTGAAAGTCGAAGAACTCAGCCTCCTCGCCATCCGTTAACACTTCTCATCACCTGCCCGTGCCACGACAGGAAGCTGTGCTCTTTCCGGGCACGGGATCACGATGTCCAGGATGGCGCCGTCGGGCTGCTCGTCGCGTATGGTTCCTCCAGGGGCAAGGACCCGTATGACCGCTGTCGCCAGGTCCGCCCGCGCGCGCTGATAGCTGGTACGACCGCGCCAGTGGGCCACGATAATGGCCAGGTTCACCACCCCGCCCCAGATCGTCACGGTCAACCACGCCATAGTATCGACCCGCATCCCGTGTCCTCAGGACCTCGCTGATGCCTTATAGATGCCTCCGGCTGAAGTTCCGTTTAGGGCTCGCGCCAACTGCCGTTACAGCTAGGCAGGCCGCATCCGTCTGGAATGCCCGCCCATCCCGTGAGAGCCAGGTGATCGCCGCATCGGCGCCTGCGGCATCAGGGAGTCCCGAGAATAATGTCGGCCATTCAGCCCCGACCGGGCACGTATAGCACGCACGGCGCCAGGGACATCGTCCTATCGAGCCGCGCGCCTGTCCTCACGCACAGATGACAGCTAAAACCCTCGCCGCCGCCCGTCCTATGCGGCCAGAACTGAATGATCTGTACGCTGATCCCTCCCCGTACCTCAGCCGCATCGTGCGCCCGGATTCGGCGCTCGGCGCGGTCCCGGTCACGCGACGCAGTCACGCTGCGTTACCGCAATGGCAGCTCGGCCGCGCATACGCTCGGCTCGATCTGCCCGCCGCCAGGCTGCGACTAGATGATTCTGGTTGTGGCGCAGATACGGGCGTTCTGCGCGAACCGAGGTCTCGGCCGATGCGGCTGGTCAATGTCCGCTCATGCCCATGAGCGCTCGTTACTGAAAGTCAGCCGGGTCGGTTCGTGTACGGCGAGAAACGGCCAGTGCGCTGTGCAACAAACGTGCGGGCCTACTAGCCGGCCTATCATCGTGCAGCATTCGCGGCAGCGCGGCGGATATCTTTCAGCCCATGGTTGACGCACTGCCGCTCCGAATTTTTCTGGCCTCGCCTGGCGACCTCGCCGATGAGCGTGCGGTTGTCCGCGCGTGCGTCGATGAACATCGCGAACGAGGCAGGGGCCAGTCCAAGGCGGCCTACGAAGTTGTTGGGTGGGACCGCGTGCGAGGGACTGCCCGCAGGCCGCAGGAGGCCATCAACGAGCTTATAGGCGAGAGTCACTTCCTGATCGTGCTGTTCAAGGGGTCGTGGGGCAGCGAGTCGGGCAGCCCATGGGGATACACCTCCGGGACCGAGGAGGAACTGTTCACGGGCCTGCTCGAACTCGGCCGGGCCGAGCAACCGATGCGGGACGTTTGGGTGGCCTTTCTCGAGGCCAGTAGACGTGCGAGGTTTGGGTTGCCGTGCCGGATGGCAAGCTCACGCACGGAGAAGCAGGGATCACCGGCCGCGATGGCCTGCGCGTATAGGCAGCTCCGTAGCAGGTAACGGGCCTGGCGCAGGAGGCCCGGAAGGTACTTGGGAAGGTCCCGCTCCGGACTCGTGAAGAGTTCGGACATCCTAAGGGCGCGCGCGAGCAGCCGGTTAGTGTCGACCTCGCCCATGTTCTCGACAGCGCTGCTCAGACGGCCATGGTTGTCCCAGACGATCTTGGCATCGCGCTTGAGATGGGCCCCAAACAGGGTACCGACGCCAGTCGAGAGTTGATCGCGCGTGTAATAGCTGATGTTCACGTCACCGGAGTGATAGCCGGGCCGGGAAGCGCTAACCAGACCCAGCAGATCTAGGTCCGAGCCGGGCACCGCGTCCCCCCGGGCCTGGCTCCCGTAGACCAGCAAACCCTCGATCTCTGAGGGCAGTTCCGGCAGGCCTACCAGGACGCTTGGCGCGATACCCATGCCCACCAGAGCTCTGACCACATCCTCACTCGTCACGTTCCTCCAAGGACCTGGGGTCCACACCGGCCGATAAACCAAGATTAGATGTCGCGGACGAGCGTGACAGAAGGCGCGCTCCTCTAGCCCTGTGGCTGGATTCTCCAGGGCGCGGCGTCAAGTCGCAGGTCGGGCGCACCGACGCGCAGGAGCTAGAGGGATCAATACCCTTGGACGTGGCCGACTGGAGACAGCGCCCGGACACGTCCGTAGACGACTTGGATCGTCCCGCTGGTGCCGATTAGACCACGTGTGCGCATCAGTGGACGGCCCAACGGGCCGTCACGTCCGCGCGTGGTCTGAGCAAGCCGCAGGTCCTCAGGAGGTCCCGCCGAAATGATCAGCCGACAGTTCGTGATGCCGAGAAAACTCCGAAGATCAAGACCGCGAGCTGACCGTACTTGCGGCAGACCGCTAACTACTCTTACTGAATCCAGCGTAGGATAGCGGAGCCTGCGTCGGTCTTCCTAGCAGGCTCTTCAGCGCAGCAATGCCGGGTCCGAAGGACCCAGCGTTTCTAGGACGCTGGCATCCAGTCAACCTTCGTGGGCGACTGGATGGCCTCTTGGGGCATACTAGGACGTATGATGTGCTATTGGCAGACTGTTCTGATTGACGCGCGTCCGCAGAAAGCCATCCGGCGCTGGCCTTCTGCCTGGCGGCCTGAACATGACTTTATTCACCTTACTGGTCCTGTCAGATCCCGCAGTCGCAGCGGCTCCTCGTACCTTACGAACGACGTTGTCTACGCAGACCTTCGGCGAACGTTTTCTCTGTGTCCGAATAATCCTAGCTCGCCACTCGGCCCTCGTGCATCGAGCGTGGTCAAGCGCCTATATCCCCTTGATTCGGCGAATCGAGCGTTCGCGCTGTCGATCATCTTCAGACTCGCATGGTTCGAGGGCTTCGATGTCGAATCGATTAAGCCAGCATACTTGCCTAGCGCGAGCATCGCTGACGGTGAAGGTTGGCGGCAAGTCTCTGGCGAGAGTGTCGCCGCATGGTGTTCAGCCCTGAGATTCTCAATGCGTCCGGATAAGGAGTCAGTCACCCTCGCGCAGCTGGGCGGAAAGATAGCCGAACATCTGACCGCCGCCACTGGCATGCCTGGTGAATCAGGACAAGGAAGAATTCAAGCAATTGGAAACGCTCTCTACCTACAAAGTGACCTGTATTTTTCTCCGAGCTATCGGACGCGCCCAGATTTGATGATCGATCGTCCGCGCTCAGTTAAAGGAAGGCCCTTTACGGCTATAGCAGCAATTCAGTCACCAAGGAGCTTGGAGCGCCGTTTGCGGCTATTTACATTGCGTACTTTCGCCGAGGTGGACATCGCGAATTATCTCACAAGTGTATATGGCCAACGAGACAGCCAATTGCCCCTCTGGGCAAAGGTCCGCGGCCTGGCTGCGCTTGAATATCTTGAACGAGATTCACTCTATGCGTTCTCAGGTGACGTCGCGCGCCGTGTTTGGCACCTCTCAGTGGCCCGGCCAGGAGCAGGACTCGGCACCGCCAAGAAACTCGCACACGATCGCCTAGCGGAACAGCTTAGAGATAGTCATTCGGGCTATTCAAGTGATAACATCCTAGTCATGGGCGATATCTACAATGTAGGACAGGCTGGGGCCGTGGGGCCAAATGCACGTTCGGCCGATGTGAATTTTCACGGCACGATTATAAATACAACTCAACTTAAAGTGGAGCTGGAATATCTTGAATCCCAGATTGAAAGGCGGAATCCAACGGATCGTGACCTAGCCGATGTACGTGCAGCAATTGATGCAGTAGGCGAGGAAGACCAAGCAGAACTAGAGGGTCGCCTTAAGCGACTCTCTAAGAGCGTGATGGCGATGGTTAGTGATCTGGGCTTGGCCGTCGCTGGAGCCGCCATCGCACGGGCGGTAGGTATCGGTTAATCCGCCTTGCTCTCACATCGTGTCGCTCTACTTCCGCGACTATCGCGACTTCGTTGTGACCGATCGCTGTGCGTGATCGGAGTTGGCGTGCCCACTCGGGACTCTGATTGTGTGTCGTGTAGGCACTGCGGGGGTTTCCCGTAGCGTCCAGGGATCCTGGCAGCTGGCTCCCGGTGGCTCTGCCGGCCCTTTTCCGGGTCTGGATATATGAGAGTGGTCGGCTGCCAGGGTCCTGCCGTGGCGTGGATCGAAAAGGGACCGACCGCTCTTGACCTGATATCAGACATGACCGCCGCAGTGCAGCCATGCCTTATGACCAGGTTGAACGTGCGGAAGGGCGGTTTGGATGACGGCAGTGATGATCGGAGTGGACCCTGTGCGTGCCGGAAATTATGTCGCCTTATGCGACCTGCGAATGTTCGTGGATCAGGCCGCCGAGCCGGCGTTCTGCGGCATCAGGTCGCGATGCTGCGGCGGCAGGTCGCGCGCCCGAGGCCGGACTGGGCTGACCGTGCCGTGCTCGCCGCTTTGGCCAGGCTGCTGGCCGGGCGCCTGCGGCTGCACCGCATCGTGACCCCGGGAACCCTGGGATGTCTTCCGGACGGCTAGTTCGCGTCTTGTTCGATGACTGCGCGGAGTTGGCCTGCAGAATCCGACGGGACTTCCGCCGCAATCAGGTTAACGAATTCGGCAGGTCCGACCGCCTGGCGCTCCTGACGCAGCAGGTCCAGGTCACCTTGCGACCACTGGCCGGTTTCCTGGCGCCAGGTCACCGCCGCGTACAGAAGCGTCCGCGTGGCCTCGACATGCCGACCAAGTGCCGCCAAGACGGCACCCAGCTCCGTGGCTGTCTCGGACGCCCCACGCAGGTCAGTGTCACGGCGGACGTCGAGGGCCTGCCGAAAGGCGACTTCGGCGGCATCGAGCCGCCCCTGCTCACGCGCGACCCAGCCGAGCTGATGGTACGCACCGGAGGCGCGAAACCGGTCGCCGAACTCCAGCCCGATGTCCAGTGCACGGCCGTAGGCTGCCTCCGCCTCCTCGAATCGCCCCCGCTCCTGAGCGACCCGGCCGAGCTGATGGTAAGTGGCAGAGGCACGGAGCCGGTCACCGAACTCCAAGAAGATATCCAGGGCCTGCCGGTAAGCTGCCTCGGCCTCCTCAATTCTCCCCAGCTTCAGCGCGACTCCGCCGAGCTGATGGATTGTGATAGCGGAGCCGTGCCGGTCACCGAACTCCAGGAAGATGCCTAGGGCCTGTCGGTAGACGGACTCGGCTTCCTCGAACTGCTCCCGCTCATCAGCGACCTGACCGAGCTGATGAAGGGTTGTGGCGGCGCTGTGCCGGTCACCGAACTCCAACTTGATGTCGAGAGCCCGGCCCCAGACGGCCTCGGCCTCTTCAAGCTGCCTGCGCTCCAAGGCGATCCAACCGAGCTCGTGGTAAGTTTCTGCGGCCTTGCGCCGGTCACCGAAGTCCAGCCTGATGTCGAGGGCATGACGGTAGGCGGCCTCGGCTTCGTCGAACCGCCGCTGCTCAGCAGCGGCGCGTTCGAGCTGGTGGTAGGCAATAGCCTGGGATTGGCGGTCGCCCAGGGACTGCTCAAGGCGGAGCTCAGTTTCGTAGTGGGTGCGAGCGTCGTCGAGACGACGCTGGGCCAAGGCGGTGAGTCCAGCCGCACAGTGGAGCCGCGCGAGTTCGCCTTGCTGGTCGTCGGTGACGGGCCGGGGGTAGCCGGTGATGGCGTGGGCGAGGAGTTGGCGCAGGGTCTCGTGCTGCTGGACCTGGCGAAGATAATTTTCGAGCACCCCAATTATGGTGCTGAGGGGCTGGCTAGTGGCCAGAGCGTAGTCGAGAGCGGTGGCCAGGTTGGCGAATTCGGCCCGCACTGCGGCCTGCCATACCGCACGCCTCCCTGGCTCATCGGCTGGGGTGAGCTTGTCGAGCAGCTCGGCGGAGAGCTGGTCGTAGAGCTCGTAGTGCGCGCGGCTGGCGGCGGCGAGCAGCTGCGGCTGACCGGCGAGGCGGCGGCGAAGGAAGTAGGGCAGGACCGGCTGGGCTTGGACCAGGTCGCCCACCTCAGGGTGCGGGGCGGCCAGGCCCACGGCGACCGCCTGGTCCACCGCTGCGGCCAGATCCAACGGGCCGACCGCATTGACGGCGTCATCTTGCTGAACGAACCCGCGGAAGGCGTCCAGGGCGCTGCCGGTGGGGATGACAGAGGTGAAGGGGGCGAGCAGGAGCAGCGATGCCTGAAGGGCCGGGTCGAGCTTGCCGTGGCTGTATTCGATCGCGCGGGTGATCAGCCCGGCCGGATCTGCTCCCGCGCTGCCGTCTTTCAGCTCTCCGAGGATCTGAGACGGCGTGAGGGTGGTGGCCAGGACTGGCAGGACCACGGTCAGGGGCAGCGGGTAGCCGCCGAGCAGGCCGGTCAGCTCGTCCAAGGCCGCACGCTCGTCCGGTTCATCTAGATATCCGGTCGCGTGGTGACGGTCCAGGATTTTCTGCACAAACAGGGAGGCTGCCGACGGATCCAGGCCCGGCAGCGCATAGGTGATGGGTCCGGCGGTGCCGTCCGTGAGCCAGGTCTCCGATTCACGGGAGCCGAGCAGGACCAGCGTCCGGCCTCCGCGGAGCCGTCCCAGCAAAGTCTTCAGCCTGCTTTGCTCGGGCGGTGTGAGGGCGTGCGGGATGGCGGCCGGGGCAGCGGTCACTGATTCTAGATTGTCCAGGATCAGCAGGTGCCGGTCTGCTCGGAGCCGCGCGAAGACCTGCTCGGCCTGCGCATCCTCCGGCATCGAGTCCGCGAGTGCGTGATCGGCCGGGGAGAGCAGGCGGGAGCGGACCTCGCGGGTGATCTGGGCGGCGGTCCAGGCGCGTTCCT
>WNEY01004993.1_pt1 | contig 10214 bp, 7 predicted proteins | sample 5400531 | NCBI WGS metagenome assembly WNEY01 (sample SAMN13153338, study PRJNA577476) | soil metagenome | isolation source: 200 cm saprolite under Douglas fir tree site 1 | place: USA:California | collected 2015-04-18
TAGTCGCCGGTGAAGCAATGGTCGGTGAATTGCGGGCGCACCGGGTCGCGCTGGTCGAAGCCCATGGCACGGTAGATGCCGTCGACCGACAGGAACGCCAGGGTATCGGCGCCGATGAAGCGGCGCATGCCGTCGACGTCGTGATTGGCGGCGAGCAGATGCTCGCGCTCGGGCGTGTCGATGCCGTAATAGTCCGGGTGGGTGATCGGCGGCGAGGCGATGCGGAAATGCACTTCCTTGGCGCCGGCCTCGCGCATCATCTGCACGATCTTCACCGAGGTCGTCCCGCGCACCAGCGAATCGTCGATCAGCACGATCCGCTTGCCCTTCACCACGGCGCGGTTGGCCGAATGCTTGAGCCGCACGCCGAGCTCGCGGATCGTCTGGGTCGGCTGGATGAAGGTGCGGCCGACATAGTGGTTGCGGATGATCCCGAGCTCGTAAGGGATTCCCGACGTCTGGGCAAATCCGATCGAGGCGGGCACGCCGGAATCCGGCACCGGGATGATCACGTCGGCCGCCGCCGGCGATTCGGCGGCAAGCTCGGCGCCGAAGCGCTTGCGCACGTCGTAGACCGACCGGCCGCCGACGATCGAATCCGGCCGGGAGAAATAGATGTACTCGAAGATGCACGGCCGCGGCGGCATCGGCGGAAACGGCTCGACGCTCTCGATCTTGCCGATGCCGCGCTCGGTGGCCACGATGACCTCGCCGTTCTTCACGTCGCGCACGTAGCGCGCGCCGATGATGTCGAGCGCGCAGGTTTCCGAGGCGAGGATCGGGCAGCCGTCCAGCTCGCCCAGCACCAGCGGGCGGATGCCGAGCGGATCGCGCGCGCCGATCAGCTTCTTGTTGGTGACCGCGACCAGCGAGTAGGCGCCCTCGATCGCGCGCAGCGCCTCGATGAAGCGGTCGATGAAGCGGTTGCGCTGCGAGCGCGCGACGAGATGCAGGATCACCTCGGTGTCGGTGGTCGACTGCATGATGGCACCGGCGCGCACCAGCTCCCGGCGCACGGTCAGCCCGTTGGTGAGGTTGCCGTTGTGGCCGACCGCGAAGCCGCCGGTGTCGAACTCGGAGAACAGCGGCTGCACGTTGCGCAGGATGGTCCCGCCGGTGGTCGAATAGCGCACGTGCCCGACGGCGACCTGGCCGGGCAGGCGATCGATGACTTCTTTGCGGGAGAAGGTGTCGCCGACGAGGCCGAGCCGCCGCTCCGAATGAAACCGGCTGCCGTCGAAGGTGACGATGCCGGCCGCTTCCTGGCCGCGATGCTGCAGCGCGTGCAGGCCGAGCGCGGTGATCGCGGCGGCGTCCGGATGGCCGAAAATGCCGAACACGCCGCATTCTTCGCGCAGGCGGTCGCCGTCAAGGTCGAGAGCGGCGGCGTCCGTCATGTCCATCGTCTCGCTCATCCCGTCTCTCGCCTGCGTTACAGCGGCTTCGCGCCCACGGGCGCGTCGATCTCGGTGCGGCGGTCGGGCGGCGTCTCCTGGTCCGGTTCCTCGGTGCCGCGCGACTTGAAACCCTTCATGTACTTGTCGAGGTCCTCCGGCAGCACCGAAATCAGCCATTGCCCGGTGTTCTGGATGACCACCAGCGATTTCGCGTTCCTGATCCAGGTGGGGTGGCTCTTCTCCGGCGCCAGCCAGGCGAAGAACATGTAGGCGGCCACCACCACGATCAGGCCGCGCGCCAGCCCGAACAGGAAGCCGAGGGTGCGGTCGAGCGCGCCGACCCGGCTGTCGAGGATCATGTCGGAAATCTTGATCGTGATGATCGATACCACCAGGAGCGTGCCGAGGAACAGGCCGGCGACCACGGCGCCGGTCGCGATCAGGTCATTATATATGTACTGTTTCGCCACCGGCACGAGGCGCTTGTAGAAGACGAGGGTGACGCCGGCGGCGGCCGCCCACGAGGCGATCGACAGAACCTCGCGCATGAACCCGCGCACCATCGCGAGCAGCGCCGAAATCAGCATGACGACGAGCAGCAGGATGTCGAGAGGCTCGATCGGCATCGCGAACCGTCGCGTTCGAGAACCTGGCAAATACGCGGCCGGAATCGCTCCGGCCCGCCAGCGGGCGCCCCGTGTATAGCCAAGCCGGCCAGCCCCGTCACCCGTCTTGTCGTTCACCTCTCCCCGCTTGCGGGGAGAGGTCGGATTCCGCGCGCATGCGCGTGGAATCCGGGTGAGGGGGCCTCTCCGCACGCCGAGTCTGTGGTGAAAGCCCCTCACCCCGGCCCTCTCCCCGCTGGCGCGGGGAGAGGGAGCCCCGTGCCGCGATATCGGCAACGAGGCTGGCGAGCGAGGGGGCCGCCTCGAGGATCAGCCCGGGCTCGGCCCCCGCTTCCGCCCGCGCCGCCTCGGGCAGGATCGCCCGGGCAAAGCCGAGTTTCGCCGCCTCCTTGAGCCGCGCCGCGGTCTGCGCCACCGGCCTGACCGCCCCCGACAGCGATACCTCGCCGAAATAGACCGCGTCGGGCGGCAGGGGCGCGTTGGCGAGAGAGGAGACCAGCGCGGCCGCCGCCGCGAGGTCGGCCGCGGGCTCCTGGATGCGCAGGCCGCCGGCCACATTGAGGTAGACGTCGTGGCCGCCGAGCCGCACCCCGCAATGTGCCTCGAGCACGGCGAGCACCATGGACAGCCGGCTCGGGTCCCAACCGACCACCGCCCGCCGCGGGGTGCCGAGCGAGGTCGGCGCCACCAGCGCCTGGATCTCGACCAGCAGTGGGCGCGTGCCCTCGACGCCGGCGAACACCGCCGTGCCCGGGCTGCCGAGGTCGCGCTCGGACAGGAACAGCTCGGAGGGATTGGCGACTTCGCGCAGGCCCGCGCCGGTCATCTCGAACACGCCGATCTCGTCGGTCGGCCCGAAGCGGTTCTTGACCGCGCGCAGGATACGGAACTGGTGCGAGCCGTCGCCCTCGAACGAGAGCACGGCGTCGACCATGTGCTCGACCACGCGCGGGCCGGCGATCTGGCCGTCCTTGGTGACATGGCCGACCAGAAAAACGGCCGCGCCGGTGCGCTTGGCGAAGCGGATCAGCGCCTGGGCGGCGCCGCGCACCTGCGTGACGGTGCCGGGCGCCGAATCGACCGCATCGGTCCACATGGTCTGGATCGAATCGATGACCACGAGGCGCGGCACCTTGCCGTCGCCGAGCGTCGCCACGATGTCCTCGACCGACGTCTCGGCCGCAAGCTCGACCTTGGCGGCGGCAAGCCCGAGCCGCTCGGCGCGCAGGCGCACCTGCGCCACCGCCTCCTCGCCGGAAATGTAGACGACGCGCCGCCCCGTATTGGCGAGCGCCGCGGCGGCCTGGATCAGCAGGGTCGACTTGCCGATGCCGGGATCGCCGCCCACGAGCAGCACCGAGCCGCGCACGAACCCGCCCCCGGTGACGCGGTCAAGCTCGGCCAGGCCGGAGGGGAGTCGCGGCGCCTCGTGCGCCTCGCCGGCGAGCGGCTCGAGCGCGAACGGCCGGCCCTTTCGGCCCGGGCGTCCGGGCGCGGCAGTCGTCCCGGCGCTCTCTTCGGCGATCGTGTTCCATTCGCCGCACGCCTCGCACTTGCCCTGCCAGCGCCCGTACACGGCGCCGCAGTTCTGGCAAACGAAGGTGAGGGTGCGGCGGGCCATATATCGGTGGCGAATAGCGAGTAGCGAATGGCGAATAGTGAGCGAGGTGCCTTCTTTCTACTACTCGCTACTCGCTATTCGCTATTCGCTCAATCCTTATAAACCCGTCGATATCGCCGCCCCAGGCTGGTGAGCACCTCGTAGGCGATGGTGCCGGCGTGGGACGCGAGGTCGTCGACGCCGATGTCCTCGTTGAGCAGGGCGACGAGGTCGCCGCGGGCGGGCGTCTTCTCCGGCAGGTCCGTGACGTCGACGGCGAGCAGGTCCATCGACACGCGGCCGGCGAGCGGGCAGGGGTGTCCGGCCACGATCGCCTCAGCGCCCGGTTTGGTGTCGGTCGCGCTCGCCGCGCGCAGGAAGCCGTCCGCGTAGCCGATCGCCACGATGGCGAGGCGGCTCGGGCGGCGCGCCGTCCAGGCCGCGCCGTAGCCGACGGTGTCGCCGGCCTGGACCTCGCGCACCTGGGCGATCCGCCCTTCGAGGCGAACCACCGGGCGCATGAGGTTGAGGTGTCCCGGCGTCGGGTTGGCGCCGTAGAGCGCGACGCCCGGCCGCACCAGGTCGTGGTGCGCGTCGGGCCCGAGGAAGATGCCGGACGAGTTGGCGAGCGACGCCTTGACGCCCGGCAAGAGCTCGCGCACGTGGCGGAACGCCGCCATCTGGCGCGCATTGAGCGGATGGCTCGGCTCCTCCGAGCAGGCGAAGTGGCTCATCACCAAGTCGAGGCCGGCGCTGCGCCCGGTCTCCTTCGGATCGAGCTGCGCCACGTCCTCGGGGCTCAGGCCGAGGCGGTTGATGCCGGTGTCGACGTGCAGCGCGGCCGTGCCGCGCCAGTCGCTGCCGGCGCGAAACGCCTCCCATTCGGCCAGCTCCTCGACGCTGCCGATCACCGGTCGCAGGTTTGAATGCGCATAGGACGCGAGCGTGCCGGGCAGCATGGTGAGCACGTAGATCGCCGCGTCGGGCGCGGTGTCGCGCACGCGGCGCGCCTCGGGGAGATTGGCAACGAAGAAGGTGGCGCAGCCGGCCTTGGCGAGCGCGGTTGCGACCGGCTCGAGCCCGCAGCCGTAGCCGTCGGCCTTGACCACTGCCGCGCACGCGGCCGGCGCCGCGCGCCGCTTGAGTTCGCGCCAGTTGGCGACGAGCGCGGCGAGATCGATGGTCAGGATGCCGCCGAGCTCCGCCGCCGAATCGTCGGAGGCGGGGTCCGCCGCGGGCTTTGCTCGTCTCGTGCGCGCCGCCATCGTCCCCATCATGGCCGGCCTTCGCCCGGCCATCCAGCGCCCTGCTGCTCTTGTCCCGGGCGCTGCGCAGCACGAAGTGATGCGCTGCAGACCCGGGACCCAGAATCCAGCCCCACGAGGTCCCGGATCAGCGGCACACCGCTCCGGCGTTCCCATCGCGCAACCGCGCGATGGGACGCCTGCGCGCTGCACCGCATCCGGGACACCGACCTTATGGTCGCCTCCGCGATCCACAGCTGAGGCAACGCGCGCCGCCTCAAATCCGTTCCGGCAACCGGCTCTCGTCGGCGAGGTTGGAGAAGCGCGTCACCTCGGCCTTGAACTGCAGCTGGACCGTGCCGGTCGGGCCGTGACGCTGCTTGCCGATGATGATCTCGGCCTTGCCGTGCACCGCCTCCATGTCGGTCTGCCACTTGAAATGCTCGTCCGTTCCGGCGCGCGGCTCCTTGTTCTTCAAATAATATTCCTCGCGGAACACGAACAGCACCACGTCGGCGTCCTGCTCGATCGATCCGGATTCGCGCAGGTCCGCCAGCTGCGGGCGCTTGTCGTCGCGGTTCTCGACCTGGCGCGAGAGCTGCGACAGCGCGAGGATCGGCACGGTGAGTTCCTTGGCGAGCGCCTTGAGGCCGGTGGTGATCTCGGTCACCTCCTGCACGCGGCCCTCGATGGCGCGCCGGGTCGAGCCCTGCAGCAGCTGCAGATAATCGATGACCAGCAGGTCGAGGCCGCGCTGGCGCTTGAGCCGGCGGGCGCGGGCGGCGAGCTGCGCGATCGAGAGCCCGCCGGTCTCGTCGATATAGAGCGGCATCGCCTCCATCTCGCGCGCCACCGCCGCGATGCGGTCGAAGTCGCCCGGGTCGATCTCGCCGCGGTGGATGCGGTGCGACGGGATCTCGGTCTGCTCGGAGATGATGCGGGTGGCGAGCTGCTGCGCCGACATTTCGAGCGAGAAGAAGCCGACGATGCCGCCGTTGACCGTATCGATATGGCCGTCCGCGCGCACGTCGCCGCGCCAGGCGCGGGCGATGTTGTAGGCGATGTTGGTGGCAAGCGAGGTCTTGCCCATGCCGGGGCGGCCGGCAAGGATCACCAGGTCGGTCTGCTGCAGCCCGCCCATCATCCGGTCGAGGTCGTCGAGCCCGGTGGCGAGCCCCGACAGCCGCCCGTCGCGCTGATAGGCGCGCGCCGCCATGTCGACCGCGGTGGTCAGCGCGGTGGCGAAGCGCTGGAAGCCGCCGTCGTACTTACCGGTCTCGGCGAGCTCGTAGAGCCTGCGCTCGGCGTCCTCGATCTGGTCGCGCGGCGCGAAATCGACCGGCGCGTCGTAGGCGACGTTGACCATGTCCTCGCCCACCGTGATGAGCGAGCGGCGGATGAAGAGGTCGTAGATCGTGCGCCCGTAGTCCTCGGCGTTGATGACGGTCGTCGCCTCGGCGGCGAGCCGCGCCAGGTACTGGTTGACGGTGAGGCCGGCAATCTCGACCTCCGCCGGCAAATGGGTCTTGAGCGTCACCGGGTTCGCCAGCTTGCCGACGCGGATCAGGCTGCCGGCGATCTCGTAGATGCTCCGATGCGCCGGCTCGAAGAAATGGCGCGGCTCCAGAAAATCGGAGACGCGGTAGAACGCCTCGTTGTTGACGAGGACGGCGCCGAGCAGCGCCTGCTCGGCTTCGATATTGTGCGGCGCGGTGCGATAGAGCGGCGCCGCCTCGGGCGCCGCCCTGCGCGCGGTCGAATCAGCCTGTGCCATGGGACGGATGCTAGCCTGACTGACTTGGGCATAGCACGACGATTGCGGCGCGGTTGCGCCGCGGTGCGCGAGATACCGCTATTCACATGATCGTTTCAGCGGTGGGCAGCGCGGCGTTTTCGCTTGACGATCACTCGCCGGCGAGTCTCAGCGGCGGACGGCGCCCGCCTTCGACCCCACGCAGCCGCGCCTCCTCGCGCGCGATGTAGTCGCGGGTGGTCGGCACGAGGTCCTGGCGCCGGGCCAATTGAATCTGGAACACCATCAGGCCCTGGTGGCGGAACGCCATCTCGGAGGCGGCGAGGTAGAACTCCCACATGCGCACGAACCGGGCATCGTAGAGCCGCTCCACGTCCTCGCGCCGCGCCAGGAACCGCTCGCGCCAGGCTTTGAGCGTGTCCGCGTAGTGCAGGCGCAGGATCTCGACGTCGGTAACGAGCAGGCCCGAGCGCTCGATCGCCGGCAGCACTTCCGACAGGGCCGGGATATAGCCGCCGGGGAAAATGTACTTGGCGATGAACGGATTGGTGACGCCGGGGCCCTCCGAGCGGCCGATCGAGTGCAGCAGCATCACGCCGTCATCGGCGAGCAGCTCCGCGCACCTGCGGAAGAACGTGTCATAGAACCCGACGCCCACGTGCTCGAACATGCCGACCGAGACGATGCGGTCGAACGCGCCGGTGACGTCGCGATAATCCGCCAGCTCGAACGCGACGTCGCCGGCAATCCCCTTTTCGTCCGCGCGGGCCTTCGAAAGCGCGAGCTGCTCCTGCGAGAGCGTCACGCCTTTGACCCGCGCCCCGCACATCTCGGCGAGATAGAAGGCAAGGCCGCCCCAGCCGGAGCCGATGTCGAGCACGCGCCGGCGCGGCTCGAGCAGGAGTTTTGCGGCGATATGCCGCTTCTTGGCGAGCTGCGCGTCGTCGAGCGACTGGTCGGGCGCCTCGAAATAGGCGCAGCTGTATTGCCGGTCGGCATCGAGGAAGGTGGCGTAGAGGCGGCCGTCGAGGTCGTAGTGGTGGGCGACGTTGCGGCGCGCGCGGGCGGGGCGATTGAGCTGCGCCAGGTGGCGCCAGAGGTAGCGCAGGTGCGGACGAAACCGGTGCACGGTGCGGGCCGTGGGCTGGCCCATGGCGAGCGCCAGCACCTCGTCGATCGAGCCCTGCTCGACGATGACGGTGCCGTCCATATAGGCTTCGCCGAACTTGAGCTCGGGATCGAGCATGATGCCGAGCTGGGCGGCCCGCGTGGTGATGCGCAGTGCGAGCGGCTTGCCGCTGCCGTCGCCCAGGGTGAACGTGCGGCCCGTGGCCGTGGTCACGCGCAGCGAGCCGACCCGCACGATCGACGCAAGGGCAACCTTGAGCAAGCGGTCCAGCACGGCCGCCTCCGCGCACTCAACGATGCGACAACCGGGCCTGCGGGCCGCGGTTCCGGCTCGGCGCGACGCCACCCGCCGGTGCCGGCCTTGTGATCAGCGCCGGCCGGCATCGCCGGTGCGAATTACATCAAAATCCCGCCGTGCCGGCAATGCACCTGATACCGCTGCGGCCATGGGCGGCGGGCGGCTGCGTCGAATTTTGGCCCACAGCGCCGCGATAATGCGCTAGAGGTCGCCGCGGCGACGCGTGAATCGGGAGGGGTCTTGTGGTCGGACGAGGCTGGCAGTTGCTGATCGGGGCAGTCGCGGCGCTCGGGGTTTCCTCGGCGAGCGCCGAGAACCTCGATGCCGGCAAGCCGGCGCCGGTGCTGTTCGCCGCGACCTGCACGGCCTGCCACAACACGCCGCGCGGCCTTGCCAAGGGCTCGGGCGCCGGCTCGATCGCGAGCTTCCTGCGGCAGCATTACACCGCGAGCCCCGAATCCGCGAACGCGCTCGCCGCGTACCTCGTCGCCTCGGGCAGCGATCCGCGCGCCGGTCAGGCGTCCAAAGGCCGCGAGCCCGAGGGCGCGGCGGGCGCCAAGCGGCGAACCGCGACCCCCGAACCGGCGGAGGCCGCGCCGGCCGGCAAGCGCCGTCCGCCGGCCGAGGCGGACACCGAGAGCGGCAAGCAACGCAAGCAGTCGACGGCGCGGCGCCCCGAGACGCTCGACGAGCGCCTGCCGCAGGCGCACGGGCCGCGTGAGGCGCAGCCGGAGGAGCCGAAGCGCCAGGGCCGCAAGCGCCAGGACGCAAAGAGCCAGGAGCCCAAAGAGACGGCGGTGCCGGCCGCCGCGCATGCCGCGGAGCCCGAGGCCGCGCCGACCCCGCCGCCGAGCGTTGCGCCTGCCCCGGAGCCGGCGGCCGTCGCCCGCTCGCCGGCCGAGACGCCCGATCAGCCGGCCTTCTCGGTGCCCTCGCCCTGATCCGGCGCCGCGTCCGGCGGCGGCTGCTCGAAGAAACTTTCCGCCGCCGGCCCGGCCTCCGCCGCCTCCGCCTCCTCGCGCCGCACGGTCATGTCCTCGCCGCGCGCCTGGCGCTCGGCTTCGTCGGGGCTGCGCGCGACGTTGACGGTGATCTTCGAGCCGACCTCCGGATGCAGCGCCACCGGCACGACGTGCAGCCCGATCGCCTTGATCGGCGCATTGAGCTCGATCTGGCCGCGGTCGACCAGGAAGCCGGCGTCGATCAGGATCGCGGCGATGTCGCGAGTGGACACCGAGCCGTAGAGCTGGCCGCCTTCCGCCGCCTGGCGCACCACCACGAAGCTCTTGCCGTCGAGCTTGACGGCGACCTTCTCGGCCTCGCCGCGTTGCGCCAGGTTGCGCGTCTCGAGCTCGGTCTTCATCGATTCGAACCGCGTGCGGTTCTCCTTGGTGGCGCGCAGCGCCTTGCCCTTAGGCAGCAGGAAGTTGCGCGCAAAGCCGTCCTTGACGCGCACCACGTCGCCCATCTGGCCGAGCCGGCCGATGCGCTGGAGCAAGATCACTTCCATCAGGTTCTCTCCGTTGCTTGGATCAGAAGACGTCCGTCGGGTTTGGGCGCTTTCGCGCCAGGCGTCCGCGAATGTCTATCGCCGCGTCGGCAAGCCCCACGATCGCGACCGCGAGCGCCGGCCAGCCGAACAGGACGACGGTGAGGTAGGTCCCGGCGAGCACGAAGGCGCGGCCGCTGAGCGCGCGGGTGATGGCATGGATGACCGCAAGGCCCAGGAGCAGGTAGGCGGTCAACAGGCTTGCGGTGAGCACCCAGGAGACGATGCCGACGATCCCCGGCGCGAACGTCCCGGCGATGGCGGCGGCAAGCAGCACCGGGACGAGCGGCGGGAATGCGATGGCCGAGAGATCGGGCCACGGCCGTTTCAACCGGCCGGACGCCTTCACGATGCGGGCCGCGAGCCACAGGTTGAACAGGTTGGTGATCGTCGAGGGGATGGCGGCGATGCGTGGAATCCACGTTGCGAGCCAATCGACCAGCTCGCCCGGAGCGACCATGCCGCCGGGTATCCGAAGCTCCGCACTGGAGGACCCGGCGGGCTGGACCCGGATCAGGGTCTCGAGCGCGCGCTTGAGGCCGGCCTGGATGCTCTCGGCGTCGAGGCCGAAGCGCGCCATCACCGCAACGACGATGAGCGATCCGAGCACCGCCGCCCA
>WNEY01004995.1_pt1 | contig 10213 bp, 9 predicted proteins | sample 5400531 | NCBI WGS metagenome assembly WNEY01 (sample SAMN13153338, study PRJNA577476) | soil metagenome | isolation source: 200 cm saprolite under Douglas fir tree site 1 | place: USA:California | collected 2015-04-18
CAGCAGTAGTCGAACTCGATCCCCTGGCCGATGCGGTTCGGGCCCGAGCCGAGGATCACGACACGCGGCCTGTCCCCCTGCGGTGACGCCTCGTCTGTTTCGCCGTAGGTGGAGTAGTAGTACGTAGAGGCCGCCTCCACCTCGCCCGCGCAGGAGTCGACGCGGCGGTACGCCGGGCGCACACCCCACGCCCGCCGCTTCGAGCGAACGGCCTCCTCCGTCGTTCCGCACCGCGCAGCGATGTCAGCGTCCGACAAGCCGGCCCGCTTGAGCCGGAGGAAGTCGTCGGCGACGAGATCCTCGAGCGAGCCGACGTCCGTCGTTCGGCCGAGCTCCGTGTGGAACCAGGGGTGGGCGCCTTCCGGGAGCTCCCAGGTTTCCTCGCCGTCCAATTCGCGCGAGCGCTGCGCCTTCCGGAAAGCCTCGAGGAACGTCCGGCCGATCCCCATCGCTTCTCCCACGGACTTCATCTGCGTCCCGAGCGTCATGTCGGCCCCGGGGAATTTCTCGAAGGCGAAGCGCGGGAACTTGACCACGACGTAGTCCAGCGTCGGCTCGAAGCTGGCAGGTGTCGTTCCGGTCAAATCGTTCGGGATCTCGTCGAGCGTGTAACCGACCGCGAGCTTGGCGGCGACCTTTGCGATCGGGTACCCCGTAGCCTTCGAGGCAAGCGCCGATGAGCGGGACACGCGCGGATTCATCTCGATCACGCGCAGCTCGCCGGTGTCGCGCTCGCGTGCGAACTGGATGTTCGAGCCGCCGCACTCGACGCCGACCGCGCGGATGACGGCCGCCGCGGCGTCGCGGAGCTCCTGGTAGCCGTGGTCGGAGAGCGTCATCTGCGGCGCGACCGTGACCGAGTCGCCCGTGTGCACGCCCATCGGGTCGATGTTCTCGATCGAGCACACGATCACCACGTTGTCCTTGCCGTCGCGGACCACCTCGAGCTCGAACTCGTCCCATCCGCGCACGGACTCCTCCACCAGCACCTGGCCGATCGGGCTCTCCGCGATGCCGAGCGCTACCTGCCTGTAGAGCTGCTCGACCGTCTCGACGAAGCCGCCGCCGTGACCGCCGAGGGTGAATGCCGGCCGAACGACGGCAGGAAGTGAAATACCCCCGAGCTCTTCGTTACTCGTGACGATCCTGGAGCTCGGCACTTTGAGACCCACCGAGCGGACAGCCTCGCGGAACAGCTCCCGGTCCTCCGCGCGGCGGATCACGTCGAGTGGAGCGCCGATCAGCTCCACGTCGAGCTCGGCCAGCACTCCCGCCTCTGCCAGCTCGCGCGCGAGGTTGAGCGCGGTCTGCCCGCCCATCGTCGGCAGCAGGGCGCCGGGCCGCTCGCGGGCGAGCACGTCCGCGACACCGTCGAGGTCGAGTGGCTCGAGATACGTGCGGTCGGCGAAACCCGGGTCGGTCATGATCGTCGCGGGGTTCGAGTTGACGACGATCGTCCGGAAGCCGTCCTCACGCAGCACCTTCAGCGCCTGGCAGCCCGCATAGTCGAACTCGCACGCCTGGCCGATCACGATCGGGCCGGAGCCGATCAGGCAGATCGACTCGAGATCACGCCGCCTCGGCATACGCCACCTCGTCGACCCAGCGTTCGATGATCGGCCACGCGTCGTGCGGCCCCGGCCCGGCTTCCGGGTGGAACTGCACCGACCGAGCGTGCTCGAGCGGGAAGTCCAGCCCCTCGACCGTCCCGTCGTAGAGGGACACGTGGGTCGCCTCGCGCGCTTCCGACGGGGCGACCGCGAAGCCGTGGTTCTGGCTCGTCACGAGCACGCGGTCGCTCGCGCGCTCGAGCACCGGATGGTTCGCGCCCCGGTGGCCGAACGGCAGCTTGAACGTCTCGTGTCCCGCGGCGAGCGCGAGCAGCTGATGTCCGAGGCAGATTCCCAGGATCGGCACTCGGCCGATTAGCTCGCGTACGACGGCGATCTCGTCGGAGAGCGGCTCCGGGTCGCCGGGACCGTTCGAGAGCAGCACGCCGTCGAAGCGCAACAGCTCGTCCGCGGTAGCGTCGTGCGGGAAGACCGTCACCGCTGCGCCGGCCCCGGCCAGCCGCCGCAAGATCGAGCGCTTGCAGCCGTAGTCGACGACGGCGAAACGCGCGCGGCCCGCGTCGGAATACACGTACGGGCGCGGTGTCGATACATCGGGCACCAACGCGCGTCCGCTCATCGGCGGCTGCGAGCGCGCGACCGAGATCGCCTGCTCGATCGACCCTTCGCCCGCGACGACCACAGCGCGGAGCGCTCCGGCCTCGCGCAGCTTGAGGACCAGCGAGCGCGTGTCCACGCCGCTGAGGGCCACGATTCCGCGCTCGTGCAGCCAGTCCGTCCACGCCGGCCCGCGCGCCTCGCGCATGAGCACGGCGCGTGCGTGGGGCCGCGCCGACTCCGAGCGGCCCTCGGCGACGCCGTAGTTGCCGATCATCGGCGCCGTGAAGCAGATGAGTTGCTCCGCGAAGCTCGGATCGGTGACGATCTCCTGGTAGCCGGTCATCGCGGTCGTGAACACCGCCTCGCCGACTGCGAAGGCCTCCGCAGCGACGGATTCGCCGCGGAAGACGGTTCCGTCCTCGAGCGCCAGGAACCCTGTCACGCTCTGTACACCAGCCTGCCCGCCGCGATCGTCGCGCGCACCTTGCCCTTCACCGTCTCGCCGAGCAGCCAGGAGTTGACAGAGCGCGACCGGAAGGCGTCCTCCGTGATCCGGTAGCTCGCGTTCAGGTCGAGCAGGACGAGATTCGCCACCCTGCCGACGGCGATCTGCGGCTCTTCGAGCCCGTACGCCCGCGCGGGCCCGGCGGACATCCGCTCGAGCACGACCCCCAGTGCGACGAGACCCGGTTCGACGAGCTGCGTGTACACGGCGGCGAAGGCCGTCTCCAGACCCGTGACCCCGAACGGCGCCGCCTCGAACGGCACCTCCTTCTCGTGCCGGGCGTGCGGCGCGTGGTCGGTGGCGATCGCGGTGATCGTCCCGTCCTTCAGACCCTCGACCAGCGCCGTTCGGTCCGACGCGGCGCGGAGGGGCGGGTTCATCTTGCGATTCGGATCGAGCGAGCGCACCGCCTCGTCGGTGAGGCAGAGGTGGTGGGGCGTCACCTCGGCGGTCGCCTGGACTCCGTCGGCGCGCGCGCGACGCAGCGCTTGCACCGACTCCCACGCGGAGAGGTGGAGCAGGTGCAGCGGCTGCCGCTCGTATGCCGCGAGCGCGAGGTCGCGCTCGACCATCAGGCTCTCCGCAACCGACGGGTAACCGGTGAAGCCGAGCTCCGCGGATACATCTCCTTCGTGCATCTGGCCGTCGCGCGAGAGGGTCGGTTCCTCGCAGTGGAGCGCGATTCGGCGGCCGGTGACCGAGCCGTACTGCAGAGCGCGCCGCATCAGCCCGGCCGAGGCGACGGGAACGCCGTCGTCGCTGAAACCGGCCGCCCCGGCGTTGGCGAGCTCTCCCATCTCCGTCAGCTCCGCGCCGGCCTGACCCTTCGTGATCGACGCGAGGAAGCCGACCGGGATCACGGCCTCGGCGCGCGCCGCTTCGACGAGCGACCCGAGCGTGGCGGCGGAGTCCACGACGGGATCGGTGTTCGGCATCGCCAGGATCGCGCAGTACCCACCCGCTGCGGCGGCCGCCGTACCGGAGGCGATCGTCTCCTCGTCCTCACGACCCGGTGTTCGCAGATGGACGTGTGGATCGACGAACGCTGGCGCGAGCACCAACCCCCCTGCGTCGATGACCCGATGCGAGTTCGGATCGAGATCGGTGCCGAGCGCAGCGATCACGCCGCCGTCGATCCGCACGTCGAGCGTCGAGTCGACGCCTTCGACCGGGTCGAGCACGCGTGCTCCGCGGACCAGGATGTTCTCCTTCGAAGCGTCCTTGGCGAACAGCATCACGCCACCTCCAGCACGGTTTCGGTCTTGACCTCCACCGGGCCGCTGGTCAGGAGGTCGTAGAGCACCGCCATCCGCGTCACCAGGCCGGCCCGTACCTGCGTCTCGATCAGCGCGTCGGCGTGATCCGCGACACGCGGGTCGATTTCCACGCCGCGGTTCATCGGTCCGGGATGCATCACCTTCTGGCCCGCCCGAAGCCGCCCCGGAGTCACACCCCAGCGCGCGGTGTACTCCCGCAGCGAGGGAACGTAGTTCGCACCCTCCTCCATCCGCTCGCGCTGCATGCGCAGGACGTAGACGACGTCCGCCGCCGCGATCCCGCTGATGTCCGTCGTCGCCCCGCAACCCATCGCCTCGATCCCCCGCGGAAGCAACGCGGGTGGACCGACGAGGGTGACATGCGCGCCCATCAGCGCCAGCGCCTGGATCAGCGAGCGCGCCACGCGCGAGTGCAGGACGTCGCCGACGATGGCCACGTGCAGCCCTTCGAGCCTGCCGAGCTCCTCCCGCATCGTGTATAGGTCGAGCAGCGCCTGCGTCGGGTGCTGGTGCTTTCCATCGCCGGCGTTCACGACGTGCGCATCGGTTACGCACGCGACCAGGTGCGGCGCACCGATCTGCGGATGGCGGATGACGATCACGTCCGGGTCGTACGCGCCGAGCGTGATCGCGGTGTCCTTCAGCGACTCACCCTTGTCGACGGACGAGCCGCTCGACTTGATCGACATCGTGTCGGCGGACAGTCGCTTCGCCGCCAGCTCGAAGCTCGAGGACGTGCGGGTGGACGACTCGTAGAAGACGTTGATCACGAGCCGTCCCTTGAGCGTCGGCAGCTTCTTGACTTCCCGCTCGAGGCTCCGCTCGAAGGTGCGCGCGGTCGCGAGCAGGCGCTCGACGTCCTCGCGTGTGACCTCCTTGATCGAGATGAAGTGCCGCCTCGGCGGCGCGGCGGGCGGACGCAGGTCTTCCCGCATGACGCGGATCTCAGCCATCGTGGGCCCCCTCTTCTGGTGCTGGTACGAGCAGGATGCGGTCGACCTCGTCCACCTCCATGAGCTGCACCTGGATGCGCTCGTCGCGCGAGGTCGGAAGGTTCTTACCGACGTAATCGGGGCGGATCGGCAGCTCGCGGTGACCGCGGTCGACGAGCACGGCGAGCTGGATGCGCTCGGGACGGCCGTAGTCGAAGAGCGCCTCGATCGCCGCCCGGATGGTCCGGCCGGTGTAGAGGACGTCGTCGACGAGGACCACCGTCTTACCCTCGAGCGGGAAGTCGAGCGCGGTCGAGCGCACAACGGGCTGCGGATGGCGCGGCGCCCCGCCGCCGCGTACCTGGACGTCGTCGCGATAAAAGGTGATGTCGACGGCGCCGAGCGCGGGCGCCTCGCCCGCACGCTCCTCGACGAGGCGTCGCAGTCGATGCGCGAGCGGGACCCCCCGCGTCTGGATCCCGACCAGCGCGACGCGTGAGAGATCCGGATTGGCCTCGATGATCTCGTGCGCGATCCGCGTGAGCGTGCGCGCGAGGCCCTCGCCGTCGAGGAGGACCTTCTCGGGAGAAGCCACCCCGGCGCTCAGGGCGCAGACAGGGTCGGCGGTATGCGGGCAGACAGCTTCATTCGACTCCTTTCCGGCCTCACTGGACCGGGTTAAAGGGGTTCGGTCACGGAGGAGCTTACTCGACCTGCCGGACGAAGTCGATCAGCCGGTCACGACCGCGTCCAAGACGTTCGCGACGTCCACGAGCTCTACCGTGATCTCGCGACGGCGACCACCCAGTGGAGCGAAGCGTCGACCTGTTCGTGTAGCTCACGAGCCGCGCGCTCGAGGCCGGCCTCGTACTCATCCTCGTCGATCAGGTCGAACGTCCCGATGTGCTTGCCACGAATTTTCTCGAGCGCTTCCTCGCGCTCGAACGTGGTCGCCTGGTCGAGCCGGACGAGCCGCGCGTCGAACCCGGACCCGTCCAGCTCGGCGCGCAACGCCTCGGGGGTTGGAAACCTCACGCTGTCGATCGCCGCGATGGATGGGAAGAACGGATTCATCCACGAGGTCGAGAAGAACGCGGGGTCGAAAGTCGCGATCGCCAGGATTCCACCTGGAACGAGGACGCGTCGGGCCTCGGCGAACACCGGCAGACGGTCCACGAGGTGGACGAGCAGCCGCATCACGACACGTTCGAACGAGCAGTCCTTGAAGGGGACAGCCTCCGCGCCGCCGAGCTTCAGCTCCACGCCGCGCGGCGCGCGCGCACGCGCGACCTCGATCATCTCCGGCTCCTCGTCTACCGCCCAAACGCGGCAGCTTGCACGCTCGGCCAGCGCCGCCGCGAGCACTCCGGTACCGCTCCCCACCTCGAGAACGCGCCGGCCGCGCAAATCGGCCTCGCGCACCAGCACGTCGAAGAGCTCCCACCAGTTCTCGTCGACGGGCCGGAGCTCGTCGTAGCGCGGGGCTAGGCGGCCAAACGACCTATGGCTCGGCGATGACATCGTCGGGCTCGGTCATCGCCTCGATCGCGTCCTGCGCCTCTTCGACGGAGGACTCGGGCACCGAAACCGTGACGGAGTCGTCCTCGCCGTCCGCGATTTCCGACTCGATGCCGGCGGAGCGAAGGATCTCCTGGATCTCCTCCGCTTCTGTCACGTCGCCCGCAACGGCGACTCGCACCATGCTCGTCATTGCGGCGCGGATGATACGGGCTCGGGCTCCAGGCGGGTGTACCGTCCGGCCCTACGGCGGCACAACAGGCCGGAAGCTAGAGCAGGCGAAGCCGCTCTAGCTGCAGGTCGACCTCACGCGTGCGGGGACGCGAAGCGCCGCCGCAAGCGGACGGGAACCTCCGCTCGCCGCAACCCCTCGTAGGAGCGCGCGGGCTACGGCTGCGCGCGTTCTGCCGCGAAGCGGCCGTCACCCGACCCGCGCGAAAGCGCAAGCTTTCGCGCGGCTCATGGTGATACGGGCTCGGGCTCGGGACGGTGGAGCGCGCCACCTTTGACGAGCTGCGGGGGCCCGCGCTCCGGGAACGGCACCTCGATTACGTCGAAGTCACGCGGCACGACCGTCTCCGGAAAGATCTCCCGCGCCTCTCCCGCGATCTCGGGCCCGAAGTAGCGGCTCGAGAGATGCGTCAGCGCCAAAAGGGCGACCTCCGCGCGGCGCGCCAGCTCGGCCGCCTGGGCAGCGGTCTGATGCCGCGTCTCCTCCGCCCGCTCGCGCTCCTCTTCGGAGAACGTCGCTTCGGTGACGAGCACGTCTGCTCCCCACGCCGCCTCCACGATCTCCTCGGCCGGCGCGGTGTCACCCGTGATCACGACCTTCCGGCCGGCTCGCGGCGGACCGAGCACCTGGTCAGGCGTGATCGTCCGCCCGTCCGAGAGCGTGACCGTCTCACCACGCTGCAACGCACCGCGCTCGGGACCGTTCGGGACACCGAGAGCGTCCGCTCCCTCGACGTCGAACCGGCCCGGCCGCGTCGCCTCGATCAGCGACCAGCCGAGCGACGAAACCCCGTGCGACACGCCGAAAGTCGCAAGCCGGTAGCCGTCCCGCTCGAGCACGTCGCCCGGCTCGAGCTCGACGAGCCGAACCTCGTACGTGAGCCTGCCGACCACGCGCTTGAGGGAGCCGAGCAGGTCGACGAGCCCGCGAGGCCCATAGACGTCGAGCGGCAGCTCCCGACCCCGCAGCGCGAACGTCTTGAACATCCCGGGAAGTCCGAGCACGTGGTCGGCGTGAAAGTGCGTCACGAAGACCTCTGGCAGCTCCACCAGCCCTACGGCCGAGCGCAGCAGCTGCCGCTGGGTGCCCTCCGCGCAGTCGAACAGCAGCCGCTCCCCGCCCCGCCGGACGAGAAGGGCCGCCGGGGCCCGCTGGGCCGTGGGCATCGAGCCGGCCGTGCCGAGGAAGACGAGATCGAGATCCACGGCCCGATTCTAGGTTTCGGCCCCCTCAAGTCCGGGCCGGGCCGCGCCGATAGCGGATCCGAGGACGACATGTCTTCTAAAGCGGTTTCAGGGGGGTCTCGTGACCGGGCGGTTCGCCGTTCCGTCACGCTGCTGCGCGTCTTTCTCCTCGCCAGCGCGGGAATCCTGTTCATCGGGGCGACCCTCCTCGGCTCTGTGCTGACGAACACACTGCGTCGGCAGGCCCTCGACGACACGCGCGCCAGCTTGATCCAGTACGTCGACGGCGTGCTGAGACCGCAGCTCGTGCGTGGCGACGGCATCCACATCTCGCCGCACCTCCCGCTGCAGCTCAAGGCGCAGCTGCGACGGCAGCCGGACATCTTGACGATCAAGGTGTGGCGACCGGACGGCGTGCTCGCCTGGACGAATCGGGCGCCGGAACGGATTGGACGGCAGTTCCCGCTCTCGGGCGATCTCGGCGAAACCATCCGCCAGAACCGCGCGCACGCTTCCATCAGCCCGCTCCAGGACAGCGAGGACCAGGCCGAGCGCGCGCTCGGGCTCCATCACGTCTTCGAGGTCTATGCGCCGCTGCCCAGCACGGATGGGACCCGCGCGATCGGCGCGTACGAGATCTACGCGCGGCCGCAGCACACCGAGAGCATCATCTCCTCCCAGAAGCACGTCATCTGGTTCGCGGTCTTCGCGGTCTTCGCGACCCTCTACGCCGCGCTCGCGTTGCTCGTGCGGCATGCCTCGTCGCTGCTTCGGAAGCAGGCTTCGACGCTCCACGTTCGCTCGCGCGAGCTGATGGACTCGTACCGCCGGCTCGAGGAGAGCTCGCTCGAGGCAATCGAGAGTCTCAACGCGACGGTCGACGCCAAGGATCCCTACACCGCCGGCCATTCCGCCCGTGTGCAGCGCATAGCCATCGCCGTCGCCGAAGAGCTTGGCCTGCCGCGCGAGCGTCTCGATGCGGTGAGGTTCGGCGGTCTGTTCCACGACATCGGGAAAATCGGCGTGCCCGACAGCATCCTCACGAAGCCGGGCGCGCTCGACGACGACGAGTACGCGGTCATCCAAAGGCACCCTGGCGACGGCGCCGAGATCGTCTCCCATTTCAGCCGGCTTCACGAGGCCGTGCCCCTGATCCGGCACCATCACGAGCGCTGGGACGGCAGGGGTTACCCGGATCATCTTGCCGGCGACGACATTCCACCGGAGGCGTGCGTCGTCGGCCTGGCCGACGCCTGGGACGCGATGACGACCGACCGTCCCTACCGACCGGCGCTGACCGTCGAGCAGGCCGCGGCCGACGTGCGCCGGTGCCGCGGGACACAGTTCTCCCCGCACGTGGTGGACGCGTTCTTCGCCGCCCTCCGCCGGCAGCCGGCGGTGTTCGAGCCGGACGAGCCGGACCAGCCGTACCAGATCGCCGCCACCGCCTGAACCCGCTGTAGGCTCGGCGCGTGCACGAGCGGTTACGCGCCTTGTGGGAGTCCGCGTGAGCGCGGACGTCCGCGAGCTCCTGCGCCGTGACGTCGCGGGAGACGACTACGACGAGATCCGGGAGCTCTGGAAGCGGCACTCGATCGCCGAGGACGGACGCGACCTGCCGGGTCTGATCTCGACGCTCACAGAGGACTGCGTCTACGAGCTCGCCCAGACGCGACACCGCTGGGAGGGCCACGAGGGAGCGGCACGCTTCTACACGGAGCTCCTCACCGCCTTCCCGGACATCCACTTCGACCTCACGGACATCGTCATCGGTCCCCAGGGCGTCTGCGAGGAGGCACGCGTCACCGGCACGTTCGAGTCCGAATGGGTCGGAAATCCGCCGACGGGCGAGCGGTTGACGTGGCGCGTGCTCATCTTCTTCCCGTGGGATCCGGAGCGTCGCCTCTTCAAGGGCGAGAAGGTCTACGTCGACGCCGACGTCTTCAGCCAGGCCGCGATCCGCTCGCCGATCGCCTCGCCGGCGTCCTCCTGAAGGAAGTGGCCTGCGCCGGCGATCGTCTCTGCCGGCCCGGCGCCCGGAATCAGCTCGGCGATGCGCTCGGCGACGCGCGGCGAGAAGATCGGATCCGAGTCGCTGAACAGGACGAGCGTTGGCTTCGTCCACGAGCGCAGCACTTCGCGGACTCGCAGCATCGCGGCCGCGGAGGGATGACCCGGCTCGGTCGGCACGAGCTCCGGAAACATCAGCGCTCCTGTCTTCGACTCGGGTGCGGGGAACGGCGCGTCGTACGCGGCGACGACGTCCTGCGGCAGCTCCGTGATACAGGAGATCTGCACGAGCCGTCCGGGCTGGAAGTCCGTGCCGACGCGACGAACCAGCTCGCGGAAGCGCAGCCACGTCTCCGACGGCGGACGGCCCGAGAAGACGCCCGT
>WNEY01004996.1_pt1 | contig 10211 bp, 11 predicted proteins | sample 5400531 | NCBI WGS metagenome assembly WNEY01 (sample SAMN13153338, study PRJNA577476) | soil metagenome | isolation source: 200 cm saprolite under Douglas fir tree site 1 | place: USA:California | collected 2015-04-18
TTCGCTTTCATTTTGAATACGGCAAACGAAGTTATCGTTGCGTCAGCCACCAACAACTCGCGCATCGGCGAGAACTTTGGCGCGGTAATCTCGGCGCCGATTGTCGAAGAGAGCGCCAAGGCGCTAATCCTCTTCGTCCTGTTCTTTTGGAAGAGGGACGAGTTTGACGGCATCATCGACGGGATAATCTACGCCGGCATGGTTGGGCTGGGGTTTGCGATGACTGAAAACATCGCTTACTACGGTCGAGCCGTGCAGGGCGGCGTCGGCAGCCTGACGTTCATTTTCATTCTTCGGGGCATGGTCGCGCCTTTTTCTCATCCGCTGTTCACGAGCATGACCGGCATCGGCCTCGGCTGGTCGCGACAGTCCGACAATGGCTTCGTGAAGATCACGATGCCCGCGGTGGGCTTCATGCTCGCAATCATAATGCACGCGACCTGGAATGGGTCGGCTACCTATGGCGGCGGCGCCGGATTCATAGCTGCCTATTTTTTGATCATGGGGCCGGCGTTCATCATCACGCTGATGACGATCTTCTTTTCTCTGCGGCGCGAAGGCCGCATCGTGCGTCGCTTTCTCTATGTCGATTGCGAACGCGGCCTCTTAGAGCCGCAGGAGTACGAAAGGCTTTGCACGATCCGCGGCCGCATGGGCATGTCCTGGAATGCGCTAACCACGCGCGGCTTTTCGACGTGGCGCACCAGAATGCGCTGCAACCAGATTGCCAGCGAACTGGCTTTTCATCGCAGTCGCGTGACGCGCGGCTTTGGACGCAATCCGCAAGCGGCGCAAGCGCGAGAGGACCAATATCTGCAAATGTTGCAGGACTTGCGGCGGCAACTTACTAATGTCGCGCGACCGTCGCGCTAGGCCCGCTCGTGGCGGATGGAAAACACTCGCGCGTTTCACTGTGGTTGGCTTATACTTTGCGCGCGCTAACTTAGCCTGGATCCCAAAACACCGACCGTTGAACATTCAACTCTTACCAAGCTCGTTCGACGCCGACGGGCGCGCCACTTCGGCCCAGCGGTTGACTTGTTTTCTGATCGACGAACGCGTCACCGTTGACGCGGGCAGCATCGGGATCGCTTTGACCGAAGCCCAACGCCGCACGGTGCGCGACGTGATCGTTACACATCCGCACATGGATCACATCGCCAGCCTGCCGATCTACGTGGACGACCTCTTCGCTGAAGTTGAAGAGCCCATCCGCATTCACGCCACCCAGGAAGTAATCGATCTGCTGAAGCGAGATGTTTTCAACGACAATGTCTATCCGCGATTCGATGTCCTCCGAAACGAGCGCGGCCCAGTGATGCAGTACGTGCCGTTTGTTATCGGCAAGGAATTTCGCATTGCTCATCTGACCGTGACTGCGGTTCCGGTCAATCACATCGTCCCGACCGTCGGCTTGTTGGTTTCTGACGGCCAGACGATCGTGGCATTCAGCTCGGACACGGCCGAGACCGAAGGATTCTGGGCCATGATCAATCGTGCGCCGCGGATCGATGCGCTGTTCATCGAAGCTTCGTTCCCGAACTCGATGCGCCAACTTGCCGAAGCGTCAAAACATCTCACGCCGGAAATGCTGAGCAAGGAATTGGGCAAGCTCAATCACAACAGCATGGACATTCTGGCGGTGCATTTGAAGCCGGCTTACCGCGAAACCGTGGCTAAAGAATTAACGGCGCTGGGAATCGACAATCTGAGTGTGATGGAACCGGGGCGGGTTTATGAGTGGTAACTGCTCTTACTTCTTACCTCTTAACTCCTAATCCTCTCGAATTCTTTTTCCGCGTGCTCGCCTGATGCTCCTTCCAGCAACACGCGTCCACTGGGCAATAGAGTGACGACGCGAAACGTTCGCTCGGAAGTTTCCCGGCCGGGCATCACTTCTGCTCGGAAGATGACTCTCATGCCAGGCCGCGCCCAGGTGTTTTCCAGCGCCGCCATTTCGCGTCGGCGTTTGCGGCCAGAGCCGCTGTTCTTTTTCATCAATACGGCTCCAATCGCGCCCAGGGCGCCGGCTCCCAACGCCAGCCCTCCCAACAAACGCTTCGTGCTCTTTCTCATCTGGTGTTTTCACTGTCAGAACCGGGAGCGGTAGCGACCGGATCAGAAAGGCTACTGGCGTTTATGATCCCGTCGCTACCGCTCCGGGTTCTGACACAATTGCGAAACCCAAACTCGTACTAAGAAGGCGCGGCTACCGCTTTCGTTGGCTGCGGTCGCCGCGCCTGTTTGAAATTGCCATCGCAATCCGGATTCACTGGCATAAAGGATCGAGCCTTACATTGATCGTCGGCAAGCCGCTCAGCGCGCGATCGGCGTTGATTTGCGTGAAGCTAGCCCATTCGGCCGGCAACTTGTCTTCGACAAAGATCGCCTCCACCGGACATTCGGGAACGCACGCGTCACAGTCGATGCAGGTTTCCGGATGAATCACCAGCATGTCATCGTCGAGATGAAAAGCGTCGACGGGACAAACCAAAGCACAGTCCGTGTAGCGACAATTCACGCAGGGTTCGGCAACGATGTAAGTCATCCGTAGTCAGCCTCCAGCTATGATTAAGTAATTACTTGCCGCAAAGAATCCTAGCACAGATTTCCGCCGCCGAGGCAAGCGCCCATCGCAGAACTACGGTTCGCGTTTCCAGTTCGGCACCGGCGTCGAGTCAGAAAAATCATAAAACTCAAGATCTATTGCGGCGGACATCTTCGCCAGCAGGATGATCTGACCCGTGTGCATTGAAATGGGAAGCGGAATCACAACCGCTTCCCTTTCTTTTATTTACAGACTTGCCGAAAAAGAGTTGACCACTTTTTGACCGGTTTCGTTCGGATTATCGCTTTGCGGTGACGGCTTCCTTGTTCACTTGTGCACTTTCATCTTGCGCACTTTCGTATGGACAGTGGCGGCAACCGCTCTCGTAACAATAACCGCGACGCAGAAGAAAACGCGCCGTGAAAACGATCGCAGGTTCTTCACAATAGTAGTCTTCACCCTCGGCAAGGGTAGGCGGCGATGTCAATCGCGCTGCCGTCTGATCTGAAGATAAGCCCCCCGCTTTTGGAAGTCTGGCAATTGCTTCGCTCAAACACACAGTACAGAGACAGTCTTGATCCGCACCGGCAACCAGGGACTCGTGTGGCAGCGCCTCACACCAGCAACCCGGTTCCGCAAACGTGGGACCGCACGTAAAACCTACGCCACGGTTTGAGCAAGTTCTTAGGTTTCATACGGATTTCAAAGTCCGGCTTGCGATGCTTCCTTTAAAGTAAAGCGACCTTCATAGAGAGCCTTGCCAACGATCACGCTATCAACGCCGAACGCGGTTAGCTGTCTCAGTCGCTCAAGATCCTCAAGCGATGAAACACCACCTGAGGCCGTTACTTTCAGCCCGGACTCGCGGGCGAGCACAAGTGTCTGTTCGATGTTGATGCCGGTGAGCATGCCATCGCGTGCTACGTCAGTATAAATGATGCGTTCCACTCCCGCTTTGGCGACAACGTGCGCTAGCTCGACAGCTCGGATTTTTCCTTCTTGCTCCCATCCGCGCACCATGACTTCGCCATCTTTGGCGTCGATTCCGACGGCGACACGATCGCCGCCGAAGATGTGTACGAGTTCTTTCAGCGTTTCTGGTGACTCCACCGCCAGTGTACCGACGATTGCTCTGCTCACTCCGAGTTCGATCACTTCTTTGACGTCGGCGACATGGCGCAAACCTCCGCCGAACTGCACAGGGATTTCAATTACGTGGATAATCTCGCGAAGCAGGCGCCGGTTAGTTGAGGAGTCATCGGAAAAGGCGGCATCGAGGTCGACGATGTGAAGCATGCAAGCGCCCGCCTGTTCAAAGCTCTTCGCGACCTCGACCGGATCACCATCATAGACGATCGCCGCTTCCTTCCGTCCCTGCGACAGACGCACGCATTTCCCTTTTTGAAGATCGATGGCGGGAATGATCAGCATTAGCTTTCTTCGGCCTCACTGATTGCCGCCACTACTGATTCGAACAGTGCCCTGTTAGTCGAGATGGCGTTGCCGCCACGAATCGTTTTCTGCCCTTTCCAATCAGTAAATGTCCCGCCAGCCTCTTCAAGAATAGGCAGCAGCGCGGCACAATCCCAAACGTTCATGATCGGATCAAGCATGATGTCAGCGCGGCCAGTGGCAACGAGGACATGTCCGTAAGCATCGCCCCAGGTGCGGCGTGCGTGAACCTGTCTCTGAAGGAGTTCTGCCGCTCGACCAAATCCGTACTGCTCACACGTGCCAAAATCCGTTGCCAGCAGTAAAGCGTCGCTAAGAGATTCAGTTGCAGAGACGCGCGCCGGCGCATCATTCCAAAAACAACCAATACCGCGCGCGGCGTAAACCACCTCATTCAGCGCCGGAAGATTGACGACTCCGAGCACCGGTTCATCGTCAACCTCCAATCCGATTAATACTCCGTAGAGTGGCACTCCATGAACGAATGAGTAAGTGCCGTCGATAGGATCGAGGATCCAGCGGCGATTTGATTTGCCTGGTTTCTCGCCTTCTTCTTCACCGAGAATGCCGTCGTGAGGAAAAGCCTTTTCGATGCTTGCGCGGAGATACTTTTCGGTTTCGCGATCCGCCACCGTCACAAAAGAATTGTCCGCCTTGCGTTCGGCCACGAACGATCCTTTGAAGTGGCGATAGGTAATATTGCCGCCATCGTGAGCCAGCTCCACGGCAAAATCCAGGAGGGTTCTAAGTTCCGATGCGACGGGGATCACTGGGCATCCTTCTTCTTTCCGCGGTTTACCAATTCATCACTAATCTGCTCCAGGGTCAGACCGCGTTCGACCATAAGTACGATCAAGTGATAGAGAAGATCGGAAGCCTCCCCGGCGAGAACTCCCCGGTCTTGATTCTTTGCCGCAATGATAGTCTCGCTGGATTCTTCGCCGACTTTTTTGAGTATCTTGTCCAGACCCTGCTCAAAGAGATAAGTCGTGTAAGAGCCCTCAGGCTTGTCACGCTTTCTTGATTCAACCAGCGCGTAAAGATCGTTGAGCACAGCGCCAAGATCGGGCTTTGTCCCCGCTATCTTTTCGGGCAAGCTGCCAGCCTCTTGAAGCGCGTTGTGAAAACAGGATTGCTCACCGGTGTGACAAGCAGGACCATTGGGTTTGACGAGAATTGTGAGCGCGTCGCGATCGCAATCCACGAGTATATCGATCACGCGCTGAGTGTGACCGGATGTCTCGCCCTTTTTCCACAAACTGGCACGCGAGCGAGACCAGAACCAAGTCTCATTTGTCTCGATAGTTCGTTTGAGGCTCTCGGCGTTCATGTAAGCGAGGGTTAACACTTGTCGCGTGTTGGCGTCTTGAACGATGGCCGGAACGAGACCTCGCTCATCAAATTTGATTTCCTCGATCGGAACTCTCATCTCACAATTACTCCTCGCTCGCGCAAATAATTCTTAACGTCCGCAATCTTGTACTGGCCAAAATGAAAAAGCGATGCAGCCAGCACCGCGCTGGCGCCCCCGATAGTCAATGCTTCATAAAAGTGTTCGAGCTTTCCTGCGCCGCCCGACGCGATGACGGGAATCCGGACGCTATCGGAAATCGCCTGGGTCAGTTCTATGTCATATCCGTCCTTAGTCCCGTCGCGGTCCATACTGGTCAAGAGAATCTCTCCGGCTCCAAGGTCTTCAGCCCGCGCAGTCCATTCAAGCGCATCAAGACCGGTCGGGCGTCTTCCGCCGTACGTGAAGACCTCCCAGCCTTTGCTCGCGTCGTCCGCATTGCGCCGTCGCGCGTCGATTGATACAACAATGCACTGAGAACCGAACGTCTCGGCTCCTTCCCTAATCAGATTCGGCTGCTCTCTCGCGGCGGTGTTGAGCGAAACTTTATCGGCACCCGAGCGAAGCACTGCACGAATGTCCTCCAACGACCGCAATCCCCCACCAACGGTGAAAGGAATAAAGACTGCATCGGCAACTCGCCGGACGAGTTCGGCAACAATGTCGCGCTTTTCAGAAGACGCGGTGATGTCCAGAAATGTCAGCTCGTCAGCGCCCTCAGCGTCGTACCGTACGGCCTGCTCGACTGGGCTGCCCGCATCTGTCAGCGAGACGAAACGAATACCTTTCACCACGCGACCTTGATCTACGTCGAGACAGGGTATGATTCGTTTCGCCAGCATATTAATCAGCCACGCGCAAAGTTTGATAACAATCGCAGTCCTGCCGCCTGACTCTTTTCGGGATGAAATTGCACGCCGCAAAGATTCTCGCGCGCGACCACCGATGCGTACGCCACGCCGTAATCAGTCTTGCCCAGGATCACTTCGTCTTCCGCCGGCTCGCAATAGTAGGAATGCACGAAATAGAAAAAGGCAGCATCTTTTATTCCCTCAAACAAAGGATGCGGGACTCGCTGCCGGATCTGATTCCACCCAACCTGGGGCACCACCAGGTCGTCTGAGAAACGACGAACGCGGCCGCGCAAGAATCCCAAGCCTAGAGTTGGGCCAAACTCTTCCGATTCTTCAAAGAGCATTTGCATGCCGACGCACACGCCCAATAATGGAGTTCCCGCGGCGACGCGCTCGCGCACCAACTCATCGAATCCGCGTTCAGTAAGTGAGTTCATGCAAGCGCCGAAAGCGCCGACGCCGGGCAAGACCAAATGCTCGGCTTTCCGCAACACTCTCTCATCCGAACTTACGACTGCGGCGCAGCCCGTTGCAGCAAAAGCCTTTTCGACCGAACGCAGATTGCCGACTCCGTAATCGATGATGGCTACTTGCGGCACGTCTCTAAAGAACTCCTTTCGTGCTCAAGACACCAGTGATGCGCGGGTCACGTTCGACCGCCTGGCGCAATGCGCGCGCGGTAGCTTTGAACGTGCCTTCGAGCATGTGGTGCGTATTGCGGCCACGCAAACAGTCGATATGCAAATTGAATTTCGCCGTTTCCGCAAATGATCGCCAAAAATGCTCCGCCAGCTCAACTGAAAAGTTCCCGATCTTCTGGCGTCGCGTCGCCACCTCATAAACCAGATAGAAACGGCCGGAGAGATCGACTACCGAGCGACATAAGGCTTCATCCATCGGCACGGTTGCGTCGCCATACCGCTTGATGCCTGTCTTGTCGCCGAGCGCCTGAGTTAACGCTTGACCGAGTGTGATCGCGATATCTTCAACTGAATGATGGTCGTCGATTTCCAGGTCGCCTTTGCAGATGACTTCAAGATCGAATAGTCCGTGTTTCGCAAACAACGCGAGCATGTGATCGAGAAAGGGCAGACCCGTCGCGATGCGCGAACGGCCAGCGCCGTCGAGATTGAACTTGACCCGGACATCCGTCTCTTTGGTTTTCCGCTGAACTCGATCCTCTCTTTGCGCCGTTTGTAATGGTTGAGTTTTCTTCATCCGTATCACCTGCTCGCTCCAAATATTTCTTGTAACGACTCGATCACGAGATCGTTCTCTTTCGGCGTGCCCACGCTCAAACGGAAGTAGTCGCTCAACATCGGATAGCCACTGACATCGCGAATCAAGATATCTTTCTTCAGCAATTCCGCGAAGACCTGCTTTGGATCGATTGACGAGCGCACCACCATGAAGTTTGCCTGCGAGCGCACCGGCGTGAGCCCTTCGATGCGGCTCAACTCGCCATACAATCGTTCGCGCTCGGCGACGATCTTTCGCACCAGCGGGCGCAACTCATCTTCGTACATCTCGATGGCTACTTCGGCCGCAGTCTGAGAGATAGCATTCAGGTTGTAGGGAAGCACGGCCTTGCTAATCTCCGACGCTAGCTCCGGCGCGGCCAGAAGATATCCCACCCGCAAGGCCGCCATCGCCATCGCCTTTGAGAACGTTCGCAGGACCACAAGATTTTCATGCTCTCGCAGGAACGGAACGACTGAATGCCCGGAAAATTCATGGTAAGCCTCGTCAACTACAACGAGGCCGCTGGTTATCCCAAGCAAAGCGCGCAGGTGCTCATCACTCAGCATGCAACCAGTCGGATTGTTTGGCGAGCAGACGATCGTCACATCCGGCTGCAAGTCGCCAATTGTTTTTTGCAGTGCGTTAATGTCATAACTTAATTCATTAGTGAGCGGGACACTTATGACTTCGCTGCCCAGCACAGTACTTATTTGCCGATAAAGCGCAAACGTTGGTTCCGAGATCAGCACGCGCTTGTCTTCGCCAATCGCGGCCATCAATAGCGCTTGAATCAATTCGTTCGATCCATTTCCGGCAATGACGCCGTCCGGTCGCCAGCCTGAAAACTCCGCCAGGCGCACATGTAAACTCACAGGCACGAAATCGGGATAACGCGACCACTGGCGTGCTTCAAGCCGCCGCTGCACCTCTTTCTTAATGGGCGCTGGAGCGTCCCACGGATTCTCGTTTTGATTGACCTTCACGCTCGCGCGATGCGGCGACAGCTTATACGCCAGCAGCGCGCGCACCTGGGGCTTGATTATGTCCAATGAGCTTTTCATCGCTACTTCCCCAAAACTAACCCAGCCTGATCGCAGCCGATCGCGCGTGCGCATCCAAGCCTTCCGCCTTAGCTAACGTCGCAATCTTGTCAGCCGATTGTTTCAACGCTTCACGCGAATAACGCAGCACACTGGTGCGCTTAACAAAATCGTAAACACCAAGCGCTGATGAAAACCTGGCCGCTCCAGCAGTCGGTAACACGTGGTTTGGCCCGGCGAAGTAATCGCCTACTGCTTCTGGGGTATACGGTCCGAAGAATATCGCTCCCGCATAAAGAATGCGCGCGGCCACAGCGTCATCGTCGCCCGTAACGATCTCCAAATGCTCTGGCGCAAGTCCATTGACGAGCGCGCAAGCTTCACCGATATCGGCAACGACAAAGATAGCGCCATGCCGAGCCAGTGATTTTTCAATGACGGCCCTACGCGGCAACGATTCCATCTGGCGTGAAACCGCCGCGGTTACCGCGGTCGCCAGTTGATCGCTAATGGTCACTAAGACTGCGGAGGCATCTTCGTCGTGTTCAGCCTGTGCCAGTAAATCCGCTGCCACAAATTCCGCGTTTGCGGTATCGTCGGCAATGATCACAACTTCGCTCGGTCCGGCGATCGAGTCGATTCCGACGGTACCAAATACCAACTTCTTCGCGGCAGCAACGTAACGGTTGCCAGGTCCGGTGATCTTGTCCACGCGCGGCACAGTTTCAGTGCCGTAAGCCAGCGCCGCGATCGCCTGCGCGCCGCCAACCGCATAAACTTCGGTGACTCCGAGCTCCAGGAGCGCGGCAGCAACGGCCGGATTCTCGCGCAGCGAACTCGGTGGTGTCACAACCACGATACGCTGAACGCCGGCGACTTGTGCTGGCACAACATTCATCACTACCGACGATGGATAGCTGGCTGTGCCACCCGGAACATACAACCCGACGCGCTCGATGGGCGTGACGCGTTGGCCCAGACGAACGCCCGGTTCTCTTTCAATTTCCCACGAATGTTGCTGCTCATGTTCATGAAAACGCCTGACGTTGCGGATGGCTTCACTCAGCGCCTCCAGCACGTTCGTATCGACGTTCGAAGCGATACGCCGCAATTCCTCCTCGCTAATGCGAAGCTCGGACGGTTTCATAGCGCAGCCGTCGAATTGCGCGGCGTAATCAAGTAGCGCGGCATCACCGCGCCGGTGAACGTCGGCGATGATCTTTCCAACCCGGCTCATCAAATCGGCGTTGAGGACGACGTTGCGATTCCGAATGCGCTGTAACTTGTCGGCCAGTTGCTGCTGATCTCGACTACTGATGACTTCAATCACCGCGCGCTCTCCTCCCCAATGTCTCGTCAAGAGATTTGATTAACCGTCCCACCGCTTCCGCGTTCAGTTGATAACTGGCCCGATTCACGACCAGGCGCGCCGTTGACTCAGTGATCACTTCAACTATGCTGAGGCCGTTTTCCTGAAGCGTCTTGCCGGTCTCAACCAGGTCCACGATGCAGTCAGCAAGTCCAAGTACGGGCGCCAGCTCCACTGAGCCCGACAACTGGATAATGTCGACCGCAACGCCGCGCGCGCCAAAGTGCCGTGCGGCGATTCGCGGGTACTTGGTTGCTACTCTCAGCATGCCTAACTGCCTTAGCGGCGCATCGTTTTTGGCGGCGACTACGATGCGGCAAACGCCAATGTTGAGACTAAGCGGCTGCAATAGATC
>WNEY01004997.1_pt1 | contig 10210 bp, 5 predicted proteins | sample 5400531 | NCBI WGS metagenome assembly WNEY01 (sample SAMN13153338, study PRJNA577476) | soil metagenome | isolation source: 200 cm saprolite under Douglas fir tree site 1 | place: USA:California | collected 2015-04-18
CGGCGCACCAGCAACTCGCCGCCCACGATGTAGGCGGCGAGTATCGCTGGCACACCGATGATGACCACAAGGAGCGTCGGGATGTCCTGCAGCAGAACGCTGAAGTCCACTCTCTTATCTCCTTACGGAATCAGGCCGCGGTATAAGCCGTTTTTTGGACTTTATCGAGGTCAGCCAGGATCGAATCCAGGTTGCCCTGGTTGCTTATGAACTTGAGGAGGCCCTTCCAGGCCGCATTCCTCATGTCCGTCGGCATGTTGTCGGTCGCGTCGTACTTGGCGATCTGAGTGTTGACCAGGATCTGGGCGCTCAGCTTCGACAAGGGATCGGGGTAGTCGTCAAGGCTGACCTGCTTGTTGACGGCCAGCTTGCCGCCACGCTTCACCCAGATGTCCTGGGCCTGCGCGGTGGTGAGGTACTTGATGAGCTGCCGGGCCTGGGGCGTGTCGTTGAACATCGACCACGAGTCGCCGGCGACCACGTGCGCGCCCGCGAAAGAGGTGTTGATGTCAGGAAGCGGGAAGAACGTGAAGTCGGTGCCGGCCTGAAGCGAAGGCACGGCGCTGGTGAAGAACGTCGTGATGAACGACGCCTGGTTCAGCATGTAGCACTTCGGCGGGCTCGCGAACATCGGGGTGCCGACGTCGCCGAACTGCGTCGCCAGGATCGTGTTCTTGCCGCCGTAAACGTTGCTGTCGTTCGGTCCGAGGATGGTGCCGAACGTCTGGAACGCCGACTTGATCTCGGGCGACGTCCAGGTCTGAGTGCCGGCTACCCACTTGTCGTAGACGGCCGGGCCGGCCTGGCTGAGGACGATCTCCTTGAGCCAGTCGCTGGCGGGCCAGCCGTCGGCCGCGCCACCGCTCGCCACCGCGATACACCACGGAGGTGTGCCGCTGCTCTTGATGGTGTCCTGCAGGGTCAGAAGGTCCTGCCACGTCTTGGGCACCGAGTAGCTCTTGGACGAGAAGTTCTTCGGGTCGTACCAGACGAGGCCCTTCACGGCGGCCCACGAGAAGATCTGGTACAGCTTGCCGTCGCTCAACGGCTCACCGAGCTTGATCCAGCCCGACGAGGTGCTGGCCGCAAGCGCATTCATGTCCACCGCGTCGTTGAGGGCCTTCACCTTGCCCTGCTGCGCAAACTGCGTGAGCAGCGCCGGGCTGGGCGCGGCCGCGAGGTCCGGCGCGTTGCCGGCCGCCACGCGGGTTCTCAGGATCGCGTCCTCGTCACGTGTGGACTCGTACTGCACTTTGATTCCCGTCGAGTCTTCGAACGGCTTGAGCACGGCCATGAACGAGGCCTGCTCCTGCCCAGACCAAACGGCGACGACCTTCACTGTTCCCGCGTTGGCCGCGCCTGAGGTGCCGCACGCGACGGCGACCAGGACGATGGCAAGCAGCGGGACCAGGGAACGAACCCAGGTCACAGGTCTCATATTTCAAACCCCCACTTTCGGGTGAGCGGTTGCTCACACCTGTCCGATCGAAATTCCATTCTGATGGCCCATTCTCCTTTTGGCAAATCGGCTTGCATTGAAGTCCTCACGCTACGCGTTCTTCCCGATCACCTCCTTGCCGCGCGTCGAGGTGGACGCTCGAACGATCAGCTTCGTCGCGAGCGGAGACGGCGATTGCACGGCCCTGCCCTGCAGGCGCTGGATGAGAAGGCGGGCGGCGATCCGCCCTTTCTCGACGATCGGCTGCCTGACAGTCGTGAGCGGTGGGTTGGTCCAGGCCGCGATCGGCAGGTCGTCGAATCCGACCACGGACAGGTCCATCGGCACGCGCGCACCGGCCTGCGCGGCCGCGATCATCACGCCGATGGCGGTCATGTCGCTCATCGCGAGGACAGCGGTAGGGCGGCGCTTGCCCTGGCCCAACGCTTCGAACGCGCGAACGCCGGCCGCCTGCGAGATGCCCGCGGTGACGAGCAGCGGCGCGGGCGCACCGGCCTCGTCGAGCGCGGACTGGTAGCCGGCCAGCCGTCGTGCGGCCGTGGGCGTGAGACCGACCTGAGCACGCGTCGGCGGAAGGCCGATCACAGCGATGTCACGGTGGCCGAGCTTCAACAGGTGGCGCGCGGCGGCCTCGGCACCGCCGGCGTCGTCGACGTTGACGGTCGGGTGGTTGACCGATACGTCGGCGTCGACCAGCACCGTCGGGATACCGAGGCGGTCCAGCGTCTCGAGCGCGCGGTCGTTCGAGCTGAGGCCGAGGCTCACGAAGCCGTCCACCGAGGCAGCGCGGATGGCGCCTTCCAGCGAGCCGTCGAGCGGCGGCACCAGCAGGACGCTGAGGTCGTGCTTCTCGCACAGCTCACCGAGCCCCTGCAGCAGCTCGCTGAGGAACGCGTTGGCGAACACCGTGCTGAGACGCTGCGGGATCAGCACTCCGATCGTCCCGCTCCGGCGCAGCGAGAGAGCGCGCGCGGCCGGGTGCGGGGCGTAGCCGAGGCCGTCGGCAACTTGCAGCACGCGCTCGACCGTGGCGTGGCCCAGCTTCTCAGGGTTGTTGAAGGCGAACGAGACGGCCGTCTTCGACACGCCGGCGGCCATGGCGACGTCGGAGATGGTGACGCGCGTCATCGCGCAGGGTGCCTCGACATCATCACGTGGAGCCCCAGGTCACGCCAAGCCTTCACCTCGTCTTCCCCAGCGTCGTCATCACGCCGGGACCCACCGGCAGGGCTTAAACCGCTTTAGTAAAGCGGTTTAGGGCGGATCGTAGAGCGGTAGCGAACTCGTGTCAAGCATCGCGTTCAGCGACCCCACGTATGGAAAACTGCTGTGGAATGGCCGCCACCTTCCCCGAGGGTTTCCTTTTCGGCGCCGCGGTCGGCGCGCACCAGGTCGAGGGCGGCAACGCGAACACGGACTGGTGGTGGTGGGAGCACCGCGAAGGCACGCCCTGCGTCGAGCCGTCCGGCGACGCGTGCGATTTCTACCACCGCTACCGCGACGACATCGCGATGCTCGCGGGGTTCGGCCTCAACGCCTTCCGGTTTGGGATCGAGTGGGCGCGGATCGAGCCGGCCGATGGCGAGTTCTCGACAGCCCAGCTCGACCACTACCGGCGGATGCTCGAGGCCTGCCTCGAGCACGGCGTGACTCCGATCCTCACCTTCCATCACTTCACGTTGCCGCTGTGGGTCCACGAGCTGGGAGGGTTCGCGGACTCGCGCTTCCCCCGGCTGTTCGAGCGCTACTGCGAGCGCGCGGCTCGCGCACTCGGCGACGTGATCGGCTACGCGTGCACCGTCAACGAGCCCCAGGGTCTCGGCTGGAGCGGCTACATGCTGGGCGTCAATCCGCCGGGCGTGAAGGGCGACGAGCGCGCCGCACGGCGCGCGGCGGACAACCTCCTCGAAGCTCACCGGCTCGCCTCTCCCGCGATCAAGGCGCACACGAAGGCGCCGGTCGGAGTCACGCTCGCCATCCCCGATCTTCAGTACGAGGACGGCGCGAAGCCGGGGCACTCGGGCTTCGAGGTCGAGTCGGAGATCAACGACCAGTTCTTCGAGCTCGCGCGGAACGACGACTTCATCGGCGTGCAGACGTACACGCGGATCCGCATCGGCCGAGAGGGCCCGCGCAGCCCCGGCGCGGAATGGAGCGCGGTGAGCCGCGAGCTGGCCGAGACCGACGAGGTCACGCAGATGGGCTACGAGTACTGCCCGCGCGCGCTCGGCGGCGCGATCCGTCGTGCGTGGAAGAGCACGGGCGGCCGGATCCCGATCCTTGTCACGGAGAACGGGATCGCCACCATGCGGGACGACCGGCGCATCGCATTCATGGCCGAGGCGATGGACGAGGTGCTCATTTGCCTCGCCGAAGGCGTCGACGTGCGGAGTTACGTCCACTGGTCGCTGCTCGACAACTTCGAGTGGGCCTTCGGCTACAAGCCGAGGTTCGGTCTGGTCGAGGTCGACCGGCAAACGTTCGCGCGCCATCCGAAGCCCAGCGCGCGCTGGCTGGGCGACATCGCCCGCAGCCGGAGCCTGCCTACCGCTTAGGGAGCTCCGTGATCTCGCGCAGCACGCCCATGTCGGCCTTCGGCATGCGATCGAAGGTGAGCAGACCGTTGCGCTCCTGCTCCACGTCGGTCAGCTGCGTGTAGCCGAATCCCTCCACAGGTCCGGGCTGCGTCAGCGCCTCGACCATCTCGCGATAGATCGCGACGAATTCATCGACGTTGGCCGCCTCCGACCACCCGAACCCGCCTGAGTGCGCCAGCGCGATGCCGCCGAACTCCGTCACGAGCAGCGGCTCGCCGCGGTACTCGTAGCCCGGCAGGAACAGCGGCTTCGGATGCGCGGCGGCGTCGAGCGCCGTGTACAGGCGACCGTAGCGGCGCTTCAGCGCGTGACCGGGGTTGTAGTCATGCAGCGTGCACATGTCCGTGTGCGTGTGCTCCCAGCCATCGTTCGAGATGACAGGCCTTGTGCCATCCATGTCATGGGTGAAGTGGTACAGGCCCTCGAGGAATCGCGCAGCGACGTCCGGTTCGACAGACTGCAGGCCGAAGCTCTCGTTCATCGGCACCCACGCGACGATGCACGCATGACCGCGGTCGCGCGTCACCGCCTGTTCCCACTCGGTCGCGAGCCTGCGCTCAGCCTCGGCCGAGTGCTGGTGGAAGCTCGGCATCTCCTCCCACACCAGGAACCCGAGCCTGTCGGCCCAGTAGAGCCACCGCGGGTCTTCGATCTTCTGGTGCTTGCGCGCGCCGTTGAAACCGAGTGACTTGGCGAGCTCGATGTCGCGGCGCAGGTCCGCGTCGCGCGCGGCGGTGAGCAGCCCGCCGGGAAAGTAGCCCTGGTCGAGGATCAGCCGCTGGAAGTACGTCTCGCCGTTGAGCCAGAACTTGCCCTCGCGTATCTCTAGGGTGCGGAGCCCGAAGTGGCTCAACACATGGTCGACGTCACGGCCTGCGCGGTCGTGCAGCGTGACCTCGACCGAGTAGAGGTTCGGAGCCTCCGGGCTCCACAGCGCGCGCCGCGCCAGCTCGATGCGACACGAGGCGTCCTTGCCTGACCAGTGACCGACCTCTTCCCCGTTCAGCGTGACGCTGACCGACTTGCGGCCCTCAGCCTCGATGTGGACTGTGACGGCGCCGGCTTGAGCGTCAGGGTCGATGCGGAGGCCGGCGATCGACTGTTCGGGCAGCGGCTCGAGCCACACGGTCTGCCAGATGCCGGTCGTGGCCGTGTAGAAGATCGACTCGGGCTTCGTGGTCCAGTGCTGCTTGCCGCGCGGGATCGTGCGGTCGGCGAGCGGGTCCTCGGCGCGCACAACGATCTCGTTGTCGCGCTCGCGCGCGACTCGAGATATGTCCGCGGTGAAGGGCGTGTGCCCGCCCTCGTGCGCGGCCACCTCCTCCCCGTTGACCCAGACCGTGGCGCGGTAGTCGACGGCGCCGAGATGCAGCAGCAGCTTGCGGGCCGGCGGCGCGTCAAAGGTGCGCCGGTACCACACGACATCGCCGAGGTCGGTCTGGCCGACGCCGGACAACTCCGACTGCGGGCAGAAGGGAACCGTGATCGTGCGGTCGAAGACGCGCTCCTCGCCGGCGCCGAACTCCCAATCGCCGTTGAGGGATTCCCATTCGCGCCGGCGCAGCATCGGCCGCGGGTACTCGTCCCTCGGCGTTTTAGTCCCGATGGCGGGACCTATCATGCGTGGGAATGCGCCAGTCCCTGCAGCGGGCGACCGGGCTCGCGGGCGTCCTGCGCGGCGTCGTGGCCGACATGCAGTCGGCTTCTGGGGCGGACATCGTCTCCATCTTCCTTTACGAGGAGTCGAGCCGAAGGTATTACGCCCCGTTTGCCGCCGGACAGCCGCAGGAGAGCCTCCTCGACTCGCTTGCCGACATGACCGAGCAGCTCGGCCGCTACGCCGACGACGCGAGCCACGGCAAGGTCCCCGACGACCTCGGCGTGCACAACTACGGATCGACGGTCTGGCTAACGGTGACCCGCCGGCCGCTTATCGCCCGCGATGCGCCATCGCAGATCGACAGCACGTTCATCCGCCGCTACCAGGTGCAGGCGACCATCGGGCTGCCGATCAACTCGGGCGAGCGGCTGCTCGGGCTCATCTACCTGAACTACCGCGAGCGCGACAGGGTGCCCGATGACGCACGCGTCGCGGAACTGCAGCGGATGGCCTCCACGGCAGGCGAGGCGGTCGAAGCGGCGCTGGCGGCGGCAAGCCGCGCGGCGCTCGATGGGCTCGGCAGGCTGACCTCATTTCTTGCCGAGCCGGCCGGCGACAAGCAGGCCGACATGAAGGAGCTGCGACGCGTCCTCTCCATCGCGCTTGCCGACCTGCTGCTCGCGAGCGAGCTCGACGCCGCGGCCATCTACCAGTTCGCGCCGCACCGCACGAGCCTCGAGCTCGTCACCGCGCACGCGCCCGTGGCAGCGCCGGTGCGCGTGGAGCGCGGGAATCACGAGACATGGGAGGCGGCGCTCAGCGCCGCCGTCGCGCAAGTGACCGCCCCGTCCGACCTGCACCCGGTGGCGGTGTCCGCGCTGGGCAGCACCAGCGAGCCGCACGGTTACCTGGTTGTCCTGAGCCGCGACAAGCTCGCGACCGTGCGCCGCGCGCCTGCAACCGACGTGCTGCTGCGCGCCGGTGCGGAGCTCATCGGCGGCGCGCTGGCGAACCAGCGCCTCATCGACAACCTCGAGCACGGCAACCGGCTGCTCGGCGCCCTCGGAAACATGACCGCAGCGATGCTGCGTCCCGGCTCGGGGCGAAAAGAGGTCATCGAGTCGGTGGTCGGCCACCTGACCGACGCGTCGGTGCCCGAGTTCGACTTCAACTTCGCGACCGTCTATCTCCTCGACCAGCAGCCCGACGAGACGATGTTCGTGCGCCTCGCCGCGGGGGCCGCCACCACCGCGGCGATCGAGGCGTCGGTGACGGGCGCGGGCACTCACGCCGCGAAACGCGTCCCGCGCTGGGCTCTCGAGGAGGACCGGCCGCTCGCGCCCGACGACGTGCTGGTCTATGTCGCGCGCGCCTGGCGCAGCGTCATCGTCGGCCCCCTCGAGCCGAAGGGCGGCAGCCGCAGCGATGTGGTCAGCGGTCCCATCCTCGGCGCGGCGACATGGGTGCAGGTGCCTGTCGTGCGCGAGCACGGCGGCGAGATCGCACACGTCTCCGCCTGCCTGCTCGGCGACTCCGAGGCCGACCGCGACCGCGACACCTCCAAGCCGCCGTTCACGCTCGCGGGCGAGGTCTTCGAGAAGGGCGGTCACGCGGACCTGATCCGCATCTTCCTGCCGTTCGGCTCCGACCAGCACTCACGCGCCTCGGGCGTGCTGGAGGTCGGCTACCACCGCTCGTACGAAAGGCGGCCGGACTGGGGCCAGATCGAAGCCTTGCGGGCGGCAGCGGGCCAGGTCGCGTCCGCCGTGGAGACGGCTCGCCTGTACGAAGAGGCGCGACGCCACGCCGAACAGCTCGAGCTGAGCGCCGACGTGAGCCGCGCCATCGCGTCGTCGATCGACCTCGACCAGACGCTCACGCTCGTCGCGCACAACCTGGCGCGACTCGTGGATGCGTCAACGTGCCAGATCGCCCTTTACGAGGAGGACCAGGAGGGCTGGTACGGCGCGGCCGCCTCCGACCAGGAGGACCTGTGGCGCCGGCAGCGCGCTGAGCGCACCGAGCCATCCTTCCTGTTCGACCTGCTCGAGAAGCCCGAGCCTCTTGTCATCGAGGACGCCGGCGCCAACGACCGCGTGCCGCACGCATACGTGAAGACGTTCGGCGTGCGCTCGCTGCTCGCGCTCCCGCTTGTCGCTGACGACCAGCCCATCGGCGCCGCGATCCTGGCCGAGCGCGACCGCATGCACGTGTACAGCCCCGAGGAGGTGCAGCGCGCGCAGGGCCTCGCGTTGCAGGCCGCGGTCGCGATCAAGAACGCGCGCCTCCATGCCCTGGCGGAAGAGGAGCGGCATCTGCAGAAGGACTTCGTGCTCATCGGCTTCGGCCAGTGGGGCCAGAAGGCGTATCAGCATCTGCTGACGCTGAAGCAGTTCTTCAACTTCCGCACGCATGTCGTCGAGCACGAGGGGCCTGGCGCGCGCGAGCGCCTCGCGGGCAAGGACGAAGAGGTCCGCCAGCACGGCGACGCGTTCTACTGGGATAGCCCGTCCGAGCCCGCGCACGAGCAGCTGGAGCGCGAGCTCGAGTCGAGCTCGTACGTCATCACGTACATCGCGACGCCGGCGGCCACGCACCTGCCGACGCTCCAGGCCTACTACGACCTGAGCGACGTGGTCCTGATCGAGAAGCCCCTCGGCGCACCGCCCGAGGCGTACCGCGAGTTCCTCGACACCGCGCCCGGCGGAGTCGAGATCGTGGCCGCGGATCACTACTACTTCAAGCTGGAGGTCCGCCTGCTGCAGATGCTGCTCGCCGAGGAGCGCACGCTGCGCACATTCCTCGACAGCGTGGAGGAGATCCGCATTGAGATCCTGGAGGAGCAGGCGCTTACGGGCGCTGCCGCCGACATCGGGGTCATCGCCGACCTCATCCCGCACGCGTTCGCGATCATCTCGCTGCTCACGCCCATCGACCGCATCGAGCTGGACGCGACGTCACCGCTGATGCTCGGCAAGCACGAGGGCTTCACCGGACAGCGCGAGAGCTACGCGCGCGTCAACTCTTCGTTCCCATATCACGGGCGATCGGTGCGCCTGGTGATCGACGTCGGCAAGGGCGCGGAGAACGCGAAGTGGATCCGCCTCAGCGGCGAGCGCCGCGCCGCCGGTCGCAGCCCGAGCTACAAGTTCGACTTCGGACGCGGCGAGGCAATCGACGGCACGCAGGCCACAGTGCGCGGGGCCATTCGTCGCATACGCGAGCCGGGAGTGCCCGACAACGCTCACCTCAACATGCTCAGGCACGTCATCGAGAAGCGTCACCCGGCGGTCGGCATCCTCTCGATTCGCGAGGCGATCCGCGCCAACCAGCGCGTGCGCGAGCTCGAGGCCCTCGCCACCGAGCTGCTCGCTCGCAATGAGTGGACCAACTACGCGATGGGAACGCGGCCGGTCTTCGAAACAGCCCAGCATCCTGCGGGCATGCCCTCCTGAAAGACTTCCTCGCCGCCAAGAGGGTCGTCCTCAAAGAAAACCAGGTCTTCGCGGTCTCCGGCCGCAACGGCGCCATGCACCACGACAGTCCCGACGGCCACGGCGTCTGGATGGACGACACGCGCTACCTGTCCGACTACAAGATGCTGGTCAACGGCGTGGAGCCCGAGGCCACCGGCCTCAGCGCGGACGGAGGCGTGCTGGTCTTCGAGCTGACTTCGGGCCCGCTTCACATCCACCTGGAGCGATATCTCACGGGCGGCCTCTACGACAGGTTCACGTTCAGCAACCCCGGAACCACGTCCTACGGCGCCTACGTGGACCTCGTGTTCGCGGCCGACTTCGCGGCCATGCTGCGGGTGCGCGGCATCCTGCCCGCGGGCGCGCCTCAGGCCATCGCTGAGGTTCCGGGCTGGCAGGGCTTCGTGCTGAGGGAGGGGGCGAGCGAGACCCACGTCACCCAGGTGACTGTGGTGCCCGACGGCAGGCGGCACCGCGTCGAGCTCGAGCCGGGCCAGGAGTTCCTGCTCCGCGTCGATGTGATCCCGCGCGGCACCGCGGACGTCAGGGACTTCGACGCCGGGCTGCAGTCGGTGCGCGACTCCTACACCACGTGGTCGGCGGAATGCGCGCATTTCGAAACCGACAACCCCCTGCTGAACGAGCTCATCGAGCAGAGCCGCAACGACATGCGCATGCTGTGTGACTCCTACCCGACGGGCATCTACCCGACCGGCGGGCTCCCGTGGTTCGCCGTGCCTTTCGGGCGCGACGCGCTGTTCACCTCGATGTTCGCGCTTCCCCTGAACCCGAACATCGCGCGCGGTGCGCTGAGCTTCCTCGCCGAGCACCAGGGCCACAAGGAGGACGCCGACACCGAGGAGCAGCCCGGCAAGATCCTCCACGAGGTCCGTCGCGGCGAGGTCGTGGAAAGCGGAGTCTGGCCGCACATCCTCTTCGGCACGGTCGATGCGACGCCGCTGTTCCTGTGCGGCCTGGCCGAGATGCACGACTGGACGGGGGACGACGCCCTGCTCGCCGACCTGCGCCCCGCCGCCGACCTGGCGCTGGCGTGGTGCTTCCAGTACGGCGACAGCGA
>WNEY01004998.1_pt1 | contig 10209 bp, 8 predicted proteins | sample 5400531 | NCBI WGS metagenome assembly WNEY01 (sample SAMN13153338, study PRJNA577476) | soil metagenome | isolation source: 200 cm saprolite under Douglas fir tree site 1 | place: USA:California | collected 2015-04-18
CGGGTTCGGCTGGCTCCTCACGACGTAGCGCTCCGACCGTCTCGCGACCCAGATGCACGGAGATACTCATGGCCCACAAGCAGGCCGCGCGCCGCCCGATTCTCGTCAACTGGATCTACAACGACGGCGACGATGGCTCAAGCGCCTTCATCGAGCGCGTCCTCGCAACGCCAGACGAGGAGGCGCGCCTGCGTCAGCGTCTCCTCAACCTCACGGACCCTTCGGTCGACAGCCGCAAGCGGAGCGGCGCGATCTACGACCTCTACGTCGGACCCGAGCAGTCCGTCCCCACACCGTTCGAGGACTTCTGGCGGGAGCTGGATCTCAACCCCTACATCGCCGCGCACGAGAGGCGAAGCCGGCAGTCGGCCGCCTGACCGTCTCCCTCTCGAGAACTCCTGATCCTCGGACGTCGCTCCGATCCGCTCTCGATGATCCGGTCGTGCCCCTTCACCACTTCCACGGAGCCCATGACAGACATCACCATCCCTCGTCGCGGCGCCGCGGCGCCCGAGACCGTTTCACCGTCGCTCGAAGCTCTCTTCGCGAAGCTCAACCCCGAACAGCTCGCCGCGGTGACGTGCCCGCGCCCTTACGTCCTGGTGGCGTCGATTCCGGGAAGCGGGAAGACACTGGCGCTCGTCGCAAGGGCCGCCTGGCTGATCCGCCGGGGCCTCCGCCCGACCCAGCTCGTGGCACTGACGTTCTCGCGCAAAGCTGCCGACGAGCTCCAGGACCGCCTGGTCCGCCTGCTCGGCGACGAGGGTCGCGGCGTCTGGGCGGGAACGTTCCACGCCTTCGGCGCCTCGCTCGCCCGCCAGCACGGGCGGCTGCTCCCGCGTGGTCGCACGGCTGGCTTCGCGGTGATGGACCGCGACGACAGCCGGCGCACGGTGAAGCGGCTCGTCCGCGACCTGGACCTCCACGAGGATCCGGGCGAGCTCACCGAGCTCCTCGATCGCGCCAAGCGCACGAACGGCCAAGCCCTCGCCGCGCTGCCCGACGCGAGGCGCGAGGCGATGACCCAGCTCATCCCGGCCTACGAGGCCACTCTCGAACGTCGGGACGCGCTCGACTTCGCTGATCTCCTGCTCGTCCCGGTGCGCCTTCTCGAGAACCATTCCGAGATTCGGCATCAACTCCAGAGCTGCCGGCGCCACATTCTGGTCGACGAGGGCCAGGATCTTGATCTCGTCCAACAACGGCTCGTCGAACTCCTCGTGCTGCCGGTCGATGGCCTTGCCTCTCGAGACGGTGCGTCCCCTGGCTTGACCCTCGCGGCCGACGACGACCAGGCGGTGATGGGGTTCCGAGGCGGGTCAGCCCATTATCTCCTTCACTTTTCGCGGACCTACCCCGGCGCGACGGTGATGAATCTCGGCGAGAATTACCGGTCAACCCCGGAGATTCTCCTTCCGGCCGGACGGCTCATCGAGCACAACCGGCGCCGCCTCCGGAAGGGGCTCACGACCCAGAACCCGCCCGGCCCGGTGCCCGAGGTTCGTGAGTTCCACAGCGATAAGAAGGAAGCCCTGTACGTCGCCGATCGCATCGCCGAGTGGGTCGTCGAAGGCCTCGCGCCCGTGGCCGTGCTCGCGCGCATGACGACTGTGCTGATGCCGATCGCACGAGCGTGCGAGCAGCGTGGACTGAGTGTCCGCGTGACGGCCGAGACGCCGCTCGTCGAGCGCAAGGAGATCCGCGACCTTCTCGCCTATCTCCGGGTCCTGCTCAATCCCAACGATTGGGGCGCGTTCGAGCGTGTGATGGGCGTTCCCCCACGCGGCATCGGCGCGAAGACGCTCGCACAGATCCAGGAAGGCGTGATCCGGCAGGGCGTCGAGGCGACGCTCGCGGCCACGGCCCGGCACCACAAGGGACTCGCCGCGCTCGTCGCGTTGCTGGCGATGCTGCGCGAGCGGATGGGTGGGCCGGCAGCGACGCTTCGCGCCCTGATCGAGGCGCTCGACTACCGTGCGTACCTCAGCCGCGGCGGCGAGCCGGAAGAGACCGAGCGCCGGTGGAGCCACGTCGAGGAGCTGATCGAGCTCGCAGACGGCTGGGAGTCTCGTCGCGGCACCGACCTCCGCGAGTTCCTCGATCACCTCGTGCTCGCCGAGACCGATGACGGCCACGTTACTTCTCACCAGGTGGTCGGTCTCACGTTGCACAGCGCGAAGGGTCTCGAGTTCGACGCCTGCGTGATTGCCGGCGTCGAAGAGGGCCTGATCCCGCACTATCGCCACGCCGCATTCGACGATCTGGAAGAGGAACGCCGGCTCTTCTACGTCGGCCTCACGCGTGCGAAGACCCGACTCCTGCTCACGGTCTGCCACGAGCGGATGCTCTGGGGCCGGCCGTGGGCGTTCGGCGCCTCCCCCTTCCTCGCCGAAGCTCGGCTCGTGTAGTCCCTGTCCATCCCCTCGCGGCAGCGCCTCGACCGGTCACGGTCACAGCCAACGGAGTCCGATTACGAATGCGTTTCCTCCATACAGGCGACTGGCATGTCGGCAAGATGCTCAAGGGCCGGAACCGGCTCGACGAGCAGGCGGCCGTCCTCGCGGAGATCGTGGACATCGCGCGCCGCGAGCGGGTCGACGCGCTGCTCGTCGGCGGCGACTCCTTCGATGGCTTTTCCCCGAAGGCTGAGGACGAGCGCCTCGTTTACACCATGCTCGCGGAGTGCTGCGGCGCCGGCATCCCGGTCGTCGTCATCGGCGGCAACCACGACCACCCGCGGCGTCTGGTCGCGCTCCGAGAGTTGCTTGACCCCCTGAAGATCTATGTCCGAGCTGAGCCATGCCGGCCCGACGCCGGCGGCGTCATCCGGCTGCCCTCGCGCGACGGGCGCGAGGTTGCGCAGATCGCGGTGCTGCCGTTCGTGCAGGAGCCAAGGATCGTCGACGCCTGCCGCCTCTTCGATTCCGAGGAGCAGTGGTACCAGGCATACGCCGACCGGGTAGCCCAGATGATGGAAGCGCTCGCCACCTGGTTTCGCGCCGACACCGTCAACATCCTCATGGCGCACGTCTTCATGGACGGCGGCCTCGCGGGCGGCGGTGAACGAACGCTACACATCGGTCAGGTGTACGCGGTGTCGCCGCAGCGTCTGCCCGCATCAGCGCACTACGTGGCGCTCAACCACCTTCACCGGCCGCAGCGCGTGCCGGCGCCAGCGTGGGCCGAGTACTCCGGCTCACCGCTCCAGCTCGACTTCGGGGAAGTCGACCAAGCGAAGCGCGTCGTCCTCGTCGAGGCGCGCGCCGGCCGTGCCGTGGAGGTTCACAACATCCCGCTCACGAGCGGCCGAAAACTCCTGGATGTCCAGGGGACGCTCGACGAACTCCAGGCGCGCGCCGAGAGCCTGCGGGGCGCGTACCTCCGCGTCACGCTCAACGTCCCGGCACCGGCACCGGGGCTCGCCAACCGCGTGAAGGAAATCCTGCCGGACGCTCTTGAGGTGCGGCTGCAGTACCCGCGGCTCGAACAGCCGACAGTCACCGGAACCAGCGAGGACGGCGCGGCCGAGCCGGGCACCGACGGCGCACCAGCGGCCTCGAGCGCCGACCCCGTGCAGCGCCTCCAGGCCTACTACCGCCGCGAGCAGGGCGCGGAGTTGCCACCGGCGCTGGCAGAGCTCTTCACGCGGCTGTACGAGGAGGTCGTGCATGAGACCGCTTAAGGTCAAGGTCAAAGGGTTCACCGCGTTCGCCGACGAGGTCGATCTCGACTTCGCGGGCCTGGATCTGTTCGCCGTCACCGGGCCGACCGGCGCCGGCAAGACCTCGCTGATCCAGACCATCCCGATCGCGCTCTACGGCCGCGCGCCGAAGGTCGCCGACGACCTGCGCCAGCTCATCTCACCGAGCACCGAGCACGCTCGCTTCCACTTCGAGTTCATGGCGCACGGCGGCCGCTATCGGATCAGCCGGGTGATCCACCGGACGCGGCCGACGTCCGTTGCGCTCGAGGAACACGTCGACGGCGAGGAGTGGCGCTCACTGGCGCGAGGCGTCCGGCAGACGGCGGAGAAAATCGAGGAGCTCCTCGGGCTCGACTACGACACCTTCACGCGCGTGGTGCTCCTGCCGCAGAACGAGTTCGACGCGTTCCTGCGTGGCCAGCCGGAGGAGCGTCGTGCGATCCTCACGCGCCTGCTCTCGTTCGAGATCTACGGGAAGATCCAGCAACGCGCCAATCAGCTCGCCGCGGGCGCGCGCACCGAGGCGGACGTCCTGACCTCGATCCTCGAGCGGGACTACGCGGACGCTACGGTCGAGCGTCTCTCCGCAGTCCGGGACGCGCTCGCCCAGGTGACGCGACAGGTCGAATTCCTGGCCGCCTCGGTGGAGGCTTTCGAGCGCGGCCGGGCGCTTGCGGTCGACGTCCGCCAGGCGCGGCGCGACTGGGCACAGGCGAGCGAGACGCTCGCCGAACTGCAAGGCGGCCTCGCGGAAGCGCGCGAGGAACACTTCGAGGCCGAGGACGCCCTCCGGGAAGGGCTGGAAGGCCTGCGGGCGATCGAGGAAGCCGGCGCCGGGATCGCCTACGACCCGGATCTCCACCTGGCGCTCATGCGCGCGCAGGAGCAGGCCGCACGCCTCGCGGACATCCACCGACGGCTCGGCGAGCTTGCCGTCGCCGACGAACGGGCAAAGAACGTCATCGCCCAGCTCACTCGGCGGCGGGACGAACTGCGGCGCACGTTCGAGGAAGCCGAGCAATCACTCGCCAGCGCGCGGGCCCTGGAGAGCAACGCGCGTCGGGACCGCGAAGCCATCGAGCACCGAGTCGGCACGCGGGCGAGCATCGCGGCGCTTATCCAGCGCGAGCACCAGTACCGCGACGACCTCCGGCACGCCGGCGAGGTCGAGGCGGCGATCGCAGCGCTCCAGGAACGCCAGCGCGACTTCGACGAGCGGCTGGACGAGCGCCAAGCGGCCCTGAGCAAGGCGCGACAGGGGCTCGAGAAGGCGGAGCAGCAGAAGACGGCAGCCGCCCGAACAGTCGAGACCCTTCGAACGACCGAGGCGCAGATCCAGGCCGTTGCCGGCAACCTCGTCAAGGCGCGCTCGCGCGTGGAGCGAGCACGACAGGACCTGCAGAGAGCCGAGCGCGCGGCCGCAGACAAGCGGCAGACCCTCGCGAAGTGCGAGCAGCGCCGGGTGAGCGCGCAGACCACGCTCGTGTCAGCGCAGGACACGCTGGCTGCGCTCCATCGCGCCCACGCCGCTCACGAACTCCAGGAAACGCTGGCCGCCGGCAAGGCGTGCCCGGTGTGCGAGCAGACCGTCCTCAAGGTTCCGGCGCTCCAGCCGGTGAGCGATCTCGACGACGCGCAGCAACGCGTCAACGGCGCTCGGGCTGAAGCGGACGCCGCGGATCGGGCGTTGCGATTCGCGACCGCGGACCTAGCAGCAGCCGACCAGGCGGTAGCGAGCTTCAAGGCGGGACTCGAGGAGGCCGAGGGAGATGTCGAGCGACTCGGCAAGGAGATCCGCGAGCTCCTTCCCGCGGATCTGCGCGACGACGCGGACTGGCGGGCGCGCCTGCGGGCGCGTGTGGAGCGTGCGGCTCAGCGGCTCGAGGACGCCGAGCGCTCGGTGACGAGCGCGCAGGGCATCGTGACGGCGACCTCGAACGATGTGGCCGGCATCGAGGCTGAGATCCGCACGATCCCTCGGCAGCTCGAGGAGCGGTGTCAGGTTCTCCGGGTCCTTCACGGGCGCTGCCGTGAGGCGGAGACGGCGCTCCGGAAGGTGCTTGGCGATCGTCCCGGCCCGGACGCGGGCGCGCGCCTCGCGGCAATCGACGTGGAGCTGCACGCGGCCGAGACGGAGACCGAGCGGGCCGCGGCCGCCGTGCAGAAGGCGCAGGAGGTCCTCCACGAGACGCGCGTCCTCAGGACCGAAGCCGCGCAGAACCTGGCAGCAGAGACCGAGCGGGCCCAGGCGCGCCAGGAAGAGCGGGAGCGGCTGCTCGCCGAGCAGCTGCCACTCGAGACCACCCTGACTCTGGTGGTGACGCATACCGACGACATCGCCGGCGCGATCGAGCGCGAGCTCGCTGGCTTGGTGGATGCGAAGGCTGCGCGCGAGGCCCTGCTCCGCGAGCAGGAAGACCGCCAGCGAGCGTCGAACGAGGCCCGTCAGCGGCTGGCCCGACTCGAGGAGAGGATCGCCACCCTGGAAGGGCAAGTACTTCAGCAGCAGACGCGCGAGACGGCGGCCAAGGACGTACTCAGTGCCGACGTCGCGCGGTTTGCGGGCATCGTGAACCAAGCGAGGTGGGAGCTCGGCGACGGCCCCGGCGACGAGCAGGGGCGCGTCGAGGCGCTGCTTGAGGACGCGAAGCGGTCTTACGAGGAGGCGGTGCGGCAGCACGCAAGGCTCGTTGGTGACGAGCAGCATCTCCAAGAGCGCGTTGGGAAGGCCGTGGAGTCGCAGAGCGAGCTGATAGCGGCGCGGGAGCGGGGTGAGGTCGCACGCGAGCTCGGTCTCCTGCTCGGCGCGAACAACTTCCAGACGTACGTCCTCGAAGGGGCCATGAAAGTCCTGACCGAAGACGGCTCGGCGCATCTCGAGCAGGTATCCGACGGCCGGTACCGGCTCCACTACGATGGCCTGGACTTCCAGGTGGTCGATCGCTGGAACGCGGACGCGGTGCGGTCGGTGAAGACACTTAGCGGCGGCGAGACGTTCCTCGCCTCGCTCGCGCTGGCCCTGGCGCTCTCCGAGCGCCTGGCCGATCTCGGCGCCGAGACGCACAGGCACGAAGCGCTGGAGAGCCTGTTCATCGACGAGGGGTTCGGCGCGCTCGACACGGACGAAACGCTCGATCAGGTGATCCAGGCCCTGGAGGCCCTGCAGACGAACCACCGAGTGGTCGGGGTCGTGACGCACCTCACCCAGCTCGCCGAGCGGATGCCGGCCCACATCCGCGTGAAGAAGGCGCCCGAGGGGAGCTGGATCGAGGTCGAGCGATAACGCGCCGGCCGGCATCGGCAGGAGAGGTGCGGCACCAGGCCCGCCCCGCCCCGGCTTCCGACCCGCCAGTCGGGCCAGGGTCGCTCACAAAGGGACCCGGGCCTGGTGTTCCTCGAGGAATACTGGCCGCCCACCGGCTCACAAAGCCCACCGCCGTTGAGCCCAAATTGGGACTACGAGCGGGACATCGCGTCGGCAGACTGCAGGCGACGGTACCTGCAAACGCCTTCCCGAAAGCGGTTGGTGAGCGATCTGGCGGTTGGCGCCGGAGGTGAGCAGGCGCTTCAGCCACTCGATCATCGAGCGGGCAATCAGCCCGCATGACCGCTTCCCGGGTGCCGCCCGGCGCAATGCTCACGGCCACCGACCCGGGCGAGCCCGCGTAGGCCACCGAGGGGGGCGCGAGAAGCCGCGTGGCTGGTGGAGCCGAATAAACTTCGAGGACTCGCCGCAGAGCATCCCGCCGCGCTGACGGCGAGTGCCGGATCGGAGAACTGGCGGTGACCGAGTCCCTGCGATTGCCCGTACGTCCGGTACCGCTTCCTGGCTTGGCCGAAGTCCTGGCTGATCCGACCGCCCTAGACCGCCTTCCGTCGGACGCGCTGATCGGTCTCAGACAGCGGGCGCGGCACCTCATCGTGGACCTCGACGCGGCTATCGCGCGCCACGCCATGCTGACCAGGCAGCCGCGCCAGCAGCAGGCCGAGCAGGATCGTCTGCTGACTCCCAAGGAGGCAGCGGCGCTGTACGGAGTCAAGGCGCGGTGGCTGCTGGACCATGCGGAAGAGATTCCAGGTGCGCGGCGACTATCGCGGAAGGTCATCAGGTTCAGCGAGCGGGCGCTACGCCGCCACCTGGCCGGAGTGAAGGCTTGACGGCAATATGCCGGACCGCTGTAACATCTCCCCCTCATGGGAAAGAGACGACCGTCCAAGGGGGACCGGGAGATGGTGAAGACCACGCTACGGCTGTCGGCAGAGACGTGGAGGAAGGCGCGGGTCCGCGCCCTGGACGAACGGGCGTCGTTCCAAGAGATCGTCGAGCGGGCGCTCGAGCAGTACCTCAGCAGGGGAGTCCGGTCATGAGAGAGCGGGGCTCTGGCTCCCTCTTCCAGGACACCTACCGCGACCCGCGCACCGGCGAGAAGATGAAGTGCGCGACCTGGACAATGAAACTGTGGGTCGACGGCAGGCGGCTCAAGAAGTCGTCGGGAACCACGAAATACCGGAAGGCGCTCAAGGAGTTGGACAAGTGGAAGGCCGAGGTGCTCCAGGGCACCTACGTCCCCGGCGCCGACAAGACTACGTTCGATGACTGCGCGACACTCGTCACGAACGAGTACAAGGCCAACGCTCGCCGGTCAGCGGATCGCGTCGAGGACGCCATCGACCATCTGCGGACATTCTTCGGGGGCTACTGCCGGATGCGCGCCATCACGACCGACCGGGTGCTCTCCTACGTGCGGCACCGCCAGGAGCACGGCGCCGCGAACGCGACGATCAACCGGGAACTGTCGGCCCTCAAGCGCATGTTCCGGCTCGGCGAGAGAGCCGGGAAAGTCGCGCGGCGCCCTCACGTCGACATGCTGCACGAGGCGAACGCAAGGAAGGGGTTCTTCGAGCCAGACGCCTTCGAAGCGATGCTCTCACACCTGCCGGAGTACCTGAGGCCGGTGTTCGCTACTGCCTACATCACGGGGTGGAGAGTGAAGTCGGAGATTCTGACGCGACAAAAGTGCCACCTCGACCTCAAGGCCGGGTGGCTTCGGCTGGAGCCGAATGAGACGAAGAGCGGCGAGGGCCGTCAGTTCCCTCTGACGCCGGCGCTGCGAGCCGTCCTGGACGCGCAGGTCGCGGCGACCGCAGCCATCGAGAAGCGGACGAATCGCATCATTCCGTGGCTGTTCCACCGCAACGGCAAGCCCATCAAGTCGTTCCGACGCGCGTGGCTCACCGCGTGCCTCAAGGCGGGATTCGCCCGGCTTGTGTCGGAAAAGCCCCGCGTGATCGCAGCGCTCCGTATCCCGCACGACTTTCGTCGCACGGCGATCCGGAATCTCGAACGTGCGGGGGTGCGGCGGTCAGACGCGATGGCGATGGTCGGCCACCGCACCGAGTCCGTCTACCGCAGGTACGCCATCAGCGACGAGCAGACCCTCCGCGAGAGCGCCGCGAGACTGCAGAGCCTCCACGACCTCCAGGGGGCCACGGGGTGGACCGGAGGCGTGTCCGGCGTGCCACCGCGAAAGTTCCGCGCGGCGGCGAACAGACGGCACTCGGTCCGAGTTCGGTCCGAGTCAGCCAGGTAGCCGAGGGGCCGAGGTCAGCGAAGTGCGCGAAAAAAATGGTGGGCAGGGACGGGATTGAACCGCCGACACCAGGATTTTCAGTCCTGTGCTCTACCAACTGAGCTACCTGCCCACCAGGCGGGAAAGAGTAACAGAGGCGCGGAGGGGTGTCTATTCGACGGGCGCGATGACGCCGACGGCGCCGGACTTCTCGAAGTAGAGCGTGACGATGACGACCTCGCCCGGCCTGAGCTCGCGCGTGAGCTCGGAGAGCTGGACGCGCTCGGCGCCGGGTGCCAGGCGCACGACCGTGGTGGCCGGCACCGTGAGGCGCTTGAGCGGCGCGCCGGACGCGTCCACGAGCTGCGCGCGGCGGGCGATCGGCGTCTCCACGCGCGTGATCACATCGTCGAACTTCCCGGTGCTGTCGATGTCGGCGAAGAAGACGGCGCCGGCGCCCTCACGCACCACGCGCCCGTGCACGGGCTGGATCCGGACCCCGCCCACCTCGTTCACCATCGGGTAGCCGACGCAGCCCGCGAGCACGACGAGCGCCAGCACGGGTCCGAGCGCGCGGCGCGCGCGCGTCATGCGCCCCGGAAGGCGCCGTCGGCGGCCATCGCCCGGAACGCGCGCTCGTAGGCGGCGACGGTGCGCTCGAGGTCCTCCGCGTCGTGGAGCGCCGAGATCCAGCCGTGGTTGCTCGAGCAGTCCACGCCGTTGTTGAGGAGTGCTGCGCGCAGCAGGTGGTAGAGCGCGCCCTTGCGCGGGCGGTCGAAGCCGGCGAGCCCGGGCTTGCCCTCGAACGACACGTGATAGATGGACGCTTCGCCGTAGCAGGTGCCGGGCGCTCCCGCGCGCTTCATCGCCTCGCCCAGCCCGCGGCGAAGCTCTTCCCCGAGCTTGTTCGCCCGCGCCTGCAGTGACGCATCGCCG
>WNEY01004999.1_pt1 | contig 10209 bp, 8 predicted proteins | sample 5400531 | NCBI WGS metagenome assembly WNEY01 (sample SAMN13153338, study PRJNA577476) | soil metagenome | isolation source: 200 cm saprolite under Douglas fir tree site 1 | place: USA:California | collected 2015-04-18
CCGCCTCGAGCAGCATCACGTTGCCGATCCCGAGCGCGGCGGACACGATGATCGGGGCGGCGACGTTGGGCAGCACGTGCCGGAGGACGATGCGCGTGGGGCCTGCACCCGCGGCGCGGGCGGCGACGACGAAGTCGCGCTCCCGCAACGTGAGCACCTCCGCCCGCACCAAGCGACTCGTGCCGAACCACCCCGTGAGGCCGATCAGCAGCACCAGCAGCGTGAGGGGCAGGTGCTCCCACAGCGCGATCGCCATCAGCATGAGGAACATGCGCGGGACGGCGAGCCCGACGTCCACCATGCGCATCAGCGCCGTGTCCACCCAGCGGCGCACGTAGCCCGCCACGGCGCCTACGACCGCGCCGACGGTCACCGCGACCAGCATCGCGATTGCGCCGATGGAGAGCGACACGCGCGACCCATAGACGAGGCGGCTCCACACATCGCGGCTGTACAGGTCGGTGCCGAGGGGATGGAGCAGCGAGGGAGGCCGGCTCTTGAGAGCCACGATCTCCAGGGTCACCGACGGGCCGTATGGCGCCACCCAGTGCGCGGCCAGCGCCAGCGCCACGAAAAATGTGAGGATGAAGATGCCCCAGGCGGCTGGCGGATGCCGGAAGAACCGCCGTCCCCCGGGGGTTGGGCCGATGCGACGCCGCACCTCACCCACCACGGAGAGCGCGAGGGCGAGCGCGCCGAGCAGGGCGAAGGCGGCGCGCGGGTTCACTCGCCGTGCACCCGGATGCGCGGGTCGGCCACCGCGTACAGCACGTCGGCGAGGAGGTTGCCGAGCACCACCATCGCGCTCGCGGCGGTGGCAGCGGCGAGGACGACCGGGTAGTCGCGCCGGAAGATCGCGTCGGCGGCGAGCTTGCCCATCCCGGGCCAGGCAAACACCGACTCGACGAGCACCGCCCCGGTGAGCAGGAAGGGCAGCGACAGCCCGAAGAGGGTGACGAGCGGCAGCAGTGCGTTGCGCAGCGCGTGCACCAGCACCACGCGGCGCTCGGGCAGGCCCTTGGCCCGGGCCGTGCGCACGTAGTCCTGCCCCACGACCTCGAGGACGGCGGCGCGCTGATACCGGGCCGTCGCCGCCGCACCCACGCTGCCCAGCGTCAGGGCCGGGAGCGCGAGGTGCCACAACCGGTCGGCGACCCGTCCGGCCCAAGGGAGGGACCCATGGAGCACGGGGTCGACCACGCCGCCCACCGGAAACCAGCGAAGCCACTCCCCGAACACGAGCAACAGCAGGAGCCCGAGCCAGAAGGTGGGTACCGAATTGAAGAACAGCGTCGCGAGCCCGAGCCCGACGTCGGGGAGGCGGCGCGCGTGCACCGCCTGATACACACCGAGCGCGAGGCCCAGGAGCAGGTCCAGGGCCAGGGCGGTCCCGGCGAGCACGAGGGTGTTGGGGATGGCGTCCGCCAAGGCGTCGGCCACGGGGCGGTGCAACGCGAACGATTCGCCCAGGCGGCCGTGCGCGAGCGCGCTGAGGTACTTCGCGTACTGAATCGGGAGCGGTCGGTCGAGCCCGAACTGGTGTCGCAGCTCCGCGACGATGGCGGGATCGATCGGCGTGTCGCTGCTCGGGAGGAACGGCTCACCCGGCGCGAGGTGCAGCAGCAGGAACGTGAAGGTGACGACCGCGAAGACGATGGCAAGCGACGCGGCGACGCGCCGCACGAGCCACGTGGTCACCTATCGCTCCACGCGGTCTCGATCGATCAGCCGGTCGGGCGGGATGCGCCAGGTCCAGAGCAGCGCCGCCCACGAGTCGGGGCGGATCGTCACCCCGGCGACGCGCCGGTGAATCGCGGCGACGTTCTCCGGCGCGAACAGGAAGACCGCCGGCGCGTCCTGATTCAGCGTCTCTACGGCGGCGCGCCACACGCGGCGCGCCTCCGTCCGGTCGAAGCTCGAGCTCGCCTGCTCCACCAAGCGGTCGAAGAGCGGGTTGGCGTAGCGCAGGAAGTTCGAGTGGCCGATGCCGCCCTGCGTCCACGTCTGCGTCGTCCCCGACGACGGTGCGGGGTCGGTGTTCCACGTCTGAATGAGGGCGTCGAACTCGCCGGCCTGGGCGCGCTGAAGGAAGACGTTGAACTCCACCTCGTCGATCAGCACCTCGACGCCGATCTGCCGCAGCTGTTCCTGGAGGAGGCGGGCGTACTGGCGACGCACCGCGCTGGTGGTGGGCACGAGCAGGTGGAAGGAGAACTTGGTCCCGTCGCGGTCCCGGATACCGTCCGCATCCGAGTCGATCCAGCCGCGTGCGGCGAGGCGCCGCGCCGCCTGCGCCGTGTCGTACGGCAGCTCCCGGGTCTCCGGGTCCCACATCCACCACAGCTGGGACATCGGCCCCGGGGGCACCTTGGCGTGGTCCCCGAACACGTTCTTCACGAGCCCCTGGCGGTCGATCGCCATCGCCAGGGCGCGCCGCACGTCACGGTCGGCGAACAGCGGGTGCGGCCGGGTGGAATCCCCGGGGGCCGTCAGGTTGAAGCCGAGGTAGCCGTAGGCCGAGCCCTTGTAGGGGTACGTCGCGAGCTGTGGCGCCGCCTGGGCGCGCGCGATGTTGTCGGGAGACGGGAGGACCTCCAGGGCGTCCGCCTCGCCGGCCACGAGCTGGGTGACCGCGACCTGAAGATCGGGCGTGAAACGCCAGATCAGCCGCCGGATGTGCGGCCGCCCCAGGAAGAACGTCGAGTCTGCCCTCAGCTCGAGGCTCTCCCCCGCCTTCCAGGCGACGAAGCGGTACGGACCGTCGCCCGCCGGCGCGCGTCCAAACGCCGCGCTCTGCCACTGGTCGCGCGGGATGTTGCGCAGCAAGTGGCCCGGCAGGATTCGCATCTGGTAGACGGCGTCGTAGAACATCTCGGGGTAGCGCCGGCGGAACCGGAACACGGCGGTGAGCGAATCGCGCGACGTCACGGCGCTGATCCACCGCAGCGCCGTGCGGTAGGGGGAGTTGACCCGCGGGTCGTTGTAGGAGTCGTAGGTGAACACCACGTCGGCCGCGGTCACCCGTTTCCCGTCCTGCCAGCGCGCCCGGGGATCGAGGTGGAACACCAGCGTGAGGGGCCGGTCCCACTCCCAGCGCTCGGCCAGGAGCGGCGTGAAGTCCTCGTCGCCGATCGTGTTGGTCGACGACCCGAGGTCCGCGAGCTTGAGGAACAGCTGGTCGCTCACGTCGCGCGCCGTGGCCGACTGCACCACGGGCGGGAGCAGTGTCTCCGGCTCGCCGAGGGACGCCATGACGAGGGTGCCGCAGTACTCGCCGGTGCAGCCCGGGGCGCGCGCACAGGTGGCGAGGGCGACGCCGACGAGCGCGAGGAACGCACGCCGGGCGGTGCGGCGGTACGGCGTGGTGGTCGGCATGGCGCCTAACATTGTGCGACGCTGTTAGCGGCGCCAGGTCCAGGCGGGGTCGAGAAAGAAGGCGGTCAGGGGCGGGCAGGGGCGGACGGGGGCGGTCGCGGCGAGCGTCGGTCCCCACGCGCCGATGATCGCTTGCGCGACTTCCTCGAAAGTCACGCGCCGGCCGAGCGCAGTGGAGAGCGTGGTCGCACGCCTGACGTCTGACGTCTGATAGCTGACAGCTTCCCGCTGACGGCTGACCGCCCCGATCGTCGCCTGCGATCCGTCGAGCAGGATCGAGCCGTGTTGCAGGAAGGCGCGTCCGCGCCGCACCTGGGCGGAGCCGACGAGCTTGCGGCCGGCGACGAGCACCTCGCCGCCGACCGAGGACGCGAAGCACGAACCGGGGCGGTCAGGCGGTCGGGCGGTGAGGCGGTCGGGTGCCAGGGTGGCATCGGCACCCAAGGCTCGGAGCGCGGCCGCGAGGCGGTCGTGAATCGCGCGGTAGGCCGCGCGCAGCGATCCGAAGACGGCGATCGGGGCCGCGAGGGCGTACGTCACCTCCTGCTCGTGCCAGACCCCTCGCCCGCCCGTGGGCCGGCGAACGACGTCGATCCCGAGCCGCTCGAGCAGCGCGCGGTCGTAGTGGCGGGCCCACTCGTTGCGGCCGAAGGAGAGGCAGGGCGGATCCCAGCGATAGAGGCGGAGCACGGCGGTGCCCGAACGGTCGGCGTCCTCGAGCAGTGTCTGGTCGGTCGCCATGTTGACGGCGCCGGGGGAGCCGGACGGGTCGACGAGGAGATGCCAGGTGAACGGCGGGGCGGTCAGGCGGTCACACCGCCTTCCGCATATGCCTCCACCGGGGGACACACGCACACGAGATTCCGGTCCCCATACGCCCCGTCCACCCGTCCGACGGAGGGCCACACCTTGTGCCGCCGCGTGGCGGGCGAGGGAAAGGCGGCGCGCTCGCGCGAATACGGGCGATCCCAGGCGTCGCCGATGACATCCTCGAGCGTGTGCGGCGCATGGTGGAGCAGATTGTTGTCGCGAGGGCTACGCCCTTCCTCGATCTCGCGGATCTCCTCGCGGATCGCGATCAGGGCGTCGCAGAACCGATCGAGCTCCGCTTTCGACTCGCTCTCGGTGGGCTCGATCATCAAGGTGCCCGCCACGGGGAACGAGACCGTCGGCGGGTGGAAGCCGTAGTCGATCAGCCGCTTGGCGATGTCCTCGACCTCCACGCCGGCCGACTGCTTGAAGGGGCGCGTCTCGATGATGCATTCGTGCGCGACGAGCCCATGCCGGCCGGCGTACAGCAGCTCGTAATGGCCGGCGAGGCGTCGCGCGATGTAGTTGGCGTTGAGGATCGCGACCTTGCTCGCCTCCGCGAGCCCTTCTCGTCCCATGGCCGCGATGTAGGCCCAGGAGATCGGCAGGATCCAGGGGCTGCCCCAAGGGGCGGCCGAGACCGTGCCGGCGGCGGACCGGTGGCCGAGCGGCACGACCGGATGGTCCGGAAGGAAGGGCGCGAGATGGGGCGCGACGCAGATCGGGCCCATCCCCGGTCCGCCGCCGCCGTGGGGGATGCAGAACGTCTTGTGAAGATTGAGGTGGCAGACGTCGGCGCCGAAGTCGCCGGGGCGGCACAGGCCGACCTGCGCGTTCATGTTGGCGCCGTCCATGTAGACCTGTCCGCCGTGCTCGTGCACCGCCGCGCAGATGTCCCGGATCGAGGACTCGAACACCCCGTGTGTGGACGGATACGTCACCATCAGGGCGGCGAGGGTGGCGCGGTGCGCCGCGGCCTTGGCGCGCAGGTCGGCGAGATCGACGTTGCCGCTCGCGTCCGTCTGCACCGGCACGACGGTGAGCCCGGCCATCACCGCGCTCGCGGGGTTGGTGCCGTGCGCCGAGGTGGGGATCAGGCAGGTCGTGCGGTGCGCTTCGCCTTGCGATGCGTGGTAGGCGCGGATCACGAGCAGCCCGGTGAACTCCCCCTGCGCCCCGGAGTTGGGCTGGAGTGACACGGCGGGGAGCCCGGTAATCTCGGCGAGCTGCCCTTCGAGCTGGCGGAACAGCGTCTGGTAGCCCTTCGCCTGCTCGCTCGGGGCGAAGGGGTGGAGCCGGCTCCACTCGTCCCACGAGAGGGGCAGCATCTCGAAGGTGGCGTTGAGCTTCATCGTGCACGAGCCGAGCGGGATCATCGCCGCCGTGAGCGACAGGTCGCGGCCCTCGAGCTGCCTGATGTAGCGCAGCATTTCCGTCTCGGAGCGGTGCGCGTGGAACACCGGGTGAGTGAGGTACGGCGAGGCTCGCCGTAGCGGCTCGGGAATCGCGGACTCCGTTTCCGTCGCCAGGTCTTCCACCCGGAAGGGCGGCACGCCGTTCGGCGCGAAGGCGGCCACGATGTCCGCGACGTCGGAGAGCCCGGTGGGCTCGTCGAGCGAGATCCCGATGCGGGTGGGCGAGATGGTGCGCAGGTTGATCCGGCGCGCGCGTGCCGCGTCGAGCACGCCGGGCAGCGCTCGCTCCGCCACCTCGACGCACAGCGTGTCGAAGAACGCCGGGGAGGTGATGCGGTAGCCGAGGCGCCGCAGCGCCGCGGCGAGCACTGCAGTGAAGGCGTGCACCCGCTCGGCGATGCGCCGCAGGCCCTCGGGGCCGTGGTACACGGCGTACATGCTGGCGATCACGGCGAGCAGCACCTGCGACGTGCACACGTTGCTCGTCGCCTTCTCGCGCCGGATGTGCTGCTCGCGGGTCTGGAGCGCCATGCGCAGGGCGGGGCGCCCCGCGGCGTCGCGGGACACCCCGATGATGCGGCCGGGGATGTGGCGCTTGTAGGCGTCGCGCGTCGCGAAGAACGCGGCGTGGGGCCCGCCGTACCCCATCGGCACGCCGAACCGCTGGCTCGAGCCGACGGCGATGTCGGCGCCCCACTCTCCCGGTGGGACGAGCAGCGTCAGGGCCAGCAAGTCCGTCGCCGCCGCGACGAGCGCGCCGGCGGCGTGCGCCGCCGCGCACAGCTCCCGATAGTCCTCCACATTCCCGTCGGTCCCCGGATACTGCACCAGCGCCCCGATGACGCCCGGCTCGAACCTGAAGCTCCCGGGCGCGCCCACCACCACCTTGATGCCGCGGGCCGCGGCGCGGGTGCGCACCACGGCGATCGTCTGGGGATGACAGCCCTCCGACACGAGGTACACTCGCGCACCGCCGTGCGTGCTGACCGCTTCCGTCAGATGCATCGCCTCGGCCGCCGCCGTGGCTTCGTCGAGCAACGACGCGTTCGCCACCTCGAGGCCGGTCAGGTCCGCCACCATCGTCTGGAAGTTGAGCAGCGCTTCCAGCCGGCCTTGCGCGATCTCGGGCTGGTAGGGGGTGTAGGCGGTGTACCAGCCGGGGTTCTCGAGGACGTTGCGCTGGATCACCGGGGGGGTGAAGCACCGGTAGTAGCCCATGCCGATGAAGGAGCGGAGGACGTCGTTCTGCGCCGCCATGCCGCGCAGCGCCTCGAGCACCTCGCGCTCGCTTTGGGCCGGCGGCAGCGCCAGCGGCCGGCGCAGCCGGATGTCCTCGGGCACGACGGCGTCGATCAACTGATCGAGCGAGTCGTAGCCGAGGGTCTCCGCCATCTCGCGGACGTCGTCGGGGCGCGGGCCGATGTGTCGCGAGACAAAGCCGTCGGCGGAGAGCAACCCTGCGAGAGAGGGGGCCGGCGGCATCACTCCCCGATGTGCTTCTTGTACTCCGCGCTCCGCAGCAGGCCGTCGAACTTGCCGGCGTTCTTGAGGCGCAGCTTGATCATCCAGCCGGCGCCGTAGGGATCGCGGTTCACGAGCGCGGGGTCGGCGGTGAGCGCGGCGTTCACGTCGGACACGGTTCCGGGGAGGGGACAGAACAGCTCGGACACCGCCTTCACGGCTTCGATGGTGCCGAACACGTCGCCGGCCGCGAACGAGCTGCCCGGTTTGGGGAGATCGACGTACACCACGTCGCCCAGCTCACCCTGCGCGTAGTCCGTGATCCCGACCTGCACCACGGCAGCGTCCGCGGACTTCTTCACGTACTCGTGCTGGGTCGTATACAGCAGGTCGTCGGGGATCTTCGACATGGCGGTTGGGGCGCTCGTTCGGTGGCGCGGTCGCGGCGAAGGTTACCGGGGCCGGAAAGGCGTGTCAAGCCAACGGGTTGCCCGCGCGAAACAGATCGACGCGCGGCGCCAATCCAGTGGCGCCTTCCTCGGTGAGGGCCAGCCGCTCGCCGCCCCAGGGACGCAAATCGAGGCGCACGGCGACCGGATCCGGGTCGTCGGTCAAGTACACGAGGGCGCCAGGGCGCCCGGCTTGCTGCCAGGCGTCACGGGCCGCGTCGGCCGCCCGCGCCGTCGCCAGCATCGCTTGCGGGCGCAGTGCGGCGGCCTTGCCGAGCGAGGCCTTGCCGGCGGCGCGCGCCACGCGCACGCCGGCCTCGGTGTAGCGCATCGCGACGGCGGCGAGCGCCGGCGGGTCGTCCTTGGCGTCGCCGGTCGCGAGCACCAGCGTCTCCGCGCCCGCCCCGAGGGCGTTGGTCGCGGCGCGCCGGCGCAGCTCGCGGAACACGGTGCGCGCCTGCGCTTCGATCTCGGGCAGCGATCCCGCGTTCTCGATCACGTACTGGCTGCGCTCCCGCTTGCGCTCCGCGGGCATCTGCGCCGCGATCATGCGGTCGGCGTCCTCGTTTGAGAGGCCCCGCATCGCCCGCAATCGCGTGCGGCGCAGGGACGCCGGCGCGTCCACGAGCACGACCACGTCGAACTGCGCCGGGTCGAGGGCCTCGAACAGGAGGGGAATGTCGTTCACCACCAGGACGTCACCGCGCCGCTGGGCCTCGCGCTGCAGGTCGCCGCGGCGGCGCTGCACCGCGGGGTGGACGATCGCGTTCAAGTCGGCGAGCGCCGCGTCGTCACCCATCACCTTGGAGCGCAGCCCGGCGCGGTCGAGCGCGCCGTCGGCGCCCAGCACGTCGGCGCCGAACCGCCGCGCGATGGTGGCGAGCACCTCGCTCCCGGGCGCCTCCGCCTCCCGCGCCAGCTCGTCGGCGTCGATGATCGTGGCGCCCCAACGGCGGAAGAACCCGACGACCGTCGATTTGCCGGCGGCGATGTTGCCCGTGAGGGCGATGTTCAGCATGGCACCTCAAAGCAGCGCCCTTTGATCTTCATCCGCCCTCGGTACCCGGTGGCAGTGGCGGCAACGGGCCTCGTACGACTCGCGGCCGCCAACGAGAATCACGGGGCTGTTCCACGGCGCGGGGTGGCCGTCGACCAGCCGCTGGTTACGGGTAGCGGGGCCTCCGCACACCACGCAGATCGCGTGCAGCTTGTCGACGATCTCCGCCATCGCCATCAGGGTGGGCATCGCCCCGAACGGCTCGCCCCGGAAGTCCGTGTCGGTGCCGGCGAGGATGGTCCGGACGCCGCGATCCGCCAGCGCGTTGGCCACCTCGACGATGCGCTCATCCAGGAACTGGGCCTCGTCCACCGCCACGACCTCGGTCGCCGGGTGGGTTCGTCGCAGGATCTGCCCGGCCGAGTCGACCGGCTCGGCTTCGACCATGACCCCATCGTGGCTGGCCACGTTGTACAGACCGGCGTAGCGGGCATCGAGATGGGACTTGAAGACCTGGACTCGCTTGCGCGCGATCGCGGCCCGGCGCACGCGGCGGATCAGCTCTTCACTCTTGCCGCTGAACATCACGCCGCTGATCACCTCGATCCAGCCCGGACGCGTCCCGTGAAACATCCTGGTCCTCGCGAGAGCGTTGCCAGGCGCTCAGTCGCTAGGTCGTAAGACCTACTCCTTAGCGTGCTAGCGTCCTGAAACCGGGGTGGAAGGGTAGTGGCGGCGGGGGAGGGGGTCAAGGAAGTGCCCGTATCTTGCGGATTCTCCGGGGATATCCCAATATAGTGCCCGAATCATGCGGGTTTTCAGGGGCACCACCGAGAAAGTGGGCATGGTTGCAGGCGTTCTGGACCCGTCCCTTACCGTTAAGGAGACCTCCGTGAACAAAGCCGAGCTGACTTCGGCGCTGGCGATGCGGACGAAGATGTCCAAAGCCGACGCCGGGCGGGCGATCGAGGCCCTGTTCGACGACAAGGGCATCATCGCCGCTGAGCTGAAGAAGGGGGCGAAGGTGCAGATCACGGGCTTCGGGAACTTCGAGGCGCGCAAGCGGGCGGCGCGCACCGGCCGCAATCCCAAGACGGGCGGCGTCATTCAGATCAAGGCGTCGATCGCTCCGGCGTTCCGTGCCGGCAAGCAGCTGAAGATGGTGGTGAACAACAAGATGAAGTAGCGAAGGCAGACCCCGGGGCTCGGTCACGCGTACCGATCGAGCCGGGCCTGCGCGCGGCGGCCCCGGATCGTCACCCCCGGGAGCTGCCGCAGCACACGCTCCGCGACCGCTGGGGCGACGTCGACGACGCTGAACGTGTCGCGCACGTCGATGGGGCCAATGTCCCCCTTGGCGAGCCCCACTTCCCGGATCAGCGCCCCGACCAAGTCCTTGGCGCTCGCCCGATCCTTTTTCCCCACGTTCACAAATACCTTCACCCAAGCCCCACTTGAGGCAGGGAGAGGAGGGGACGCATCCCGCTTCCCGCTTCCCGCTTCCCGATTCATCACGAGCAGCGCCGCCGCCACCTCCGCCGGGTCGAACCGCTCGAACAGGGAGTCGAGCAGCGCGAGCTCGGCGTCGTGGGGACCGGTCTCGAGGAGCGCCGCAATGCGGGCACGCAGCGCATCCCCGCGCTCGCGCGCCCGCTCGGCCGCTGACGGGAGGTGTAGTGGGGTGAGCGGCGCCGCGATCGAG
>WNEY01005001.1_pt1 | contig 10208 bp, 9 predicted proteins | sample 5400531 | NCBI WGS metagenome assembly WNEY01 (sample SAMN13153338, study PRJNA577476) | soil metagenome | isolation source: 200 cm saprolite under Douglas fir tree site 1 | place: USA:California | collected 2015-04-18
AGGATGGCGGTGGTCGAGCCGCCGTATTGCGCGCCGTAATAGATGCCGGCCAGCATGATCAGCGCGCCGACCGGCGGCAGCCCGAAGGTGATGGGCAGCAGCATCGCGATGGTGGCGACCGTGCCGATGCCGGGCAGGACGCCGACCAGCGTTCCGACCAGCGAGCCGAGCAGGACGAACAGGATGTTGTGCCAGTCGGCTGCGACGTGGAAGCCCATCCAAAGGTTGCCGAGAAGTTCCGACATGACTTATCCCACCCGGTCAGTAGAAGCGCGGCCAGAGTTGAAACGGCAGGTTCAGCAGGTAGACGAACAGCAGGACGCAGAACACGGTCATCACCACCGCTGCGATCAGGCTTTCAAGCCACCGCATTTCCGTCGATCCGAGGATCGAGACCATGAATGCGAGGAAGGTCGCAGGAACCATGCCCAGCGGCCGGATCATGCCGGCGAACGCGACGATGGCAATGATGACCAGCGCCGGCCCGCGGATCTTGTACTTCTCGATCGGCGGCCCCTCGACGAAGACGCCGCCCAGCGTCACGGCGCCGCCCAGCGCCGCAAGAGCGATCGAGAACAGCCGCGGCGCGGTGCCTGGACCAAAGGCGAAACCGCGCTGCCCGGGCAACTCCGAGGAAGCGGTCAAGGCCAAGGTCGCCAGCAGGGCGAGGGCGAGGCCGCCGTAGAAATCCCGCGGACCGTGGACCGGCAGAAGGCCCCCCGCCGCTGCGAGCCCGATCAAGGCGACGATCGCCGACAAGAATTTCGGTACCGTCGAATTCGGCACGTAAAACGCATACGCGAGCAGCGCCAACGCAATGACCGCGATCGTCAACCCGCCGATCAAATTGTGCGTATTGATTGAAAAGCCCGCCCCTTTGGGGGACGGCGTTACGCCCTCAGACATGTTCCCTCCCTGACGCCCCGCGCTGCGTGCCCCGAACCTCCCATTCGGGTCGCACGCCCTGATCCGTAGCACACTCCTGTGGGCCACGGGAAGCAATGGCGACAAATTTTAAGTCAGAGCAGCCCGAGGAGCCCCAACAGTGCGGCTGCGGCAAAAATCCACAGCGGATTCAACCGGGTCGTGTAGGACACGACGGCGGTGACCGCGATGACCGCAACCGCCGCAAAATTGTGCGCGACCACCGACGCGACCACGAAGGCACTCGCCGCGATCAGGCCGATCGAGATCGGCAGTAGGCCGGCCTCGATCGCCATCCTCCAGCGCGCGTCCTTGAAGCGCTCCCACACCTGGCTGACGTAGAATGCGAATACGCAGGTCGGTCCGCACATGGCCAAGGTGGCAACCAGCGCACCGGCGAGGCCGGCGACGTGGTAGCCGATGAGCGTGACGATGATAACGTTGGGCCCCGGGCGTCACTTGCGCGATCGCGAAGACGTCGGCGAATTGGCGCTCGCTCATCCAGCGCTCCACCTCGACCGCAACGCGATGCATTTCGGGCACGGCGGAATTGGCGCCGCCGATCGCAAACAGCGACATCAGCGCGAAATAGCCGGCAAGCGTCAGCAGCGTGTCGTCCTTCATCGGCGCAACCACGCAATCGCGATGCTCAGCGGCACGAGCACCGCCAGCGCCGCATAGATCGGCCACTGCAACACCCCGACCGACGCGAAGGTCGCAAGCGCCATCAGCGGCGCCACGCCGAGCCGATCCTTGAGCAGCGGGCGTGCCATCTTGGCGCAGGTTCCCATGACCAGCCCGGCCGCCGCCGCGGCCACGCCGAGCAGCATGCGCTGCAACGCTGCGATCTCGCCGAAGCGCGCATAGACGACGCCGATCAGCGTCACGATGACGAACGGCGGTCCGATCAATCCCACCAGCGCGACCGCGGCCCCGAGCGGACCGCGGATGCGGCGGCCGAACACGACCGACAGGTTCACCACATTGGGACCGGGCAGGAACTGACACAGGGCGTAGGCATCGTTGAACTCCTCCGGCGTCATCCATTGGCGCTCCTCGACCAGCATCCGCCGCGACCAGGCCAGCACCCCGCCGAAGCCGCAAAGCGAGATGACCGCGAAGGCGACGAACAGCTCGAGCAGATTGGGGGTCGACGGAGAGGAAGCAGGGGGAGGCGAAGGGACGGCGACCGGATCGGGCATGGCCCCGACACTTAAACCGGCCGCCGCCGGCGGACCAACGATTTGTCGGAAAGGCCGCCATGAGCCTAGCCCCGCTCTTTTTTCGTCAACCTTCTGTGCTTATATTGGTAGTTGCCGGTCACAAGCCGGCTATGGCGATAAATGGCCGTCGTAATAAACCTTTCGGACCCGGGGGCAGTACCCGGCGCCTCCACCAACGGGGGCGAACCAGGATCGACGAGGGCGTAAAAGGCGTGCTTTTGCTCGGCATGGTTCCGCCGTTATCGGGCCAATTCATAGTTGCAAACGACAACTATGCTCCGGTTGCCCAGGCCGCGTAATGCGGTTTGGAATACCGATCTGAAGCCCTGACGGGTTAAGCTCCGTCAGGCGGGGTTCGGAGGCACCTGGCAACAGAAGCCTCCACTTCCATATCTATCTGAAGTGACGTTGGACGCCGGTGTGTTGGCCGCGGAAAACGCGTCGGCACAATGACGTAGCGTGGGTTTCCGATTCCGCATCAGCGCAATCCGCGCTAGCATTCGCCCAGGCTGAGTCCCCGGTCCAACGGATCGTCCAAAGGGATCGCGCAATGCCCGTCGATCACATCCGCTACGATATCCTGACCCAAGAGGCCTTGCGCGGGGTCGTGCGCACCGTGCTCGTGGACGCCGCCAAGAACGGCCTTCCCGGCGAGCACCATTTCTACATTTCCTTCGACACCCACGCCGAGGGGGTGCGGCTGTCGCCGCGCATGCTCGCGCAATATCCCGAGGAGATGACCGTCGTTCTGCAGCACCAGTTCTGGGACCTGGTGGTGACCGACGACGGGTTCGAGGTCGGCCTGTCCTTCGGCGGGATCCCCGAGCGCCTAGCCGTCCCGTTCGCGGCGATCAACGGCTTCCTCGACCCGTCGGTGCAGTTCGGCTTGCAATTCGTGGAGGCGGAAGAGGCCACCGACGAGGCTCAGCAGAGCGAAAAACCAAAAGAGAAGGAGAGCGCCCCCGCCGGCAAGGATCGCGGCGCCAAGCGGCCTCCGGCGGAGCACAAGGGCGCGCCGACGATGGCGCCGCTGCCGATACCCGCGAACCCCGAATCGGCGCCGACAGCGACATCGGGCAGCGAACCCGACAAGCCCGCGGGCGGCGGCGAGGTCGTACGCCTCGACCGGTTCCGAAAGAAATGAGAGCGGCGGCAAATGACGGGTAGCGAACACAGCTATTCGCTACCGTTGTTCGCCATCATGGCAGCTCCCGCCCGGTAACACCTTTGTGAGAGATGCGCCGATTTGCCCGCATGGCGAGCCGATCGGGGTTTTCCTGGGCCGACGCCAATCTTGTTTACGCAGAGATGAGCAACGGCACGCGCGTGGTTAAGATAAATTATCTTATATTTCACATTGGTTTTCAGACAATTGCAGGGAACTCCGTATCTATATTTTAGAGAACTGGCGAATAGGAGGTCGACACTGCGAATTCCGGGGCGTTACGCGCCGCGGCCTGCCCGAAAGCTGCGATGGATCGAACGGCATACGGGCAGGTCTGGTCCGGCGGGAATTCATGATGACCCAAGCCGCCACGGTATGGGCGTATTTGGCATCGAATTCACGGTAAAGAGGGACCTGCATCACCCGGATCAGCTCGTCGAGTGCAGGATGGGCGACATCGTCAATCTTCGCAGGGCCCGCAAACGGGCCGAGCGGCAGGCTGCGGAACAACGTGCGGCGGCCAATCGAGTCCTGCACGGCCGCAGCAAGGCCGAGCGCAACCGCGTATCCGCACGCGACGCGAAGGACCGTCGCGACCTCGACGGCCACCGAATCGAAACGGGAGACGAGCGATGAAATCTCCGGTCGTCAAACGCTCCATCGTCATCGGCGGGCACAAGACGAGCGTCAGCCTCGAGGATGCGTTCTGGAAGGGGCTCAAGGAGGTTGCCGGCGAGCGCGACATGACCTTGTCGGATCTCGTCGCCGCGATCGATACCGAGCGGCAGCACGGCAACCTGTCGTCGGCCATTCGGCTCTTCGTGCTCGAATTCTATCGCAATCGACGGTCCGACGAGAACGACGGCCGCGCCGGCTCGCGCGAGCTGGTGTCCGCGCGCGCCGCCACGACGGTGTAGCTCGAGTTAGTGGCCGAACAATATTTCCGACAAGGAGCGCGGACGCGTCGGCGACGCTGCCGCCTTCGGCGGCTGGGTCTGCCCCGAAGGCGTTGCGGCCGCCCCCGACTGTGACCGCGGAGCGCGGGGCGCCGGTGCCGGTCGAATGTCGATCGGCGGCGGCAGCGGCTGAACCTGCTCGGTCGACGGCGTCGGTTTCGGCTTTTGCACGCTCGATGTGGCCGATGGACTGCCTGCGGCGGCGGGATCGGCCGCAGCCGTATCCGGCGCCGCCGTCTGCTCGACGGCGCTGCCGGTCGAGGAATTGGGGGCAACCTCGCGGCCCTCGAGCACTTCGAGCTTCTTCGACTGCTGCTCGACCGCGCGCAACGCCAGCCAGCTCGCGAATGCGGTCGCGTCGATCGTGCGCTTGGGCGCATCGATCGGTCCCTTGAGCGCGACGACGATCTCCGGGCGCGCGTTCGCCGGCGCGCCCGGGCCGCCGGCTCCCAGCAGGGTGAGACGGGCATCGACGGCGCCTTCGGCCAGATTGACGCTGCCGCTGGCGGCGAGATCGGCGCCCTGCGCTCGCACCATCACATTGCCGAGCCGCGCCTGGCCGGCATTGACGGTGATCGTGCCCTCGGCGAGGGCGACCGCAAGGCCGTCGCGCGCGAGCGCGGCATCGGTGCGGTCGCGCACCCGCACGGCGTCGATCGCAAGGCCCTGATCGACTGCACGGATCACGGCGCCGAATGCCGCCGGATCGAGCCGCGCCAGCCGGGCGCTTTCGAGCGTGAACGTGCCGCCGCCGGCGAGCGAGCCGACGAGCGCAACCGGGCTTCTCCCGGCGCCTTCGGCCGAGACATCGAGCGTCAGGCGACCGGCCAGCGATCCATCGCCGGGAAGGAGCTCCGCCGCTTCGGCACCGGCCAATTTGATGCGGCTGCGCGCAAGCAGGCCCTCGTTGTTGCGCAGGAAAATCAATTCGCCGGCCATGCGCCCACCCGCCATGTCGGCGTCGATCACCTGCAGCGCCAGCTGGGCGTCGCCGAAGTGAACCACGCCGCGGACGTTGCGCGCGGCAAGCTTGGGCGTGAGCGCGACGCGACCCGACTTGACGGCGACGTGCCCGCTCAACGGGCGCCACGCTTCCTCGAACGGCTCCGCCGGCCACAGCGCGGCAAATGCACTGGCACTGGCATTGGCATTCGCGCTAGCGCTGGTACCCGTGCTCGTGCTCGCGCTCTGCACCGGCATGCCGAGCGCCACGCCGATGGCGGCCGGCAGATCGACCGCGCCGAGCTCGATGTCGCCGTCGAGCGTGATCGGCGTCTGCTGCAGACCGACCGCCAGGCGCCCGCCGACGCTGGTGCCGGCGACCGTGCCGGCGACGTCGTTCAGCCGCAACGTACCTTCGGCCAGCGCGAGCCGCGCGGTGAGCGACGCCGGCAGCAGCTCGGCCGGCCGGCCCGCCGGCGGCGGCCGCGGCGAAATGAAGTTGGCGTTCGCGACCTTGAGCGCGAGCCCGGCGCGCAGGCTGTCGCGACCGAACAACCGCACCGTGCCGTTGGTCGAAACGGCGAGAGCGCCGGCGGCGAGCTGACCCTCGACCGCAAGCTCGCCGTCGAGCGGCCCGATCGCCGTCAGCGCCAATCGCCCGGGCCGCTTGTCGACCGCGACGAAGCGGTCGAGCCCGAGGAGCTCGATCAGGGCTGCGCCGTCGTCGGCCTCGAGGCGGCCGTTGAGATCGACCTTGGCGGCCGCCAGCGCGCCGAGATTGTCGATCTTGAACGCATCGCCGGCGGCGCCCGCGTCGCCGGCGAGCGCGATGCGGAACGCGCCGGCACGGCCGTCGATCTTGAATTTCGCGTCGGCATCCGCGGTTCCGGCGACGCCGGGATCGACCGCGAGCGAGGCCCGCAAGGTGACCGGCGTAAAGCGCGACGCCGAGCGGCGCAGCTCCGCGGCCGCCCGCGGCGCGAATTTCTCCGCCAGCGCGAGCACCCCGTCGAGCGAGCGCGCGTCGAGGTCGAGCGTCATCGCGCCGCGCGGCGATTGCGCCTCGATCCGCCCTTTGACCGCCAGCGCCGCGCCGCCGAAATCGGCGACGGCGAGGTGATCGATCTCGAGGCCATTGGCATCGATCCGCATGTTCACGTCGACCTGCTTCGCCTCCACGCCGGCGACGGCCGCGCGGCCGATCTTGAGCGAGAGCGCCCCCTCGCGCGGCCAATCGAGCGCCGCGCCGCCGAGCATGGCCTTGGCGAAAGCATGCGCGCGATCGAGGTCGATGTCGGGCGAGGTGAGCGCGGCGTCGAGCCGCGCCGGCCGATCGTCGCTCGGGAATGTGTAGGCCAGCCGGCCGGCGGCCGTCATGCGATCGAGCTCGAGCTTGAGCCGCTCGATCGCGACGGCGTCGCCGCCGAGCGTGACGTCGCCGCCCAGGCGCAACGGACCGGCGGCGACCACCTGCGCATCGCTGCGTTCGGTCAGCCAGGCCACGAGCGCGCGCGGATCACCCGCCTCGACCCTGGTCGATCCGCTGAATTGCACGCCCGCCGGCGTGGTCCCGAGACGGCCGCTGAGCCGGATTTGCGTGATGCCGGGCGCACGGACCTCCAGCGCCTTGACGTCGAGGCCGTCGGCGTCCGCCTTCAGGTCGGCGCCGACGCGCTGGAGCGTGGCTCCGCCCAGCGTCACCGCCTCGACCCCGATGCTCAGCGTCGTGGGGATGGGCAGCCGCGGCGCGGCGACGAGCGCCTCGGCCAGCGCCTTTACCGCGGCGAGCGGACGCCGGCGCGTCGCATCGGGCAGCGCCAGCACGCGATCGAGATCGAGTTGCGGCGACGACAGCACGCCGTTGATCTCGGGCGCCCGCCCGAACGTCACGTTGGCGTTGCCCTTGAGCTTGATCGCCCGCTCGTCCGGGCCGTATTGGAATTCGATCTGCTCGAGCACGGCCGCGGTGCCGTTGCCTTTCACGCGGCTCGCCACCCGCCACGGCTCGGTGATGAGCGATTGCGCGCCCGCGGGCGCCTTGCCGACGGCGCGCGCCAATTGCACGCTGCCCTCGAAACGCGGCGCGCCGCGGTCGATCCAGATCGAAACGTCGACCTCCGCCGTCAGCGGACGGTCGATCGGATCGACCGCGAGCCGCACCTTGACGCCGCCGTCGTCGGCGACGCGGCTGGCGGCGATGCGATAGGGATAGTGCTGGCCGGCGACCACGAAAGAGCCCTCGCCCTTGACCGGTCCCGCCAGCGACCGCACCTCGCCCTTGAATTCCAGCTTCTCGAGCAAGAGCCGCGAGCCGCTCGCGGCGTCCGCCAGCACGGCGCGGCCGTCCCGGATCTTGAGCCGTTCGATCGACACCCCTTCCAGATCGAAGCCGACCTTGGGAGCCGGCCAGACCAGGCGGCCATCGCCGTCGAGCGTGGCCGCGAATTCAGGTCCGTCCAGCGCGGCGTCGGCAATGCGCCACTCGCCGCGCACCAAGGCGCCGAGCGCAAATTCGATCCGCAGCGCCCGCGCGCGCACCTTGCCGCCCTCGTTCGGGCGGCCGAACTCGATGCCTTGCAGCATCAAGGTCGGGGTCGGAAGCAGGCGGGCGTCGATGGCGCCGGTCACGCGGAAGTCGAGCCCGGTCAGGCGGCTGGCGCGCGCCTCGAACTCGCCGCGGTAGCTGCCCCAATCGACAAAAAGGGGCCCGACCAGCGCCGTCAGCAGCGCCAGGATGATTGCAATTGCGAAACCGAGCAGCGTCGTTTGCACGCCGTCACCACCGCAGACCGATCGCCAGTCCGCGCACTGGGCAAAGTCGCGGCCTTACGAGTCTGGCCTGACCACCAACGAGTTGAGCACGATTCCTACGACCGGGCCATAACGGCCGGTGGGATGACCCGCGATCCCTGTCTTTAACCTTGCTCCACCGCGCCCCGAACGGTGTCTTGATGTGGGGCAGATTGACGGCAAATCTATGTCCGCTGCCAATGGCTTGAAGCGGGATTCGATCAAATCGGATCGTATTCGCCCTACCCCACCGCCACGATCTTCCCGGGATTCATGATGCCCTCGGGATCGAGCGCCCGCTTGATGGCGGCCATGGCATCGAGCGCGGCCGCGCCGTGCTCGGCCAGAAGATATTTCATCTTGCCCTGCCCGACGCCGTGCTCGCCGGTGCAGGTGCCGTCCATGGCGAGCGCGCGCTCGACCACCCGCTCGCACAACGTCTGCGCGGCCGCGAGCTCGGCCGCGTCGGCCATGTCGACCAGCAAGCTGAGGTGAAAATTGCCGTCGCCGACATGGCCGAGGATCGGCGCGACCAGCCCGAGCTCCGCGATGTCGCGCTGGGTTTCGGTCACGCAGTCCGCCAGCCGCGAGATCGGCACGCAGACATCGGTGGCGACCGCCTGCGCGCCCGGGCGCAGCCCCCGCCCCGCCCAATAGGCGTCATGGCGCGCCTGCCACAGCCGCGTGCGGTCCTCGGGCTTGGTCGCCCATTCGAACGGACCGCCGCCGAGGTCGCGCGCGATCTCGCCGAAGCGCTCGGATTGCTCGGCGACGCCGGCCGGCGAGCCGTGGAACTCGACGAACAGGACAGGCACTTCCGGCAGCGCCAGCTTGGAATAGAGATTGGTCGCCTTCACCTGCAACGCGTCGAGCAGCTCGATGCGCGCCACCGGAATGCCGGACTGGATGGTGGCGATCGCGGCATTGCAGGCGGCCTCGACCGAGGGGAACGGACAGACGCCGGCCGAGATCGCCTCCGGAATGCCGGAGAGCTTGAGCGTGAGCTCGGTGATCACCCCGAGCGTGCCTTCCGAGCCGACGATCAGCCGCGTGAGGTCGTAGCCCGCCGACGATTTCTTGGCCCGCCGCGCCGTCGTCATCAGCTCGCCGTTCGGCAGCACCACTTTGAGCGCGAGCACGTTGTCCTTCATGGTGCCGTAGCGCACGGCGTTGGTGCCGGAGCAGCGCGTCGCCGCCATGCCGCCGAGCGAGGCGTCGGCGCCGGGATCGAGCGGGAAGAACAGCCCCTGGTCGCGCAGATGCTCGTTGAGCTGCTTGCGCGTGATGCCGGGCTCGACGACGCAGTCGAGATCTTCCGCGTTCACCTTGAGCACGCGGTTCATGTCGCGAAAATCGATCGATACGCCGCCGTGGGGCGCGTTGATCTGGCCCTCGAGCGAGGTGCCGGTGCCGAACGGAATGACCGGAACGCGGTGCCCGGCGCAGATGCGCACGATGTCCTGCACGTCCTGCGTTGTTTGCGGGAACACCACCGCGTCGGGCGGCTCGTTGGCGATCCAGGTCGTGGTGTTGGCGTGCTGCTCGCGCACCGCCTGCGAGGTGACCAGCCGGTTGCCGAAGCGGGCGGCGAGCGAACCGATCGCCGCCGCCACCGCTTTCGGGTTCCGCCGCGCCGCTTGCGGGGTTTCGGTCGCTGCCACCGCCATCGGGTATTCCTCGTGGCCCCGCTCGTGCAGGCACGCCGACAGGTTAGCGCATGTCCCGGAAAAGTGGGAACCGGTTTTCCGATAAGGACATGCGCCAACTTGAGGAATCTAAAGGTTAGCTCCGCCGCATGCAAAGCACCGGCCGCGCTCAACTAGATTAGCGACGAGAGCGATCGCTCCGCGACGGCCCGAAGCAGGGTCGGCTACTTGCGCATGCAAAGACCGACGCCGCCCGCGATGCCGCACTTGGCTCCCAGTCCCTGCAGCGTCGCGGAGCCCTCCTTGCAGATGGCCGACACCAGCACTTCGCCGTCGTTGCATGCGATCAGATCGCCGGCCGCTTCGACATGGCGCAGCGCGCTGGCACCCGCCGGTCCCGGCTCGCCCTTCGGGCCCGTCACCCCGGCGGGACCAGCTTCGCCTTTCGGGCCCATCGGTCCCGGCGGACCGGCGGTGCCGGCGAGACCAGCTTCGCCACGCGCGCCCGCAGGCCCCGCGGGACCTTGCGGCCCGGCATCGCCTCGTGGCCCAGCGGGTCCCG
>WNEY01005002.1_pt1 | contig 10207 bp, 5 predicted proteins | sample 5400531 | NCBI WGS metagenome assembly WNEY01 (sample SAMN13153338, study PRJNA577476) | soil metagenome | isolation source: 200 cm saprolite under Douglas fir tree site 1 | place: USA:California | collected 2015-04-18
ACCGCACCCGCCGTTCTTTTTTCCGCGCACCCCTCTCGTTCCCGAGAAGGCTAGTGCGGGGGGCTTCCCGACGACGCCGCTCGACGACGCCACGCACGCGCGGCGTCTTTGTCCCCCATGAAATCGAGCGTCTTCGCCCCGAGCAGGATCGTCTCCCGGGCGGGGTTCGCCTTCACCATGGAATCGAGGATCTCGTGGATCTCGCCCCGTGGCCGGCCCTGGAGCGCGACCACGACGGCGAGGCTGGCGTACGTCTGCGATCTCCCCGGCGACGAGCGGATCTCCTCCTTCAGCACCGCCTCCGCCTCCGCGAACCGGCCGAGCCGCGCAAGCACGTCGGCCCGCAGGTAGTCCAGCCCCGCGGCGGGAGCGCGCTTCTGCTCAGTGGCCCGCGCGCGCGCCTTCTCGAGCGCCGCGAGGGCCTGGGGCAGCTCCGACCGCCGCAGGTGGACCTGCGCCAGGATCATGGCCCCCTCGGACTCCGAAGTGGCATCCGCCATCGCCAGCCGGGCCTGGTGCTCCGCCTCCGGCAGGTTGCTGCGAGCGAAGGCCACCTTCGCCAGGAGCAGGTGCGCGTGACCGGGATCCTCCGGGAGCGCGGCCTGCGCGCGGGCGTCCGCTTCCTCGAGCTTGCCCATCTCGAGCTCCACCAGGCCGAGCGGTATGGCTACCGAACCGGCCAGGCGGGGGGAGAGCCTGATGGCCTGCTTGTATGCGGCCGCCGCCTCCTCGTATCTGTGCAGACGCGCGAGCGTCCCGGCCAGATCACGCCGGGCCTCGAAGGAACGCGGTTCCTGCTCGAGCAGGCTTCGGAGGGCCGTCAGGGCATCTTCGTCTTTCCCCTGAAGGCCTAGCTGGTAGGCAGCCTTCAGCTCTTCATGCACCCGGATCCGGTCCTTCGGGTTGGGCCGCACCGCCCCCTCGCGCGTCGCGGCCGTCTGGGAGAGGTAGCCCAGCGCCTTCAGCTTCTCGGCAGCGTCGGGATCCACGGGGCCCGGATCCGAAAACCCTGTGGGGTAGCCATCCAGCTCCTTCTTCATCGATCGCGCGATCCGCGCGTCGGCAAGGAACGTGTCGGCGGTCTCGCGGGGGTCCCGGATGACCTCGTAGAGCTCGGGTTTCGGGCCGTCGATGTAGTGATGGCGTGCGTCGACGAGCGAGCGAAGCTCGCTCCACCCGAGATGGATCCGGGGGTAGTACGTTTCGCTGTAGATCCCGCGGGGCAGGGTCCTTCCCTGACGGTCTCGATCCAGAAGGGACGTCCCCTTGAGAAGCTCGGACGCCCTGAGCTTCAAGAGGGCCGTGATCGTCGGCACGATATCGATCAATCCGACGGGCTCCCCCACGCGCGTCCCGCCGTCGCGCGAGCCCGGAAGCTTCAGTAGGAGCGGTACGTGAAGAACCTCGCGATAGAGCAGGATCCCGTGCTCCTGCTCGCCGTGGTCGCCGAGCCCCTCCCCGTGGTCGGAGACCAGGAGGATCATCGCGCGGTTGTAGATGCCCTCGCGCTTGAGCTGCCCGAGGAACTCCCCGACGACGGCGTCGCTCGCCGCGATCTCGCCGTCGTACGTCGCTCCGTAGCGGCTCCGGAAAGGCTCGGGTGGCTCATAGGGGAAGTGCGGTTCGTAGATGTGCAGGAAGAGAAAGAACGGCCTCGTCTTCACGCTCTCGGCCCAGGCGAGGGCGCGGCGAGCGGTCTCGCCTCCCGGGCGTTGAAGGAGGCTGACGTCCCGCGTCCATTCCACGCCGCCGCCCACGGAGTCGTCGAAGAAGTCCAGGGACTCGTTGATGCCGGTCGCGCCACGCAGCACGTAAGCCGACACGGCGGCCCCGGTGGCGTAGCCGCGCGCCCGGAGGATCCGAGCCAGCGTCGGATGTGCGGCGCCGTCGAAACCGTAGCCGAGGTTGGTCCTCACCCCGTGTTCCGCCGGCAGCAAGCCCGTCAGCATCGACAGGTGTGAGGGGAGGGTCAGGGGACAGTGGCTATAGGCATTCTCGAACAGTATCGAATCGCGCTGCAAGGCATCGATGTTCGGCGTCTCCACCTCGAGATAGCCGTAGGCGGGGAGATGGTCCGCGCGCAGCGTGTCGACGGAGATGAGAATCACGGGAGCGTCCGGGAACTCCGGGGAAGAGGGGGCTCGCGGCCCGCACCCGGCGGCCAACGTCAGCGCTACGAGCAGAAGGGGCGCCCGCATCCCGGCCGTCAGTCTACTCCCCGCAGGCGGGGCGCCGGCGTGCCCGGGTCTGAGATGCCCTGGGGTAGACTCTCCTCGTGGCCGCGGAGGCGCATCGGAGTCGACCTGGAGAGGCTCGGGTGTCCGTGAGGCTCCTCCTGCTGTCAGGCTTCCTCGCCGGGACAGCGGCGCTCCCCCAGACCACCACATCCGCGGAGCCCCCTCCCACCTTCGCCGCCCAGGTCGAGCAGGTCACGGTGGACCTGGTCGTGATCGACAGGAAAGGGGAGCCCGTCACGGGCCTGAAGAAGGAGGACCTCGAGGTCTACGAGAACGGCTCACCGCAGACGATCGTCAGCTTCGACGCCGTCGAGGTCGCGGCGGCACCGGCCGCGAAGCCCGCGCCCCGCCCCAAGGTCTCCACCAACACAAGCGACGATCGGCGGCGGCCCGGGCGCACTTTCGTGATCCTTTTCGACGACATTCACCTGACGCCCTCGACGGCTCCGCGCGCGAAAGCGGCGGTAGCGGAGTTCCTGAGGACCGGGGCCCGCGAGGGGGACCGGGTCACCCTGGTGGCCGCCGGCGGCGGAGCCTGGTGGAGCACCCGCATGGAAGCCGGCCGGGACGAGATGATCGATCTCGTGAAGCGCCTGCAGGGTCGCTCCTTCCCGGACACCGGCCGCGACCGCATGTCCGACTACGAGGCCATGCGCATCCACGTCTTCCGCGACGAAATGGTGATGAATCGCGTCCAGCGCCGCTACGAGACGGCCGGCCTGATGACCGCGACGGCTCAGAGCCAGCACGTCACCGGCCCTCGGGCGGTGGAGGACCCCGTCGTGACGAGCCGAGCGGCCGAGGTCTATTTCGGGGCCGCCGCCCGCAACCAGATCACCCTCCAGGCGCTGGAGCGCTCACTGCACGCGCTCGTCGGCGTCGAGGGGCGCAAGTCGCTGATCCTCGTCTCGGAGGGCTTCATCTACGATCCCCAGCTCGAGTTGTTCAAGCGGCTCGTCGACGCTTCGCGGCGGGCCAACACCGCGATCTACTTCGTCAACAGCGGCGGCCTAGAGGGGCTGCCCCTGGCCCTGACCGCGGAGTTCTCCGCCCCCCTGCCCGCGGAGGATATCGGCTCCGCCTTCGCGGAGTCGTTCGAGGCCACCGAGGGCTCGGAATCCCTGGCCGCGGACAGCGGCGGCTTCACCGTCCGCAACACGAACGACCTCGCGGGCGGCCTCAAGCGCATCGCCGACGAGACCCGCGTGTACTACCTCATCGGCTACAACCCCACGAACGCGGCCCGCGACGGCACCTTCCGCAAGATCCAGGTCAAGGTCCGCGCCGGAAAGGGGATCCAGGTCCGGGCCCGCAAGGGCTACTACGCCCCCTCCGTCCCCCAGACGGCGCTCTCGCCGAAGTCGGGGGATCCCGTCTTCCAGCATGCCCTCGACTCGCCGTACGAGGTGGCCGACATCCCTCTCCGCATGACCCACTTCGTGAGGGAGGAGACGCCGCTGCTCGGCCGGGCGCACGTGCTCGTGGCCGTCGAGGTGGACATCCGCAACCTCGGCTTCGAGGAGAAGGAGGGCCGGTCGACGGACACGCTGGAGTTCCTCCTCGTCGCCGCGAACCGCGAGACGGGCCAGTTCTCCCGCCAGGACCAGAAGGTGGATCTCAAGCTTCCCCCGGCCACCCGCGAGCTCATCACCCGGACCTGGCTGCCGATCGTGCGCGAGTTCGAGCTGGGCACCGGACGCTACCAGGCCAAGATCGTGGTGCGCGACAAGGCCACGGGGCGGATAGGGACGGTCGTCCACGAGTTCGAGGTCCCTGATCTCGGGCAGTTCCGCGTCACGACCCCGGTCTTGAGCGACGTGCGCGACGACACGGAGGACGGCAGCGCCGGCAACCAGTTGGCGGTCCTGGCTCGGCGCGACTTCCCGCAGGGGGCCTCCCTGTTCTGCCAGTTCGAGGTGTACGGGGCGACCAGGCTGGAGACATCGCGGATGCCCCGGGTGTCCATGGGATACCAGGTCCGGCGCAGCGACGGCACGCTCTACACGCAGGACCCCGCCAGCATCATCAACCCGACCCCGATTGGGTCGCTGTCGCGCATGATCGGCTTCTCCCTCGAAGACGCGATCCCGGGCGACTACGAGATCGTGATGCGCGTGAAGGACGAGCTCTCGGGCAAGTCGCTCGAAGTGCACGAGCCCTTCAGTGTCACGCCGCCGCTGACCTCGGTTCCGGCGGCGCCGAGCAGCAAGTAGCGTGCGCCTCCACGCCCCCTCCCTCACTTGCTGGCTGCTGGCGGCCTCCCCCTTTGCGGGCGCCGCGGGCCCTGCCCGTCCGTCCTCTGACGACCTGGCGGCCAAGGCCCAGAGGGGCAAGGAGGCGATGGCCGCAGGCCGCTTCGACGAGGCCGCCGCGCTCTACTCGGAGATCACCCGCGCGCTGCCGAAAGAGCCAGGCATGCTCTTGAACCTGGGCATGGCGCTGTCGATGGCCGGACGGCCCCGCGAGGCGGTTCCTCGCCTGGAGGCCGCCCTGACGTTGCGGCCCGACCTGTTGCCCGCCTCCCTGTTCCTTGGAGCGGCGCTCCTGGAGCTGGGCCATCCCGCCCGGGCGGTGGAGCCCCTGCAGAAGGTCGTGGCCGCTCAGCCGGACAACCTGGAGGCGCGACGGAGGCTGGCGGACGCTCTCTGGTCGCTCGAGCGCTTCGAGCCGGCCGTCCGACAGTACCGGGAGCTCTCGGAACAAGCTCCGCAGGACTCGCGCGCGTGGTACGGCTTGGGGCGCAGCTACGAGGGCGTGGCGCGGAACGTCCTCGAGCGCCTCCAGCGCTCCGCGCCGGATTCCGATTACGTCCTGCTGCTGGTCGCGCAGGTGATGGTCGCCGAGGGCAAGCCCGCCAACGCCTTCCGACTCTACCGGGAAGCGCTCGAGAAGCGGCCGGGCCTGGCCGAAGCCCACGAGGCCGTGGCCCGGATTTACGAGCAGAAGGATCACGCGGACTGGGCCGCGATCGAAAGAGAGAGATCCCGGGGCATTGCGGCACGCGACTGCCAATCCGCGAGCTTGGAGTGTGACTTCCGCGCGGGGCGTTACGAGTCGATCTTCGTGGCCGCGCAGTCCCTCGGTACGGCTGAAGGCCTCTACTGGCTGTCCCGCGCCGCCTCCGAGCTGGCCCGCGAGGCCTTCGGTCGTCTCGGCCAGCTCCCGCCGTCGCCGGAGGCGACGCTGCGGCGGGTCGAGATCCTCCGCGCCCAGCGGCAGCCACTGGGCCTCACGATCGAGGAGCTGAAGAAGGCGGCGGCGGCCTGGCCCGAGGACCTCCGGATCCGTCGCGAGCTGGCCACCGCCTTCTACCTGGCCAACGATCCCGAAGGGGCCCGCCCGATCCTGGAAGACCTGCTGAAGCGCGAGCCGGACTCCGCCGAGCTGGGCCTGCTGCTCGGCGAGACGTGGCTCAAGGCCCAGCAGCCTGGAAAGGCCATCCCCTTGCTGGAGGGTGTCGTTCGCCGCGATCCGAAACTGCTGCGGGCCCAGGCCGCACTGGGCCGCGCCTACCTCGAGGTCGGCGACATGGCTGCGGCCATCGCGCCCCTGCAGGCCGCCCTGGAGACCGACGAGGACGGCACGCTCCACTACCAGCTCGCGCGCGCCTATCGGGAGACCGGACGGTCCGAGCTGGCGCGCCAGGCGCTCGCGCAGTTCCAGGAGATCAGGAAGTCCGCCGAGGCCCAGGCGGAGAGCCTGAAGGAGGAGTTCCGGATCACGCCGCCTTGAGGTGATCCGAAGGTATCATCCGACGCTGTGCCCGCGGTGCTCCTGCCGGTCCTCCTGCTGGCCCTTCCCCCGCTGCCTCTCGATACGTTGCCGGCGGCGGTCCGCGAGCGCGTGGCCGCGGCCTACCAGCGGGCCGAGGCCGATCCCGCGAGCGCGAGCGCGAGCGGGTCGGTGGCCATGCTGCTCCAGGCCTACGACCAGTTCGAGGTCGCCGAGGCCTGGTACCGCCGGGCGCAGCAGCTCGACCCGGCCGCCTTCGATTGGGCGTACCTGCTGGGAGTCGTGCAGGCGGAACGCGGGCGAAACGACGATGCGCGATCGCTGCGCGATGCGGCCGAGAAGCAGCCGCGTTACCTGCCCGCCCGGCTCAGGCTGGCCGAAGTGCTCCTCGCGCGCGGCGAAGCCGACGCGAGCGCCGCTCTCTACGACGAGATGCTGAAGGAGCATCCCGAGGCGCCTCAGGCGCACTACGGCCGGGGCCGCGTGGACGCCGTGCGCGGGCGACCGGCGGCGGCGGTCGAGCGCTTCCGCCGCGCCACCGAGCTGTTCGCGGGCTTCGGCGCCGCCTACTACGCGCTCGGGCTCGCATACCGCGACCTCGGGCAGGCGGAGGACGCGCGCTCCGCCCTTCGACTCTACGAGGCGCACCGGATGGAAGCTCCCCCCCTCGACGACCCCGTGCTCGAGCGGGTGCGTCAGCTCAAGACGGGGCCGCTGGCGCGGCTGGCCGAGGGCGTGCGCCTCGGCCAGGCGGGCGACATCGAAGGCTCCATTCGCGAGCACGAGGCCGCCCTGGAGGGTGACGCGAGCCTCGCCCAGGCCCACGCCAACTTGATCTCTCTCTACGGCCGCGCGGGCCGATGGGACAAGGCGGAGGAGCACTATCGGGCGGCGGTGGCGCTCGCTCCCGGTCTGGCCGAGGCGCACTACGACTACGGCGTGGTGCTCGTCGAGCAGCGGCGTCCGCGCGAGGCGGCGGAGGCTTTCGCGCGCGCCCTCGCCATCAACCCCAACTATGCGGCGGCCCACAACAACCTGGGCAACATGCTCGAGGCCGAGGGGCGCGCCCCGGAGGCGGAGAGCCATTACCGCGCGGCGATCGCGAACGATCCCACCTACCGCCTGGCCCGCTTCAACCTGGGCCGGCTGCTCGTCGCCCAGCGGAAGCACGCCGAGGCGATCGCCGAGCTGGAGAAGACGCTCGTGCCCGAGGACGGCGAGACGCCGCGCTACCTCTATGCGCTGGCCGCCGCCTGGGTACGGGCCGGCGACCGCGACAAGGGCCTGCGGTACGGCAAGGAAGCACAGGAGAAGGCCGCGGCCCTCGGCCAGACGGAGCTGGCAGCGACGATCGCCCGCGATCTCCGCTCTCTCGAAGCGGCCCCCCCTCGATGACGATGACCCCGCCGCGAATCGCTCTCGCGATCGGCCTCGGGGCGTTCGGCCTGGTCGTGACCCTCCCCACGCGCGGCGCGGACCTGCCGCTCTTTCGCGACGTCGCCGAAGAATCCGGCCTGCGCTTCCGCCACTTCACGGGCTCGAGCGGCGAGTACTTCATGCCCGAGATCATGGGCGCCGGCGGGGCCCTCCTGGACTACGACGGCGACGGGGACCTCGACGTGCTCCTGCTCCAGGGCACGATGCTCGACGAGCGCAAGGCGCCCGGCGAGGCGCGCTTCCCCCCTGCGCCCGGCCAGCCCATGGGCGCGCGGCTCTACCGGAACGACCTCGCGCCGGGACCGGACGGTCGCCCCCGCCTCCACTTCACGGACGTCACGGACAAGGCGGGCATCCGCTTCCTCGGCTACGGGATGGGCGTGGCCGTGGGCGACTACGACAACGACGGCCATCCGGACGTCTACCTCACGGCCTTCGGCCCCAACGCGCTCTACCACAACAACGGCGACGGCACCTTCACCGACGTGACGCGGACGGCGGGTGTGGACGATCCCCGGTGGAGCACCAGCGCCACGTTCTTCGACTACGACGGTGACGGCAAGCTCGATCTGTTCGTGGCCAACTACCTCGACTTCACGATCGCCGGGAACAAGCTCTGCTTCGACGCCGTGGGCGCGCGTGACTACTGCAGCCCCGCCCGGTACCGTCCCGTTCCCGGCCGCCTCTTCCGCAACGACGGGGGCGGGCGGTTCAGCGACGTCACCGAGTCCTCCGGCATCGCCAAAGCGTTCGGTCCCGGCCTCGGCGTGGTCGCCGCCGACTTCGACGGCGACGGCCGGCTCGACCTCTACGTCGCCAACGACGGCGCCGCCAACCAGCTCTGGATCAATCGCGGGAACGGCACGTTCGAGGAGCAGGGCCTGCTCTCGGGCACGGCCTACAACGCCGAGGGACTGCCCCAGGGCAGCATGGGCGTCGCCGCGGGTGACGTCGACGCGGACGGCGACGAGGACATCTACGTCACCAACCTGCCGCGCGAGGGAAGCACGCTGTACGTCAACCAGGGCCACGCCCGCTTCCAGGACATGACCGATGCCTGGGGCCTGCGCGCCCCCAGCTTCCCGTTCACCGGCTTCGGCGCCGGCTGGCTCGACTACGACAACGACGGCCGGCTCGACCTCTTCGTGGTCAACGGCGCCGTGAACATCGTAGAGGCGCAGCGCGGCCAGCCGTATCCCTTCTTGCAGCCCAAGCAGCTCTTCCACAACGACGGCGGGCCGCCCCTGCGGCTGGCGCCGCCGGAGGCGGCGGGGCCCGCGGTGGGCCTGGCCGAGGTGAGCCGCGCGGCGGCCTTCGGCGACGTCGACAACGACGGCGGCATCGACGTCCTCGTGACCAACAACAACGGCCCGGCGCGGCTGCTCCTCAATCAGGGCCCGCGCGGCCACTGGCTGCAGGCGCGGCTCCGCGGCGTGCAGGACAACACCGACGGCCTGGGAGCGTGGGTCGGCCTCGCCCGCAAGGGCACGCCCACCCTTTGGCGCCGCGCCCACACCGATGGAAGCTATCTTGCCGCCAGCGATCCCCGCGTCCACTTCGGCCTGGGCGGCTCGGCCGCCTACGACGCGCTGCTCGTCCAGTGGCCGAGCGGACGGAAGGAGATGTGGACGGGCTCCGGCGCCGACCGCACCGTGACGTTGCGCCAAGGCACCGGAAAGCCCTGGCGGTAGGGCGGGTGCGAATATTGCCCGCCTCTCTTGCCAATCGCCTCCGGCCGTGCTGGAATCATCTCCTCCAGACAATTTGCCCGTGCTCCGCCCGGGCGGGACGGGTATTGAGGCGACCATGAGCGATCGAAAGGTGAGACGGCGGCAATTCCTCCAGGCCTCGGCCACCGCGGCCGCGGGCTTCGTCATCGTCAAGCCCGGCTCCGTGTACGGCTCCCCCGCCAACGACGCAGTGACCGTCGGGATCATCGGCTGCGGCGGGCGGGGAAACTACGTCGGCAAGGAAATGGTGGGCGCGGGTGCCCAAGTGGTAGCCCTGCACGACCTCTTCGACGACCGGCTGGCCGAGACGCGCGAGCGCTTCGACAAGCTGGCCGAGGAGAAGGGCCAGCCGAAGATCGCCGACGGGATGATCTTCAAGGGCCCCGACGCGTATCGCAAGCTGCTGGCCTCTGGCATCGATGCGGTGCTCATCACGAGCCCGCCCTACTTCCACCCGGACCACTTCGAGGCCGCGGTGGACGCGAAGCGGCATTGCTACCTCGAGAAGCCGGTGGCGAGCGACGTGTACGGCGCGCGGCGGGTCGAGGCCGCCGGCCGCAAGGGCGCGGGCAAGGTGAGCATGGCCGTGGGCTTCCAGTCCCACTACGCCGAGCCCTACCAGGAGATGGTCCGGCGCATCCACGCGGGCGCCATCGGCGACCTGGTGTGCGCGCAGACCTACTACTACACCGACGACCTCAAGCGGAAGGCCACCCCGGGCATGCCCCCGCTGGAGGCTCGCGTGCGCAACTGGGTCTTCGACCGGGTCCTCTCCGGCGACATCCTCGTGGAGCAGAACATCCACGTGCTCGACATCATCAACTGGGTGATGAAGTCGCGCCCGGTCTCGGCCGTGGCCACCGGCGGAAAGAAGGCGCGCCTGGACGTGGACTGCTGGGACCACTACAACGTGGAGCTCAACTACCCGGGCAACGTCCATGTGAGCTTCAACTCGACGCAGTTCAAGAACAGCTACGACGCCAAGACGCAGCGCTTCCTAGGCACCAAGGGATACGCCGAGGCGAACTTCGGCAAGGGCGGCGTGCGCATCGTGGGCGAGGAGCCCTGGGA
>WNEY01005003.1_pt1 | contig 10207 bp, 7 predicted proteins | sample 5400531 | NCBI WGS metagenome assembly WNEY01 (sample SAMN13153338, study PRJNA577476) | soil metagenome | isolation source: 200 cm saprolite under Douglas fir tree site 1 | place: USA:California | collected 2015-04-18
GGTATTCGTCAAGCAGCCGCAAATCACTGTCGGTAATTCTACCCTTCTTGAGGCGATCGCCAAGTCGGTCGATTTGTGTCTTGCTGATTTCGCTAGCCACGAAGTTGTGGCTCCTGTCTTCTTGCGCTCGTCACCAACGGGACCGAGACTAACTTCAAATCCATATGCTTGATCGGAACCAGGCGATGACCGAGGATGTCGACGGCGGCTTGGCTTTGTTCGAGCACGAGGTAACCGATTAAAGGTTCGTACTCACCGTCTTGCGGCTTCATATCTACAAACGAAACTTCAGTATGAATTGGACGAAAGCCCTCGATTTGAATCCGGACTGGTCCGCACACTTCACCTTTGATCTTTTCTTGAGTTGCCGTTTCCATTTCGATCTGAGTCGTCGTCTCCAAATCTCCGAGTCTTTGTTGCCAAGCGCTCGGCAAGACCATGAACGATGCGCCCGTATCCACCAAAGCATCACAGCGGAGACTCTTGGAGTCGTCAAAGACATTTTCAATTTTTACAGAAGCAATAATTCGACCCATATCTGCTCCAATGCGTACTAAAGACTATACACCCGATGAGAAGGCTCGGTGAACTCTAAGAACAACCGTTGAGTGCGTTGTCCTAGAACCCCGTTGCTGCACATTTTGGATCGGGCCGGTCATCACTGTTTTCGCGTCAATGGCGAAACGCTTGCTCAAACGCAGAGGACACAGAGGACTTCGCAGAGGAACGCAGAGTTAGGGATTTTCCTCGACGAACTTTGCGAATTCCTCTGCGACCTCTGGGGTTAATTCCGACGCGCCTTGGGCTATACTTATTTGCGCATGAACGATTCGATCAACTGGGCCGAGATCCGCAAACAGTTTCCGGTCACCGAACGCTTTGCCTATCTCAACAGCGCGGCCGCCGGGCCGGTGTCGCGAGCTTCGTTCGAAGCCGCTTCCGGCTACTACGAAAAGATGATGCGCGATGGCGACGTGCACTGGAATCGCTGGCTCGCTGATCGAGATACGATTAGAAAGAAGATCGCTCAGTTCATCAATGCCGAACCGGAAGAGATCGCGTTTACCACGAACACTTCGTCAGGCATGAATGTGATCGTGGATGCGCTGGAAGATCGCGGTGAAGTCATTTCCAGCGAGCTTGAGTTTCCCGTCACTACCTTGCCCTGGATGCATCGGCGGATTCCCGTTCACTTGCTCCCGGCGACGGACGGTGAAGTGCGGATCGAGGACATTCGCGGCGCGATGACGGACAAGACGGGAATCATCGCGCTCAGTCATGTGCAATTCTCGAACGGTTTTCGCATCGATCCTGAAGCGCTCGGAGAGCTAAAAGGCAAACACGCTTTAGTCATCAATGCGAGTCAATCAGCCGGAGCGCTCGAGATCGATGTGAAGCGAATGCAGATCGATGCGCTGTGCGCGACGGGCCACAAATGGATGCTCGCCGGTTACGGATCCGGTTTTGTCTACCTCAGCCGGGAACTGCTGGAACAATCGCTGCCGCGATCCATCGGTTGGCTCAGTGTCGAGCAACCTTTTGAAATGCGCAACGACGAGTTTCGTCCACGTCACGATGCGGCCGCGCGTGTGGAGCTGGGCTGTCCGCACTTCGCCGGCATCTTTTCGCTGGGCGCGTCAGTCGATCTGATTAATGAGATCGGAATTGGGAATATTCAGGCGCGCGCGCTGGAGTTGAATGAGGTTCTCACTTCAAAGCTAATGGAAAACGGATGGAAGATTCTTTCGCCGTTGCGAAACGAAAACGCGCGATCGACGGAAACGCTGATTGCAGTCGAAAAGCCGAACGAGGTTGTTCGACATCTCTTGCGGCGTGGCGTGATCGTTACGGAGAAACCGCAAGGCATCAGAGTCGCAACGCATTTTTTTAATAATGAAGATGACGTGGAGAGGTTGATTGCATCTTTGGGTGAGACTCGCAGGTAGACGTCCTCCCTCACGGTCGGCTACTGACAAGTACGCGGGCGGGCAGTAGCCCGCCTCTAAACAAGTACTCACTATCCGCTCGCGGCTTTCTTCTTTTTTTGCTTAACCCGCGATTGGCCGCTCGCAGTTGGCTTGCTAAAGTGCGCCCGGCAAAGCTTCAAGAACGTTTGATGAATCGGCGATTCATAACCGCCGACGAGCCGAGCCAGGCCGAGCTGCCAATTGATCTGCGCGCCTTCGATCCACCAACGCACCAGCCGACCGTCGGCTACCTCTTCCCACACCGATTGCAAAGGTACGATGCCAACGCCCATGTCTTCTTCAACCATGCGCTTGATGGCCGCGAGCCGGCTCAGTTCCATTGATATTTTCAATGTGACGCCGGCCTTGTCAAAAAACTGATCGATTAGTCGCCGCGTGTTTCCACCGCGCTCGCCCAGGATCAGTTTCTCACCGGCGAGCCCGTAAGCGCTGACGACTTTTTGTTTCGCCGACTTGTGACGCGGCGAAGCAATCGCCACCAAATAGTCTTCGCTCAGCATTTCGGTTTGAATTCCGCGCGCTTCAACCGGGAGCGAGACGAAAGCAAAATCGAGTTCGCCGGCGAGAAGTTGTTGCACTAGTTCGGCGCTGGTTCCGGAAGAGACGGAAACTTCCGCGCCGGAGTGTTTCTCTTTTAGCTCCCGAAAGAAGCCGGGCAGCGGATCTGCGCTGACCTTCGCTGACGCGCTGCCGATGCGCAATCGTCCGCGCTCGGCGCCGGTAAGCGCGGCGAGTTCTTCGATAGCCGCATCGTGCTCGCGCAGGATCACATGCGCTCGCTCGAGCAGTTTCTCGCCCGCTTCGGTCAAGATCACGCGGCGCGGCGCGCGGACAAAAAGTCGGGTGCCGGTTTCGATTTCGAGTTGCCGGATTTGCATGCTGATCGCCGCTTGCGTTATGTGCACGCGAACCGCGCCGGCGGTGAAAGTACCCGCCTCGGCGATCGCTACGAATGCTCTTAGTTGCCTGATTTCCATTACGAACTCCTACATCAACGAGGATTATCGTATGAATAAGATCTTTTAGTTTCCATTATAGCTACGACGGCATCTAAAATTAAAGTCCATGGTTACGCATCAAAGAGGTTGTGCGTTTGTTAGAAGTGACAACAAGAAAGATGGGTGTTGAGTCGTTGGCGCGTCGCTCAGCGCAGCTTCGCCGATTAGTAGCGGGTGTGGATGGCGGCGGGACCGCGACGCGGGCAGCCATCCTTGACGACCAGCATCGGGTCATTGCCGAAGGCCACGCCGGCCCATCGAACCCACTGCGTGTGGGTATCGCAACTGCGGCGGCCGCCGTGCGCGACGCGATCGATCAGGCGTGCAGCGAAGCTTCGATTCATCGCGACGACATCCTGGCCGCGGCTGTGGGACTTGCCGGCGTGCGCCGCCAGGACATTCGCGATCGCATGCGCGAAAAACTCAGCGAGTGCCTGAAGGAGATCAAACCGATCGAGCTCTTTACCGATGGCGAGATTGCGTTGTACGGAGCGACGGGCGGCGCGGCGGGATTGGTTGTGATTGCCGGGACTGGATCGATCTGCTGCGGGCGGAATCCTCAAGGCAAACACGTCTGCGCGGGCGGCTGGGGACCAATTGTCGGCGACGAAGGCGGCGGTGCATGGATTGCTCGCAAGGCTTTGCAAGCCGTGGCCCAGGCAACGGATGGGCGCGGGCCAAAAACGGCGCTTGCGGCCGCAGCGCTCAGTTATTTTAAGATCGCGACGCCGAATGATCTTTCAACTGCGGTTTATGCTCCGACGATGACCAACGATCGTCTCGCGGGATTCGGCAAGCAGGTCATGCGCGTTGCCGAAGCAGGCGACGAGTTGGCGCAGGATATTTTGCGAAGAGCGGGGCAACAACTCGGTATTGCGGCCACCGCCGTAATCCGGAAGCTGCACATGGAAAATGAAGAGTTTCGCGTAGCCTATGTCGGCGGGGTGTACGGCGCCGGCGATTTGGTGCTCTTGCCGATGCGAACGGAGATCAGGCGCGTGGCAAAGCACGCCTATCTCGCCGAGCCACTGTATTCTCCGGCAATCGCCGCCGGACGAATTGCTCGCGGCCTGCTGCGTGGAGATCTGGCGCTGGCTGTCTAAGGTCGCGTTTTCAAATTTCAGGTTTCAAGTTTCAAGTTATTATGTCCGGCTTTCAACTTGAAACTTGAAACCTTAAACTTGAAACAATGCCATTGGACGCCGAGCGCCTTCCCATTACCGAAGAGGAGAATCCGCGCACCGCTAATCTTAGTTCTCGGTCTTCGCTTGAGATCGTTTCAGCGATGAACGGTGAGGACGAGGTCGTTGCGATCGCCGTGCGCGCCGTTTTGCCGGACGTTGCGCGCGCCGTTGATGGAATCGTCGAGCGTTTGCGGGCGGGCGGACGCCTTTTCTACGTCGGCACTGGAACGTCGGGCCGACTGGGCGTGCTTGACGCCGCCGAGTGTCCGCCGACGTTTGGCGTTGCACCTGAGCTGGTGCAGGCGATCATCGCCGGCGGTTACGAAGCATGTCATCGTGCCGTCGAAGCTTCAGAGGATGATGAGGAGGCCGGCGCGCGGGACTTGGATGCGCGCGGCTTTACCACCAGAGACGCGCTGGTTGGTATTGCCGCTTCGGGGCGCACGCCCTACACCGTCGGCGCGGTTGAATACGCGCGACGACTAGGCGCGCTGACGATTGCAATTACCTGCGCGCCGGAATCTCCGATCACGCAGGCCACAGAGATCGCAATCGTGCCGGTCGTTGGTCCGGAAGTAATTGCGGGCTCGACGCGTTTGAAAGCCGGCACCGCGCAAAAGCTGGTGCTGAACATGCTTTCGACTGCGACGCTGACGCGGCTCGGCTACGTTACCGGCAATCGGATGACGAACGTCCAAACCCGCAATGCGAAGTTGCGTGAGCGCGCGCTGCGAATCCTGCAAGCGGAAGCGGGCATAGGTGAAGAGCGAGCAAGAGCAATTCTGGATTCGGCAGGCGGCGACTTGCCGATCGCGCTGGTGATGAGCAAGACCGGCTGTTCGCGTCCGCAAGCGGAGCGAGCTCTCGAGCGAACCAATGGAGTTGTCGGCAGAGCGTTAGAATTGATCGGTTAGGTTGGTCTCACGATTGGAGCCCTTGCTGACGCGGGGGCTTCTGACACAATTTCAATGGGATTCTCGGCCATCGATTACGCGGTTCTGCTGCTCTATCTCGCGGGCATCACGATCTTTGGCGTGATGTTTCGGCAGTCGCAACGAACCGTCAAAGATTATTTCCTCGGCGACAAGAACACGTCATGGGTCGTGATCAGTTTATCGATCGTCGCGACCGAAACCAGCACGTTGACGTTGATCGGCGTACCGGCGCTGGCTTATGCGAACTACGCAAAGCCCGAGCAGGGCGGAAACTTTACGTACCTGCAAGTCGTGCTCGGCTACATCGTCGGGCGAATCATCATCAGCCTGCTTTTCATTCCCGCGTACTTTCGCGGCAATCTGCTGACCGCATACGAACTGCTCAAGAATCGGTTCGGAGTCAAGACCAAAAATTTCGCGGCCTCGCTTTTCTTGGTGATGCGCGCTCTGGCCGAAGGCGTGCGGGTCTTTGCAGCGTCGCTGGTGTTGAGCGCGGTGCTGAGCGCGAGTCTGCCGGGTCTGCCGTACTTGTGGCTGTGGTCGATCATCATCGTGGGCATGCTCACACTGATCTACACGTTCAAAGGCGGCATCGCGGCGGTTATCTGGACAGATTTGATCCAGTTGGTGATTTACATCGGCGGGTCGCTGCTGGCGGCTTACGAGCTTCTGCATCTCGTTCCGGGTGGTTGGACCACAATTGCGGCCCAGGCCGCAGCCGCAAACAAGTTTCAGCTCGTTTCGTTCAAATTAGATTTCAGCGTGCCGTTTACTTTTTGGGCGGGACTGCTGGGCGGAACATTTCTAACGATGGCTTCGCACGGAACGGATCAACTGTTGGTACAGCGTCTGCTCACCTGTCGCAACAAACGCGAAAGCCAGAAGGCGATCATCCTGAGCGGATTTGTAGTCCTGTTTCAGTTCGCGTTGTTTCTGACGATCGGCGTGATGCTGTTCGCCTATTACCAGAGTTATCCGCTGACGACCAAACTGGCGAGCAACGACGAGATTTTTCCGACGTTCATCGTGCACCGTCTGCCGCACGGCGTTTCCGGTTTAGTAATCGCGGCGATTTTCGCAGCGGCGATGTCGAACCTGAGCGGCTCGCTCAATTCGCTTTCATCGAGCACGGTCCTGGATTTCTACCAGCCTTTAATGAAACCGCAGGCCACCGACGGAGAATTATTGAAGCTGTCGCGCTGGCTCACTGCTGCGTGGGGAATCGTTTTGATTGGCATCGCGATGCTCGCGAGCAGTTGGGGATCTGTTTTTACTACCGGACTGACGATCGCGTCGCTGGTTTATGGCCCCATGCTGGGAGCGTTCCTGCTCGGCGTGCTAACGAAACGGGCCAATCAAACCGGAGTAATGGTGGGAATGGCGGTGACGCTGGTAGTCATGATCTTTATCAAGTTCAATGGCGCGGCTTGGCAATGGGCATCAACTAAGTTCCAATTCCAACCGACCGCGTGGATGGATTGGCTGGCCGACCACACCAACATCGCGTGGACGTGGTACGTTTTAATTGGAACAATTATTTGCTCCGTGATTGGTTACGTTACCAGTCTGTTGACGAAGACTAAGCAGATGGATTTGGTTACTGCGAAGAGTTGATCCTGTGATTAGACACGAACGCAAACTTCACGTTCGCCGAGTTGTTCGCATCGCGACGCTCCTGCTCGTGTCGGCGCTTTTGATCGGCTCGTCGGGCATTGTCCGAACGGCATTGCCCGCATCAGTGGACGCCACGCCCGCTCCTGAATCCGTTAAGCCGTATTCGCGAAAACCATCGAAGGAAGCGCTGAAGTGGGCCGACAAGGAACTCCAGCGCATGTCGCTTGACGAAAAGATTGGTCAATTGATCTCAGTGGGAATCAACGCCACGTTTCTGAATCAAGACAGCGAAGCATTCAAGGCGCTGCGTCATCAAGTCGTCGACAATCACGTGGGCGGGATCATTCTGTTCCGCGGGCCCGTCTACGAATCGGTCGTGATAGTTAATCGGATGCAGACGCTGGCAAAGTATCCGTTGCTGATCTCCGCGGACCTCGAAGCGGGATCGGGAACGCGTTTCGATGACACGGTGAACTTTCCCTGGAACATGGCGATTGCTGCCACGGGCAATCCCGACTTTGCGCGTCGCGCCGGTGAGTTGACTGCCAGCGAGGCGCGCACGCTCGGAATCCAGCAGATTTACGCGCCGGTGGCCGACGTGAATAACAACGCGGCCAATCCGGTCATCAACGTGCGATCGTACGGCGAAGATCCGGCAGACGTAGCGAGGTTTGTCGCGGCGTTTGTCGAAGGCGCGCAGCGCGGCGGTGTGATAGCGACCGCCAAACATTTTCCCGGCCACGGAGACACGGCCACCGATTCGCATCGCGGCCTACCAGAGATTGATGTGACGCGCCAACGTCTGAATTCGGTCGAACTGGTTCCCTTCCGCGCCGCGGTTAATGCCGGCGTGGGCGCCGTGATGGACGGGCACATCGGTTTGCCTTTGATCGATCCGACAGTAATCACGCCGCTGCCGCGCGAGGTTAAGCTCAAGCCGATGGATACCGACGATGGCGGCGAAATCGTGGTCGAGAAAGCAACGATGCCGACGACTCTGTCACCGGTGATGAACGGAATTCTTCGCCGCGAGCTGAACTTCGATGGACTGATTATCACGGACGCGATGAGCATGAGCGGCCTGACGCTTTACTTCACTCAGGAAGAAGCTTCGGTGCGCGCGATCGCGGCGGGCGCCGATTTGCTTTTGAAGCCCGCCGATCCCGATGCGGCCCTGCGCGGAGTGCGCGACGCGGTGAAAAGCGGAAGGTTAACCGAAAAACGTATCGAAGAATCCGCGCGCAAGGTCTTGGCTGCGAAATACGATCTTGGCCTCGTGCAGAAACGCATTACGCCGCTGGACGAAATCGATCGGGTGGTGGCGGGCAGAACAGCCGTGGAACTAGCCGATGAAATCGCTGAGCGCGCCATCACTTTGGTACGCGACGACGCGAAGCTGCTGCCGGTCAGCCTGCCGTCCAACGCGCTCGTTCTCAACCTCGCAATCACGAACGGAGACGATCGGTCATTTATCGCGCAGCCTTTTGTCGGAGCGATGGCGCGTGCGGCTCGCAAGATGGACACGATCGTGCTTGACGATCGTTCGTCCGACGCGGAGGTCAACAAGGCACTGGAAATCGCCCGCCGTGCAAACCTGGTCATCGCCTCGATGTACGGTCGCGTGCGAAGCGGCCAGGCCCGCAGCGTAGCTTTGCCGCAACCGGGCGCGCGCGCCTTCGAGACGTTGATTGAGCGCAAAGCACCGGTGATTGGAATTAGTTTTGGCAACCCGTATGTGCTCTTGAGTTTTCCTAAGCTGCAAACGTACGTCGTCGCTTATGGCGACATGCCGAGCTTGCAAGAAGCGACGGCGCGCGCGGTGCTGGGCCAAATCGATATCACCGGTCGTTTGCCGATTTCGCTGCCGCGCTTGTATCCTCGCGGGACCGGAATTCAAGTAAAGGCGCGCGCTGCTAATTAATGCTCACAATTAAACCACGAATGTTTTCGCCGGCGCGCGATTCGGGCAGGGACAAGCCCTGTCTGTACATGCTTGCGCTAACGTTCATCTGCGTTGTTTTTCTCGCGCCCACTACCTCAGCGCAACTTCCACAATCTTCTCCCGCCACGGTCGGCATGTCCGCTAGGAGTTTGTCCCGGCTGGACCGGGTCATTGCGGAGTCAATCGAGAAGAAGGAACTTCCCGGCGCGGTCGTGCTCGTTGCTCGTCGCGGCCGCGTGGTTTGGCGCAAGGCGTACGGCGCGCGCGCGGTCGAGCCGCAACGCGAAGCGATGACCGCCAATACGATCTTTGACCTTGCCAGTCTGACAAAGATCGTAGCCACCACCACCAGCATCATGATTCTGATTGAGCGCGGCGAAGTGCGCCTTGGCGATCCAGTTGTGAAATTCATACCTGAGATGACAGGCGATGGCCGCGACGCGATCACGATTGAGCAATTGCTGACCCACAGCGCCGGTTTTGCTCCCGACTTTGATCTCAGAGAGCGATGGAGCGGATACGACGAAGCGATGAAGCAGCTTTATCGCGAGCCCCTCCGCACTCAACCCGGCGCGCGCTTCGTTTACAGCGACCTCAATTACATCGCGCTGGGCGAGGTCGTTCATCGCGTCAGCGGAATGACGCTCAATGAATTCGCGCGCCGAAATATTTTCGCGCCGCTCGGAATGCGCGACACGCGCTTTCGTCCCGAAGCGAGACTAAGAGCGCGGATCGCGCCGACTGAGAAGCGTCGCGGTCAGATGGACTATCTCGGCGATACGGGAGCAAATGTCGGCTCGGAAGGCGAGCAATGGCTGCGCGGTCAGGTGCACGATCCAACTTCGTTTCGCATGGGCGGAGTTGCGGGCCACGCGGGTCTGTTTTCCACGGCTGACGACCTCGCAGTCTTCTGTCAGATGATTTTGCACGGTGGCGCTTACAACGGCGCGCGCATCCTCAGCCCGCTCAGTGTAGCGACGATGACTCGACCACATGCGGTCAGCGAAGATGGAGCGGCGCGCGGTCTTGGTTGGGACATTGCGACGGGCTTTTCGTCAAACAAAGGCGATCTGTTTCCGCTTGGTTCGTTCGGCCACACGGGATTTACTGGAACGTCGTTTTGGATCGATCCGGCCAGCGATTCGTTCGTCATCTTCCTCAGCAATCGCGTGCATCCTGACGGCAAAGGCGACGTCGGGCCATTGCGCGGCCGCGTCGCGTCGATCGTTGCGGGTTCGATTACGGACACGACTGTCACGAAAGCGCGAGCAGAAGCGGCCAACGCTGCGACGGAGCTGCTCGCGAGTGTCGCCCGCCTAAATTCAAACCCGCGGACGACAAACACAAGTAACGACGCGGTCGCGGATGCGCAGGTTTTGACGGGCATCGACGTGCTGGAGCGCGACGGCTTCAAACAGCTAGCCGGCCTGCGCGTCGGCCTGGTGACAAATCACACGGGACGCGATCGCAGCGGTCGCCAGACGATCGATGTTTTGAGCAAGGCGCCGAACGTCAGGCTCGTCGCGCTCTTTGCCCCAGAGCACGG
>WNEY01005006.1_pt1 | contig 10206 bp, 10 predicted proteins | sample 5400531 | NCBI WGS metagenome assembly WNEY01 (sample SAMN13153338, study PRJNA577476) | soil metagenome | isolation source: 200 cm saprolite under Douglas fir tree site 1 | place: USA:California | collected 2015-04-18
GTCACGCCCTGAAAGCCGGCGACCACCGGCACCTGATTCTTCTTTAGCGCTTCGATGATCCGGTCGGGCTGGATGTCGCGGATGCGCGCGCGCGAGTGATGACCGCTGGTGCGCACGCCGGCCTGGGCGCCGGACAGCGAGACCGCAGGCACGCCCATGCCCTGCAGGCACATCGCCACCAGCGGCGCCGTGATCGTCTCGCCGTTCGCCACCAGCATGTCCAGCTCGCGGGCGGGCGGCTCCTCGTTGACGCTCTGCGCAAGCGCGATCAGGCGATCGGTCGTGCGTCCCATCGCCGACACCACCGCGACGACCTGATGGCCTTGCCCGACCGTGTCCGCGATGCGCCGGCTGACCCGGCGGATGCGCGCGGCGGAGCCGACCGAGGTACCGCCGTACTTCTGGACGATCACAACGTGCGGAACATGCCCTTGTCGGTGATCTTCGTCACCAGCGCCCGGCCGCGCAGTGGGTGCGCCTCCGCCATCGCGTCGGCCACGCGCTTGGCCTGCGACGCCGCGCAGAAGGCGAAGACGCTCGGGCCGGCGCCGCAGATCGCCGCCCCATAGGCGCCGGCGGCCTCGGCGACGTGGATCACCTCTTCGACCCAGGGATAAAGATGGAGGCGGTGCGGCTGGTGGAGGCGGTCGCGCAGCGCCTCGCCCAGGAGCGACGAGCGCTTGGAGACGATGGCGCGGACCAGCAGCGCGGTCCGGGAAGCGTTGAAGGTGGCGTCACCGAGCGGGACGTCGGCGGGCAGCGCCGAGCGCGCCTTCTCCGTCGGCAGCGGCTGGTGGGCGATGAACAGCGCGATTCCCCAGCCTGGGTTGGGCAGCTTCTCGTCGACCTTCTCGGAGACGATCCGGATCCCGCCGGAGGCCGAGGCGGCCACGTTGTCGTAGTGGCCCTCGTCGGCGCCCGCGTCGATGACGTGGCTCTTCACGTCCCAGGGGCTCATCAGCGCGGAGGAGGCGAGACGGGCGGCCGCGCTGCTGCCGAGGCCCACGCCCATCGGGATCTCGCTGCGGACGCGTCCCTTCATGTTGAGGCGGGTGAACGGGTTCTCGTGGGCGTAGAGGTAGTCGGCGCCCTCGCCCTCGTAGTCCCAGGCCGGGCGGTCGGCCTCGGCGGCCTCGACCTCGAGCCAGAGGTCGATCGCCATCGCCATGCAGTCGAAGCCGGGTCCGATGTTGGCGATCGAAGCGGGGACTTTGATTCTCACCGGAGGCGCCGAAGGGTCCGATAGTCGCGACTATCAGACCTTTTCGCGGCCCACCGTGGCTGATAGTCCGGACTATCGGCGTGTTTCACAGCTTCAAGACCTTAGCGAGTGTGCGGGCGTCTCCGTCCAGCTCGATGGGCGGTTCGACGTTTTTCAGCGCCGCGTCGGGGTCTTTGAGCCCGGAACCGGTCAGCACCACGACCGTGACCGCATCCTTGTCGACCTTGCGGTCGCGGACCAGGCGGAACAGGAGCGCGAGCGGCGCCGCCGACGCGGGCTCCGCGAAGAGGCCCTCGCTGCCGGCGAGACGGATCTGGGCAGACAGGATCTCGGTGTCGGTGACGGCGGCGATAGTTCCGCCCGACTCGTCGCGAGCCGAGGTGGCCCCCTCCCACGAGGCCGGGTTGCCGATCCGGATCGCGGACGCCACTGTCTTCGGGTCGGCCACCGGCGTGCCGGTCACGATCGGCGCGGCGCCTTCGGCCTGGGCGCCGACCATTCGCGGCAGCCGCGTCGCCTTGCCCGCGGCGTGGTACTCGCGAAAGCCCTTCCAGTAGGCGGTGATGTTGCCGGCGTTGCCCACCGGCAGGACCACGTAGTCGGGCGCGTCGCCAAGCTCGTCGACGATCTCGAACGCGGCCGTCTTCTGGCCGGCGATGCGGTGGGGGTTGACCGAGTTCATCAGCGCGACAGGGTAGTGGCTGGTCAGGTCGCGGACGGTCTCCAACGCGAAATCGAAGTTTCCCTTGAGGGCGACGACCTTGGCGCCGTACATCAGCGCCTGGGAGAGCTTGTTGAGCGCTATCTCGGGAGGTGCGCCCTGTGCGCGCCCGGCCCCAGAGGGTACGACGACGATCGCCCGCGCGCCGGTCCTCGCAGCGTACGCGGCCATCGACGCCGATGTGTTGCCGGTGGACGCGCAGATGAAAACGCGGCTGCCGGCCTCGAGGGCCTTGGCGACCGCGACGACCATGCCGCGGTCCTTGAAAGATCCGGTCGGGTTGAGCCCTTCGTACTTGAAGTACAGGTGCTTGAGGCCGAGCGCCCGTCCGATGTTTCGGCTGGGTATCAGCGGCGTGGAGCCCTCGCTCAGGTCGACCTCCGGGGTCGACGGGCCGACGGGCAGATGCTCGCGGTAGCGAGCGATGACACCCATCCGCCGCTTCCTTTAGAAGACGCGCAGGAACGACGAGACCGCGCGCACCGGCTCGAGCGCGGCCATCTTCTCCCGCGCGCGCTGCAGGCTCGCGTCGAGCGACGGGTGCGTGGTGACGACCAGCTCGGCCGTCTGGTCATGTGACCACGCGTCCTTCTGGATGAAGCTCGAGATGCTGACGCCCTCTTCGGCGAAGACCTGCCCGATCGCGGCCACCACGCCGGCGCGGTCCTCGACGCGCAGGCGGTAGTACGCGCGCGTCTTCACCTCACCGATCGGCACCACGCCGATGCGGTCGTCGAAGCTGAAGGACGGCCGGCTCTGCACGCCGCGGCGGATCGAGCGCGCCAGGTCGATGAGGTCGCCGACGACCGCCGACGTGGTCGGCCTACCGCCCGCACCCTGGCCGACCAGCAGCACCTGGCCGACGAGGTCGCCTTCGACGAACACGGCGTTCTCGGCGCCCTCGACACGTGCGAGCGGATGGTCGAGCGGGACCATCGCCGGGTGCACGCGCGCCTCGACGCGGCCGGTGTGCCGCTGCGTGTGCGCGACGAGCTTGATGGCGTAGCCGAGCTCGCGCGCGTAGCGGAAGTCGACGGGCTCGACGCTGTGGATGCCCTCGCGATAGATCTCGTCCGGCCGGACCTTGATCTCGTAGGCGATCGAGGCGAGGATGGCCAGCTTGTACGTGGCGTCGAAGCCGCCGACGTCATCGGTCGGGTCGGCCTCCGCGTACCCCGCGTCTTGCGCCTCGCGCACGGCATCGGCCATCGTCAGGCCGGCCGTGGCCATGCGCCCGAGCACGTAATTCGTGGTGCCGTTGATGACCGCGGACACGCGCTCGATCCGGTTCGCCTGGAGGTCGACGCGGAACGTGCTGATCAGCGGGATGCCGCCGCCCACCGCTGCCTCGAAGTAGACGTCGACATTCTTTTCCGCCGCCTGGTCGAGGAGCTCGGGGCCATGCTTGGCCATCACGACCTTGTTGGCGGTGATCACATGCTTGCCCGACTGGATGGCGCGCTCGATGTACGAACGCATCGGCTCGTCCCCGCCCGCCACCTCGATCACGACCTCGATCGAGTCGTCGTCCAGGAGCTCCGCGGCGTCGGCCGTCAGCAGGTCGGAGGCGATTGCGATGGTCCGGCGCTTGCCGACGTCGCGGACCAGGACCTTTTTCAGGCAAAGCTCGACACCTGCCCGGCGCGACAGCTGCGGACCCCACGACAGCATCCGCTCCGCCACCTGGGAGCCGACGGTGCCGAGCCCGATAAGACCGACGCTTAATGGCCTGGTCATCGCTGGCCGTTATTCTCCCGTTTCGTGGCTTTGATCCTGCGCGAGAACGACGTCCAGGACCTGATCGAGATGGACGAAGTCATCGCCGTGGTCGAAGATGCCATGCGCCAGCTCGGCGAGGGCGACGCACACAACGAGCCCCGGCGGCGCGCCTTCGCGCCCGGCGGGCTGCTGAACGTGATGTTCGCGTCCTATCCCAACGGCAACTGCACGGGCCTCAAGGCGTACACCGTGAGCGACGGCCACGTGCGATTCATGGTGGCGCTGTTCCGCCTGGACGGCTCCCTTGACGCGCTCGTCGAGGCGGACTTCATGGGCGCCTACCGGACTGGCGCGGCGACCGCGATCGCGGCCAGGGCGGTCGGAACGCGCCGTCCGTCAAACATCGCCATCATCGGGACGGGATGGCAGGCCGCGACGCAGGCGCTGGCTCTCACGCGCGTCGTCGAGATCGACGAGATGCGCGTGTTCAGCCGCAGCGCCGACAGGCGCGCGATCTTCGCCCAGGAGCAGGCGGAGCAGCTGGGCGTACCGGTCGTCGACGCGCCTTCGGCTGAAGCCGCGGTCCAGGGCGCCGACATCGTCGTCACTGTCACGACCAGCCAAGCGCCCGTGATCGAGTCCGACTGGGTCGAGCCGCACGCCTTTGTCGCCGCGATCGGTTCGAACTACCGGAACCGCGCCGAGGTGCCCGCCGAGCTCGTCGCGCGGGCGCAGACGGTGGTTGTCGACCAGCTGGCGGCGGCGCAGCTCGAAAGCGGTGACCTGATCCAGGCCGCGGAGGCGGGGAAGTTCGACTGGAGCCAGGCGGTCGAGCTGGGGTCGGTGGTAGCCGGCCGTTGGGAGCGGCCCGACCGGCCGGGCATCACGCTGTTCGAATCGCACGGGATCGCGCTCTGGGACCTGGCCGCTGCTACGGTCGTGGTCGCGGAGGCGCGGCGGCGCGGGAGCTACGAGGAGATCGAGTTTCTCGTTTAGTTGGGACGCGCGCTCGTTGCCCTTAGTGGCCGGTGAAGCTCGACGGCTGTGGCGCCAGCGCCCCGATCTGCAGCCACGAGCCGACCAGAAAGGCGGTGATCAGGATGACGACGAGGGCGGCGCTTGCGGTCGTGTAGACCACCCACGGCGATGGCCCGGCGGCGGCAAGACGGATCATCATGTCCGACCAGTCCGGGCCGCGCAGGGGTTTCCAGGTTTCAACCTCTGCCCGGATCATCCGGCTGACGTCTGCTTCGGAGGGCGTGCTTTGCCCTCCCCGAGTGGCGTTATCTTCCACGTAGGGCACCTTCACTTCTCGAACGCTCGGTGTCGGGATGCTGGTCGCTCCCCATCATTTTTCGCATGATCGCCACCGCCTTGGCGATGCGCGAGGCCACCGTGCCGGCGGGGACTCCGAGCACGTCCGCGATCTCCTCGCGGGTCAGGCCCTCGTAGTAATGAAGGACGACGGCCGCGCGCAGCTTCGGGCTCAGGGTCGCCAACGCCTTCTCGACGACGTCCCGCGCCTCGGCGCGGTCGTAGTCCCGGCGGTCCGGGGCGACGTACAGCCGGGCGGGCAGAAACCGCGCGAGCTTCTGGCGGCGGAGATGGGAGATGGCTAGGTTCACGCCGATGCGGCGCAGCCATGCTCCCGGCGGCGCGGTCGGCGTGTACCGGTTACGCGCGCGGTAGGCGCGGACGAAGGTCTCCTGGGCGAGGTCCTCTGCCGCGGCCGAGTCGAGGACCACGGCTCGAACGGCGCGGTAGACCGAGTTGTACTCCTGGTCGTACAGCTGCCGGAACTGGGTCTTCGGATCGAGCTGTGCGCCCTCGGTCACGGGGGGATAGTTTGAGGGCAAGCGCCAGCTGTGAGCGTCGCGCTGACGCACAGTGACTCTCATGGTGGGCCGGGGGTTCCGTAACGCGAACCCCGAAATTTCTATAGTGGCCGCCCCGATTGCCATCTGATTACTGTCATCGACATCGCCGCCTGCGCCCATAGGCGACCCCGTGATGGCGTAGTCCGCGGGTGCCGCGAAACGGTCGGCCATGCTCTTGATAAATCTTCACCGAAACTGTGTCCCTCTTTACAAGGACGGGCGTAGCGTTCGCTGCACTCCGGGGGGAGAGGCGGCTCGTCGGATTTCACCTGGAGGCTGGGAAAGATGCCACGGACCCTTGCGACAGCCGCGCTGACAGCCATCCTGTTTCTGCTGCACGCCGGCCCGGCCGACGCCAGCGCCTCACTCTGCCTGTGGGACCCGCCGGTCTCGATCACGACTCCGGCCGGCAACGTGGTTACCGTCTACCTCGAGCTCACCACTTCGAGCAGCTCGAACCTCGGCTACCTGCAGCAGGTGACCAGCAGCTATACGGCGCAGCGCGCCCACTCCGGCGGCTACCCCGTGACTCAGGTGGCCCTGACGGTCCTGGTTCCCAACAGCCCGAGCGGCACGTTCAAGCTGGGCGAGGGCGTGTTCAGCTCCAGTCACTTGAATGCCTCGTCGCTGCTGGTCGGGCAGCCGACATCGAGCGGTGTCCTCACCACGCTCAACTTCAGCCTCAGCACGCCTTGATCGTGATATCGACGGGCGCCGACGGGAACGCCAAGACGCAGCTCTCGGAGCTGAGAAGCAGCGGCGCGCCCGAAGACCTCGAGGTCGGCCTGGACCTGACTTAGGGGGCAACCGCTGCATGCCACTGCGCCTGAGGGTGTACGTCGTGATCGTGATAGCGGCTGCCGGCCTCCTCCTGGTAGCTTCGCTGCCGGCGCTCAGCCTCGGCCAGCTGGCGAACCCGCTCCTGGCGCTCCTGATCCTTATGGGGGCGCTTGCGCTCAACTTCCCGGTCACCATTTCGCCCGGTAACAAGCTGCACCTGGCCGGGGCCGTCTACTTTGCCACCGTCCTGCTTTTCCCAGCCCCGATCGCCATGGCCGTGGCCGGCTTGAGCCAGGTCGTCGGCGAATCGACCCAGGCGCTGCGCCAGGCCTGTTTCACACCGCGCAAGCCGTCCATGCCTCGCGTCGTCGCCGGGGTCTCGTTCAATGCCGCGCAGTTCATGATCGCGACCTGGGTCGCCGGCGTCGTGTACGCGGCGGTGAACCCAGCGGCGGGAGCCGGCGGCCTCTCCATCGACCGCGTCGAGAATCTGTGGGCCATCCCGGCCAGCGCCGTTTCGCTCTATCTCGTCAACCACAGCTTCATGTCGGTCGGCGTGGCCTTTATGAGCCAGCGGAATCCGTTCGACGTCTTCCTTCACACACAGCGCGTGGCCGGCATCCAGATGGCGGGACTCTTCCTGGTCGGGCTGCTGATGGCGCTGACCGCGGTTCATTACCCCTGGGCCATGCTGGTCATGGTGCTGCCGGCCGCGATCATCCTGATCTCGCTCAAGCGAACCATCCAGCTAGCCGAGCAGACCATCGCCGCGGTGGAGGCCATGGCCGACGTCGTGGACATGCGCGACCACTACACCTTCGAGCATTCGAGGCGGGTCGCCGACTACGCGGTCGAGATCGCGCAGCGGTTGCGTTTGCCCTATGACGAGGTGCAAGTTGTCCGGCTGGCGGCCCGCGTGCACGACCTGGGCAAGATTGGCATCCCAGACGGTGTGTTGCAGAAACCGGGCAAGCTGACGGCGGAAGAGTTCGAGCAGGTCAAGAAACACCCCGAGCTGAGCCACCTCATCCTCTCGCGTTTCTCCGAATATGGCCAGGGCAAGGAACTGGTCCTGACTCACCACGAGCGATTCGACGGCCAGGGCTACCCCAGCGGCCACGTAGGAAGGGACTTGCCGCTGCGCTGTCAGGTCATCCCGGTCGCCGACGCCCTCGACGCTATGACCTCAGCTCGGCCACACCGCGCGGCGCTGACGTTCGATCAGGCGCTGGCCGAGCTTCGCCGTGGCTCCGGCACGCAGTGGAACCCCGATGCGGTAGATGCAGTCCACGAGCTGCTCACGCAGCAGGCGATCCTGGTTCCGAGGCCGGTGCCCGTCTAGACCTGGGGGAACTGTGGTGGGCGACCCGGGACTCGAACCCGGATGGGTTACCCCACACGCCCCTCAAACGTGCGCGTCTACCAGTTCCGCCAGCCGCCCGGCTTTAGCCGGTTGATTCTACCGGCCGGTCGAACGCCTCGCCACCGTCGCGCGTCGCGATTGCACGAGGAGAGAACAGCCAGGCCGCCTCTCGATCACCGATCGGCGGCCTGGCCAGGAGAGGAAGGGCGAGGGTGTGGCGGGCGCCCACGCCCGTTGCTCCTCGATTCCGGGCAGAAGCCTAATGTGGCGGCCGCAATTTATTGCGCCTTAATCGCGCATATACGGGGGATGAATCGGCCGCGCGGGCTGCTTAACTTCGCTCGTCGATGAGCATCTGGACCTCGTGGGACAGGCGACGCCGGATCTTCGCCGTCGCGGTCGTTGTGGTGGCCGTGGCTTCCATCGTTTACGCGCTGATCCTGCGCAACGGTTGGTTCGGCGACCGGGCGGTGACCGCGATCGACGACATCGGCGAGGCCGTCGCCGCGGCGATCGCGTCGGCTGCATGCGCCTGGGCCGTGAGCCGAGCGGACGGACGGGAAAGTCTCGGCTGGGCGCTCATGAGCGTCTCGACCGGACTGTGGGCGGCGGGAGAGGTCGTCTGGTCGATCAACGAGGTGGGGTTCGGCGTGACACCGTACCCGTCGCTGGCGGACGCCGGGTTCCTGAGTGCGGTGCCCTTCGCGATCGGGGGCATTCTGTCTTTCTGGAGCGGGGCCGCACGAGGCACGTCGACGCGGTGGCGGGTGTGGTTCGACGGCGTGATCGTCGCCATCGCCCTGACCTCGACCGCATGGGCCTTCGGCCTTCGAACTGTGTGGGAGTCGAGCTCTTCGACGAAGCTCCTCGACCTTGCCTACCCGGTCAGCGACATCGTCGTCGGAACAGTCTTGATCCTCGCCATCAGGCGCGCGACCCGTCAGCAGGCGGGACGGATGGCCCTCCTCCTGGCGGGCGTCGCGTCCTACTCGATCGCGGACAGCGCCTTCGCCTATCTCTCGGCCCAGAACACATTCGCGTCGGTGGGCCACGTCCTCAACACCGGATGGTTCGCCGGCTTCCTGATGATCGCGCTGGCCGCGACCTACCCCGCGGGAGAGCCGAAGGTCGCGACCAGGCAAGCGGCTCTCGACCTCTGGCAGCTTGCCCTGCCCTGGATGACCCTGCTGCTTGCGTCGGCGGGCGACGTGTTCTCGGCGCTGTCAGGCCACGAGCTCGACCTCTTCATGTCCTCCCTGACCGCGATCCTGGCGGTGCTGCTGACCCTGAACATGATCGTCGAGCGCAGGGAATTCCTCGAGATGCTGACCGAGATCCAGTCCTCGCACGCGATCCTGCAGCGGGACTTCAAGGCCGCCCTGGTCGAGGTCCGGCGGCTCAGCCGGCTGATCCGGGACTCGGAGCGCTTTGACGCCGACGAGGTTCGGCGACTCGCGGCCGACATCCATCGCGTCACGGACCGATTGGACGACATGGTCGACGACATCCTCGAGACGGAGGTCGAAGGCGCGAACCTCGAGCTCGCCGCGGAGGTGCCGGTCTCGACTGGCGCCGTGGCGCCGGCCGGCTCTGCCCACTGATCCAGAGCCTTCTATCGCCGGCCCGAGGGCCGTTCGCCGGCAAGTGCCCGCTGAGGGATTCGAACCCCCGACCCTCTGTTCCGAAGACAGATGCTCTGGTCCGCTGAGCTAAGCGGGCGCCGGGAGGACTCAGACTACCGCGACGTATCGCTCGTGGTTCAATCCCCAGGCCGCGTAGCGCATCAAACCGAGCGCGCGGTAGCGCCGCCGCCTCGCCGACGTCTTCGCCTGCTCGATCGCCGACCGGAGCGCCTTCCCCGTCCGCCCCGGAAACTCCGTATACGCGCGGCCGACCGCATCCAGGATGTGGGCGTCCGAGCCGCCGAGCTCGGCCGAGCTCAGGCCGGCGCTCAGGCGCCGCGCCAGCTGGTTGAACAGGTAGAAGCCCGGAGTGGCGTTCTCGACCTCGACGGCGTCGAAGTCGAGCTCCGCGGCCAGCCATCCGACTCCGTGCACCGGACCGCCGCGAGAGCGGCGCTGCGTCCGCCAGAAGGGATGCACCGCGACCGCCAGCCCGCCCTGGTCGTGGATCGCGTGCACAGTCGCGGCAGCCGACATGCCCGGCCGGATGCGGCGCTCGAGAAAGAGGCCGACGATGTGGCCGTCGCGGCTCGAAACCTCCTCGCCGATGACGACCTCGAGGCCGCGCCGCGAGGTCGAATGCTCGGCCGCGCGAAGGGCGCCCTCGATGGTGTCGTGGTCGGTCACCGCGATCACGTCGAGCCCCGTGAACCGTGCGTGGTCGACGAGCTCTTGTGGCCCGGGCCATCCGTCGCTGAACGTTGTGTGCATGTGGAGGTCGGCCCGACCCCGGGACGGCATGGGTGTGCATCCTACGCCCGCCGGGCTTACCATCGACCTACTTGGACCGACCGCTGGGGTAGCGAAAGGTGGAGGTGGCGGCCGTGGAAGGGTTGATGCAG
>WNEY01005008.1_pt1 | contig 10204 bp, 9 predicted proteins | sample 5400531 | NCBI WGS metagenome assembly WNEY01 (sample SAMN13153338, study PRJNA577476) | soil metagenome | isolation source: 200 cm saprolite under Douglas fir tree site 1 | place: USA:California | collected 2015-04-18
CTGTCGATCGGGCTCGTGATGCTGGTTGTCTGGCTCGTGCTGCTGACGCGGCTCGGCCGGATTCCCGTGTCGGCGCGACCGCGCCGCTTCGACCTCGCGCAGATGAGCACATCCGAAAAGCGCTGGACCCTCGGTTTCCTCGCCTTCGTGACCGGGCTGATCGCCTGGCTCAACGCCGCGGCCACGGTCGACTGGGGCCCGCTCGGCACGGCGATCTCCGCCGGACAGACAGGACCGATCCTGCTTGCCGTCGTGCTGGGCGTCTACGCGGTTGTGATGGTCGCCGGCATCTGGTTCACGTGGGGCCGGGCGTCGCGCGCTTACACGCTACGGATCAGTTCGTCACATCCCGGCGCCGCACCAGCAGCGCGCTGATCACGACGAAAGCCACCACGTAGATCAGCAGCACAGTGATCGCGTGCGTCCCGTCGGCGTATGGCGCGGGGCCTGACGGAATTCCTTTGATGGTGACTTGGCCAACGGCGTCACTGAGGTAGCCCGTGTTGGCGATCGGAAACCACTCCTGGACCTTCTTCACCCAGTCGCCCAGCAGGCTGCCGCCGAAGCCGAAAATGAGCCCCTCGACCACCAGCGCGTACGCCAGGCCGAGGCCGATCGCCATGGCCGACTGCCGGAAGGCGGTCGCGAGGATGAACCCGAATCCCGACCACAGGCTGTAGATCAGGACCATCGCGGCGACGCCCTTGACGATCTCGTTGGCTGGCGGAAACTCGATGCTCTTGCCGTCGAGCAAGGCGGCCACCACGCTGGATGCGGCGCTGACGGCGAACAGGCCGATCACCATCACGATCACGACGAGCAGCAGTGAGCCGAGCTTGCCGAGCAGCATCGCGGTGCGGCCGTCACGCTGCGTGTACAGCGTCTTGACCGTTCCCCATCCGTACTCGCTTCCCTGCGAGAGGACACCGACGATGAGCGCGAACACGCCGCCGAGCAGGTTCCACTGCTGCAGCGTCTCGCGCACGAAGTTGATGGGGTAGAGCGTGACTTTGAAGTCGGCGAGCGTGGTTCCGGGTGGCAACCCCTGAGCGGCGCTCGGCGGCGCGAACGTCTCGGCCAGCCACGGGAGCGCGTAGCCGATCGTGACTGCGACGGCCATCAGGCCGAGGACGCAGACCCACACGCCGGGGCGCCGGATCGTCTTGAAGATCTCGCCGCTAAGTGAGTTCACAGTCCACTCTCCGTGCCGGTCAGCTCCATGAACACATCCTCGAGCGAGCGCTCGGTCTCGCGCAGCTCGGTGACGTCGATGCCTGCCTGAACGAGGCGCCGGTTCAACTCCGCCGCGCGCGCAGGTTCGACGCTCAAGCTGAACGCACCGTCGTCGGTGACCTTCACCTTGTCGGCCCCGCACTCCGCGGCGAGGACGGCCATGGCCTGGTCCGTTGGCTTCGCGCGAATCAACAGCTTCGACTCGCCGCGCAGCTCGTCGATGGTGCCTTCGGCCACGAGCTTACCTTTGCGAATGACGCCGATGCGCGTGCACATCTGCTCGACCTCGCCCAGCAGGTGGCTCGAGACCAGCACCGTGCGCTCGCCCTGGCCGAGCTGCGTGATGAGGTTGCGCACGTCGGCCATGCCCTGAGGGTCGAGGCCGTTGGTCGGCTCGTCCAGGATCAGCACCTCGGGCTCTTTGAGCAGCGCCGCCGCGATGCCGAGGCGCTGCTTCATGCCCATGGAGTAAGTCGAGAACTTGTGCCGCGCGCGCGGCGTGAGCTCGACCGCGTCGAGGGCGAAATCGACTCGCTTGACGGGGACGCCGCAATAGATCGCGAGCAGCCGCAGGTTGTCGTAGCCGGTCATGTATGGATAGAAGGCGGGCGCCTCAACGATCGCGCCCACTTTCGTCAGCGAGCTTGGCGTGCCGGGCGAGCCGCCCGCGACGTTCGCGCTGCCCGCGGTCGGGCGGATGAGCCCGAGCAGCATGCGCAGCGTCGTCGTCTTGCCGGCGCCGTTGGGCCCGAGGAATCCATAAACCTCACCGCGGCGAACCACCAGGTCGAGCCCGTCGACCGCGATGATTCCATTCGGATATCGCTTGGTCAGACCATGCGTTGTGACGACCGCATCGTCGGTGGTGGCAGCCATGCCAGCGCGTAACTGTAGCGGCGCTACGATCTCGACGTGAGCCTCGCGTATCGCCTGATGTACAGGCTCGGCTTCACGCCGTGGGATCGCGTGCTGCCACAGGAACTGGCCGACGTGATCACCGGCCCCAACGCCCTGCCGCCCGGACGAGCGCTCGACCTTGGCTCGGGATATGGCACGAAGTCCATCTATATGGCCACGCACGGATGGCACGTGACCGCCGTCGAGTTCGTGCCTCGAGCCTTCGAGGAAGCACGCCGGCGCGCGTCCAGAGCGGGGGTCAAGCTCGACTTGCGCCGCGGAGACGTCACGCGGCTGGGCGACCTGAAGCTCGAGCCCGGTTTCAACTTGGTGTTCGACTTCGGCTGCTTCCACGGCCTGAAGAGCGAGCAGCGCGACGCCTACGTACGAGGCGTGAACGCGCTCGCCGCGCCCGGCGCGACCCTGCTAATGATGGCCTTCACCAAGCCCGTGCCGGCCATCACCGCCGGCGTCACCGAGGAAGAGATCCTGGAGCGCTTCGGCCCCGGTTGGAACAAGTCGTGGTCCCACACGGCCGAAGTCGGTGACGGCTCGTCCGCGACCCGGCGCGGCATGCCCGGCTGGTTCTGCCTGGTAAGGAAATAGGTCCCTCCCTCTCCTGTCAATGGAATAGTTGCTTGCGCACGCAAGTAATTGGTGGTAGCGATCCATTTTGCAGGAGGACCAAATGGTCAAGTACGAACTCGATTCCGCTCACACCAACGTCGGCTTCACGGCCAAGCACCTGGCGGTCTCCACCGTCCACGGCCACTTCGATCGCTGGGAGGGCCAATTCGAAGGCCCGGACGATGATCTGACCAAGGTGCGCGGCACCATCAAGCTCGACGTCGCAAGCCTCAGCACGCGCAACGACAGGCGCGATACGCATCTGCGCTCCGCCGACTTCTTCGACGCAGAGAAGTACCCCTACATCACGTTCAACGTCACCCGCATCGAGAAGGTCGACCAGGACAACTACAAGCTCCGCGGCGACCTGACGATCAAGAAGACAACCCGCCCTGTAGAGCTGACCGGCACCATCGAGGGCCGGGTCGCGGACCCGTTCGGTGGCAAGGAGCGCCTGGGCGTCAGCGCTTCCGGGCAGCTGAACCGCATGGACTTCGGACTCAACTGGGACGGCCTCGCCGGCTCAGTGCCGTTGGCCGGCCACCAGATCAAGCTGGCGATCGATGCCGAGATCGTCGTCAAGGCAGCCGAGGCTGCGGCGGCGTAAGGGGGACTCCCTACGATTACGGTCGTCGATGGCGAAGACCAGTGCGGATGACACCACCAGGTTGTGGGAGGGCTTGACCCGCGCCCACAACCTGATGACCGCCGCGCTCGAGAAGGACCTCGTGCCACAAGCCGGCATGCCGCTGGCCTGGTACGAGGTCCTTCATCACCTCACGCAGGCGCCGGGCGGACTGCTTCGCTTTCAGGAGCTCGCGAAGGTTGCAGGCATCTCCGACAGCGGCGCCTCGAGGCGACTGGACCAGATGATCAAGGCCGGCCTGATCGACCGGCAGTCGTGCCCCACCGACCGGCGCGGCGTCTACGCGCACATCACCGAGCAGGGACAGACGGCGTACAAACGCGCTCACACCGTGTTCGTGCGCAGCCTGACGAAAAACCGAGAACTTCTCGAGGACCTGTCCCTCCCCACCTAGTGGGGAGGTTAGGTGGGGGGACCCGACTCTGCCTTTTTCGCCAGGTTTCGCAAAAGGGTCCCGAACTCTTTCGAGACGTTCGGACCGAACATGAAGCCCAGGAATCCTAGCGGCCCCTTCACCTCGACCCACTGACCGACTCGCGACCCCGAGCCGTTCGGCTCGATGCGGCAGTTGAAGCGAAACGTCGTGCCCGGTATGACGCTGGTCTCGAGAGCGAACCCCTTGCCGGGCTGGACGTCCAGCAATCGCATCTTGTGATGCTGGTCGGAGGGCGTGTTCATCACGGCGCTGGTTCCGGACTGGAATGGACCGTGCATCTCCATCGTCGTCACGTTGGGGTTCCACTCACCCCACGTGGATGTGTCCGACCAAACCTTCCACACGCGATCGGGCGATGCCGTCGACTCCACGCTCTCGCCGTACTCAGCCATGACCGGCCTCCTCTAATTTGGTTGACGATTCTAGTCACGTAGTACGACGTTCAGCCGGCCACCAATTCGACCGGCCTGGCCTGCGTGACCGGCGGCGTCTTCTCCTTCGTCCAACCGAGGAACACGATCACGCCCAGCAGCAGGATCGTGCCCACGATCTGCGCCGGGAAGATCTGCTGCTGGAATCCCCAGGGCGGCGGCGCGGCCGCGATGAGCGTCGCGGCGACCGGAAACGCCATCTCCGCGATGGTCGCCAGCGAGGCAGGCGTCTTCGACAGGGCGCGGTAGTAGAGGAGCAGCGCGAGCAATCCAGGGATGAGAGCGATGCCCAGCAGGTTGGGCACGAAGTCGCTGAACGTGTAGTGGCTGAACCCGGCGAAGCCCTCGCCGGGCGAGAGCAACACCACGGCGATGAGGATCGGCAGCGCGACCGTGAAGCGCAGCGCCGTCATGCTCCAGAACGAGATCGAACCCAGCGCGTAGCGCCCGAACACGGTGCCGCCGGCCCACAGCGCGGCCGCACCCAGCGCGTAAAGACCGGCGTCGACGCGCCCCTCGCTGAGCGATGTGATCGGCGCAAACGGCTGCGTCAGCGAGATGTTCGGCGCCTGGACGACCATGTAGACGGCGATCAGCGCAACAACGACCGCAGCCCAGAACCACGGACGCCGGCGCTCGCCGAGCATGATCCAGGCGAGGACGATCGCGATCAGGGGCTGCGTCTGCTGGAGGACGAACGTCTCCGAGTAGATGCCGTAGGAGAAGGACTTGGTGAACAGGATCGTCGCGAGCGCCTGGGCGCCGGCCGCGATCGCAATGACCGCGAGCCAGCCGCGAGTGCCGAGCTTGCGCACGTCGCCCAGGCTGCGGATCAGCACGGGCAGCAGGAAGAGCGCCACGAGCGCGTCCTCCACGACCACGATCTCGCTCGGCGTGAGGTGCTTAACCAGCTGGTTGCGGAAGTAGGCGTCGGTGGCCCACAACGTGGCGGCGACGGCAACCACGACCACCGAGTACCGGTCGATCAGGCGGTTCATTGGCTTAAGTACAACAGCAAAGCACGTGTGGTCGCTTCCACGCTGCACCAAAAAAGAAGGGCCGGCCGCTACGTGCGACCGGCCCTGTTCAGGTCGAGTGTTAGCCGGCGCTCACCAGGGTGATCCTGGTGCCCCAGTTGCCCAGAGCGGTGCGAGTGCCGCCGCAGCGGAAGTTGGTAGCGAGCCAGGTCGCGAAGTCGCAGGACTGGCCGATGTACTCCGAAGCGATCCACACGCTGCCGCCCCAGGGCACCGCGGCTCCATAGTCGCCCCACCTGGGGCGCGGAGTGAAGCTGGGCGGGCCGGCGAACAGCCTGTAGTTGGTGAATCCGTCGTCGGGACCCTGGCCCATGGCGGCGATGTGCACGTCGCCAACGCCGTTGTTGCCGATCAGGGCATAACCGGCGCTCGGGTAGAAGTCAGTGCCCACGACCGTGAACGCCATCACGCCGTTGCCTCCGGTCGTGATGCCGATGGCCGGGTAGGTCAAGTTGTCATTGCCGAGCGAGACGTAGCCAGAGCTCGCAAGTGAGGCTCCGCTAGAGCCGCCGCTGGCCGAGACCTTGAACCACTCGATGCCCGCCTGCTTGCTGTTGGCACTGTTCACGCCCGTGTCTATGGCGCCCCACAGGGAGCCGTTGACCCAGGTGACCTGCTGCATACGGGTGTCGTTGCTGTCGAGGTTGGCCGACTTCTCCGCGAACGGGTCCTTGATGCCTTGGAGGAAGAGCGAGCACGAGTTGTTGTTGAGGCATGTCCGCAGAGGCTGGTTCCCAGACTTCTGCTCCGCGGATGGCGGCAGCGTGTAGAGGCCGACCCCGACCTCGCTGTTGGTGAGGGTCAGGTCCGGCGTGCCGCCAAGCGAGCTGGTGTTGGTGAGAGACCAGACCAGCAGCTGGGTGGACGATTGGAAGGTGGACGTGCCGTCGCCGGTGTCGTGCGCCTCCGCGCCGCCGTTGCTGCTCAGGAAGTACTCGGTGCCTCCGGCCTTAGCGTCGCCGCCGCCGTAGCCGCCGTTGACCGGCGTGACCGACGGCCACAGCGTGAAGCCGTTGAGGGCAAAGCCGAAGGTGTCCATGCCGTGGGTGTCGAACTGCGTCAGCGAGGCTGTTCCGCCACCGGACGTGAGCTGCGACTTGGACAGCGCGTAAACCTGCGCGCCGTGGAACTCGACCCCGAAGAGCGAGTACTCGTTGGTGGTCAGGAAGATGCCATCGCCGTTGGATCCAATGTGCGGGTAGTCGCCGAGGCACGCATGCGGGTTGGTCGGAGGCGCCGAGCTGGCGCCGGCCGAGCAGTGGTGGTTCGGGGTGCCTGCGGTCCCGTCGTCCTGGACCGGGATTCGAAACACGGTCCAGCCGTCAAGCAGGTTGGACGAGTTGCTCACGGCCAGGTCGAGGTGGTTGGTGCCGGTGAGGGCCCCGCCGTGGGAGAAGGTGTCCAGGGTCAGGACCACGATGAACCACCGGCCGGTGGGGGCGTCGTAGATGCAGGACGGGTCCGTGACGAATGGTCCGAACTTCGCTGGTACGGTGGGTGTCGCGCGGATGATGGCGGGCGGGTAGCCGTAGAAGGCGTTGAGCGCGACCGGCCCGGTCAGCGCGGCTCCGTCCGTGGTGTAGACGCTGAGCGTGTCGTTCACGACCTCGAGGACGCGGGTGTGACCTGCGCCGTCGCTGCCGACACAAAGGCCCTGGTCGGGCGGTTCGAGGCTGAACTGGTTCTTCGTGCCGAAGCGCTGCTGGAGATGGTTGATGCCGTCGAAGCTGGTGAGCACGTCAGGTGCGGAGGTGGTGACGTTCTTCGGCTGGCTGGTCGCGCCCACAGGGCTCGAGCTGCCAAAGCTGCTGCTGCGGTTGACGTTGGCTCCGCCGCCGCCGGTGCTAGGGGTCTCGAAAGACTCCACGCCGGCGACCGAATCGGGTGATCCGGCCGTCATGCCGGCGGATCCAGAGGCCGAGATCATGCGCGTCGAGCCGCTGCTGCCTGTCGATGCCGTAGCCGGCTGGCTGCCCAGGCTCGCAGCCACGATCGCGAATCCGAGAAGTAACCGAATCACACGGGGACCGGCCAGCGTCATGCACCCTCCTTGGATTTCCACACCAGCGCCTCATCGGGAACCAAGCCCGAATAGAACAGAATAAAGAAGGCCGGGTCAAACCGGCAAGGATAAGATCGACTGACCACCCCCATTGGGTGCGAACGTCCCAACGCCGGCCGGGTCAGTCCTCCGGGACGGTCGCCTCCAGCACCACCTCCGGGTGCTGCAGCACGTAGATCTGCTCCGGCCGGTCGTGTCCCTCCAGGCGGCGCGGACCGACGCTGACCAGCTGCAGGTCCTCGCGCATGATGTCGGCGACGATCGAGTAGGTCGTCTCGGAGACCAGGATCTGCTGTCCGGCCGCGCGCCTGCGCAGCTTGGCGCAGCGGTTGACCGCCGGTGCCCTGTAGTCGCCGTCGTCGGCGTCGGCCTCGCCGGTCAGGATCGCCATCCGGACCCGGATCGGTATGCCCTCCGGCCAGAGCTCGGACTGGAGCGCACGCTGGGCGTCGACGGCCGCGGCCAGCGCGTCGGTGGCTCGCAGGAACACTGCGAAGAAGCTGTCCCCTTCCCCGCGCTCCTTCAGGACCACCCCTCCGTTGGTCTCGATCGAGGCGGTCAGCAGCTGGTCGTGCCGCTTCATCGCAAGGTACATCTGGGAGCGGCTGCGCAGCCACAGCGGCGTCGACTCGACCACGTCGGTCATGAGGAAGGTCACGATGCCGTCCGGCAGCGGCGTTGAGCTCTCCCTCGTCACCGACTCATCCAGCGGCTTGGCGGCCCCGTTGCCGTTGCTCGTTGCGGGGTTCAGCGCGGCCTGGATGGCGAGGTAGTCGTCGATGGAGCCGATCCGGCGGAAGAAATGGACGTTCAAGGACGGCTGGAAATTCCAGCTGGCGAAATCCTCCTCGGCGTCGCCGTCGCGCCAGACGTCTTTTTCGGCGCGCAGCAAACGTCCCAGCTTCATGCAGGCCTCGCGCTCGAGGCGAAGGTCATGAGCGACAGCCTCGCTGGTCACCCACGTGTCGACCTCGTCCGCGGCGACGGCAAGCTTCACGACGTGAACGAAGTTGGCGATGTCGGGGTCCGTGTCGTGGCATCTGTGGAGGGTTTCGAGGCCGAGCCTGACCTCGGTCTCGCCGTTCTCCGTGGTGCCAGGCGCGAAAGCCTCGACCGCCTTCTCGAAGCTGTCATCGACCGCGTACTCGCGGGTGACGCGCTGATAAAGCTCGGCCAGCGACGGCCACCGCGCCTCAGTGTCGAAATGCTCGGCCGCCACCTGCTCGAAGAGCCAGCGTGAGCCGCCCAGCTCAAAGTCGACGCTGAGCGCCGCTTGCAGGAAGGCCGTGAGGGTTCCATACAGCTCCTGGACGAACACGAGCGCCGGCACTCCGGCCACCTCGATCTCGCGATCAAGCCCCAGAGCTGGATTCGGCTTGGCCTCGCCTTCGCTGTGCGTCGACGCCTCGATGGCCACGAGGTTGCCGTGGTTGCGCAATTTGACGCGCGTCATCGATACGCGTGGACCTGGGCCCGCGATGTCCGGGCTGTCCGCCACGTGGACGAGCCCGCCCGGCCCCCAGGCGCGCTGGATGGGGACGCGCAGGTCGGAGATCAGCTGGTTGAAACGCTGGATGAACGCCCAGGCCTCGCGACCGCGCTCCACGTCATAGTCGTCCTGACGGACGGCCCGCAGGTCGCTCTGCCAGGCTGCCGTCAAAGAGCGTCGCAGCGCGACGATGCCAGGCTGCACCTAAAGCATCCCCCTTATTACTCCCTTCCCCGCGACCAGAACGATAGACCGAGCATGGACGACTCCGCTACATCCTTAACGATTTAGGCAGCCCGCCGGGTTTTCCTCGTTTTCGAAGACTAAACCGGCCTAACCGTCGTTGAGCCTTGACAATTCTTAATTCGACCGGCAGGCGGTAAGTTAATAGCCGTTCGTCGAAGAAGCTGTCAGTAAAGGTGAGGGCTTGCCATGAGTGAGGTTCAGGTCTCAGAGGCCGAGATCGCGGTTCACTGGCGCGAGGAGGGGTACTTCGCTCCGTCGCCGAACTTCATCGGCCAGGCGAACTCGAGCGACCCCGCGATCTTCGAGCGCTTTTCGGAGACGAACTTCCCTGAATGCTTCAAGGAGTACGCAGACCTCCTCACCTGGGATCACTACTGGCACACAACACTCGACACCAGCAACGCGCCGTTCTGGAAATGGTTCGTCGGCGGCAAGCTCAACGCTTCGTACAACTGCGTGGACCGTCACCTTGCCAAGTACCGCGACAAGGCCGCCCTCATCTGGGTGCCCGAGCCGGAGAACGAAGTCACTCAGGCCATCACGTACCAGGAGCTCTACAAGCGCGTCAACGAGTTCGCGGCCCTACTCCAGGACTTCTGCGGCCTGAAGGCGGGGGATCGCGTCACCCTCCACATGCCGATGGTGCCCGACCTCCCAGTGGCGATGCTCGCATGCGCACGTCTTGGCGTGATCCACTCCGAGGTTTTCGGCGGCTTCAGCGGCGCTGCATGCGGCGACCGCGCCTCGGACTCGGGCAGCAGCGTTCTGATCACGATCGACGGCTATTACCGCAACGGCGAACTGCTCGACCACAAGGTCAAGGCAGATGAGGCCGTCGCCGCCGCCAAGAAGGCCGGGCAGACGATCAAGACGATCCTGGTCTTCAGACGTCATCACGGCCAGAGCGCGTCCAAGGCCAAATGGGTCGAGGGTCGCGACTTCTGGGTGGACGAACTGCTCCACGATTACCGCGGCAGGATCGTCCCGCCGGTGTCGATGCCGGCCGAGGCGCCCCTGTTCCTCATGTACACGAGCGGCACCACCGCCAAGCCGAAGGGCTGCCAGCACAGCACCGGCGGCTATCTCTCCTACGTGGCGGG
>WNEY01005009.1_pt1 | contig 10203 bp, 9 predicted proteins | sample 5400531 | NCBI WGS metagenome assembly WNEY01 (sample SAMN13153338, study PRJNA577476) | soil metagenome | isolation source: 200 cm saprolite under Douglas fir tree site 1 | place: USA:California | collected 2015-04-18
GCCAGGGCGCAGGGCCGGGTGGCGGACCAGCGCCGTGACGGCATCTGCAAGCTCACCACGAGATTGTCCCGCGAGTTCGGGCTCGTTGTCGCGGAGGACCTGAACGTCGCGGGCATGCTGAAGAATCGCCGGCTGGCCCGGCATATCGCCGATGCGTCGTTCGGGGAGATCCGCCGCCAGCTCGCGTACAAGACGGAATGGAACGGCAGCCGGCTGGTCCCGGCCGGCCGCTGGTATCCCTCCAGCAAGACCTGCTCGGGCTGCGGCGCGGTGAAAGCCAAGCTCGTCCTGTCCGAGCGCACGTACGCGTGCACCACCTGCGGACTCGTCCTTGACCGGGACGAGAACGCCGCCAGGAACCTCGCCGCACTGGGCGAGGCAATGGTCGCCGGGAGTGGCCCGGAGACCCTAAACGGACGCGGAGCCGACCCTAAGACCGGGCTAGCCCGGCAGGTGGCCGTGAAACGTCAACCCGGCACCGTGCGAGCGGGTCAGGCCGGGACCGTCTCAAGGCAACGCGAGACTGCGAAGGTGAGCGCCCATGCTCACTGACTCGCAACGGTTCCGGTCAGCAGCACGATCCCGGCTGTCAGCGCGATTGCCAGCTTCGACAGTTTCGTCCTCGTCACGAGGCCGACCGTATCGCGAAGCGGGTGCGATTTGGATAGATTTGGCGGGTGATGCGCTGGGGATACAGGTTGACCATAGTGGTGGCAGTCGTGAGTTGCCTGGTCACGGCCGGGACTGGGACAGGCGAGGCGGCGGCCAAGGCCAATCCCAAGAAAGGCGTCAGCGCCTGGGTGTTCAACGGCGTCGACCGGGCTCTCAAGAAGTCCGGCGCGACCTGGTACTACACGTGGGCGCCCGACCACCAGCACATCATCAGCCCGCACGGCGTCGGGTTCGTCCCGATGATCTGGGGGCCGGGCAGCGTCACCACCGCGAACCTGCAGCAGGTTAAGCACGAGTCCAGCCGCTATCTGCTCGGCTTCAACGAGCCGGACAACTCCGGGCAGTCGAACATGACTCCCGCGCAGGCGCTGGCGCTGTGGCCAAAGCTGATGGCCACTAAGAAGATTCTTGGCAGCCCGGCCGTCGCAACCAACGCGGCCACCAGTGGTGCCTGGCTCGACAAATTCATGCGCGGCGCGCGGGCCCGCCACCTCCGGGTGAACTTCATTACCGCCCACTGGTACGGCGGCGACTTCGTCACCAGCCAGGCGGTCCAGCAGCTGAAGAGCTACCTCGTGGCGATCCACGAGCGCTATCGCCGGCCGATCTGGCTGACCGAGTTCGCGCTGATCAACTTCAGCAACGGAGTCAGCTTCCCCACGCCGAGCCAGCAGGCCGCCTTCGTGACCGCGGCCGCGAAGATGCTGCAGGGGCTTTCCTACGTCCAGCGCTACGCCTGGTTCGCGCTCCCGGCGACCACAGGCTCGAGCGGCGACGGCTCGGCTGGCCTGTTCCGGCCCAACGCGATCGCGACCGCGGCCGGCCGCGCCTTCGAGAAGATCGGCCCGCGCGGGTAGTGGCCCAGCTAGGACCGCTTTACCATGGTCCATCGATTTGCTGGTCGGCGTCGGGTTCGACGTGAACGGTGATGGCCGCAGCGACGTGAGCGACAGCGTCTACCAATCCGACCCGGTCCGGGCGCCGGACTCGGAGTTCCGGCCGGGCGAGCCGCGCTACCTGGTGGTCGGCAACCAGGCCAGGCTGCTTGATCCGCGCCGCACGCCGGTGCATATCGTCAGCGTGCGGCCGGACAGCGGCTTCTTCGAGGTGCGGATCGACGCGTTCGAAGACGCCGGCGCCTGCTGGCTCGTGCCGGTGGAGGATGCGGACAACTACCAGTTCGCGGCCGGCAGCGCCACCACCGACCCGGCGGCGGAGAAGGAACTGTACGCGGCGATCGCCCGGTACGACCGCATGGTCACCGTGGCCGCCGGCCCGCGGGCGCGCCAGCACAGCCTGGCCCGGCTGGAAACGGAGACCGCCCGGGCGGCGGAATGGCTGACCGGCGCCGGTGCACCCGCGCGGTTCGATCCGCTGCCACTGCTCGACGGCGGCTGGCCAGCGGCAATGACCTGGCTGGAGAGCTATCTGGCCGCGCGCGATCTCGCCGATCTGGAAGAAAGCTTTGCGGTGGCCTTCGTGAGCAATTCTCGCGCCGGGTGGCGCAGAGCCACGCCAGCGGGGCCGAAACCGACGCCGGAGCGCTGTTCCGGCAGCGGCTGCGACTGGACCGGTTGTTCATGACCTTCCTGGAGACCCGGGCTATGACGGCCGTCTACGCCGAAGCCGAAGCGGTGCTGCTCGGCGAGCCAGGACCGTTCTTCTGACCCGCCCGGCTAACCCGGCGGGCTAGGTACCGATGACGGGCAAGGCAGCGGCGGTCTCGCGGCAGAACAACTCGATCCGCTGGTCGAACTCACCGGCCTGCACCGATCCCTGGTAAGCCGGTGCGGCCAGCACGGCTCGGACGCGCCCGAGGCGCTTGGGCAGGCTGGCGACCCGGCGGCTGGGCGGGCACGCGAGTACGGGACCAACGGTCGCCACCGCCGCGTCGAGGTGCCCGGATCGGGTCAGGGCACCGGCCAGGTCCACGCGAGCGGTCATCTCGCAGAACGCGCTGTGGTGCTCACCTGGCAGCGGCCCGGCCCGATACAGCTCCACGGCCCGCGCCAGTTCGCCGGCTGCGCCTGACTCCTCACCCGTCAGTTCGACGAGCGCGGACCCGGCGAAATAGTGCTGGCTGGCCATCGAGAAACCGAATTCGCCGCCTATTGCCAGCAGGTCATCGGAGTAGTCAATGTCTCTTATCCGCCTGGCCTCGTCGATCAATGAGTGAGTGGTTCGCGCGTCACCAAGCCGGGCCGCCGACCGGGCACCGATCAGCTGCAGTTGGGCCGCATTGGGTCCGTCAGGCAGGTGGGCCAGGCCGCTCTTGGCCAGCTCGGCGGCGCGCAGCGGCAGCCCGTTCCACAGCGCGGTGATCGCCAGGTTCAGCCGCAACTGAGCAGCCAGCGGCCGGTGATCGATCGCGAGCGCGTACCCGAGACCGGCTCTGGCCAGCTCCTGCGCGAGGTCGGGGCTGCCCAGCGCCTCGGCGGCATCGGCCATCAGGCTGTGCAGGCAGCCGATCAGGAAACACAGGTCGGCCTGATCACGCAGCCACAGTTTCCGGCTGAGCGCCGAGTACATGACCTCGCGGACCCGGCGCATTCGGGTAAACAAGCTAAAGGGCTCTCCGGTCATATAGTCCAGGGCGAGCCTGGCCACCTCATCGTGCAGCTGCTCGAATGAGAGCTCCTCGGCTGGGCCAGATTCGGCGGCTGGTCGAGCGGCTGAGAACTCCTCGTGCGAGATCCCGAACGCCCGGCAATAGTGCATCTGGTAGCGCTCGGACATGCCGTTGTCGCCTCGTTCCCACCGGCGGATCATGCCGCTGAGGCACTCGTTGTCGGGGAGGCAGTCGCCCGTCGACCGGGCGACCGCCCGCAGCTGCTGCCGCATCTGCGCCACACTCCAGCCCCGAGCCAGCCGCTGCCGCCGCAGCCACTGACCTTGCGCAATCCCATCCATGCACTACATGCTATAGGTGCTCTCATAGCAGTGCTAGCTATTCGCCTCCGGGCGCCGCGCCCTCCGGATCAGCCCGCTGGGTTGTAGTAATTGGCGTACTGCCAGATTCCGGCGTTTATTAGCTCGGCGTCGGTCATCGGGCCGAATCGGCCGGGAGCTAGCTCGGCGATGCGCGAGGAAGCGGAATCGGTGACGATCCATTCGGCGAGCGCCTCGCCTAGGCCGAGCGAGGAGGAGAAGCCCGAGCCGTTGCAGCCGGTCAACGTCCACAAGCCAGGTACCTCGGGCACTGGACCGGCCGCGAACCGCCCGTCTGGGCTCATCGTGAACAGCCCGCCTCGGTGCTCGGCTAGCTCAAGCCCTGTCGCCTGCGGGACCTCGGAGTCGACCTGCCCGGCCAGCTGGCGCAGCACCGACAGGTCGAGCGGCACGTCGTCGGTGGTGAACCCTGCTGCTTCACCGCGCGGGTCGACGGGCAACGGCGCCTGCTCGAACCCGCCGACCATCAGCCCGCCTCGGGCCGGACGCAGGTACACGGCCGCGTCGACGACCCGGCCGATCGGGGCGGCCGGGTCGATCGCGGCCTGCGGCTCGGTGATCGCGAGCTGGTGCCGGACTGGCGCCACGGCGACCCGGCCGCCCGCTAGATCGGCGAGCTGCCTGGTCCAGGCTCCGGCGGCGTCAACCGCGATCGCAGTGGTGATCGTCTGGGCCGTGGTCTGCACGCCGGTGACCTTGCCGCCGGACAACGTGATCCCGGTGACGGGCTCGTTCTCGATGATCTCGACGCCGTGCGTCCGGCAGGCCGCCAGGTAAGCCTGGATGAGATTCATCGGCTCTTCGATATAGATGTCCTCTGGACACCACAGCGCGAATTCAGTGCCGTCGCCGTGGTAGTAGGAGAGCCCGTCGGCCAGCTGGCCCGGGTTCGCCTGCGACACGTCCACGCCCCAGCCGCCGGACTGGCCGGCCTCGGTTCGCAGGTAAGCACGGTGCTCGTCGGTCCTGGCGATCAGGAAGCTGCCTGACCTGATCACTTCGAGTTCGGCGCCGGCCCAGTCGGCGAAGCTGATCGCCCGCTCGATGCTGCGCCGGGCCAGCCAGGTCCGCAGCTCGTCGGCCTGGACCGACTTGAACAGGCCGGCCGCCCGGCCCGATGCCTGCGACCCGGCCGTATGCCCGTCGACGACCACGACCGACCGGCCGGCCAGCGCCGCGTGCAACGCCGTGCTCAGCCCAAGCGCTCCCGCCCCGATAACGACCAGATCAGCTCTCATAGCAGGAGTATGCCCAGTGTCCAATTCAGTGGGCCCAATTCAGCCGGTCAGGCCCGGTGGGTCAGCACGTGGCAGTACGGGCAGTCGGTCGAGCTGGTCCTGACCGGGAACGACAGCGGTGCGCCGCAGTGCTGGCAGGGGACAGCCCCGCCGGCGATGTCCAGCGTCGTGCCGCACGACTCGCACACCACGGCCTGGGCGCCCGGCAGAGCCTTGAGCTGGTCACCGCAGCGGCCGCACTGCTTGGTCTCGGCGTTGGTGACCTGCAGGTGGGTGTACTCGCCCCGCAGGCCGAAGAAGTCGAGGAACCGGTCGGCGTCCTGGGGCGGGATCTTGGCCAGCCAGTTCTGGCAGAAGTAGGTGTACTCGATCCGCAGCCAGACCGACACCGGCGCCTGCTCAGGTTCGAGCGCCATGATGCCTTTCTCAGTGAGCACCTGGTAGCTCAGCTCCATCTGCTGCTTGTACAGCGCGGCTACCGGCCAGATCTCAGGACCGATCTGCCAGTCGCCGTTCGGCAGCGGTATCCGCCGCAACGTCTGGCTGGCGGCCATGAACTGCCGCATGACCGCCTGCACCCGCTTGTCGGAGTCCCTGGCCCACATGGCTTCGACCTGGTAGTTGAGAGTCCGCTCGAAGAAATCCTGATCCGACAGCAGGCGCGGTGAATGGGCCTGCGGGCACTGGCGGAACCATTCGGCGAAGACCGGCCGGATCAGGCCGCAGTACCGTTCCTTGTCGCCGGTCGCCGAGCAGATGTCCAGCGTGGGCTGGATCGGGGTGACGTAGTAGGCGAACACCTGGTTGGCCAGCGCCGCGTTGGTGTCGAGGTTGGCGACCCTGAAGTCGTAGTCGGTGAGCGCGCTGCAGTGATCGCAGTACACGTAGGCGGTCTTCGTCGGCAGTTGCTTGGGTGCACCGCACCGGCCGCAATCGACCTGCTTGACCATGTCGGAGTAGGCAAAGACGCTTGCTCGGGCGTGCTGCAGCTGCGCCTTGAGCTGAGCGGGCAGGTCTGGGACGCCAGACTGGGGCTGCGGCTGAAACCGAACCGCCGCCCGCACTATTGGCGGATTTCCTGAATTGCCGGGGTTGGCCGGAGCATTGGCTGGCTGACCAGAAAGTCGCTTGAACAGGCCCATGCCTGGATGGTAGCAATCGGCGAGCCGTGCCTGGTCAGACTGCGTCTTAGCCGCCCGGATGGGTATGTAACTAACGTGAAGGGCGATCGGGTCGAGATAGTTATTGATGCCGGCGGCGATACTAAGACCTACGAGGTGGCGGCGACCAAAGCCGGCCGGCGGGTCGAGGTGGTGAACCGGCGCGGCCTGATCGAGGTCAGCGAGCTGACCAGAGGCGGCACAACGGTTCGCACCGCGCGATTTATGTCCAGCCGAGTCATCGCGCTCGTGGAGCACCCCGCTTCCCGGTCGGTCGGCAGTCCTGCGGCCGTCGCGCCTCGGGTACCCAACTCCGCCGGAAGCTGACTTCCACCCGTTTCGCCCAGATGAATATGCGGATTCAGTAGGTTTTTCAGTGATGAATATGGGCATTCATCTGGTCGGGCGGACTTCGCTCTGTCGCCGGGGCGACCCATTTAGCCGCGGCTGAAACGACAGCGGCGCGTGAAAGACTGGATCGCGTGACTGCGGAAGACGAGAAAGCTCAGCTTCACCGGTACCTGCGGCGCGGGCGTGAGGCCCTGCTGTGGAAGCTCGACGGGCTCGGTGAGTACGATATCCGGCGGCCGTTCACCCCGACCGGCACGAACCTGCTCGGCCTGGTCAAGCACGTCGCAACGACTGAACTCAGCTATTTCGGCGACGTGTTCGGCCGGCCGTTCGGCGAGAAGGTGCCGTGGATGCCCGATGACCTCGAGTCCGCCGCGATCGCCGAGATGACCGCAGAGGATCTGGTGGTTGACTTCTGGGCGACCGCCGATGAGACCAGGGAGCAGATCACCGGGTTCTATCGGCGGGTCTGGGTGCATACGGACGCGACCATCGACGAACTTCCGCTCGACGCGCCTGGGTACGTGCCGTGGTGGCGGCCCGAAGGCCGCAACGTGACGTTGCGCCGGATCTTGATCCACATGATCTCGGAGACTGACCGGCACGCCGGTCAGGCCGACATCGTGCGTGAGCTCATCGACGGTGCGGCCGGACTGAACGAGGACAACACCAACCTGCCGGATGCCGACGCGGCCTGGTGGCGCGCTTATGTAGACAAGCTCGAGCAGGTCGCAAGAACGGCCGGGGAGCAGTGACGCCAGCGATTCCGACGAGTTACCGGCCGTTGATCGACCAATCGTTCATGACTTTGCCAGCCGGGCGGAAATGGATCACGCCGTAGGTTGCCCCGACCGTGATCAGCTTGGCGTTCAGGCCGGTTCGCGGACCGGACCTGATCACCACCGCATGCCCGGAGGCGTTATGGATGGTGATCTTGGCGCGGGTCCAGGTGGTGGACATCACGACGGACTCGCCTTTGGTGGGCACGCTGGTGAGCAGGGGAGCGTTGGGCATCGAGGCCACGCCGAGTGCTGCCGCGAGCTTTCCGGCCGCCGAGATCGAGGCGGGCTTGCTGGCACCGTGAGCGGTGGCGTGCACCCAGCAGATGCCGGCCGGCGGGTGCTTCTTGCTTCCGGCGAACGTCGGCACCTTCAGCGGTGACAGCTTGCGCTTGGCCACCAGTCAGCTGTAGTGCATCAGGTACGCCCGCTCCGGCGGTCGCAGCGTGCTGATCGTCCGCACCGTGATGCTGGCCCTTTTCATCGTCGTCGCGAACGCGGTCACGTCCTTGCCGAAGGCCGGAGCCAGATCCGAGGCACGAGTTGACGGTCTTGAACGCACAAGGGGCCGTGATCGAGGAGAGCAGCCCGGGCTTGTCATGGACGACCCGTGCCCGCGCCACCCCGCCCGTCAGCGCTGTGTTTGTCACCACTGAGACGGCCTCGGTCGCCATGATCACGTTGAGCCACCACGACCGGCCATTGCCCATGGTCATCTCCGCTCTCGATGAACCGTGACCACTTAGTGAACACCGGCCAATTTGCCCAAGGATAGCGGAAATGGTCGTGGGCCAAATTATGCTGACACCGGCCGAGTTGGGGTACCTCTGTCTCCCGGGAGTACGGGCGATGCGGGCAAGCGGGGTTATGCGAGCCGTCACGGGACGGCTCAATTCTTCGCGCCTGGTAATCGCGGGAATGGCCGTTCTGGTGGTTCTCGCCACCGCGGGCTTCGTCATCGGCCGGGCCGAGAGCGCGTTGCGACTGCAGGTCAAACCCGGAGACGCCTGGCTGCCCACGAACAAGAACGGATCGGTCAACCGGGTCGACGGCCTGTCCGGCCGGTCGAGCGCGGCGCTGGTGCTTAAGGGCGCCAGGGGCGACCGGCTGATCGTGACCCAGGTCGGCGGCAAGGTCCTGGTGCTCGATGCCACCACCGGCCTGCTGGTCAGGATCAACCCGGTGGAGCTGCTGCTGGGCGCCTCGCTCAGCGTCGGCAGGGGCAGCGCGGCGGTGGCCGGGCTCGCCGCCACCTACGTGGTCAACTACTCCAGCCGGACCGTCCAGCGGATCGACCCGGTCACGCTCAAGCCGCTCGGCCCGTCGGTCACGCTTCGCTGGCAACCATCGGGCACCGCGATCGTCGACAAGAGCGGGACATTGTGGGTGCCGGTGTCGGCCATCGGATCGGTGGTACCGGTCACTAGCGCCGGAGCAGGGCGGCCGGTCAAGGTCAGCGCGGTCGACGCCAACGTCGTGATGACCAGCGCGAACGGCGTCCCGATCGCAGTCGACCGTACCGCCAGGCGGCTGACCGTGATCGGCCTGGCGGGCTAGGCGAGCACCGGGTGGCGTCGTTGCGCCCGGTGCTCGCGTTGGCGCGGCGCGAGGCCGAGGTTACTCGGGGCTGTCAGCAGGTCGCCATGACTAGCAAATTGCTGGATTACTTGATAGGTAGATATTCAGCGGATGCTGGAACTGAGTAGGAACGGGCTCGGCTAGTCCGCCTCGAATGCAGAAGCTCCAGCCGCTGCCCCAGTTGGAGCCGTTCCAGGCGTCTTGATGGAGCCAAACGCGGAAGTTGCAGCCGTTAGCCGCGGACAGTACGTTAAATGGGCCATTGTTCCCGTTGTAATTTGTATTCGGGGCACAGTTCTGAGCGAGCCATTGGGTTCCTGTGCAGCGCTGGAACTCGTCCTGGAAAACTACGATGAATGTGCGCCTATGCGAATAGTGTGACCACGATGGCCGACGGTCAGCCAGGAAAAAAGGGCGGCAGGCTGACCGGAAAAGTTCGATCGGGCCGATGAGTTGTGGTGATCGGAGTCGTCTAAGTCTCTGGAGTCAACCTCGCGCAGATGTTGGAGGTCGATGAGATGAACTCCCGCGTTGAGACTGGAAGGGTCCGGCCACGGGCGTTAGCTGGGTGGCCAGGCCCACCGAACAGACCGAACAGTCCGGGCAAGGTACACCGATGACCGGTGGCAACGGCGGTTTCGGTGCTCGGCTGGGGGCCTGCCGCAAAGCGGCCGGATTGTCGCAGGAAGAATTGGCGGAGCGGTCTGGGGTAAGCAGCCGCACGATCCGCTACCTTGAGAGCGGTCGTACAAGCTCGCCTTACCGGGACACGCTGCGGCGGCTGGCCGACGCCCTTGAGCTGAGTCACGCGGACAGGATCGAGTTCATCGGTACGCCTGATCGTCGGCTGACGTCCCAGGGAGAGGCCGCGCCCGCGACTTGTGAAGTCGAGATCCGGGTCGGCTGGGACGCGGACCGGCCTGGCCGGTCGCCGGCGGTTCTGCGGCAGCTCCCGGGTGAGGTGCGGCATTTCGTGGGGCGGGCCGAGGAGCTGGCGCGGCTCAGCGCGCTGGCCGGGGAAGCGGGCCAGGCTACGTCCGCCGTGGTCGCGGTGATCGCGGGGAAAGCAGGGGGCGGCAAAACGGCACTGGCTGTTCACTGGGCACGGCAAGCGGCTAGCAGCTTTCCCGGTGGCCAGCTCTTTGCTGATCTGCGGGGTTTTGATCCGTCAGGTATCGCGGCGGACCCGGACTCGGTACTGGCTATCTTCCTTGAAGCGCTAGGAGTGATAGCGGACGGACTGCCGGTGAGTCTGCATGCCAGGGCCGCGTTGTATCGCAGCCTGACGCACAGGCGGCGGATGCTGGTGGTCCTGGACAACGCACGCGACGCTGCCCAGGTGGTGCCGTTGCTTCCGGCCAGCCCGGGCTGCATGGCAGTGGTCACCAGCCGCCGCATCCTTGGCGACCTGATTGTTATCAAGGAAGCGACTCCGATGACGCTGGAGGTGATGTCCCCGCCTGAGGCGCATACGCT
>WNEY01005010.1_pt1 | contig 10203 bp, 9 predicted proteins | sample 5400531 | NCBI WGS metagenome assembly WNEY01 (sample SAMN13153338, study PRJNA577476) | soil metagenome | isolation source: 200 cm saprolite under Douglas fir tree site 1 | place: USA:California | collected 2015-04-18
CCAGGCGTCGAATCGGCGATCGAACAGATTCAGATACCCCGAGATCCAGGCGCGGCGATCGAAGCCGTGCTGAGGCTGCATGACGCGCAGGATTTTGCCGTCGCGGCCAATGTTCCGGTCGTACGGAACAAGGTGCGGGTCGAAAGGCGCGCTCTGCAGTAGCGGCGCGATCCTCGGCACGAGGTCGGCCACGATCAACGCCACCGCCGCTAACGGCAGCCAGGCGAATGGCATCGCGCGTCGCGTACGCTCCCAACCGATCACCGCAAGCCCGACGAGAGCCAGCGCGCCGAGCGGCACCACGCGCGCAGGATAACGGATGATCGTGAGCGGAAGTTTCGCCAGCAGCACGCCGACGAACGGCAGGTAACTTCCGGCTGCGAGAATGACGCTCACTGCGAGAAGCAGCAGCCAGAGTCGCGCCGGGCGGCTGCGGAAGCTCGAGGCCATGCCCACGAGAGCGAGAAGCGCGGGCACGATCCCGATGTAGATGATGGGAATGAATTGCTGATGCGTCGAGGCGCTGGGGATGGCCATGCGCAGCCAGTCGGCAAGGGACATGGAATCGCGCAGAACCTCTTCCCGCGGAACCGATCCCGCTCGATCGCTTCCGGCGATGATCGCCAGGAACGGGATCAGCGCCACACCAGCGAGAAAAAAAGCGGTGAGGCCCACATCGAGGACTTTTTTGCGGCGCACCAGGACGAACATCAGCGCCCCCGCTGCAGCAAAAAACGGCTCACCGCCCAGAAACGACATGGCGATCGCCGTGGCGCTCAGCGTCGAAGGTGCCTGCGACATCGCGCACCACAGCACCAGAGGAATCCAGGCGAAGGTGGTCAGATTATTCGAGATGTCGAGCATGGACAGCGTCGGCCCGCAGAGCATGAGGATGATGCTGCCGATGAACGCTCCGCGCGCGGACGCGAAGCGCGAGAAAAGGAGAAAGGCGCCACACCCCAGCAGAACAATGTGCAGAAGAAGAAAGCTGACGTACGCCGTGGGGAATGGAAGCAGCAGGAATATCCACGCCGGTGGATAGAAAACGCCAGTTTGCGGATTGGCCAACCAGGGCTCGCCCGACGCGTTGTATGGATTCCAGAGCGGAAGTCGAAAGTGGCGCACCTCTTCTGCGGTGAAGTAGCGAAGCGGCTGAAAGTAGTCGCTGTGATCGCGAAAGGTCAGCACCTCGCCGCGCAGCAGGGGCCGTGCGAACATCGCCAGCGCCAGCAACGCGATGAAGCCGAACGCGACGCGGCGGCTCATTGGCGCGCGCAGAAGTCGTGCACGATCTGCCGTGTCAGCCGCACACCCTGAACGAAAAAATTCGCCCGGATGCGCTCGTCATTGGCGTGCACCGTCGCCGCGTCGTAATAGTTCACCTTGAACGGCGCGATGCCGTACGCGGCGATGCCTCGCGCGCGGAAATATCGGCTGTCCGATGTTCCCGCGCTGACGATCGGACCGGCCACAGATCCCGGCTCGGATTTCTGCATCGCCGCCACAAGAAGGCGAAACAGATCGGTGTCCGTCGAGCTCGCCGGAGTCGGCTCGTCGGCGAGCAGGACCTCGAGCTCCGCCCCTTTCGGCATGACCCCTTTCACCTTCGAGAGCATTCCTTCCGTCTTTTCATCGTCGAGAACGCGGATGTCAACGTCGGCCGCGGCCATCATCGTCATGCAATTCGTACAAACGCCGCCATGAATTTGGGTGAGCGCGATCGTGTCGTGCAGAAGCGAACGGTAGCCGGGCGGAAGGCGCTCGATCTGTTTGATGTCCAACCGTTTGCTCAACGCGCGCAGCGCCTCCCCTTTGTAATCGTTCTTCGTCGAACCGAGGATGGCGAAGTAGCGAGCGACGGCGGGAGTGACGCGATACGGCGTGGGAATCTTCTCCACCGCCCCGAGAGTGTCCACCAGGCGCGAGAGCGTTCCGCCGTCATCGGGCGGCGATGCGGAGTGTCCCGGTTGTCCCTTCATGTGAATGCGAAGAAAGAGCGGCACCTTCTGCCGCACTTCGATTCCCCAGAAACCCACCTTGTCGACGAAGGTCTCGTTGTATCCGGCTTCGTTGAGCACGTAGCCGACGTTCGCGAAAAGCTCGGGATGCGTCTCCAGAAGCTCCTTGCATCCGTGAATTCCGCCGAGCTCTTCATCGGCGACGCCGAGGTAAACGATGTCGCGGCGAAGAGGGACGTTGCGCCGCTTCAGATCGATGATCGCCATCAGCTCGGCGATGCCGAGCGATTTCATGTCCAGCGCGCCGCGTCCCCAGATGTACCCGCCCGAGCGCAAACCGGAGAATGGAGGCTTCGTCCACTCATTCGCCGCTACCGGCACGACGTCAATGTGGTGCAGCAGCAGCAATGCCCTTTCATTCCTGCCCGAGCTGAGGCGCGCGTAGATCGACTGCCGCGCCGGATCCGAGCCGACGAGCTTTGCCTCGATTCCCTCTTTCGCCAGGAGTTGCAGCAGAAAGCGCGCGCCGGAAGTTTCGTTTCCGGGAGGGTTCGTCGTGTCGATGCGCAGATAGGAAACGAGCGCGTCTTCCGCTTCGCGGTCGAACGGATCCTGCTCCACGCCTACGGCACGGCGGCAATGAAGAGGAGCGAGGATGGCGGCAAGTATCAACCCGACCAGAAGAGAGCGGCGGTTCGGGACGATCATCCGCTTGTCAGTTTACTGCGTGCTGGTGTTCGCTCCCTCGGGATACGCGACGAATGAGCCGTTCGAGTAGACGATGTCGCAGTCGAAGTTCGTCGTCGCGCCGGACGTCGGACTGGCAGCGAAGCGGCCATCGCGGCCTGGGGAGATCAGCGCGTAGGCACTCGCAGGCGTTCCGTTGCCCCATGACAGATTCGTGTAAACCTCCAGAGGATGGCCCCAGCCGTCCTGCTTCGGCATCGTTCTGATGTACGTCGGCGCGAGCGCTGTATCGAGCGCGTTGATGTCCACCACCTGATCGATTCCCGGGACCTGCGCACCGCTGGCGTTGTATCGGCCGGTTTCCACGCTGCGTGCCTCCCAGGCTGTCGCCAGGTTGCGCATGTCGGACATGGTCCGCTTCTGCTTCGCGCGCTCAACCGCCAGAATCAAATTCGGAATGGCAATCGCCGCGATGATCCCGATGATCATCACGACGATCATGAGCTCGATCAGGGTGAAACCCTTTTCTCGTCTACACACGGCGACCGAAAGCCTCCGATCCGTTGACCGGGAAGAGGCAAACCGCAAGCGAGATACCACGACCCGATGATCGCTAAGTTGCTATCTTCAAGTCAGTTAGAGAATTCGGGGAGCCCGGAGCGGGCACTTTTCGTTGGGGAAAGTGACAAGAAATGTCACGCTGGCTGCGGGATCGTGAGCTGCACCACAGGCTCGTCCTCCTGCGTTTCGGCCTTATAAAGCTCGTAGCAAGATCGGCAGCGCGCCTCGTAGGAAGAGTCGCCCACCTCCACCTGCGCGTTTCCCCCAGAAACGCGCTGTGAATAATGAGCGGCGCCGCGGCAACGAACGCAGACGGCGTGCATCTTGGACACTTCTTCGGCGACAGCGAGCAGTGCGGGCATCGGTCCGAAGGGCCTGCGCATGTAATCCTGATCGAGCCCCGCGGCGATGACTCGAATGCCGGCATCGGCGAGCTGCATGCAGACATCGACGACGCCGGGATCGAAGAACTGCACTTCGTCGATGCCAACCACCTGTACGCCGATTTCCACGCGCGCCAGAAGCTCGGCGCTGCTGGACACCGGACTGGCTTTCAAGCGGCGATCGTCGCGCGAAACGATGTCATCGGTCGCGAAGCGATCGTCGACGAGGGGTTTGAACACCTGCACGCGCTGCCGGGCGATGAGTGCGCGCCGCAAGCGCCGGATCAGCTCTTCCGATTTTCCCGAGAACATGCCTCCAGCGATGATCTCGATCCAGCCGCCTTTATAACCGTCCAATGGACCCTCCGGGACGTGGTGTCATCACAGGATAACAAAGTTCGCGGTTCGTGGTTCGCGGTTATCATCGACTGAAACTGTGAACCGCCAACTGCGAAGCCTCGCGACGTTGTTGCTGTTTACAGCCGCGCTCCGCGCCGACCGGCCGCTTCGCATCGGAAAGATCACCATCGAAGCGCTCGATGTCTATTCGCGTGACGAAGAACAGCACGGTTACTTCTATCGCCTGGCGGATCGGCTGCACATTGAAACCCATCGCCCGGTGATCACGCAGTTCCTGCTCTTTCACGAAGGCGACGTGTATCAGCCTGAGCGGCTGCAGGAAACGGAACGCAATCTGCGCGGTCTCGCATTTCTGAAGTCGGCATCGGTTAGCGCATCCGCTCCTCATGACGGAGTGGTCGACGTGAGAGTGGTCACGCAGGACGCCTGGTCAATCGCGCCGGAGACGCAGGCAGGCAGCCGCGGGGGGATGAGCACGTACGGCGCGACCATCAGCGAGACGAACCTCCTCGGTCTCGGCAAGGACATCGAGCTTGGATGGAGCAAAGGCGTCGATCGCCGGCAACTGGCCCTGAACTACAACGACCCCGCATTTTTTGCTCCCTACTTGCGAGCGCACTTCGGATACGCGCGGAACTCCGACGGATACAACCGGCAGTTCAACTTCCGCAGACCGTTCTTCGCTTTCGCTACACCGTGGGCCTCCGACGCGGCATTCACCGCGTTCCGGCAGAACGACCGCCTGTACGGCCATGGCGTTGAGGTGTCACGATTCCAACAAAACCATCGAGATTACGGGGGCAGCTACGGAATCGCACTGGACCCCAAGGACACGGAGGCCAATCGTCTGTCGGCCGGCTTTCGTTTCATCGACGACGACTTTGCACCGATCCGTGATCACGCGGGCTTCCAGAGCTCGCGCGAGTTCCGCTACGTATTTCTGCGTTATGAGCACATGCAAAATGATTTTTTGAAAGTGAACTTCGTGAACAAGGACCTTCGCTTCGAAGACTTCAATCTCGGCCGGCAATATGGGATTGAGACCGCTGTCTCACCAAGCGCTTTGGGTGTCGATTCCACGACGGAGCTCGTTCACGTTCGAGGCGCGCAAGGATTCCGACTGGGAGAAACCTCGTTTGTCATGCCATCGATCAACGCATCGACGCGGTTCGTCTCCGGCATTCAGAACGCGATTGCGGGCGCCAGTGTGCTTTACGTCGACCGAGGCGGCACGGACTATCCGCACACGCTGGTCGGGCACGTTGCCGTGAGTAGCGGCTGGCGCATGGATCCCGAGCTGCAGTTCTTCGCGGACGGTCTGACGGGACTGCGCGGCTATCGCGCCCACACGTTCGAAGGCAGTCGATCGATCGTCATAAACCTCGAGCAGCGCTTCTACCTCGGCCACGAAGTCCTGCAGCTCGCCTCGCCCGGCGTGGTCGCCTTCGTCGACGCGGGGAACGCCACCAACGGCGGCCTCACTTCTCTTCTCGCGCTAAAAGCTGATATTGGCGTCGGCATCCGTGTCGGACTGCCGCGCACGCCGAAGAACCTGCTGCGGATCGATTTCGCCCACGCGCTGAGCCGCGATCCGCTCGGGCGGCGAGGATGGCTGATCTCGTTTTCGAGCGGACAGGCGTTTTAGTAGGGCACGGCTGCGCCGTGCCGAACCCCGGGGTGCGGCACGACGCAGTCGTGCCCTACGACGCCAGCGCCCGAACCTCGGCGATACGCGACCGGAGCTGCTCCGTGACCGCGAGGCCGCGAAGAAGCGACGCGGTTTTCTCGAACTCCTCCACCATGGTGTCGACGGCACGCTCACCGCCGCCGCTCATGATGCCGTCGAGCGCGTGCAGGAAATGTTTCTCGATCGTCTTGCGTGCCGAATCGCCGATGAACTCCTCGGCGATCGCGCGAATCCTCGCCGCCAGGTCGATCAAATTGCTGTTTTCTTCGTCGGCGGCGCGCTCAGGCTTTTTTTTTAAAGCCACCAGCTCGGAGGTGATCATGCCATACAGGATCTTGGCCACATCGAAGGACGACATGTTCAGCATCCTGCCGATGTCGATGATCGACCGGCGCCCATCGATGCGCGTGATGATCACCCACTCCTGCGGGTTGAGTGTGATCTGCTCGTGACGGCTCTCGCGCGTCAGCAATTCAGGTACGTATTCGACCGAGGGAATCTTTTTCGACAACACGCGCCACTCGTCGAGACGTCGCGCGGCTTCCATCAACAGATTCGTATTGGACTTGGTGATCGTCTGCCGGTCAGGCTCTTCGCCGGGGTCGAATTGAAATTCGCCCTGATTCCAGATGGCCAGCGAATAGATCGCCTCTTCGCCGATCAGATCCCCGACCGCCGCATGCACCATCTGTCCGTTTTTGAGAAAAATGAAGCCGTGCTCGTTGTCGCGCGTCAGCGTAAATTTGCCCGTCTTTCCGGAAACACTGACCAATTGGATGATGTCCGGAAGGGGCAGTTCTTTGAGAGATCCCTGGAATGCCATTTCATTCAAGTAATCGCTGAAGGCGGAAGAGTTGGTGATCGAAGGGTAAACCAGCGATTCCGACGCGTCAAGCAGTTGAAAGGACATGACTTTCGACCGCGCTCAGCGCCCAGAACGCGAACGCGGCGCCGGCGAGCAAGCCGGTCTCGATGCGCAGGGGATTGGTGCTCTCATGAAGCATCGCCAGCTGCGTGATGCCGTCGATGAACATCGGCAGGGCGGCGATTCCGAGGAGCCAGCGGGCTTTGATTTCCTGGAGATGGGGGAGGAACGGAAACAGAATGATCCCGCCGATCAGGCCCACATAGATCCCGGCGCACCGCGCGCAAATCGGCATCGGCACGTTCCACAGCTCGAGGCAGCGGCTGGGGATGCCGTGACAAAGCGCGCGGAAGAGGAGCCGCCACCGCATCGATGCTCCCTGCGCGATGGCCCACGTGCAAAAGACGCTGGCCGACAGAATTGCAGAGGAAAGGGCGGCGATGAGCGCCGCCACTATGCGCGTGTTGCGTTTCATCGCACTTTGGAAAGACGGTAGACCTGACCGAAGGCGTACCCGGCGACGATGAAGGCCCAAAACATGGTGAAGATAATGCCGACGCAGAGAAGAAGAAAGCCCAGACTGGCGGCGAAGCGCGCCACCATCCAGGCTACGAACGCAAGAAGGTAATTCCCCAGGTTCGCACGAATGAAGCCGAGGATTCGCCCGAAATCGAACCCAGCCGAAAACTCGCCCGTGACCACGACCATCATCAGCGCGGCGGGCATCCACAGGGCGAGCGCCAGCCCCAGCGGAAAGATCATGCACCACACGCAGGAGGCCGACATGCCGGCCACCGATCGGATCGTCTCGTTGTCCGTGGAACCGCTGGCGATGATCGCGGGCACGAAGACGATGCCCGCCACGATCACGATCGGAATCGTATAGATGAGTGCGACAACGAACAGCTTCAACCCTTCGGTGAAGTATTCGCCGAGGTCATCCCATTCGGGCAGCGGGTGCTGCACGCCGTTGATGACATTGCGCACCAGCCGCGCCAGATATCCGTAGACGAAGAACGCGCCGATGATGAAGAAACTCGCGAAAACGAACGCGCCGCCGATCAGAATCTTTGGAACCCAGCGTGGGTCATCGAAGGCGAATGTGAAGGGTTTGAGAAAATCGAACGACGCGCCGGAGGAGGGCGGCGGCGGGGGCGGCGTTTCCGGAACGACCGCGGACATTCAACGGAAGTGTAGCAAGGAGCGTAAGCTGGAAGAAAACAGTTCGGTCCAAGCTTCTACGAGAGGATCGTGTCAGAGCAGCTTCAGTTCGTCGTTGAGGATGGATCGCGGCGCGGCGGGGTCTCGGCCGCTGTGCTCGTTTCGATCATCGTCCATGTGCTGCTCATGGTCTACATCATCCGCTATTACCAACCGGTCACCGAAGCCGACAGGACCACGCCGATGGTCCATTACGTCGAGCTGATTCGCCAGAATCCTCAGTTCACCGAGGCTCCCGGGCCGAAGGCAAAGTCGGCGCCGCTGAACGCTCCGTTCTCGGACGCCAACCGCCACGCGTCGACGCCGAATCCCAACGGCAACAAGCCGACGCTCCGTCCCGGTGAGGGTGGCTTCTACGTGCCTTCACAGAAGTCGGGAACCGAGGAGGCCGCTCGTGCGAAGCAGGCGGCCGCAGCGGAAACGGAGCTCTCAGCGAACTCCGCAGCATCGTCAGCGGTCAATGATCCAACCAATGGCGGGACGTTCACCTATCGACCGTCGCAGGCGAGCGCCTCGAGTGGCATCAACTGGCGCAGCGCGATCCGCGAGGTCGGAAAAATCGCCTCCATTGGCGCCGGTCAGCAAGGCCTGGATCTCGGTCAGCAAGGGGGCGAGAAAGGCTATGCCGAATCGGGCCCTCTGTCATTCGAGACGCAGTGGTACGACTGGGGCGAGTACGCGCAGTCAATGGTCAGCCGCATCCGGGTGAACTGGTACAACAACATGCCCCAGCTCATCCAGACCGGGCTGAAGGGAGTGGTGACCATCCGCTTCACCATTCAGCGTGACGGCAGCATCACCAATCTGACCATTCTCAACAGTTCGGGCATACCACCGTACGACTTCGCGGCGAAGAAGGCGATCGAGTTGTCGTCTCCGCTCAATCCGTTGCCCAAGGACTTTCCGAATCCATCGGAGCGGGTGACGTGCATGTTTTTCTATAACCAGGAGCCGCCGACGCGATAATAGTTGCCGGCTACCGGCAGCGATGTCCGTCGAACGCACTCTCTCCCGCCTCGATCTCAATCTGCTGACCACGGCGCTTCTCATCGCGGCGGTCGGCTGCATGCTGGTCTACAGCGCGACGCACTTCAGCCCGGAGGCGCCGCTGTTCCGAAAGCAAGTTCTGTGGACGGTGATCGGCATCCTGCTGATGATGGTCTTTGTCGCCGTTGATTACCACGCGCTGATGGAGATCTCTCCGTTCCTCTACACGCTCGGTCTCTGTCTGCTGGGATACGTTCTGATCTGGGGCCGTCTGACTCGAAACGTGAAGTCATGGATTCACATGGGCTCCTTTCAGTTTCAGCCGTCGGAATTCATGAAGATCTTCACCGCGCTGCTGATCGCGAAGTATTTCGACTCGAACGATCGCGCCTACCTGAACTTTCGCAACTTCATCGTGGTGATGGCCATCATCGGCGCGCCGGTGCTTCTGATCGCGCTGCAGCCGGCGTTCGGATCGGCGGCCAGCTTCTTCCCGCTGGTCGGCGTGGCGATGTTCTTCGGAGGGATCAAGCCGAGGTATTGGTTGATTGCCGTGTTGTGCGGATTGATTGCCCTGCCGATGGGATGGCATTCCCTGAAGCCGTTTCAGAAGGAGCGCATCATGATCTTCCTCGACCCGGCGCGCGACCCGCTGGGATCGGGATATCAGGTGATGCAGGCGAAGATCGCCACCGGATCGGGCGGCATCACCGGCAAGGGATTCCTGCACGGAACACAGGTGAATCTCGAATATCTGCCGGCGCGGCACACCGATTTCATCTTCTCCGTTCTCGGTGAAGAGTGGGGGTTCGTCGGCGTGCTGGTCGTCCTGACGCTCTATCTCTTCCTGATTCTGGAGTCGCTCGCCGTAGCGAAATCGGCGCGAGATCGCGGCGGAACGTTCCTGGTCTTGTCGCTGATCTGCTTCTTCATCTTTCACGTGGTGATCAACGTGTCCATGCAGATCGGTCTCTTGCCGGTGACCGGGATTCCGCTGCCGCTGATCTCCTACGGCGGTTCGGCGACCATGATGTTCTTCATGGCCACCGGATTGATTTTGAACGTTGATTTCCGGAAATTCGTGAACGTGTGATGCAGACGACCATCGTCGTCAAACGCCCGGTCACGGTTCTGCTGCTGGTGATGACCACCGTGGCCATCGTTGGCGTGACGCTCTGGATGTCGGGAAAGAGTTACTCGAAGGTCGATCCGATTCCGTTCGAGGATCTGCGGCATCTGGCGCATCGCATCGCGCACCGGCCCGTGTCCACCCGCCTGATCTCCCTGATCCTGATCCCGATCATCGCCAACGTTCTGCTCTTCGTTCCCTGGGGATTCCTGCTCTTTATCGCGCTCTACACAGTCGACCGTTCCACGGTCCAGACGTACGTTCTTACTCTCTTACTCGGATTGACGTTTGCGTGCGCCATCGAGGCATGGCAGTACTTTCTTCCCTCACGAGTGGCGGACATCAACGACATCATCTGGAACACG